>Ga0209702_10000400_pt1 | contig 89554 bp, 71 predicted proteins | sample FRY01_FD_187210 | JGI IMG/M metagenome (GOLD analysis project Ga0209702, IMG submission 187210) | Freshwater microbial communities from Lake Fryxell liftoff mats and glacier meltwater in Antarctica - FRY-01 (SPAdes) (version 2) | ecosystem: Environmental > Aquatic > Freshwater > Ice > Glacier... | reverse complement strand
GGTCGAGGATATCTCGGGCCATGAGCTCGCTGAGCTGCTCCGCTGGCAGACGACGGGGCGCTTCGCCATCGACGGGCACGCGCCCGGTTGCCTGATGCGAGAGCGCCTCGGCGCCTTGCGCGTGCCTGCGCTCGGGATCGCGTCAACGCACGACTCGGTGGTACCGCACGAGCGGTCGCGCTTGACCTTCGACATGCTCCCCGCGGAGCTGGCCGAGTGGCGCCTCGTGGGCCGCGCTCACGGCGCAACATCCGATTATGCCCACGCGGACCTGCTCTTAAGCGAGCAGGCCGAGGTTGACCTCGTCGCGCCGGTCGTGAATTGGCTCTCGGCGGCCCGGCGCAGGACCGTCGCCACCGAGGAAGAGGCGCCTCAGAAGCTAAAGGCGAACTGAAGGCTGGGGATCGTCACGATGGTGCTCGGCGTCTTCGAGGGCGTGGCGCGGATGTCGTCGTCCCAATCGACGAGAAAGCTCGAGTACTGGGGCAGGACGAAGCGCAGGTCGAGGCCGATGCGGACGCGCTCGGAGAGATCGTAGCTGACCCCAAGGCCCGTCGAGAAAGCCCATCCCTCCCAGCCCTTATCGTCGTTGAGGGTGTCGTGGTGGTAGCCACCGATGGCGTAGCCGGCGCCGACAAAGACGTTGAAGTCAAATGGCAGGTCGACGAGGGAATCCACCAGCATCAGCGGGTGGAAACGCACCGTCAGCATCGGATAGCCCGCGCCGTTCTTAAAGTCGGTGGTGCCGTGCCCGACGACGCCGATCTCGGCCGCGACGGGTCCAAAGAGCCAGCCGAAGCGAAGCTCGAAGGCGATGCCCTCGCCGAAATCCGTGCGGACGATGTCCTCGTAGGCCGCGCCGCCTGGTTGCACGTTGGAGAAAGGGTTCAGCTTCAAGCCTGCGCCGCGGTCGCCGCTGACAAGGGCGTACCCAAAGCCGATGCCGATGTAGCCACCTTCCGGTGGGCGGGCCTCGGCGCTGCCGGCGCTCGTGAGGGTCAGCGCGATGGCGGTCAGGGCGGTTAAAAAGGCGCCAGCGCGGCCAATGTGTGGGGTGCGCGACGATACCGGGGAAGTAGATGGGGTCAGCTTTTGCATGCGAAGGAGTTACACGGGTTGTCCGTGCGTTGTAAATACCTTCGCGACAGGGCATGTTGACTGAAGTACCGAGGAGCCACTGTGACCGAGACCACGACGCGCGTGACGCTTAGTGCCGACCTGAAACTTCCGGAAAACTCTGGAAGAGAGTGCCTTGTTGCGCTTTACGGGACGGCCATTGGGAAAAAACATGAGCTACTTCCTGGGGTGACGACCATCGGTCGCGACCCCCTAGCGACCATCATCCTCGAGGCCGACTCGGTGTCGCGCAGCCACGCGCGCTTTGAGATCGATCGCGGTGAGACGTGGGTCAGCGATCTCGGCTCGACCAACGGCACCTTCGTCAACGACGAACAGCTCCACGCTCGCACCCAGCTGCAGTCGGGGGATCTCGTCAAGATCGGCGACGTCATCTTTAAGTTCCTGTCGGGCAGCAACGTCGAGGCCGCCTACCACGAAGAGATCTACACGATGACGATCCGCGATGGGCTGACCGCCATCGCCAACGCACGCTACCTCAGCGAATTCTTGGACCGCGAGTTCGCACGCAGCCGCCGCCATTGCCGTGAGCTGGCGGTTTTGCTGATGGACGTCGACCGGTTTAAGACCATCAACGACACCTGGGGACACCTGACGGGTGACTACGTCCTTCGAGAGCTGGCGCGCATTATCGATACGCGTGTCCGGCGGGACGAGCTCTTCGCGCGCTACGGCGGCGAGGAATTCTGCCTTGTGCTGCCGGAGACAGAGAAAGAAGGCGCGATCGACTATGCCGAGATCGTCCGGAAACTGGTTGAGGAGCACAAATTCGTCTTCGACGGCGCCACGATCCCCGTCACGATCAGCATCGGCGTCGGCGCCTTCGTACCCGACATGGCTCGTCCGCACGATCTCCTGCGCGCGGCAGACGAGGCTCTCTACCGGGCCAAGAACGCCGGCCGCAACCGAGTCGAGGCGTAGCGCTGTGTTGGGGTCGGCCGCGTCGCCAGCTCGCCGGGGCCGACCGTGGCGATGGTTGCTCGTGGTCGCGTCTCTCTTCGCCCTCGCCGGGTGCGAGTTCGGCGGTGGCAGCGGCGGCGCGGGTTGCCTACGTGTCGCCCAAGGCGACTTTACCTTTCCGGCCAAGCGCGTCATCGACGGCGCCTTCGAGGTGCGTATCACGCAGCGCGGCTTCGATCGGGTCACGGGTCAGATCAAGGCCCTAGTGTTGGCGTTCTTCGGCGCCGACTCCGAAGGCCGCGCGGTGATCCCGCTAAGCGCCTTCGGGCTCGGGTCTATCGGCACAGGTTTTGGCCCCTTTGAGGCGGGTCTGCGTGACCTCGTGATCACGCTCGACATCTCCAGCCTCGACGTCACGCTCGTGCCCGGTTCCAGCCCCGCGCGTCTCCAGATCAGCGTGCGCGACGCGGCGATTGGGCTCGCCGACGGCGTCATCGCGGGCAGCGTCGACGGGTTCCTGCTGTCCGGGGATCTGGCCTGCGCCCTCGCCAACGGTCCCAACGATCGCATCGCGCTGGTCTCTTTCGATCTCGGGATGTCGATCGCCATCGCCGACAACGGCACGATCGACGCGCGCGTCTTGCCTTCAAACTTTGACATCAAACAACTCAACGTCGAGATCAACACCGACTGCAACCTACCCGAGTGTCTTGACGGCCGCCCGGAAGGCTCGACCGTCGAGTGTGGTGAATGCGAATCTATTTGTCCTGCAAGCAACTTGCTCTCGGCCTTTTTGTCCACATTGCGCGATCGGTTTGACAGCCTCTTCGATGGCCTCCTCGACGCGCTCGGCGACGACGTCGCCAACGTCGTCCTTGGGCTCCTGGTCAACGGTCGGCCCCTCGCGGTCGAGGGGCTCCTGCCGGTCGGCACCTTCTTGGGGCCAACCCTCGAATGGATGCGCTCGGCCCGTCTGCTGGCCGTGTTTGTCAAGCCCGCCGCGGGCGGCATTCGAGTCAGCGGCGCCGCGGACGGCCTTGGGCTGGATCTCGTGTTCGATACTGGCTTTGACGCCAATACCCACCCCTGCATTGGGGCGTCTGGCCCTGATCCGGACTTTATCCCAGGCCCCGCGCCGCAGTTCGATGGCTACGCCGCCGCCGCCGACGGCACCCTCGTCGCTTACGACGTCGCGGTGGGCCTCAGCGCCGCGGCCGTCAATCAGGCGCTCTTTGCCGCCTGGAAGAGCGGCGCCTTCTGTATCGCCGCCACCAGCGACGACCTCGCGCGTATCTCGGGTGGTGCGCTGGCAATCGGGTCGCCGACTCTCGACCTCTTGCTCCCTGGCTACGCGTCTATCGTCGGGACGACCGCGCCGATCCGCGTCGCGGTCGAGCCTCGCTTCGATAGGCAGCCCAACGCCGTGACCTTCGCCGCTGGCGGCGCGGGTGAGGTGTCCGTCGCGTTCGTCGACGCTGCCGTGGGCGTCGACGCTTGGCTCGGCAACGCTTGGGTGCGCGTCTTCACGTTGCGCGCCGATCTGACGCTCGGCGTAGAGGTCACACCGGTCGCCGGTGGCCGGATCGAGCTGCGCCTCGGCGCGCTCGCGATCGACAACCTGGCCTTCGGGTCCGAGCCCCTCTTCGCCGGGGCCCGCCTCGACGTCGTCGCGCCCTTCGTGGTGGACCTCGCGCTGGGTTTTTTGGCAGAGAGGCCGCTCAGCTTTGACCTCGCGACCGGCGGCCTCCTAGGCGGGACGGGGGTGGCCCTAGAACCGACCGTCGTGGCCGTCGGGCCCACGGGCTCGCAACGCGACTGGCTTGGGATCTACCTGTCCCTTGAGCCAGCGACGGCACCGCAGTCCTTTAATGGCACCCTACCGACGGCCATGCTGCGTGCAGGGCCGGCCGTCGCTGGAGGGTGGGATGCAGGCGGTTCCTTCATTGAGATCTCGGGCCTCCCTGCCGACGTCGGTTGGCGGGCGCGCCTCGCTGGCGGTCTGTGGTCGCCTATCTTCCTCGGGCCGGAGCCCTATCGCTTTGAGCACGAACGATTGCAGCTACATGATTCACATCACCTCGTGTTGACACAGGTAGGGGCGATGGGGGCTGAACGCACCTATGACGTGGTCCTCCCGGGGCCGCCGACCGGCGCCGCGTCTTCGCAGCCGGTGACCACGGTCTCGACCTCAACGCCCAACGGCTGCGCGGGCGGGGCAGGCCAGGGCGATTGGGGTATTTTGGCCGGGCTGCTCCTGCTCGTCTGGGCGGCGCGACGCCTCGGTGCGCGCAGGATAGTCTCGCTAGCCGCGCTCGCGTTGCTTGGTATTGGTTGCAGCTCAAAGGGTGAGTCCCCCAAGCGGTCGTGTGAAGGGCATGACCAATGCGACGATGGTTTCTATTGCGCGGACTCTGGGATCTGCGAGCCGACCTCGTCCTGCGATGCCGACGCCGAATGCTGCCCCGGTGCGGTCTGTTTCGCCGGGTGGTGCCGACCGACCGTTGAGTGCGGTCCGGACCGCGCCTGCGCCGGGGTTGATGACGTGTGCGAGTCCGGCCAATGCGTCCCGCGACCCTGCGCCGCTGAGTCGACCTGTGGCAGAGGGCTGCGATGTGCGGTTGGCCGCTGTCTCGCCAAGGCGCCTTGCGAGGGGCTGTGCGGACCGGAAGAGGCCTGCGACGTGGGCTCGGGGCGCTGTTTGGCGGCCGCCCATTGCGGGTCCTCGACTTGCGGCGATCGGGCGCGGGTCGCCGACTGGGGTGCGGGCGTGGCTGATCCGATGCTTTGTAGAGGGACTTTTGCATGCACCTGCGCGGACATGACGGGCCTAGAGCTTGGCGATCCGGGGGTCGAGCCCGCGCTCTTCGCCACGCCCAGTGGCCCGAGGGTTCTCTCGTACGACCGGTCCACACGGAGCCTCGTCGCGACCGCTCAGGATGGCATGACGGCTGTGATCGACGGCGCGAGCTCGGTCCCCGTCCGGGACGTGGGTCGAGGAGTCGCCCTCGCGGCTCCACGTGCGCCCGAGGACCCGGTGGACATCCTCTATCAGGACCGGGACTCGCGCGAGCTCATCTATGGACGCCTCGACCCCGCTGGCTCCCAACTCGATCGCCGCGTGGTGCTTCCCCTCGGCGGCGAGGCGGGCCGCTTTCAGTGCCTCGTGCGCGCCGCCACGCCTGCCGGCCCGCGCCTCATGGGCTGGGCCTTCGTGACCCATGCAGCAGATCGCCTCGTCTCGCGCCTCGTCCGGATGACGGCTCGCGTGGCGGCGCCGGAGACCGCGGACGACTGGACGATCACCCCTGTCCTCGAGACGCCGCTCGTGCGGCGCTCGGAGAGGCCCTGCGCTGGCGCATGCTCGCTAGTCGAGACCTGCGTCGGCGACGGCGCGCTCGAGCGTTGTGGTGCGGTCGCGGCCGTGCCCCCGCCGGCCTGCGCCGCGTGTGACGCGCGATCGGTGTGCGCCTCTTTTCGGACGACCGACGGCGCGGTCGAGGACGCCGCCGCGGCCTGCCGCGAGCGCGTTGAACCCTCTGACATCGGCCCAGACGGCCGGTCGCGCCGCGGAGACGCGGACGGGCCTTTGCCCACCGGAGAGGGCCTCTTCGTGCAGTGTGTGGCCTGGGATGACGCCCCCGGAGGTCCCCAGGTCGTCGTCGCCTGGCACGATGCCGATCGCGGCGCGGTCGTCATCGCCAGCGTCGACGCGTCGACCGGCGTTGAAATAGGACGCAGCCGCCTCGAGACCCACCCGGGTGAGATGCCAGGGCGCCCCCTCGACGTCCTCGTCAAGGGCGCCGGCATCGTGCTCGCGTTTGCCGAGCCCGCGACCGGCGCACTCTACGTCGCCGACGCGACGAAGGCCGCCGGGCCTTGGACGACCGGCTACGTCGAGCAGGGCGGGGCTTTTGCCCGTCTCATCGCCTATGACGCGGGGGCGCGCGTGACGGTCATGCACGGAGACCCACGCACAGCCACTCTGCGCCTCGCGTCGCGGGATCAGGACGGATGCTGGGCCAAGACGGCGATTGCGTCGGCGACCGCCGTGCACGCGAGCGCCCTCGTCACCGAGGCCGGGATCTGGGCCGCGTGGCGCGAGCTCGCCTTCGTCGACGTCGGCCAGGCCGCGCACCAGCTTGTGCTGACGCGGGTGATAGCCCCAAGCTGCCCGTAATGGCGCGCATCTCTCGCCTCGGTTGACGTTGACATGGGGTTGGCGCGTGCGCATGATCCGACGCTATGGAGCGCGAGCTTTGGATTCTTAAAGAGATCGTGGAGGCCCACATCGACTCAGGCGATGCGGTCGGGTCCCGTGCGGTCGCCTTGCGGATGAAGAACGCGGTCAGCGCCGCCTCGATTCGCGCCATGATGCATGAGCTTGGCCAGCGCGGTTACATCACCCAACCACACACGTCAGCCGGGCGTGTGCCCACGGACCTCGGCTATCGCGTGTACCTAGACGAGATGCTCGTCCCTCAGCCCGCGCGCGCCGCCGACCGCCAGCGTATCGAGGCCATCGAGTGGCCCGATGGGATGCACGCCGCCGATGTCGTACGAGCGGCCGCGCGGGCCACCGCCGAGGGCCTTGGGCTCGCCGCAGCCGTGGTGATGCCGCGTCTAGACACCCAGACCCTCAGACGCCTCGATTTCGTGTTCCTCCGCCCGGGTCGCCTCCTCGCGGTGGCCGTGACCTCCAGCGGGATCGTTCACGAGAGGCTCCTGCACGTCGACGCCATGCTTGGCCGCTCCGAACTTGAGCGCTTCTCAAACTATTTGAACTCCATCTTGCCCGGCATGAGCCTGCGCGTCGTGCGCCAGACCCTCGAACGCGCGCAGAGCGAGGATCGCGACGCGGTCGAGCGCGAGGCGCTTGAGCTCGGCAAGAGGACCTTCGACCACGTGGACACGCCAGAGGTGGTCGTCGAGGGGGCCTCGCAGGTCTTGGCGCAGCGCGAATTTGCAGAAGATCCGGACCGGGGGCCAGATCTCTTGCGCACCCTCGAGCAGCGCTCGGTGTGGTTGGGGCTCATCACAAAGCTGGTCTCGGCCAGGGACGTTCGGGTCTATCTCGGCGCAGAGTCTGGCCAGGCTGGCTTTTCTTCCTGCGCCCTCGTCGCGACGCCCTATGGCGGGCCCAGCGGCGAAGGGATGGTCGTCCTCTTGGGGCCCAAGCGCCTCGACTATGGCCGCGTCCTACCCTTCGCCCGTCTCCTTGGCGCGCGCCTCGGCCAGGTCCTCGACGCGGTCGGCTAGACGCGATGTTTCGGGGCCGTAGACGCGGCACGAGCGGCATGGAGCCGGCGCTTTCCGCGTTGACTTGGGTCGCGAGCGGCGGCTAGTGTGCCCACCCGCGCGGGCGTCGAGGATGCAACCGCTTGGAACTAACCAGAAAACAGGTGAAGACCGGTGAACATTCGAGGCACTGAATTTACGCCGCGCCCTCTGACGGCGCCGCCTGTCGCCCAAGCGGGCGGCTCACGGACCCGCGGTTGGGCCGCGTCGTTGCGTCTCGTCGCGGTCTTGGCCGTCGTCCACGTCGGCGTCGCTTGCAGCTCTGCGCCGCCATTGCCGAGCGACGTCACCGACAAGGCGCGCATCGCCTACTACGAGGGCATGGCCCGATTGGCTCACGGTGACTTCACTAAGGCGACTGAGATCTTTCAGGTCTTGGCTGGCGCCCCGCGCCACGTCCGCCACGCGTCACTCGCCAAGCTGCGCCTCGCGGACTCCATGTTCTATCAGGGGCGCTATGCGGAAGCGACCGAGATGTATCGCGCTTTTGCCAACCAACACCGCAGCGATCCGAACCTGTCGTACGCGCGTTTTCGCGTCGCAGAGAGCTACTTTAAGCGCCTCCCGACAGGGTGGTTCTTATCGCCTCCGGCCTTCGAGATGGATCAGACGCTGAGCCAACAGTCCGAGGCCGAACTCACTGGATTTTTGGCGCTCTTTCCCACCAGCCCTTACGCCCCTGCGGCGCGCGAGATGCTGACCAAGACCCGGCGTCTCCTCTTCGATCATGAGATCTACGCGGCCGATCATTACACCCGCAAAGAGGCCTGGCAGGGTGTCGCTTGGCGTCTGCATGACGCTTTTGAGCGTTTTCCCGAGTTCGCGGCCGACGAGGCCCTCTTTTGGCGCTTCGTCCAAGCTCAGGACAAGGTCGGAAAGCCGGCTGAGACGATGACCGCCCTCGGGGCCTTCGTCGAAAAATTTCCGGACTCCCCGAAGAAGGCGGCGGCGGTCGCGCGCGTTGGCACACTGCGGGCTGAGCTTGAGGCGCTGAAGGTGAAGGCCGACGCCGACGCGGTGCCGGAATTGCTTGACTCGCCCCCTGATTTCAGGCTCAAGCTGCCGGGCTCTGACGCGCCGGAAGGCGAAGACGAGCCAGGGACGGATAGCACCGAAGACGATGAGGTCATCGACGAGGACGCTACCGACGACGAAGGGACCCCACGGCTACGTCCACCGACGTTGCCGCGTCTAAGCCCGGACACTCAACCCTGAGTTTATTGAAAGTCCAACCTGTGCCGGGGAAGAACCCCGCCGATATGGAGGCAGAGCATATGTCTAAAGCAACACCAAAGCAGATCGTAGGCGCGAAGTTCGGGACCCGTCAGGATCTCGTCGTGGCCATCCTTCCCCTCATCGGCGGCGGCGACAAAGAGCGCAGCGCCTTGATGGGCACCACCAACGCGAAGCTCATTCGCATCCATGAGGTCGCGTCGGCGGTGAAGACCAAGTTCGGCGGTAAGTCGGGCCTCATCGACTCGATCGCCAAGCTCCAGTTCGACGGCAAAGCCCCGAACGCCGGCTGGCGCGAGAAGATGGAAGGTTTCACCGTCAAGCGTCTCGCGGACAAGTACCGCCAGATCGGCGGCAAGTGAGCTTTTGGGGCCTTTAAGCCCCTAGGCTGCGACGTCGCGCTGCGACGCGTGGTCGGAGACGACAGAGGCCCGGTCTCTTGGCGCTGAGTTAGGCTCAGCGCCAAGATGCCGGGCCTCTGCTTTTGTGGTCGTTGGCCTCTCTCTCGCGGGTGCGGTGGTGTGATTGCCGCTCAGCCCGACGATAGTTGGTTTGATATGCGACTATTGCTTCACAATGTACTCGGAACCCAAGGGTACCTCGGATACGCCTTGGTGGCCGTCGCACCAACCTTTGCCTCGGTAGGCGCGCGCCTAGGCGGTCTATTGGGGGCGAGGGTCCGCCATTTATACCTTGGTCTCCCCATAGACCGTGCGCAGCTGGAAGGGTTGCTCCGGGTCCTGCCTGACCTTATCTCAGTGGACCTCCTACTTGTGGGCGATGATGCCGTCCAAGCGCTGGCGTTGGCGCCCCGTCTTGAGGCCGTCCGGATCCGCTGCGCGCGAGACACCATGGGCCTGGGCGTCCGGTTCCCCGTGCTCCCCTCTTTGCGGTCCCTCGAGCTCTCCTCTTGGGGCTCCCTCGTTCCGGGTCTACTAGGGCGCTGCCCTAAGCTTCAGGGGCTGTTCCTGCCTCACACAATCCTCGCGGCCGAGGACGCTGTCTACAGGACGTCCTCGCCTTGCCGAAAATGCCTGCTCTCACGCAGCTCGGGCTGCGAGGAGCCGGGGTTGATGCCTTGGCCGTCCGCGCGATCGCCGCATGCTCGGCCCTCGAGACACTGGATCTCGCGAATAACTCCCTCGGCTTTTGGGACACCGCGCCGCTCGCCGAGCTCGCACAGCTCCGCGAGCTCGATCTGTCGGGCAACCTGATAGATCTCAAACCACTCGCCCCCCTGCCGTTGCGTCGCCTCTGGCTCGACGGTGTGGCGCTCAACTCGGACGCTTTGCGCGGTCTTGTGGACTTTGTTCACCTCACCGAGCTCGATGTGTCGAACAACAGCATCGGCGACGGTGGCGCGGCCGCGTTGGCCGAGCACCGCGGCCTCATGGATCTAAACGTCCGGGGCAATGAGATTGGGGATCGTGGGGCCATCGCCCTCGCGCAAATGGTCGGCCTTCGACGCCTGGGCCTCGCGGATAACGACGTCACGGATGCAGGGGCGGCGGCGCTTGTGGCCAATGAGTCCATAGGTTGGATCGATCCTGCGGACAACGCGATCCGGGACCCCGGGGGGCTCGCCGCCGACCCCTCCCGCGTCTGTCTTGAGGGCAACCCGGCCTTCCGCGTAACCCCCGACCAAGTTCGAGCGCGTCAAGAGGTCATGGCCGAGATCCACGCCGCCTTCGACGGGGCCCATCCCCCCGACGCGACGCACCTGAGCCTATACCAAGCAGAAGCGGCTGATTCCTATGAGGAATGCGACAAGAGCCGGGACCACTTTGGGCGGTGGCAGGACCTGCCTGAGTCACATCTCGAGGACTGCCAGAGCGCGCTCAGTTACTTGGACGAGCAAGGATATGCATACTACTTGCCGGCTATCATGACGGATTCTTTACGCAGCGATCTCGCGCACGGTAGCCGCGGTTTGGGCCACCTCTCCGACAGTGTCCTCTTCCATCTCTCGCCGTCACACTACGACGGGCTCCACTCCCACGCTTTCGAGAGGATGCGCCTCTTGAATGCCCGCCAGCGGCTCGCCATCGCCCGCTTCGTCGAGGTCTCTGCGAATGCCCGCGACGTCGAGCTGATTGGCGCTTGGCGCCGGGTTGTCGCGTTCGACATGGCCGCTCGGGACGACGGGTCCTGTGAGTGGTTTGACACTTTCTGGCCCCGTCAGACGCGTCCGACCTCGGCGGCGGTGCGGCAACTCATCGAGGCGTGGCGTCGGGCCGCGGCGGCCTTGGATTCCGAGGGCTGGTTCGAGGCTCTCCCAGATCGATGACGAGCTCTCCATCGCTCACAGTTTCGGCACCAGTGGGCTGTTCAGGGCCGCCGCCGCGGTTTTTGGTGCACAATGGCGCCTCACACAGAAACTGAGGAGCAGTGCTTGACAACTCAAGCCGAGCCGAGACCTTGGAGATGCTCAGGTGGCGCTCTTGTCGCCTCTTGATAGACGGCGGCTCCAGCGTGGGCTGCGTGATTTCGAGTCCGTGGTGGTCGAACTCGAGTCCGTGATGGCGCGTGTCCAAGACCTCTCGGCCTTAGGCCCACGCCACCTCTATCTAGGGCTGCCCATAGGCCGCGATGAACTCCAGCAGCTGCTTGTGGCCCTGCCGACCCTCGTCTCAGTCGATCTCCTCCTGTCTAGCGACGAAGCGGTCGAAGCGCTGGCCGCGGCGCCACAACTCGAGTCCGTTCGTATCCGCCGTACGCGAGAGTCCGTTGGAATCGTCGGCGGGATGCCGGCGCTTGCTGCCTTGCGCTCGCTTGAGATCGCCTATTGGGGACCCCTCGCTCCAGGCCTACTAGAGCGAGTTCCACAGCTTGAACGCCTCCACTTGGACCACACGACCCTCGCGGCCGAAGACGTCCGCGTCCTGCCCACTATGCTGGCTCTCAGGCATCTCGGCTTGGGGACCGCCGGGGTCGATGCGCCGATGCTCCGCGAGGTCGCGGCGTGTCCGGGCCTCGAGATACTTGATATTGCAGACAACTCGCTCAAGCCTCAGGAAACGGCGCTCGTCGCGAAGCGCTCGCAGCTAAAAGAGCTCGACCTGTCCCGCAACAGAGTCGATCTGGCGCCCCTCTCGGACCTACCGCTGCGTCGACTAACGCTTGAGCGCGCCGAGCTGACTTTCGAAGATGTCCCTCATCTTGTGGGTTTTTCCAACCTTGACTCGCTGAATATCGATGACAACAACCTCGGTCATGACTCGGGGCCCATCTTGGCCGAGCTGCTCAACCTCCGCGCGCTTCATGCCAACGGCAATCGCCTCGAACATGGGGCGCGGCACCTAGGTTCGTTGCAGTAACTTGAATCGCCTCAGTTGAGCAGCAATGATATGGCCGCGCCAGACATCCCGGCGTTGGGCGCGATGAGGTCGCTACGGTCGCTTGATCTTTCCAGCAACTTCATCGGTCTAGGGACGGTTCTAGCGCTCGCCCCGCACCCTGAACTCCACGAGTTGAATATTTTCAATACAAATATTTACCCTGATCACGCCCGGGCGCTGGCCGAGCTGCCATCACTTAGGCGGCTAGACGCCTCAAGCAACGGAATCGCCGATACCGGGGCCATCGCCTTGGCCGGACATCTCGGACTCGTCGATCTAAACGTGGGGTTCAACGCGATCGGTGACCGTGGGGCCCTCGCCCTCGCTGCGATGCCCAGCCTTCGACGCCTCGGGCTCGCAGACAATCGGGTCACTAGCGTCGGTGCATCGGCCCTCATCGCCAATCGAGCCATCACTTGGATCGATCTAGCCGACAACGCCATCGACGAACCGAGCGGGCTATCCGTCGACCCCTCGCGCGTCGACCTCAAGGGCAACCCAACACACCTCCCGGGCGGGGAGTTCACGCGCTTTCGCAGCGACGTAATCGCCGAGATCGACGCGGCCTTCGACGGTGTCCCGCCCCCTGACGCCGACCACAACACCCTCTACCAGGCGCAAGCGAATGATTCCTATGAGGAATGCGACCAGAGCCGAGATCACTTCGGTCGGTGGCAGGACCTTCCGGGATCACACCTACAGGATTGTCCGTCCGCAATGAGCTACTTGGACGCGCAAGGATACCGCTACTACCTGCCCGCGATCATGACCGCCTATCTTCGCAACGAGCTTCAGGTCAACGACCCCGAGTTCGAACATCTTCTAATCTACTTCATCCTCGTCTCTCGTTTGAGCTCCTCTGATTACGACTTCTTTCGTAACTACACCGCCACGAAGATGCGCCTCCTGACCCCACAGCAACGCCTCGCTATCGCCCACTTTGTCGAGGTCCCTGCTGGCTCGCACGAGGTCGAGGTCGTGGAGGCGTGGGGACGCGTGGTCGCCTTCGATTCTTGGGACGGGACACACCGACGCCGAGGACTTCGCGTAGTTCGACGTCTTCTGGCCCCCTGCAAGCTCGTGAGAGGGTCTGTCCGGGGCCGAGGTGCGCCATCTGTACCTCGGTCTGCCGATAGGCCGAGCTGAACTGGAGCGCTTGCTTGGCTCTCTACCGAACCTCATCTATTTGGACCTCCTACTTGTAGGTGACGATGCGGCGCCGGCCCTCGCGCTGAGCCCCCATCTGCGGACCCTCCGCCTCAGGCGGACGTGGGACTCCTCGGGTCAGGCCGCCGCGCTGCCGGAGCTCACGGTGTTGCGGTCCCTTGAGATGGCGCGCTGGGGGCCTGTCGCTGCCGGTATTCTAGAGCGAGTACCTCAGCTGGAACGCCTCTATTTGGAGCACGCCAGCCTCGCAGGTGAAGACATCCGCGCGCTGGCTACGATGCCGGCGCTCTCACAGCTCGCACTGCGCGCGGCTCAGGTGGATGCCTCGGTGCTTCGCGCGGTCGCGTCGTGCGCAGACCTTCAGACACTTGATATTGCAAATAACTCCCTTAGCTCGAAGGACACGGCGCAGCTCGGGCAGCTCGGGCAGCTCCGCGAGCTGAACTTGTCCGGCAACGCTGTGGATATCGGTCTCCTTGCCGCCTTGCCGTTGCGTCGTCTATGGCTCGACAATGTGCGGCTGACTTTGGATACCGCCCGCGATCTCATGCACTTTGCTCAACTCATCGAGCTTGATATCACCAACAACAACCTCGGCGCCGAGGCGGGCCCGATTCTGGCCGAGCTGACGGCTCTCCGCGCCCTCTACGCCGACGGCAATCGTCTGGGGCAGGGGGCGCGACATCTCGGTGCCCTCCAGGCCCTTGAGACACTTCAACTCAGCAGCAACGGAATGACTGGGTGCGACATCCCGGATCTCGGCGGGTTGACGGCGTTAAGGTCTCTCGACCTCTCGACCAACTACGTCGGTCTCGACTCTATCCAGGCTCTCGCGTACCACACCGAGCCACGCGAAGTAAATATTTTCAATACCAACATCTTTTCCAGTCATGCCCGCGCCATCGCCGCCGTCGCCTCCCTCAGGCGCCTCGACCTGTCCAGCAACGGCATCGGGGACGCTGGCGCTGAAGCGCTGGCCGAGCACCGCGGACTCGTCGACTTAAACGTGGGGCACAACGGGATCGGTTACCGTCGGGCCATCGCCCTCGCCAAAATGGCCGGCCTTCGTCGCCTCGGGATCGCGAACAACCGGGTCCCCGATGCGGCAGCCGCCGCGCTCATAGCCAATCCATCCATCAGCTGGCTGGATCTCGCGGACAATAACATCCAGGAGCCCCGTGGGATGGTCGTCGACCTCTCCCGGGTATTCCTTCACGGCAACCCAGCCTCCAGTGGGGGCGGCGACCACCCCCGCTTTCGTGGTGCGACCATGGCCGAGATCGCCGTGGCCTTCGACGGGGTCCCGCCCCCCTGACGCGAAGCATCTGACCATCCATCAGGCCCATGCCGCTGAATCCTCAATGGAATGCGACCAAAGGCAGGATCACCTCGGCCGGTGGCAGGATCTCCCGAATTCCCATCTCGAGAATTGTCAGTGGGGCTTCCCCCACTTGGACGAGCACGGGGTTGTCTACTACACACCCGCTATCATGATGGATTGTCTTCGCGGCTATTTCGACTCAAATGACTCGGTCTCCGGCCATCTCGCCCACAGCCTCCTCTGCCAACTCGAGCCGTCTCGCCACGACAACCTCCGGGCTCGATCCGCCGCGAAGATGCGCCTCCTCACGGCCCGTCAGCGCCTGGCCATCGCCCATTTTGTCGAGGTCTCCGCGCACTTTTTCGAGCTGGCGCTGCTAGAGGCTTGGCGTCGGGTCGCCGAGTTCGACGCCTTCGATGGGACCGATCAGGACGATGGGTCCCTCGCTTGGTTTGACGTGTTCTGGCCCTTCCGTTTCCGTCCGACCTCGGCGGCTGTGAGCGCGCTCATCAAGACGGCATTTGAGCGCGATCAGGCTCGGGAGTTGGAGTTGTCCGAGGTCACAGACGGGCCCGGTTTTCGTGCCACCTTCCGGGCCGGAGCCCTCAAGCACCTCGCGAAGCTCAAGGTAGAACGTGAACCAGCCCGATGGGAGCGTGGACCCGTCGAAGAGGCCCTACATTCGCCGGCGTGTCTGAAGCCAGAAGAAATCGAGACGCATCGCCAGCGTCTCGAGGGCCTCTCTCTGCCCCAACGCAAAGCCATATATGCGTTCCTGCAGCACGGCAGTAGCGACCGCGCCCTGATCGCCGCGTGGGGCCGGGCGGTCGCGACGTCGGATGGATGGTTCGAGGCCCTCCTCTACCCGTGAAACGATCGTTCGGTCGCCGTGTTGAACCCGAGGAGTCACGATTGAAGGGGCTAGATGTGACAAGAGGCGATGCGCGGCTCGAATCCGGTGGCGACCGCCTAGTCCTTCTTTGCCCGATTGACGCGCGGGGGCTAAAGCGCCGTCTGTTCGGCTTCGAGCGCGTCGTCCCGAGTCTCGAGGCGGTCACAGCGTGTCTCGACGGTCTGTCCGGGACGAGCGTGCGCCATCTGTATCTTGGTCTACCGATGGGTCGCGTCGACTTGCAGCGGGCGCTCGGCGTCTTACCCAATCTTGTCTCTGTGGACCTCCTACTTCGGGGCGACGATGCCGTCGAGGCGCTATCGCTGACCCCTCAGCTTGAGACGATCCGCATCCGCCGGACCCACGACACCCCCTTGAGGAGGCGATACACGTGGGCTGGCGGCAGCCCGCGCTTGACCGCTATCGCCAACGCCTTGAGAGCCTCACACGTCCTCAACGGGAGGCCATTCACGCGCTAGTGCGATGTTGCAGCAGCAACGGCGAGCTGATCGAGGCCTGGGGTAGGGCGGTCGACAGCGCGGATGATTGGTTTGAGGTCATCCGATTTCGGTCGTGAAAAGAAACACGGACGCCCGTCCCCTCGCTCCGCGCGAGCTGATGGTTTCTTCGGCGGACCGCAGCGTCGTGGTATGGTGGTCGCAACCGCAAATAAGGAAAGACCATTGAGCACCAACAACATACAGTTCCTTGACGAGATCCCCATTGACGAACGCCACACGCTCCACCAGCTGCTCGGCCGCTTTCAGACCGTCCGCGACGGCCTGCCCGAGCTGGTGAAGAACGCGAAGGACCAGTACGCCCGCGTGGGTCTCAAAGAGTCCGAGCACCGGCCCATCGTCATCATCGCGAACACGCGTGACAAACGCCTCGGCGTGCTGGACTTCGCTGGAGCCACCCGGGACGATTTCCAACACTGGCTGATGTGGTCAGATCCCAACGCCAGCCGCGTGGGCGCGTCCGCCGACATCGAGGGCCGCCACGGTAACGGCGGCAAGGGTTTCATGGTGCGCGGTTCGATCACTATCGCCTCGCTCGAGTCGGTGACCGAAGCGAAACGCACGAAGATGGGCTTCCAGAACGACTCGGAGGACGTGCAATATTACCCGGGCTTCTTCGTCGAGGACGGGGTCGCGATCGAGGCACTCCCGGTCGCGGACGTGCGTAGCGCGCTGGCTGCGGCCATCGCGCCATTCGGGATTGGCATCGACGACCTCCCGGAGGTCGCGCGACGGTCATTCGAGGCGCGAAACACGTTTACATTGGCTCGCTTGGACGATGTGCGTGACTGGGTCGAACGCGCGCCGTCAGTGGTCGAGGAGCTGGTCACGGGTCTGTCCGACGATCTTGAGATGCACGCCCAGGCAGCGCTCACTCTCGAGACCTGCTCGGTGTTCACGCTCGTGGACGGCGACGCGCCCCGCGGTCCCCTCCAGCGGACGCTCCCCGAGCCGCTGGAGGGGTTCGAAGACCCTTGGCGCGTGGCTGTTCCCGACCACCTCGCGGACACCGAGACGAGCAGCACGCTGTCCACCGGGCGAGGGTCCAAAAAGGAGAAGTACCTCGAGCTTCGCACGAGCTCGCGTTCGCTGCGGATGCCGGGCAAGAGGCCGCTCAACGTCATCCGGGTGAGCAACGCGCGCAACGTGCTGGCCAGCTGGAGCATCGCCGATTTATACCCCCACGCGGAGTCTGCGTTCGTATTCGGAACGCTGCACGTCCCTGCCCTCGAGCTCGATCACATCGCCGGCGCCGATCGCACGACCCTCGCGGACACCGCGCTCGTTCGCGCGCTCAGAGAGTGGGTCACCGCGCAGATCGCTGAGATCGGCAAGGCCATCCAACGGGCGATGGCCGAGAACTTCAGCCCCAAGGACCGCCAGAAGGTCAACCGTGAGCTGCGCGAGTTCCGTCGGCTCATGAGGGAGTTCCTAGCCCTCGAAGGCCCGGCCTTGCCGGTCCCGCGGGGGTCCGATGCCATCATCGACACGCACCTCGACGAGACCGGCTTGGGCGAAGACGTCGTGGAGGATGACGAGGACGAGGACGACGAGGACGGCGTCGATGATCCCCAGGTCGCGCCCGTCGCGGCGTCAACCGCCGACGAGGCGCCGACCGCCGACGAGGCGCCGACCGCCGACGAGGCGCCGACGACGTCCGCACCGCCGAGCTCGACGCCGGCCCCGCGCCGCGACCCCCGCTTCCGCACCGTGTCGATCGCGCTCGAGCCGGATCGCCAGCGGTTCACGATGGCGGTCGGGACGCGCGTGCCGCTGGTGGTGCGGGCGATCGAGGCGGATGGGGCAGGCTCGCGCCGTCCCACCCGGAAAGTGCGCCTTGAGCTGGTTGGCGAACACGCAGAGGTCGCCTTCGAGCCGGAGGGCAACGTGCTGCAAGCGCTTCAGCCCGGGCGCACCGAGGTGGCCCTTCGCGACCCAAAGACGGGGGTGACCTCCGGATTTATCGTGGTCGATGTGATCGCCTGCAGTGGGGCGCGGATCGAGGGCGTGCCGACGGGGGTGCTGCAACAAGGCCAGCAGATCGAGCTCACGGTCGCCTTCGAGACCGACGTAGGCACCCGCTATGACCTCCTCGTCGAGGCGTCGCTTGATCAGGCGGAGATGGGGCGGGTCGATCGCCAGGCGCGGTTCAGCGCCGGGCGGTATCCGGGACAAGTGCAGCTGCGCGTCAGGTACGGTCCCAAGGTCAGCGACACGGTCACCGCGGAGCTTCAGATCGGCGAGGAGATGGTTAAGGACCGGCCGGTGCGGCGCGTTGAAGGTGGCTCCATCCCACACATCTTGGTGTGCGGGACCCCGGCCCCCGGCATGGACCACTTCCCACCCGCCCAGCGAACCGTTCACGGAGGCCCGCACGAGCCGACGATCATCGACTTCGAGCCGCAGTTCGAGCACGTGATCTGGGTCAACCCGAGCAGCGAGGAGTCGGTTCGGGTTCGCGAGGGGCGCGGTGGCCGTCGCGGTGTGGCAGGAATCAACACCAAGCCTTATCTGCGGTTTTTGGCCATCAAGTGCTTCGAGATCCTCAAGCGACTCCACGTACGTCAGCGCATCGAGGACCGCCCGACGACGGCGGCGGAGTTCCGCCGATTGTTCGCCCAGGCCGAGATCGCCTGCGTGTCGTTCTTCGACATCGCGTATTCGGTGGCCGAGACCCTCTCGGCCGGGGGCAGCGTGTCAATCTCCGACAAGTGACCCGCGCCAAGGCGACGCTGTGGACGCCGGGGTCTCCTATTGGGGAGATGCCGGGTTCGCGCGCGCCACGGATCCGGCCAGCGCCTATTGCGCGCGGAACTGAAGGTCGACGATCACGTTCATCTCAAACTCGTCCGGGATCTCCGTGCAGTCGCACGTACAATCCGGCGGGCACGAGCCACAATTCACCGAATATTCAGCGCTCTCGGTGGTCGCGTCGAGCTGCACCGTGTAGGCGCCGGTGAGGAAGTTGTCGATCCAGTAGCGGCGCTGGACGTCGTCGGTGGTGTCGACGAGGCCTAGGGTAGCCGCGCTGCCGGTCATGAGCTTGCCTTCCCCGACCGTGACCACGATGTCCTGGCCGATAAGGGTTACTTTTGCATCTGAAAATATATCTTCGAAGCCAGCGATGGCGCCCCCCGCTGGATCCAGCCTGAGCTTGACGTCCGTGACCTCAATAATGGTCGGTTCGACGCCAATCTTAGCCCGCGCGTCCGCCAAGAAGAGCCCAAAAGGCGAGCCGGCGCTGACGTCCATCGCCGCGTCCACCCCTCGCACCCGCAGGTAATAGACCGCGGCCAACGGGCCGCAGCCTCGGTTGAACTCGCCCGAGGGGTCGATCTTGATGGTGTCCGCGGTGATCGTCGTCAAGAGGACTGAGATGGTCCCGCTGTTGACAACCGCGCCCGTGCCGGTCACTTCGCCCGTCGTGTCCTTTTCCGCTGGAATACAGCGGCCTTGGGGGTCGAAGCCGGCGCACCGCTCGCCATCACAGGCACCGATAAACACGGGGAGCGCGAGGCCGAGAGCGAGATATAAAAACGAACGGACCATCACGGTTCCTTGAGCTCCGGGCGAGGCCAGCGGGCGATTTGAGGCTCAGATGAGCGGTTGCGAGCATATTGACGCGCGACGTCGGCGCCGGGAATGAGGCCGAACTCTATCAAAGTTCGCCCCTCTGTCCCAGGCCCGCAACTCTCACCAGAGACTCGAGCGAAACCCAAGCCTGTCAAGGGCAGGTCCGAACGCGCACGCTAAAGACGGTATCTTTGGTCGCGCCAGTGAACGCGTCACACCATGGCCGCGGATGCTTTTCAGATCGCGGGGCGCTTAGGGCCCTCGGAAATTTCTCAATACAACACGCACATCTTTCTTAAAGAATTTGCGACGGGCCGCGGTGAGCGGTTAGTCTCTGGGTCTTCATCAAGGAGAGTGTGATGCGACCTTACGTCGGCTTTGCCGCGACCTTTGCCTTCGCGGCGCTCTGCAGCGAATCCGCTGCTTTTGCAGAGAGTCTGCCGCCCGATGTGCATCCCACAGACTGCACCACACCCGGTTGGATGCTGGACGATAGCGTTCCAGCGGCGGTCGGGAATCTCTCGCTAAATCCAGTGGTTCTCCTACCAGTTGTGCCAACTCCGGGGGCGCATCCCTCTGCCGCCCCTCGCGAGTGAGATGCTGTCGGTGGTCGTGACCGACGGGGACGGTGCGCCCGTCGCCGGTCACTTGGCGATGCCGGGCTCGGTGGCCTTTGTGGGCGCGTTCGAGACCGTGACTCTCGACAAGCTTCGGTTTTTGGCCTGGAGCCCTGAGGGCATCCTGACGCCGGGTACCTATACTGCCAAAATCGACGTCAGCCGTCCCACGGTGGCCTACGATACCTGGGCGTGTAATTTTCAGGACTTCGAACGCATCGTCACGTTCACAGTCGTCGCTGAGCCCGTGTCGCCGCCGTCTCCGCAGCTGGCGCTGGAGTTCTCGCTTCACACCTATCAAGACGTGAGATGGGATGTGGGGTGTGGTGATGACTACGAGCGCTTCGTGTGCGAAGACCAGGTCACCTCTTGCTGCGTCGGCCCTCAGGCGGTCAGGTTCGTTCAGTTCAAGACGACAGCGTCGGTCGTCGGACTCGGCGCTACGCACGCTGCATACTACGCCCTCATCCTTGAGATGGATGATCCGAATCGACCGGCACAGAAGGTAGTACGCGTTGAGCCGCTGGGGGGCTCGACCGGTCCCTTCACCTCGGTCCTCGCGGTGTTGGCGCGGGACGGCGTGGCGCCTGTGTTGGTGCAGATGCAACTATGTTCTAGGGCGGTGCTGGTGGATCTGACGACAGGTGCGGCCACCGCGAGCGCCTCGGATTGCGTGGATACAGCCGAGCCGACGCTATATCCGAGCCCACCTATCACCCAATGCGATCCCGGCGCGTGCTCCGAGCTGGCTGAACCTCCGCCAGCGACCGAACCCTCCCCGGAGCCTATCCCGGAGGCGGGCGCCGAGCTCACGTCGGCCAGCGGCGACACCACGTCGAATAGCGCCGAGCGTCCTGATGATACGGACGGCTGCGGCGCGGGAGGCCCGATCGATGTAGCCGCGCTGGTCGCCGCGTTGACCCTCTTGGCGTGGCGCCGGCGGACATCGAGGGTCCTTGCCGCGTGTGTGGGCGGCCTACTCCTCGGCTTCTTGGCTGGCGTGCCCGCTGGGACGAAGCGCCACGCGCCTAAGCGACGGTGAGAGACCGGCACAACACACTAGATGCCGGCCCACGTGGTCGTGCAAATATCGTTGGTGTTAATACAAACTCAACGTGACGAGTTCGCGCCTTGGAACGCCCTTCAGGCCGCCGTTGACAAAGGCTGCGCTTTGCGGTCTAATCGCCTCTACGATTTACGCCTGAACGCCGTGAAATTCACTGGGTTTAGGCCGGAACCACGTGTGTAGAGCGACGCAGACCGACATGTCAACATCCGAGATCAGTCATCAGGGTCGCAGCCACGCCGTTATCGGCGCACGGTCGCGGTCATTGCGCCTCCTGGCCGATGCTGAGTCCTCCGCGATGGCGATTATCTGGCTGTCAACCGCCTTGCACGGTGTGCTCCCCTCTCTGTCGACGACGCGACTAATTCGCGCCGCGACAGCACAATGGCATTGGAAGGAGTCTCCATGCAGCCGACCTTCAAGATTGGCGACATGGCCGTGTATCGCAAGCACGGCGTCGCGATCATCAAGAGTATCGAGCCCGTCGAGCTCTACGGTACGCCTCAGAACGTCTACGTCCTCGAGGTCCTCGATTCTAAACGCCCAATGCCAGAGCGGTTACGAATCCCTGTCGAGAAGGTCAACTCGGTCGGACTCCGCAAGCTAATCAGCTTAGAGGAGATCGAAGAAGTCTATGACATTCTTCGAGAAAGACCGACCCGCTTCGACCAGCAGACTTGGAACCGGCGCCAGCGCAAGTACAAGGAGAAGCTGAACACGGGGTCTATCTACGACCTCGCGGAGATCATCCGCGACCTCTTCCTGCTGCGCTTCACAAAGCCGCTCTCTTACGGCGAGAAGCTCATGTTGGATGAGGCTCAGGATCTCTTGGTCCGCGAGCTCTCGATCGTCTTGGAGAGGGAGAAGACCGATATCGAGGCGCACATCGAGACGATGTTCGCCGACGCCGCGCCTGTCCCGGAAGAAGAAGGGGCCGAGGGCGACGCGAAGGCGCCGAAGTCCAGAACGGCGGCGCGACCCAAGGCTTAGTCTACTGGGCAGCGCTGTTGGCCCCTTGAGCGGCATCGCGACAAGGGGCCAACAGCCAAACCCCAACGGCGAGGCCAGCTTGACCCAGCCGCGCGCCCTAGGTCCGGCCAGCGAGCCGGCGAATCATCGCCTCGTAGAACCCGAGCGCGCGCTCTAAGGCCTCGATAGAGATAGACTCGTCGTCGCGGTAGAGCGTGTCGAGTGGTCCGGCTGCGCCGAAGACGAGGCTCTCGACGCCGAGGAAACGAAAGAGGCCGGCGTCGGTCGTCGCTAGGCCTCCGCCGACGATGGGGGCGAGGCCGCACTCTTTCATCGCGCCGGCGGCCGTGGCCACGAGCTCCTCGGAACCTTCCGAGGTCTCAAGGGCGGGGCGATCCTGTAATACGTGGAGCTCGACCTCGAGCTCTGCTTCGTCTTGAATGGCCTGTTGCGTGGCGTTGGCGAAACGCACGCAGAGGTCTTCGTGGTCGACCCCGGGACCCGTCCAGATCACGATGTCGCCGCTCATGTAGTCGCGATCGGCGACGACGCGGCCCGTCATGTGGCCGCGCGCGGGTCGAACCTCGGGCGCGTTTCGCGCGAGGCCTGCACGGTCTAAGGTCGCCTTGAGACCGGCGGCCTCGGCGCGGAACCAGGCCGTCACCATATTATCGATAGGCATCGGTAGCCCGACGGTGTCCGCGAGCGCGGTGACCTGGATCCGCGGGTGGATATGTTTGAGGTTCGGCGGCGCTGCGTAGCCGAGGGCGGCCCGGATGAGGCAGCGCGCGGGGCGGCGGTTGGCGGCCTCACCGGCGGAGAACTCAAGCACACGGACCTCGCCACTGGCGCGCAGCGCGTCGAGGATCCGCATCGCGACGGTCAGGGCGTCCGGGTCGTCGGAGTGGCGTGTGCTGAGCCCGTGCGCGGAGTCCGTCTCGTAGGTGAACTGCCAGAGCCCGGTGTGGGGCGGCATCCGACGATGGCGGAGACGGCGCTCCACGCGGAGGTGTAGGGCTAGGCAGCCGGGGTGACGGGTCCAGATCGTGTTCGACGTCGGCCCGTGGACGAGCGCCGTGCCGCGGCCCATGTCGAGAGGTCCGAGCAGCGTCGGTCCGCCGGAGCCGAGCCCCTCTTCGCCCGAGATCGCGGCGATATGGACCGGGCGGCCCAGCTCGGAGGCGGGGATATTTGAGGCCGCCATAATCTTGAGGAGGAGGTCCAGCTTGCCACTCTGGGCGCCGAACCCGAGGAGATCGTTGCGGCCCGTGGCCCGCCTCGCCTCGGTGGGTTGTCCTTCAAGGCTCTGCCATGACGCTGGAATTGGCGGTAGGCCAGCCCCGGTCTGCGCGACGAGCCAGAGCGGGGCGCCTGAGCTCGGGCCCCGACGTCCCAATATATTGATACGCTCGCCGATGGGGGCCGAGGAGAGCTGTTCATAGATCTGGAACTCGCCAAAATAGAGGCGATCCAAGATGAAGGCCGTCGTCGCGTGATTCAGCGCGCGGTCGGGCTGAAAGACGGCCTCGCCGCGGCGGAGGAGCTCCATCGCGTGCTGCAGCAGTAATTTCATAGGGTTTAACGACAATTCTTTTCCGATGGCGCGTTGTGGGGCCTCAGGACATGACAAGGCGCTGGCCGCAGACTACATGAAGTCAGGGGCGCGCCCAATGGCAGAAGGCTGGGGGCGCGCGTTTCATGTCTTGCAGGAGGGGCGCCGCGATGCGAGCCGTTGTACAGAGAGCCGCGTGGGCGCGGGTGAAGGTGGATGGCGAGGTGGTCGGCGAGCTGCCTCCGGGGGCGTCGGGGCTCGTCGCGTTGGTGGGCTGCGAGCGGGGTGACGACCTCGCAGCTGCGCGCTATGTCGTTGAAAAGATTGTGGGACTCCGTATTTTTTCCGACCCACAGGGGTTGATGAATCTCGCGCTCAACGATGTGGGCGGCGGGCTCCTCTTGGTGAGCCAGTTCACGCTCCTCGGCGATTGCAGAAAAGGCAGGCGGCCGTCTTTCATCGACGCGATGCCCGGACCGGAGGCCGCCGATCTCCTCGAATGGATGGTGGCTCACGCGAAGACGCTGACGCCGCACGTCTCGACTGGCCGCTTCCAGACCCACATGCACGTCGAGCTGATGAACGACGGCCCGGTCACCCTCTTGGTCGACTCCGCCCGGCGTTTCTGACTTTGCCGCGCCTTGAGCGCAATCGCGGTCTTGACGGAGCGATACCCCTTCCCTATGATGCGCCGTCAAATCGGGCGCTGACGCGTCCTTTTTATCAAATGAATCAATAAGTTCCAATCCCCGCCGGGGTTGCTTATGAGACCAGGGGGCGCGATGTCGGTCAACGGCGAGAATGAAGGAAACGGCACGGATGCAGGGCTTCCCCCCGCGGCGATACCTGAAACGGGCGCGACCAACGTCGACGATGTGATCGCTCAGGCCGAAGCTGCAGCTCAGCAAGCAGCGCGTGCGGCCGACGCAGCTCGGGCGAAGGCTGAGGAGCTTGCGCGCCAGAAAGAGCAATCGATCGCGGCCCGGAAGTCCGGCAACACCGGATCTCAGGCTCGCCCGAAGGCCGCAGCGGCAGGTGGAGACCAGAGTCTTCATATGGTCCCGAACCCGGATGGTATCTTCGATCCGACGGTCATCGACGAAAAGCGCGTCGAGAACTACGTGCCTCAGATCAGTGTCATTGATGACAGCAAAGCGCGAAAAGTCGGGCTCGTGCTCTTCCTCGTCGTGTTGGGTGCGATCGGCATCTCGACGCTGCTCGTCGCGACCTCGTCCGAGGCGAGCACCCGCGTTGGCAAGTTCTTCCAGGGCTTCGAGTGCGGCGAGACCGGTCGGTCGAATTGCTTGCAGGAGCACATTGAGGCTGAGGCGAACGCGCAAGAAGAGCGCTGGGCCGACGAGGACTACCGCGCGCGGCCCGTCTACGGTGACATCACGCTCAACTACTTCCCGAAGGACGCTCGCGTCGACATCTATCAGACCGTAGCGCTCAAGGACGGTGACAAGTGGCGCGCTGACGAGGCCGGCAACGGCGAAGTCCTCAAGGACTGCGGAGAGCTGTTGTCGGACACCCGCAAGGCAAAGCTCTCTGGGGGCGGCTTCGGCGACGCAACCTGCAACGCCGAGACCGGCGAGGTCTCCATCCCGAACCAGAGCCAAAAGCTTGCCGAGGGCGAGCAAGTCGAGCGCCTGCCGCTGCGCAACCTCCCCATCTTCTATACCGAGCGCAACCCGCTATGCGAGCGCGGCTCTGTTACCTGCGACATGAACACCTCCGGCAACGTCAAGGTCGCGCGCAACTACGAGTACCGCATCGTCTTTTCCCGTGAAGGCTATGAGCCCCACGAGCTCAAGATCACCCGCGAAGGCTGGACGAAGGGCGCTGGCTCCTCGAACTACATCTACTTCTGGAACGGCCTGGATCTTCAGCCGAAGCCGGAGACCCTTCGCGACAACTTCATCCTCGCCAAGCGCCAGATCTTCTGCCTCATGCAGATCCAGAAGATCGAGAGCTATGACAAGCTCCCCGAGGAAAATCGCGACCTTATCATGGCGCGCAACGGCTTCAAGAACTGGGAAGCCTTCATCGAGGTCGAGGGCGTGCTGACGGTCGGCGAGTTCGAGACCTGGTGGACCGAGGCCTGGACCGAGATCCAGAAGGCCGAGTGTGCCGCGGCCCCGGCCGCCCCCGCGACCCCTTAATACGGTGATCGCGGCGCAGCGGGTCCTCCTCGTTGCGCGGAATGCAAAAAGAACGCCATCCTCTCGGGTGGCGTTTTTTTTATTGGTTCTCAACTTATTCGGTCGACGACTCGCTGAGGCCTCGGAGAGCTAGGGAGGCGTGTCCGTGGGCTCTAGGTCGCGCCATCGGTTGTCCGCTCGGTCGCCGCGCTTGAGGTGATTGATCACCTCGTCGCGCAGGTTCGCGTCGCCCACGTCTGTCGGGATCGGCATGGCTTCAAGGATGGGCAGAGCCTCCCGCACGTAGTTGCGCGCCACCTCCTCAAGAGCCCACCGGTATTCGTCGGTCCCGGGGAGAGAGAAAAACGGCGCGACACCCTCAAGCCATAGCCCGAGAGCCTCGCTGTGGTCGTCGACCCATGGATGAAAGGGGGGGCTGTCGACGCAGCCCTGGAGGCGATCGTCGCGGCTGCAATACACGCGCAGGTGGAAGTGATCATTGTGCGGCGAGGAATCGCGGGGCTGCAGCATGACGCTGGCCGCCCTCTCGATGGTCGTCGGATCTTGGCCCGTTCGCTGGGCAAACTCGAGGAGCATGGTCTCGATCTCGGCGGCGACGAAGATCCACTGGACCTGGATGGCAGGATCGCGCAGCAAGAGCTCTACAAGGCGCCAATTTCGTTCGAGATCGAAGCGGACGTCGGAGCCGGCGACGGTCCCCGTCGGCAGGACTCGGGTCATCGCGCCGGCGTCCCGATCGACACCGAACCCATCCTCAACGAAGAAGGGTAGATCGACGTCGCGGCCGCTTGTGTGGCTCGCGTGCGGTGGAAATGAGCCGCCGCGCTCTCTGGAGATGTCTGCCACGAAGAGAGTCGAGGTGGGGTGCTCGGCGCGGATGCGGGTGGCGGCGCGGGCGAGCGCCGCGACGAGGGTGTGATGACCGAAGGTCGCTCCCGACCGGATCGCTCCGGGCGTCGGCCGGAGCGCGTCGCTGTTTTGAGGCAGCAGGGCCGCGCGCTCAAGGCTCCCTCGACCTGTTCCGCCGAGCGATCGGGATGCTGGGGGCGTCGCCTCCGCTGGGCGGGCCCTTGGAGGCGAAGTTGGTAAAGGGAGAGGGGCCGCTGGCATCCAGGAGGGTTCGGGCGCGGCCAATGGCGCGATGGCCCGCGCCTCTGGCTGGTCGGAGGGGGCAGGGGCGCCGCATCCCATCGTCGTGCCCACCGCGAGACTCACGACGCCGCGGCCCAGAGACCGCAGGGAGGCGGGGCCTCGCGGGGGTTCCCGCACTTGATCCTTTTGCCGGCGCCGGCTATGCGCGCGGTCATTGAGGTAGGTTGACAACATGGCGGGCTTTCGTGACGTATTTGCGTCGTCGGGTCGAAGTCGGTACTTTGCCTCAGCAAACCCGAAATATGTGGTAAACAAAGTACATGCCAGTCCGGCATGGGGCCACATCAGTTTCAATGGATCTCACGATGAACACAACGAAACCCTCCATGCGCGTCTCTTTCTTCCCGTCGCTGTGCCTTGGACTCGCCTTGAGTCTCGGCGCTTGCGGTGACACGGCCACAAAGGGTGAGGCGGACGCCTCCGCAGAAGGCGACACCTCGAACGCGGGGCCGGACGTGGATCAGACTGGCGACACCGCGTCAGAAGATGCGGGCGGTTGCGCTCAGGGGGCCGCCTGTGACGATGGCGATCCGTGCACCGACGACGACAAGTGCGACGCGGCGGGCGTCTGCGCCGGCGCGGCCAAGAGCTGCGACGATCAGCTGAGCTGCACCAGCGACGCCTGTGTCGATGGCGCTTGTACCCACGCGCTCAACACCAACTTCTGCCTCGCGGCCGAGGGTAGAGTCTGTGTGGCCGCCGGCGCGGCAGATCCGCAGAACGGTTGCAGCGTTTGCTCGGCAGCGCCCGGGGGCGCGTCCTTCGGGACCCGAGTCGATGGTTTCAGTTGCACCGATGGCAACGCCTGCACGACGGCGGATCGCTGCGCTGCTGGCCAATGCGTCGGGGGCGATACACTTACATGCTCCTCAAATGATCCGTGCATACACAAGACCTGCGACCCTACCGCCGGCTGCGTCAGCGAGTTCACGGACGCTGTCTGCGACGATGGCGACCCGTGCACCGTCGGTGACCTTTGCGGTGGCGGGACGTGCCGCGCGGGTGGTGAAGCGTTGACCTGCACTGATGACGACCCCTGCACGACCGGCGCCTGTCTGGCGGGCGTGGGTTGCCGGTTCACCTTTGCCTGTGACGACTCCGACCGTTGCACCAACGACAGCTGCGACGCGACCTCAGGCGCCTGCGCCCATGAGTCTTTTGTCGGCGCCTGCGATGACGGCAACCCCTGCACGGAGAACGAGGTGTGCGATACGGCCGGCGTCTGTGGCCAAGGCACGGACGTGAGCTGCTTCGACGACAATAGCTGCACCATCGATATCTGCGATCCCACGCGCGGTGGCTGTCTGGGCCTCTTTGTGACCGCGGAGTGCGACGAGATGAGCTGTCTGCCAGCCGCGTGCGACGACGGAAATATTTGCACCCGCGACGATCAATGCGTGGCCGGAGCGTGTTTTGGCGGCAAGACGCGCGATTGCGGGCTCTGCGAGGTCACCCCGACCAGCGCGGCGAACAAGATCGTCCGCCTCGAGATCTCGAGCGATGGCAACGCCGGCTCTGGCCTCGACCTCGACAATGACCCGAACACCTGCGCGCCGAGCTCGGAGTGCGGCGGCGGGGTCGATAATGCCCTCGCTCCGTTGGCCGCCGTGCTCGGCAACAATATTCAAGCATCCGTCGATGACGGCGTCGTGATGTGGCTTGTGGACCTCAAAGCGTGGGACGGGACGCCGGCGCCCTTCACCATGAGCGTCTATGACTCGGGTCTCGCCGAATCGAACCTCTTCTGCGACTACCAGGGTGGGCCGAACGCTCCGGCTGAGGTCACCGAGATCTGCGACTATGACGTCGCGCAGCTCTCGTTCGACCAAGACTGCGAGCCATATTTCTCGTTTAATAATGCGGTAATCCAGCAAGCCAAGATCAGCGCCGGCAGCCCCGACACGCTGATTCGGATGGTGCTCCCCCTCGCCAGCGGCTCTCTTTTGGGTCTCACCATCGCCGCGGCCCGCTTTGAGGGCACCGTTGCCTACGGCCTCAACGGGCAGGTGCAATCGGTCAACGGCATTCTTGGCGGCGCGATCCCGAAGGTGCAGTTGATTCAGGCGGTGCTCGAGCTCCGGCCCGAGGACATCGGCGGTATCGACCCGAGCGCGGTGGTGCCCCTCATCAACTTGCTGGTCGAAAACGACATCGATCTCGATGGCGACGGCCTCAACGACGCGGCCAGCGTCGCGATCCGCATCACGACCATCCCGGCTCGCATCGCCGAGTAGGGACCTCTAGGGAATTGGTTGCTGGTGAAATAGAAGAGGCCGGGCGCTCGCGTGCCCGGCCTCTTCGCAATTCTGCGTCTTCGCTTAGAAGTTTTCGCCGCCAAAGCTGGCCGACGGGCACGGTTCAAAACCACCGACGCCGTTCGGGCGGCGACAGAAGCTTACCGCCGCCGCGCCGCTGGCCCAGCGGGCGCTGTCGACGAGGTCGCCGCTCGCGTTCTTTAGCTCGACGGCGTCTGACCCGCCGAGGCCGAAGGTGTGGTGGACGTCCTTGACGAAGACGAGGTAGGCGCCGGCGTCGATCGAGGTGGCTGCAGGCATGGTCCACAGGCCACCGCCTTCGTCGCCGAGGGACCAGCCCTCGAGGTCGATGGTGGCCCCGGTGCCGTTAAAGAGCTCGATGCGGTCATCGCCAGACGAGGTGACCTCGTTGAGGACGAGCCCAGGCGCGCGCGGCGTGCACCCGGTCGGGTCGACGCGCGTGCATTCATCGACGCACGCGAGATCGCCGCCGGCCCAGCCACGAGCCGCGCAGGTGTCGCCACTAAAGTCGTTGGTGTCGCAAACTTCTGGGCTGGCAGCCGTCTCGTCGCCGCAGACGGTGTCAGGGTTCTCGACGTTCGTCGCGCCGCGGGTCTTGATGTACAGCGGCATGAATGGCCCTGTCCCGTTCGGGAAGCGGCCAAGGGTCGCGATACGCGGCAGGGTCTCTGGCGTCCACTCGGTCGCGTCGATGACGGTCCCGTCGGGGGCGACGAGCCTCGCGCCGTCCCCTGCGCCGAGGCCGAAGTCGAAGCCCTCGGTGCCCTTGTCGACCACGAGCCAGGCCCCGGGCGCGAGGGAGGTGCCCGCCGCGAAGACATAGGTGTGAAGTGGGTCGCTGTCGGTGAGGAGCCACCCCGAGAGGTCGGCGGCGGCGGCCGTTGGATTAAAGAGCTCGATCCAATCGGAGGGGTCGCCCGACGGCGCGATCTCATTGAGCACGACGGCGGCCCATGAAGGCGTCGTCTCGGCGCCGACGTCGACGGGCGTCGTGTCGACGAGCGTCGTGTCGACGGGCACGTCCAGTGGCGTCGTGTCCATGTCCGTGTCGACGACCACGATGACGTCCTCGATGATGTCCCCGACCCCCACGTCCGGCGTCGACTTCGAGTCCCCGCAGGCGCCGAAGGCCCCAGTCGCGAGCATGAGCGCCACAACGCCGCCCTTTCTTATCCGAGAAGCTGCTGGTCGATTCGCATACGGAGCGGCTCGTTTGGCGTCGGTTTCATAGTTCATCGTGGCTTTCTCCCCTGTAACTTCCTGCGCGGCGCGCTATGCTCCCGCATCCTATTCATGCGCTGGATGGTACATAAGCCAGGCCAACGATACCAGAGGTGACGGTCGTGACTGGATGGTTTGAAAAGCAATATCGTGCCTATCTGGCCCTCGCTGAGCGCCGCCCCTTCTCGCTCGTCGCTGGCTTCGTCATCGTGTCGGGTCTGTTGGCTTGGTACGCGTCTGGGCTCGGGATCCGGGGCGATCTTGAGGACCTCTTTCCTGAGGATACGCCCGCCGTTCAGCTCGCGCGCGAGACGCGCAAGACCCTCGGCTCGACCTCTGAGCTGCGCATCCTCATCGGGAGCCCAGACCGGGACCTCAACCGTGCCGTCGGGGCCACGCTGGCCGGGCGGCTGACCGCGCGGGAGGACGACATCGCGCGCGTGGAGTTCTCGCGCGACATCGCATTTTTTGAGCAGCAAGCGCTCCTCTTTCTGTCCATCGACGAGCTGCAAAAGCTTGAGACCCGCGTCTCCGATGCCATCGGGCATGCCGTGCGCAAGGATCTCGGCCTCGACGACTTCGACGACGAGGAGGCCGAGGCCGCTCCGGCCGCTCCGGCAGAGCGCCTGCCAAGTATCGAGGAGCTAAAGCGCGAGCATGGTCTAGACCGCTACGGTGGGTACTTTGAGACGCCCGATGGGACGGTGCTAGCGGTCAAGGCCTTCCCGAAGTTCAAGCCGGCCGACGCGTCTCGGACGAAGGCTCTCAACGCGTGGATTGAGTCGCAACTAGAGGAGATGCGCTCGGCCCACCCCGAGGCCGGGCTGAGCTTCGCGATGGATGGCGACTACAGCCAGCTGACCGCGGCCGTGAAACAGATCACGGGCGACGCGCTGACCTCCGGGCTCTGGTCCTTGGCCTTCATCGTCATCGTGGTCATCGCTTACTTTAGGCGGGTGAGGGCGGTGATCTCGGTCGCGCTCGTGCTCTTCATCGCGAACGCGTGGATGCTCGCGTTTGCGAAGTTCTCGGTGGGCTATCTGAACATCGTGACGTCCATCATTGTCGCAATTCTCAACGGCCTCGGTGTCGACTACCTCATCCACGGGATGAGCCGCATCGACGAAGAGTTCAAGCCGGGGGTGGACCTGCCCGAGGCCCGAAGCCGTGGGCTCTTGGGCCTCGCGCGTCCCGCCTTCAACGCCATGTTGACGACCGCAGTCACGCTCTGGGCGCTGATGTTCTTCGATTTCCGCGGTTTCTCACAGCTGGGTCTCATCGCTGGCGTCGGGCTCGTGATGGCTCTCCTAGCGTTCTATGTCGTCTATCCGCCGCTGTCCGCCGCGATGAACCGCATCGTGAAGCAGAAGGCGCCGAAGCCATCAAGTCGCGCTCATTCCGAGGGCATGAGGCCGGCTATGCGCACGCACCCAACCCGAGGTCGTTGGGTCATTGGAATTGTGACCGTCGTCGTCGCGGTGATGGCCTTCGGCTCGATGAGCGTCCATTTCGACCCTGATATGGGCAAGTTCCGGGTGGCCGATGACGCGGCAGAGAGCGCACTCAAGAAGAAATACAAAGAGGCCGAGTCCCGCACGGCGAGCCCCGCCCTCGTCATCACCGAGGACCTCGCCGAGACGCGTCGCCTGCATCGCTACATCAGCGAACACATGAAAGACTGGCCTGTGCTTGAAGAGGTGGCCTCGGTCTACGCGTTCGTGCCCGAAGCGCAGGACGACAAGCTCGCGATCGTCAAAGAGATCAAGCGCAAGATCGATAACAAATATGGCGCCTTAGAGGGTACGGCCAGAGAAGACGCCGATCGCATGAAGCCCTTCCTTGAGCCCCACACCTTTGACGCCGAGGCCCTGCCGCCGTGGGTCAAAGAAAAATTCACCGACGCCACGGGGCGTTTTGGGCGCTACGTCCTGCTCTACGCGGGCGGTTCGAAGGCCAACGCGTTGGTGGCGGGCGAGATTTTTAATCAGATCGGGGCGATCACGGTACCGGCGGACGGTGTGCTGCCCGCGAAGACCTTCAAGGCCGCCGCGACCTACTTCATCTCGGCCGAGGCCTACAACGTGGTGAAACGAGAGGGCCCCCTGGCGGCGATCTTTGGGCTCCTCGCCGTGATCGTCGTCGTCATGGTGGATTTCCGGCGCGTGCGCGAGATGTTGATGATCCTCGGGCCCCTCATAGGTGGCTTCATCACCACGCTCGGGATCATGGGTTATGCGGGTATACCCCTTGATTTATTTAATATCATCGTGCTCCCGCAGATCTTCGGCATCGGCATCGATACGGGCACGCACCTCGCGCACCGCCTCCGAGAAGGGGGCCCAGACCTGCGCGAAAATCTTATTGGGACTGCAAAGGCCGCGGGGGTCAGCTCTCTCTTGACGGTCCTTGGTTTCGCAGCGCTGATCGCCGTTCGCAATAAGGGCCTCCAGAGCATCGGCTGGGTCGCCGTCATCGGGGTCTCCGTGACGTGGATCTTTAACGTCGTCCTCTTTGCGGCCTTTTATGCCCTCAAGGACAAGAGCCCCGAGGAGGTTGCGCGCGCATGACAGGTCATCACGCGAGGCGGAGGGCCGCCCTTCAGACGACGTTCTTTTTGGTAGTTGCGACGATGTTGCCAGCCTGCGCGAGTGGAATCGCCGCCGTAGACACCGGCCCTCCGCTCACCGACGCCGAGCTGGCGATGGGGTGGGGACGGGGTAGCAACCAGAGCTCGGGCGACTTCTCCGAGCAGGTCGTCCTGCGGGCGAACCTCGGCGATGGCGGCAGCGTCTATGCGAAGTTGATCGTCAGCAATATCGCGAACTCCGATGGGCGCGCGCAGTTCTATTTTCAGGTCAAAACAGAAGACGCTCAGCGCATCGAGTTTAAGTTGCGGGCTGATCGGGGTGATTGGACCTTCGCGACCGACAGATTTCGCGTTGAACTCGACGGGGTCGTGGTGGAGTTCGGGGTAGGCCGGGCGAGCGTCACCGTGAAGACCGACGAGCTAAACGCGAGCTTTACCATCACCAGCGATCTGATGCCGCTGCGGCCGGATGGGGGCCGCTACGATAACGGCGGTCTCTTTTACGTGACGACCATCCCCGTACCGAGGGGGCAGGCCGAGCTTGTGATGGACGTGCTCGATAGCGAGCTCTGGGACCTCAGCGGCGACGACGACGTCCCGGTGGAGGCGCCCGAGGACGGCAGGATTGAGCTCTCCGGCCCCGGTTACGTCGAGCACCGTTGGGGAAATATCCCGCCCTACGAGCTGGCACACGCGTCGCACAATCTGCTCGTGATTGGGGACGACGAGACCGTCGTCGTCTCCGCGATGGTGCGTCCAATCAGCGGCCTCGAGGTCAAAGGGCCCGCGTCCAATGCGGCGCCCGCGACCGGAGAGATCCTCGGCTGGTGTTTCGCGGCCAACGATGACGAGCTGATGCTCTATGCACCGAAGCTCGACGTGCGGCCATATCGTTGGACCACCGATGATATGACCTCCTACCGTATCCCCGGACTGGTTTACTTGTCGGACCCGCAACAACTTGTGTTTAAAGGTGTCCTCGATCTGGGCGCGTTGAGCAGCCGCAAAGATGACCTCGGGGGCCTCAGCAAGCTCGAGCGCATCATCGTGCGACGGTTCATGCAACCTTGGACCTTTCGCTACGAGAAGGCGCGCTTTCTGCTGCGCCATCAGCCCTCCGGGAGGCAAGGGACCGAGGTGCGGGGCGAGGGGACCTATATGTACCAGCAGATCCGGAAGTAGCCGGGTTCAGGCTAGGCGCGCGCCTGGCGACGCGCGCGGACGGCGGTGGCCAATAGGTCAAGGACCGGGACCGTGTCTTCCCAGCCGAGGCAGGCGTCGGTGATGCTCTGGCCGTGGGTGAGGGTGTCACGCGGGCCTATCTCTTGGCGACCGCCGACGAGGTGGCTCTCGATCATGACGCCAAAGATGTCATCCGAGCCCGCGCTCAGCTGCTCGGCGACGTTCTTGGCGACGCTCGCCTGCTTGCGGTGATCTTTTTCGCTGTTGGCGTGGCTGCAGTCGACCATCACGCGCGCGGGGATGGCGTGCTTCGCGAGCTGTGAGGTCGTGTCGGCGACGGCCTCCGCGTGGTAGTTGGTGCCGGTGCGCTTGCCGCCGCGCAGGATGATGTGCGCGGCGTCATTGCCGCGGGTCTGAACGATGGCGGCGAGCCCGTGTTTTGTGACGGATAGGAAGTTGTGCGCGCAGCTGGCGGCCCGGACCGCGTCGACGGCGATGTCGATGCTACCGCCGGTGCCGTTCTTGAAGCCGACCGGGGCGGACAGGCCAGACGCGAGCTCGCGGTGGACCTGGCTCTCGGTCGTGCGCGCGCCGATGGCGCCCCACGAGATGAGATCCGCGATGTATTGCGGTGTGATGACGTCCAAGAATTCGGTGCCGCAGGGCACGCCGAGGTCGACGAGGTCCACGAGGAGCTGGCGGGCCATCCGGAGGCCGCGGTTGATCGCGAAGCTGCCGTCGAGCTCGGGGTCGTTGATGAGCCCCTTCCAGCCGACCGTCGTGCGGGGTTTTTCGAAATAGACCCGCATGACGATGATGAGATCGGCGGCGAAGCGGTCGGCGGCGACCTTGAGCATCCGCGCGTAATCTTTGGCGGCTCGGACATCATGGATGGAGCAGGGGCCGACGACCACAACCAGGCGGTCGTCCTCGCCGCGGAGGGCGGCGCCGACCTCGCGGCGGGTCTCGCGGACGAGCTCCGCGCCGTCGGAGGCGAGGGGGATCTCCTCGATAAGGATCGCGGCCGGGATGAGGGGCCGGAGCGAATCGATGCGGACGTCGTCGGTTGGGACGTGGTTGACCATGGTGAACCTTAATGAGCCTTGAAGTCGGACGGTCGCCGCGTGTTGCGGGAGGCGCCTTCGTGCCAGATGGGGCCGGCTGTGTCGAGTTCTGCGGTGTGGCGGCCGCCCTCGGGGGAGGCAGGGCTCGCGTGACGTCAGCGGACGGTCATCTCGAGGGGCAGGTAGGCGAGGACGCCGTTGCCGCCGTTGCCATTACCAAGGAGGCGCTGCAGGAGCTGCGCTGCGTGGGTGACCTGGTGCGCGAGGGTCGGCGGGAGGACCGAGAGCACGCCGCTAGAGGAGAGGCCCGCAGGTAGGTTGAATTCAATGCGACTGGATGCGCTGTCGCCTGACAGGAGCTCCATTAGGCCTTGAGGCCGCGGCCATGTGCGAATATCTGCGTCTTCTTTGCTTAATTCGGCCTTGTCGAGGGCCGCAGTGATCGCCTCGTTGAGCCCGCCAATGGCGTCGACGAGGCCTCTCTCGACGGCCTCTTTGCCGGTCCAGATCCTGCCGCGCGCGAGGGCCTCGACGGCGTCAAAGCCCATGTTTCGGCCCCGCGCGACGCGGTTCACGAAGGTCCGGTAGGTGCGCTCGAGTTGGACACGAAAGGCCGCGCGCTCGTCGTCGCTGAAGCGGCTGAGTCCGGACATCATGGCGTGGTTCTTGCCGCGCCCGAGGGTCGTCATATGAATACCAATCTTCTTCGTGAGGTCGCGATAGACCACCTTGCCCCCGAAGACCCCGATCGAGCCCGTCAGCGTCATCCCATCGGCGAAGATCTGCTGGCCGGCGCTCGCGATGTAGTAGCCCCCCGAGGCCGCGACCGAGCCCAAAGACACGATGAGAGGACGGTCCTTGGCCGCGTCGGCGAGAGCACGCCAGATGATGTCGGACGCGAGGGCCGAGCCGCCGGGGCTGTTGATCCGGAGCACGATCGCCTTCACGCTTGGATCGCTAGTGATCTCGGCGAGATCGTCGAGGATATTTTCGACAGCAATGACCGACGCGTCCTGAAAGAGGTTGTTCGACTGGCGGCCCTCGACGATCGGGCCCTCGGCCACCAGCACCGCGATGGTCGGGCGGGCCGCCGGTGTCGCCGTCGCGGTGTCGCTGAGGAGGCTCAGGATATCGAAGATCGAGGTGATCGACGGGATGTTGTTCGCGACCGGCCACGCGACCGTGACGGCCCCGTCGCGTTTTTCGACCGCCGCGACTGTCTCAGACCAATAGGCGAGGGTGTCGATGAGACCGGCCTTGCGGACCGTCTCGGGGTCGGTGAGGCCTGCCTCGATGAGGCCATCGAGGACCTTGAGATCGATCTTCGTCGTCGCGGCGATACGGGCGCGGAGCTGGAGCCACACGTCATCGAGCCAAGCGTCTAGGTTTTCCCGGGCGGAATCCGACATTGTGTCGCGTGTGAAGGACTCGCCGGCGCTCTTGAACTCGCCCACAGCCTCAAGGTCGGCTTCGAGGCCGAGCTCGGACATCATCGTGCGATAGAAGGCGACCTCGACGTTGAGCCCCGTCATGAGGACGGTGCCCTCGGGCGTCATCGCGATACGGGACGCGCCGCCAAAGGCCGCGAGGGTCGTGAGATCTAGGTCCTTCAGATGGACCGTGACTGTCTTGCCGGCCTTGTCGGCGGCGGCGATGAGCGCCCCGAGCTCCTCAGCTTGGGCGAGGGACATCGCCAGCCCACGGACTTTTAGGAGGAGGTGTTTGACCTTCGGGTCGGCGATATCGCGGAGGAGGGCCTCGCGGAGGTCATTGAGGACCACGCCGCCGCTTCTGTTGAACGGATTGAATTCGCTTGGTTTTTCTTGAATGGTGCCCGAGAGGCGATAGACCCGGACCGGGGCGTCATTGACAGCGAGCGTTGACGCGCCGCCCCCATCGAAGGGCCAGAGCGCTTGCGCCGACGCGTCGAGTCCTAGGATGACGGTGAGCGCGGTCGCGATTTGAACCGTGATGCGCGAAAGAGACGGTCGCTTGGAGATGGTGGGCATGGCGTGGGCTCGCGGTTTGGACGGGGGCTGTGCGTAGTGACAACGAGGGCTGGGACGCGCGGTATTCCGTGACGATCAACCGTCGAGAGGCACGCCGTCGAGGAGAGGGTGTAAAAAGGGGAGGCTGCGCAGCCTCGCGATGGCCGCCGCGGTCTCGGGGGGCGGCATCATGCGGGCCATCGGGGTCTTCGTCGTCCCCATGCGATAGGGGTGGTAGCCCGTCATGAGGTTGACCGGGGTCTCGGGCAGGATCGCGGCGAGGTGGTCGAGGACGGGCAGGGTGCAGCACTCGAGGTGTCCGGGCATCAGGAGGTGTCGGAAGAAGATAAAAGGAGCCTGGCGCGCGTCGCCCGACGGGGTGGTCGGGCCGTGACCGTATCGCAGATGGTCGAGCGAGGCCCGAAAGACCTCTAGATAGTCGCGCGAGCCGGCGAGCTTGAGGGCGCAGGCGTCACTGCCGAATTTGTAGTCTATTAGCCATGTTCCGATGATCGGGCGGAGGTTGTCGATCGCGGTGGGGGTCGTCCAGAAGTTGGTATTCCAGACGATGTGGGTGTCGGCCGCGATGAGACGGATCGTTTTGAGTAGAAACAGCACATTCACGTCGGGGACGCCGCCGACGAAGTTTACGTTGGTCGCGCCCTGAGCCCGCCGCTCTGCGATGCGGGTCGCGAGCGCGGCAGGGGACAGGCGAGTTCCAGTCGTGATCGGTTGACGCACGGCGGTGTCGTCACTGCAAAAGGCGCATCGGAAGCTGCAGCCCGACAGGTAGACCGCGTGCCCAGGGACGAAGAGGCGCTCCTCGCCGAGGTGGAGATACTCTTTGTAGATCCGCGCATCCGCATCCAGCCCACAGCGGCCGGCCGGGCCCGCGTGGCGATCGACCCCACACCGCTCGGCGCAGACGTCGCACGCCTTATAGGCTTCGGTGGCCCAGGCGATGGCGCGCTCGATGTCCCCTTGGGCGATGCGCACAGCGGGCAGGCTCAAGGGGGGCGACGAAACTTGCTGCGTTGCGTGCATTCCCCTTAGCATCGGCGCCGATGAACGGCTTGGCAAGCGAAGGGGCGGGCGAATGCGGATGATGGTCTTATTGCTGGCGACTATAACGCTCGGCGGCGCGTGCAAGACGGCGACCCCGGCGGGGTCTCTGGGCAGCGACCCGCACAGCGTGGACCCCAAGGGGCCAAAGCTAGGGACGACGATCTTGCGCGTCACGCGCCACTGGGCGACGTGCGAGCCTGGGCCCGTGAGGCCGGTGACCTTGGAGGTAGGGCGCGCTGACGGCTCCGGGAAGGCGCTCGTCACGCGCACCCTTGGGCCGGGCGAGGTCGTTGACCTGCCCATCACCGCCGGGGCGTGGTGGCATCGCGCCGTCGACGACACGGGCGAGATCTTAGAGGAGGCGGCCATTGAGGCGGCGGGGGGCCACGGGGTCGTGGACGTCGGCGTGGGCTGTGATCCGCACGTCCTGCGCCACGAGCACCTCGCCGCGGTGGTGCTCGTCGCGACTACGCAAAAGGTAGGGACATGCGCCAGCGCGGACGACAAAGAGGGATGTGCGGGCCTCTTTAATGGTGAGGTACGCCTAGGTGGGGTGGCCGTGAGCCTCGCGAGCGGCGTGGCGCAGACGATGCGCCTACCTCGTGGCACTCACGCCCTGTCGGTGCGTCGCGCGGATGGCACGGTCTTTGGGGACGCGGCGGACTGCCAAGGCACGGCGTCGAGCGTGACGCTCGAAGGGGCGGGGGCCGTCGCGTACGTGAATCGCTGCGGGGTTGTGCGCCAGACGCCACTGTGATCGCATACTGACCGCTCGCCCGAATCACCCGACATCCGCGTTGCGCTTTGCCCGGTGTCGTCCTAGCGTGGCCGCGTGCAACTGCTTATTATCGGGTTTGACGAGGACCAGACGCGTGAGCTGAGCCGCCACCTGCGTGCGGACGGACACGCCGTCCTCGGCGCCCAAGGGCGGCATGGTGCTCGGACGTTCATCCACGCGCTCACGCCGGACGCCGTGATCATCCCTGAGGGGCCGAAGGGCGCGCTGGCGGCAGGGTGGCTGGAAGATCTTGCGCCGTCCCTGACCTTCGTGCCCGTGCCCCCGTCGGAGGCGGCCTTAAAGGTCATCGCACGGGCTCTCGGGGTGGCGGGCTCGGACGACGTGGAGGCGAGCCATCCTGGGGCCGTAGAGGATCCTCCTACCGAAACCCGAAACGAATCGCCGCCCCTCCCGGGGGGGCAGTTCGAGCGCTTTGACCGAGAGCCCGGCGTCGCCGAGGACGATGATCTCGATGATCCCGACGGCGACGTCCGGGACGATGACGCAGACGACGATTTTGACGACGACGTCGCGATGGTCGAGGTCCTCGCGCCGTCGTCGCGGATGGCGGGGCGGGGCGGAGATTCAGGCGCACCCTATCTGACTGAGCTACCGGATTCGGGCCCGGGACGGCAAGGGGCGTCCCCGTCGGCCTCGGCTCATGACGATGAAGCCGCGGTGGCGCGCGCGATTCATCCTGACCTCGCCTCAAAGCTTGCGCATGTTCGGCTTGGTGATTATTTCTCAATCGTCGAGGTCGATCCGAGTGCATCGACTTGGGCGATCCGAGAGGCCATTGAGCGTCTCGGACGGCGCTTTTCAGCCCGGGGCTGGCCGCATCGGCTTCACCCCGAAGAGTTGGAGGCGCTGGACGAAATAAGCCGTGGCTTGGCGGACGCGATGTTGGTTCTCGGTGACGAGGACCTGCGAATGCGTTACCAGCGCGCCCTCGCCGCGGCCGCCCAGGGGATCACCCCGGGCAACTCGGCGCGCTGACTCCGGAGTCTAAGATGGCCCTCCTCCCGCTCGTTATCTATCCCGACTCGATCTTGACGACCCGCTCGACCGACGTCACGGAGATCGATCAAGGCGTCGTCGACTTCGTCGCGGCCATGCGCGAGACGATGTACCACGAGCGAGGCATTGGGCTCGCGGCCCCACAGGTCGCGCGCAATGTGCGTATCATCACGATGGACATCCCGAAGGAAGAAGGCGGGCGAGGTTTCATTCACCTCATCAACCCGGTGATCACCGAAGCCTTTGGTCGGACGACCTGGGACGAGGGTTGCCTCTCATTTCCGGGGCTCTCCGCGGAGATACGCCGTCGAAAGCAGGTGCACGTCAAAGCATATGACGTCGAGGGCAACCTCCTCGACTTTGATGCGGACGGCCTCCTGGCGATCTGCATTCAGCACGAGCTTGACCACCTCGATGGCATCACCTTCGTCGATCGTCTGACGCCCGTGCAAAAGAAGTTGGTGGTCAAAGATTATCTCCGCCAGCGCGAGGATGAGGCCTTCGACGACAACATCGATCGGATCATGGCCGTGCATAACGCGCGCCAGTCCTAAGCCTCACGCGCGCACGGCGCGCGGTGTGTGCCTCCCCGTCCCCATCCTGACGCCGACTGCCGCAGACGTCGCTGACGCACCTCGGGCGTCTCCGGAGTTTGCAATGTCCTTGTCTGTCGTCTTTATGGGCACCCCCGAGTTCGCGCGCACGGCCCTTGAGGCCATTGACATGAGCGCGCACCGCGTCGTCGGCGTCGTAAGCCAGCCTGATCGGCCGAGGGGCCGAGGGCAGTCGATGCAGGCCCCGCCGGTCGCCGAGTACGCCCGGGCGCGGGGTTTCCCGCTGATTCAGCCAGAGCACACCCACGACGTCGCCTTTCGGCGCGCGCTGGCGGCTTTTGGTGCCGACATCGCGGTGGTGGCCGCCTTCGGACATATCCTCGGGCCCCGAGCCCTCGCGGTCCCACGCCTCGGGTGCCTTAACATTCACGGCAGCCTCCTGCCGCGTTGGCGGGGCGCGAGCCCGATCTCGGCGGCGATCGATGCGGGCGACGCGGAGACGGGCATCGCCATCATGCAGATGGATGTCGGCATGGACACGGGAGACGTCTTACGGATGGTGGCGCTGCCTATCGACGCGGACGATACGACGCCGACCTTGCACGACAAGCTCGCGGTGCTCGGCGCCCGCTTAGTCGTCCAAGTGCTCGACGGCCTCGCGGGCGGCGGGCTTCGGGTGACTCGGCAGCCAGTCGAGGGCGTGACTTACGCCGAGAAGTTGAAAAAAGAGCTCGCGGACCTCAACTGGAACGAGGACGCGGGGGCCCTGTCGCGGCACATCCGCGCGCACCAGCCGTGGCCGGGGGCCCGCGCGATGCTCGGCGATAAGGTTGTGCGCCTGCATCCCCCTGCGCGCGTAGCCTTGGGGTGGCAGCATGAGACGGCAGTCGGGACGGTGCTGGCGGTCGGCTCTGAGGGGGTTCGGATCGCGTGCGGCGGCGGGACGGTGCTGACGGTGCTGTCGCTGCAGGCCGAGGGGCGTCGCGCCGTGTCGGCGGAGGAATTTGGTCGCGGCTTTGGGCTGGAGGCGGGAATGCGCTTCGAGCGGCGCGTGTCTTGAGGGCTATGACCGCCTATCACTTGGCTTGGCGCCACGCCGCCTTCCTCTCCGCGGGATTGAGCGGGTTGATGTTGTTGGCGTTCTCACTGGCCACCCTCAGCGGCTGTATGCGTTCGACCGAGGACAGCGAGAAGGCCTTGGAGGAGGCACTAAAAGGTGCCCTGCAACCGCGCGATCCCGATACCATCTCGCTGTGGCCAATCGGACACCTCGCGATGACCGGTTCGTTTGAATTGCAGCTTGGCCCGGAGCGCTGGAAGGTTTCAATTAAACGTGATTCGTGGGTACGCGATGACGGCGCCATGCACCTCGTCGACGAGCGACGCTGGAGCGCGTCGGAGCAGCCAGGAACGCCCGAGGCCCTCATCGAGGACAAACAAGATCGCTTTGAGGGCATCTTTGACGGTCACGTCTGGGTCACGCGCACGGGATATGGTCCGTGGATCCAGCGAGATAGCTCGGACGGCCATCACATTCGGACCCAGATCCGAGTTCGCGACTGGCTGCCGACTCTCGTGCGGGCCTTTGGCGGTCGGGTCGGGACGGTCGCGACGGCGGAGCCTGTGGAGGTTTTCGGTGGCCGGAGCGGCATCTGGCGGCGGCTCGTGTTGCAGCCGCGCGCCGACGGGGTCATTGCGGATAAAACGGTATTGGCCGGCCTTCGCGACGATGAGCGGACTTGGCCATCGTGGGTCGACGCGACGCACGTGCCGGACCGCGTCTCGGGTCGGATCGCGGTCGACGAAGACCACGACGAGGTCTATGTCGGCGAGATGACGGTCTCGGGGGTGACAGAGGTCCGGGGCAGCCCGGGACGCTTCGAAGCGAGCGCCAAGCACACCTGGACAGCCCTCGAACCGGACGTGTCTTTCGAGCTTCCGGCGACCTACTTCCCGGACAACCGTGAGAGGGTGTGGCCGATGATCCGCGAGGTGCTTGGTGACGCGCTAACGGAGACGTGGGGCGGACCAGCGACGCCGGTGCCCGCACCCTGACGCGCCCTTGGTGCGGCCTGAAGGGTGGGACGACTGCGCCCAACTTTGGTCGTCGCGTCCGGAGCTAGAGCTGGACGCCGAGGCTGGCGCCAAAATAGACGACGTTCTTAAGGCCCGCCGAGAGGCGAAGGACGAGGGTGTCGCCGAGGTCGACCTCCATGCCGGCCGTGAGGTGTAAGACCGGTAGGATCCGGGTCGGCAGGGCGAGGGTCGATCGCGTGGCCGAGGGCCAGTGGCCGCAGGCGTCGACGGGGGCGGTACAGTCGGGCAGGACGTCGTCTGTCTGCACGTTGCCGATGAGCGCAGCCACGCCCAAGCCGGCGCCGATCTGGATCCGGAAGATCTGGGCGATCTCCCACTGCCGGCGGTAGGTCACGTCGAACGCGATCATGTGCATACGTGACTCGACGTAGCTAGCCTGAGATGGATCGGAGCCGCGCGCGAGCCAGTTGCCATAGCGTGGCGTCAGCGGCAGCCAAGCGAGCTCAAGGGCGAGGACGCGCTCGTCGGTGGGGCCTGTCTCCCAAGCGATCCCAAGGGAGGGCTGAGACAGGGGCTGATGATCGTCATAAAAGAGATCTAAAGCGACGGCGGGCGCGCTTAGCCATCGCCCATGGACGATCAGCAGGTCTCGGTCGCGATCTAACGTCGTGTCGATTCCTGGCTTGGCGGGCTCTTCATAGGGATCGGGCGCGACGCTAGGCGTGGGACTGGGCGGAAGGGTGCGGAGCGGCGTGCCGTCGTCAATTCCGTAACGCAGCACCGGTCGATTTTTGCCCGCGGAGGGGTCGGGTGCCGCGGCGACCGCGGTGTGGGTCGAGAGGGCGACGGCGAACAGCGTGCAGAGTGCGCATGCGGTGCTTTGGTGGCGGCGATTTCGATTGAGCATCATCAGGTCCGCAGCATCGCCGGTGTTGGGCTGCGTTACAAGGGGATTGACACCCGACGAGGCCGTGTGATACCCGCACAATCCACTCGTCACGGGGCACAGCCTCGCGCGAGCGCTATAGGGGCGTCGTCAAGTGGTAAGACACGGGTTTTTGGTTCCCGCATTCGTAGGTTCGATCCCTGCCGCCCCTGTACAAATCAGTTTTTTAAGCCGGTAACCATCCTTGACGTTCGGGTGCCCTGGCTACCAACATTGAACGTCAAGGAATTGCGACCATGTCTGTCCCGACTCTGAAAGCCACGCCTCGCTCCGATTTCGGCAAAGGTCCGAACCGCCGTCTTCGTGTCGACGGCCTCATTCCGGCCGTCGTCTACATGAAGGGCAAAGAGGCGGCGACGATCGCCGCATCGCCCAAAGATCTGTACGCGATCATCCAAGGGCCCCTTGCGATGAACACCGTGATCAACGTTCACATCGAGGGTGAAGCGACGCCTCGCTTGGCTTGCATCCGCGAGTACCAAGTGCATCCCGTCAAGCGTACCTTCGAGCACGTCGACTTTTGGGAAGTGACCCCCGAGACGGTCCTGACTCTCAAGGTTCCGTTCAGTGGCGCAGGCCGCTCTGAGGCCGAGCGCCAGGGTGGTAAGATCCGCTTCACGCGTGACGACATCGTCGTCCGTGCGAAGCCCGCGAACATCCCGGCCAAGGTCACCTATGACATGACCACGCTGAACGCGGCCAACCACAACATTACGGTCTCGAAGCTCACCATGCCTGAGGGCGTTGAAGCCGTTTACACGAACGACTACAGCCTCATTCAGATCACGATGCCGAAGGTCGTCGAGGTCGCAGCTGTCGACCCGAAGAAGGCCAAGGCCAAGGCCAAGAAATAATTCAGGCGCGTCTCCTCAGGTTCCGTCGGTTGAAAGACCCGCGGCGCCCGAGAGCCACTGGAGGGAAGAAGACTCGAAACGCGTTCCCGCGCGCTTCGGGTCTTTTTTTTGACGGGATGGTGACGCGGGTCGAAAGCCCGCCGCCGGCGGAAAAGCGCTCCAGTTCCTGAGGTTTGTGGGCGACGCTCAGGCTGACGGGCGTGGCCGGTCGGGTCTGAGCGTTCTCGCGTCGAGAGAAAATTCGGGGTTTTCGTTCGGGCGAAGGTCGTGTAACGAGCCCCAACTTAACCTGCACCGGAGCTTTCTCGTGACACGTCTCGTCGTAGGGCTTGGCAACCCCGGCCCGACATACGCCCACAACCGACACAACGTAGGCTTTATGGTCTGCGATCGGCTCGTCCGCGGGTTCGGCGGTTGGCGCGAGAAGTTCAATGGCGTGTGGACGCGTGGCGACATCGCGGGGCAGGACACGATCGTCCTCAAACCGATGACCTTTATGAATCGCAGCGGGACCAGCGTCGGGGCGGCGGCGTCTTTTTTTAAGGTCGCGCCCGCGGAAGTCATCGTGATCCACGACGAACTTGATATCGCTTTTGGGCAAGTCCGTGTAAAGGCGGGCGGCGGCCACGCTGGCCACAACGGACTGCGCTCGATCTTCGAGCATTTCGGTAAAGATTTCATACGGATACGCTGTGGGATCGGACGCCCCACCTTTGGTGATGTGGCTGCGTGGGTCCTCAGCGATTTTAAGGGCGACGAAAAAATCGCGCTTGACCAATTCCTCGGCGAGGCTGAGGTGGCGGTTGAGCAGGTCCTCCGGGATGGGCCGGAGACGACCATGAATCGAGTGAATCAAAAGAAGGCGCGCAACCAGGCGTGACACTTCACCTAAGAGAGAGAAAGTAGAGGAGATTTCGACCGATGACCGATAGTATGGTTTGGCTTTATGCCGTAATGGGCGCGGGAGTGCTCGCGCTGATTTTTGCGTTCATCAAGACCGGAGCCGTCGCACGGGCCGACGCGGGTGATGACGCTATGCAATCGATCGCGAAGGCGATTCGAGACGGCGCCATGGCGTTCCTTTCGCGCGAGTACAAGGTGCTCGCCGTGGTCGTGGTCGCGGTCGCGATCCTCTTGGCCGTGTCGAACGCTGGGATGGCTGGTAGCCACTGGCTCATCGCCGTGGCCTTCCTCGTCGGTGCGAGCGCCTCGGCCCTCGCGGGCTTTGTCGGTATGCGCGTGGCGACTCTCGCCAACGTGCGCACCGCCGCGGCCGCCCGCACGAGCCTGAACCAAGCCCTCATCGTCGCCTTCAATGGTGGCTCGGTCATGGGCCTCACGGTTGTGGGTCTCGGCATCCTCGGCCTCACCGGCCTCTTTGTGGTGTTCCAGCTGCTTGGCGTCTTTGAAGGCGCGACCCAGAGCGAGACGATGAACACGACGCTCAACGTCCTGTCGGGCTTCTCGCTGGGCGCTTCAAGTATCGCGCTCTTTGCGCGCGTCGGCGGCGGCATCTACACGAAGGCGGCCGACGTCGGCGCCGACCTCGTCGGTAAGGTCGAAGCCGGGATCCCCGAGGACGATCCGCGTAACCCCGCGACCATCGCTGACAATGTCGGTGACAACGTCGGCGACGTCGCCGGTATGGGCGCTGACCTCTTCGAGTCCTATGTCGGTTCTATCATAGGCGCGATGATCATCGGCCTCGCGATCTCCGGCGTCGGGACCAGCGCGGCTGGCGGCGAGCAGCTCATCTTTATGCCGCTCTATGTCGGCGCGATCGGCATCGTGGCGTCCGTCATCGGTACCTTCTTTGTCCGCACGAAGGAAGGCGGCGACCCCGCTAAGGCCCTCCACGCCGGTACCTTCGTCGCAGCCGCGATTACCCTCGTCGCGACCTACTTCATGATCGGTTACGCGCTTCCCTCCGACCTGATGTTCCACTTCACGGAGGGCGCGCTCACTCCCACGATCATCACCGATCCAGGCGTCGCCGCGACGGCCGGTCACAAGTACCAAGCCGCAGGCATGGGCGTCTTCTTCGCGACCATCGCGGGTCTCGTCGCGGGTCTCCTCATCGGTCTCGTCACGGAATATTTCACGTCCACGCATTACAAGCCGGTCAAGTTCATCGCGAAGGCGTCCGAGACGGGTTCGGCGACGAACATCATCGCAGGCGTCGCCGTCGGCATGATCTCTACCGCGATTCCGGTGCTCCTGATTATCGCCGCGGTGCTCGTGGCGTTTGAGTTCGCGGGTCTCTACGGCATCGCGATCTCGGCCCTGGGTATGCTCTCGACGACCGGTATCCAGTTGGCAGTCGATGCCTACGGCCCGATCGCCGACAACGCTGGTGGTATCGCCGAGATGGCTCACCTTCCCAAGGAAGTGCGCGCCCGCACCGACAATCTCGACGCCGTGGGTAACACCACCGCCGCGATCGGCAAGGGTTTCGCGATTGGTTCGGCGGCCTTGACGGCGCTGGCCCTCTTCGCGGCCTATGCGACCAAGGTTGACATCAACACGATCAACATCCTCGACCCGGTCACTCTGTCCGGTCTCTTCATCGGCGCCATGCTGCCCTTCGTCTTCAGTGCGCTCGCGATGCTCGCCGTCGGCCGCGCCGCTGGTGAGATGATCGAAGAGGTCCGTCGTCAGTTCCGTGAGATCCCGGGCCTCCTCGCCGGTACCGGCGTCGCCGACTACGCGCGGTGCGTCGATATCTCGACCAAGGCCGCCATCAAAGAGATGGTGCTCCCTGGCATCCTCGCCCTCGCGACGCCGGTGCTCGTGGGTCTGTGGTCCATCGACGCGCTCGCCGGTCTCCTCGTCGGCGTGACGGTCTCTGGCGTGCTCCTCGCGATCTTCCAGTCCAACGCCGGCGGCGCTTGGGACAACGCGAAGAAGTACATCGAGGGTGGCGCTCACGGCGGTAAGGGCTCTCCTGCACACGCGGCCGCCGTCAACGGCGACACCGTCGGCGACCCCTTCAAGGACACCTCGGGTCCTTCGCTTAACATCCTCCTGAAGCTCATCAGCGTCGTCGCGGTCGTGATCGCGCCGACCCTCGTGGCCTTCCACTCGGATGGTGCGGCTGAGGTGGCTCATGCGGCGGGGGCTCCGGCCGCCATCGCGGAGACCGTCAAGGCTGAGGTCGCGGTCGCGGTCGCGCCTGCGGCTGCGGCTGCGGTCGTGCCTGCGGCTGAGGTCGTGCCAGCGGCTGCGGTCGTGCCTGCGGCTGAGGTCGTGCCAGCGGTCGTGACTGCTGCTGAGGTCGTACCAGCGGCTGACCCAGCGGTCCCGGTCGTTCCGTAAAGTTTCGATAGTTTCGCAGAGAACCCCGCTCACAAAGCGGGGTTTTTTGCTTGATCTTTAGGCGCTGAAGGAACACCCTATGCGCCCTTCTTCCTGCTCCGAGCGGTTCGGGGCCTAAAAGTCCAAAGGAAAGAAATATGTTTTTGACCAAGTACGAGACCATCGTCCTCGTCAGCCCCGAATCCGGGGATGCCGGTGTGACGAAGACCCTCGGACGTATCCGTGAAGCCGTCGAAAAGACTGGCGGCAAGGAAGTGCGTTTCGAGGATTGGGGCGTCCGCAAGCTCACCTACGAGCTCAATAAGAACAAGCGCGCGCACTACCTCTACCTGCAGCACCTCGGTGCCAGCACGACCGTCGCCGAGATCGAGCGCCTCATGGGCATCACCGAGGCCGCGATCAAGTACCAGACAATCAACCTCGAAGAGCGTGTGGATCCTGCTACCTTTGATTTCGACAAAGAGGGCAAGAACGTCACGGAATTCGGTAAACGCGCCAAGGCCAAGGTCGAAGCTCGTCGGGAGGCTCAAGTATAATGCCGCGCAAGAAACAAGCCGCCAAAAAGAAGTCCTGTCCCTTCGCGTCGGATCTGTCCCTCGCGGCAGAACTCGACTACAAGAACCCGGACATGCTCAAGCGTTTCATCACTGATCGCGGTCGCATTGTGCCCCGTCGTATCTCGGGTGTGAGCGCCTTCTATCAGCGTAAACTCTCGACGGAGATCAAACGCGCCCGCGCAATCGCTCTCCTGCCGTACGCGGCAAAGGGGATCTGACATGCAGGTCATTCTTACGAAAGAAGTTCAGTACCTTGGACACGCTGGCGAGACCGTCACCGTGCGCCCGGGCTACGGCGCCAACTTCCTCATCCCCCGCGGCCTCGCCGTGCTCGCGACGATGCGCAATCAGCGCCAGATCGCGCACGAGCGTCACCGGATCGAAGCCCAGATCGTGCGCGAGCGCGCGTCGGCTCATGAGATCGCTAAGAAGCTCAACGGCCTCAGCGTGACCTTGACCCGCCTCGTCGCCACCGACGAGAAGGACAAGATCTTCGGCTCCGTGACGGCGCAGGACATCGCGGACGCGCTCAAGTCTGAGGGTTTCACCGTCGACAAGCGCTCCGTGCACCTCGAGGCACCTCTCAAGGCGCTTGGCGTCTATGAGATCTCCGTGAAGCTTCACCGCGAGGTCGAAGCCCACGTCAAGGTGTGGGTTGTCGCAGACTGATTCAGTCGGCACGACGAAAGAAGGGGCTCCATTTGGGGCCCCTTTTTTTTGGCCTTGCCTCGGACTTCCCTACGTCATTTTGGTGTGATGGCGCCCCTTGCTGCCGCGGTAGCCGTATGTTGGGGGCGTTGTCATTGGAGGGAGCGCGATCGCGCGCGCTGGCATTTACCGCCGGTTTGCCGGGGGGGGATGAATCACGGTTGGCTAAGGGCCGGGACTGTTTTACACAACCTCCCAGAGTAGAGGCGTCTTGATGCGCGTCCAAGAGGGCGGCCCTAGGGAGAAGTCAATGAGTGGAACTGAAAGTACTGGCGACACAGACGACATGGGCCTGGCCTGGATGGAGCTGCGCGTGCTTGTGCCGGAGGCAGACCTACTGACAATGGAGGGGCTCGAGGCCGAGCTCTTGACCATCGCACCCTTTGGGTTCGCGACCGAAGCTTGGGACGCGCCACCGACCGAGCGTGGTCCGGTGGATCCGGGGTGGATCCGGTACCTCTTGTACGTCGGCGAGCAAGAGCTAGAGGCGAACCTCCTGGCGCTGGAGCAGATGCTCACGACGTGGCCCGGTGCCCGCGTCGAGTCGTCCGCCCTCTCCGACGGGTGGCGTGAACGTTGGAAGTCATACTATTTTCCGGTGCTGTGCGGCGACCGGTTGGTGGTGGCTCCGCCTTGGCATGCTGACGATTTGCCGGAGGACCGCGTCGCGCTGATCATCGAGCCGGGCATGGCCTTTGGGACCGCCCAGCATGAGACGACCGCGCTTTGTTTGGCGGCCATTGAGCGGCTGTATTCGACGGACGCGGCGTCGCTGGGGAGGATGCTGGATGTCGGATGCGGCACGGGCGTCCTGGCGCTTGGGGCGGCGGTTTTTGGGGCGTCTGAGGCCTACGGGATCGATATTGATCCGCAAGCGCCACGGTCCGCGCGTGAGAACATGGAGCTGAATCCGGGGGTCCTCGGGGACGCGAAGATTTGGTTCGACACGACGCCGGTTGAAGACGTCGCGGGGACCTGGGATCTGGTGGCCGCGAACGTGTTGACGCCGACGCTCCTGACGTTGGCTCAGCCGATCGCGGCCAAGGTGCGGGAGGCGGGGGGCCGCCTGATGCTATCCGGGATTTTGGTCGAGCAGGCCGACGAAATTGTTGCGGCCTACGAGGCGTGCGGTTTGACGCATGTCGCGACCGAGGCACTCCGAGGTTGGGTCCGCATCGACTTCGTTCGCGGTTGACCGTGTCCCGTCATTTTCACATCGACCAGCGCCTTGAAAATCTTCTCCCGGTCAGTTTGGACGGGTCTAGGTTCGTGCGCGTATTGCGCAAGAAAGTGGGCGATACTATTGTGGTTTGTGACCGCGATGGGCGCCTCTTTGAGATCGCGCTGACGTCGACGGACCCGTGCGAGGGTATCGTTCAAGCGCAATTGCCGGACCCCGGAGCGGACGCTTTGGATGACGTGGTCGTGTGGTTGCCCCTCCTCAAGGGGGGCCGGACCGATGATTTGGTGCGGCAGCTCACGGAGCTCGGGGTCACGGAGATCATCCCGTTTCAGTCCCAGCATTCGGTGGTGCGGCTTGACGGGAAGAAGGCCAAGGAGAGGCAGGCGCGTTTCCAAGCGATCGCGACCGAGGCGGCAAATCAGTGCGGACGGCTGCGGGTTCCCCGCCTTGCGGGCCTGGAAAATCGAGCTCCAGACGAGCGTCCGGGGGGCGCCGTAGAGTGTCCGGGGGTCTTTTTTTGGGAGGTCGAAGGGCGGGCGGTGGACGAGCTGCGCACCCTCGTCGGGCAGGCGGGACCCTCGCCCACGCCGCGAAGGCGGGTCTCCATCTTGTTCGGTCCGGAGGGCGGCATCGCAGACGACGAGGCCGCCCGACTTATCGCCGCTGGTTGGACGGCGTTTTCACTTGGGCCACGTATTCTGAGAGCCGAGACGGCGGTCGTGGTCGGGACCGCCCTAGTGCAGGCGGCGCTGGGTGCACTTGTTTGACCGCCTCGGCCGTCGCCGAAGCGAGCAATCAACCTGTATTCTGCATTCCTCGAGCCACACCAATGACGGTCGCGATGAGGGCGCTTAGAAGCTCTTGGTCCCCGTCGCTAGCCCGCCAGCGCTTGATGAGGTCGATTTGAAGCACGCTTAGGGGATCGATGTATGGATCACGGAGCGCGATCGCCCGTCGGAGCGTGGGGTCGTGCGCTAGGAGTACGTCCGTGCCGCGGATCTGGGCGAAGGCCTCGGCGGCGAGGGCATGCTCGGCCTTGATGAGTTCAAAAACAGGCGCCCCTTCCTCGCCGGCGAGGGCTGCGTACCTGGCGCCGATGTCGAGATCGACCTTCGAGAGCACCATCTCGACGTCCGATAGGAGCGCATCGAAAAAGGGCCAGTGCGAGGCCATCGTTTTGACATCCTCGATGCCCTGACGCGCGATCAGATCGGTCAGCGCGCTGCCCATGCCGTACCAACCGGGGATGACCTGGCGGCTTTGGGTCCACGCGAAGACCCATGGGATCGCGCGCAGGTTTTCCAAACCATGGCCGCCGCGCCGCTTCGCGGGACGTGAACCGAGGGCCATACGTTCAATGACGTCGATCGGAGTCGCTGTGCGGAAGTAATGGATAAATTGTGGGTGCTCGATGAGGGCCCGATAGGTTCTACGGCTCTCGCCCGCCAAGAGGGTTGCCGCCTCGCGCCAACGGGGGTCCGGGTTCGCCTTGTCAGATTCGGCAGCCGTTCCTTCAAGCACGGCGGCGATGATCGATTCGAGGGTCTGAGCCGCCATGAGCGGGTTTCCATAGCGGGCGTGGACAATCTCGCCCTGCTCGGTGACGCGGAGGCGACCTCGGACAGCTCCCTTGGGAGCGGCGAGCACGCCTGCCCGAGGCGAGCCACCTCCGCGGCTTACCGTCCCGCCCCGCCCGTGAAAGAGCGTGAGACGAACGTGGGCCTCGTCGGCGGCCGCCACAAGGTCCTCTTGGCCGCGGAAGAGCGCCCAGCGCGAGGCGCCAATGCCGCCGTCTTTGTTGGAGTCGGAGTACCCCAGCATGATGTGCTGCTCGTCGCCACGCGCGCGGAGATGCGCACGATAGGCGGGGTCGGAGAGCATGGCACCAAGCGTGTCTTGCGCGCGAGCGAGGTCGGGGACGGTCTCGAAGAGTGGACTGACGTCGATGGGAACCACGCCGTTTTCCACGAGCCCGGCAGCGCGCGCCAGCACAAGGACCGCGAGAACGTCGTCGGGCCCCTGTGCCATGGAGATGATGTAGGCGCCGATCGCGAGGGGATCGCCGTCCCGGCGCGTCGTCGCGATCGCCCGAAAGACGTCGAGGACACGGACGAGATCGGGATCGTCGTTGTCGGAGTCACGCGAGGCAAGATCTTCCGGGCGATTTAGCGCGGCCGAGAGCTGCAGGCGCCGCTCTTCGGGGGTCAAAACATCGAAGCCCTCGATTCCGAGAAGTAGCCCCGCCGCACGCCGGTGGACGAGGGAGTCTTGGCGAATATCGAGCGTCGCGATACGGAGGCCGAAGGTCTGGACGCGTAGGATAAGGTTTTCGACGAGATCGATGCCGGCGCGTTCGCCGCGATTCGCGTGCAGGCTGTCAGCGATGAGTCTGAGGTCCTCTTCGAGTTCGGCGGCGTTTCGATAGGGATTCTCCGGCGCGAGCGTTTCGACGGTTGGGTCGAGGAGTCGCGCCCAAACGAGCCACAACATGACTCGGTAGGGCATCTCAAGGTAACGCTTAGGGATCTTCGAGGTCGCGCGCGGCATTTGGTCGCGATACCGGGAGATGCGCTCCATGAGCGCATCATCGACGGAGACGCGGTCCGAGCTTTGGCTTAGGTGCTGGAAAAGATTTCGAATCTCTCCTTGAAAGTACTTAAGTGCGAGATGCCGGTGGCGCGCGATCGTCGTGCGAATAGTGTCAGCGCCGACGCTTGGGTTGCCGTCCATGTCGCCGCCGACCCAAGACGCAAAGCGTAGGAACGGTCGGCGCACTTGGACGGCGTCATAGCCGAAGATGCGGGCGACGGCGTCCCGGAACGAGTCGTAGACGTCGTCGATCGACCGGGCCATCGACTCGGACAAATAGAACAGGGCGTGTTCGACTTCGTCCGCGACGGTGGGCTTTTCGCTGAGGTGTTCGTCCGTCTGCCAAGTCGTGGCGATCTCGCGCTGGAGACCGGTCAGGAGGCGCCGCTCCTCACGCACCGTAGGACGGCCGCGCGACAGGCGATCGAGCAGGAGTTCGGCGACCCGGAGTTCTTTCATGAGCACCGTTCGGCGCGTGGCCTCCGTCGGGTGGGCCGTGAGCACGGGCGTCACCTCGATTGTGTCGACGATCCGTTGGAGCTGGTCGGCGGAGGCACCGCGCGCTGCGATGGCCCGCAGGGTCTGTTCGAAGGTTCCGATCGCGGGTGGGGCGTCACGAAGCTCGGCGTCGCGGCGAGAGCGGAGGCGGTGGACGCGCTCGGCCAAGTTGACGAGTGCGCAGAGCGACGAAAATGCGCGGGCGACGAGGGTTGCCTGTTCAGGGGCGAGGCCGACGAGCAATGAAGCCAACTCGGTTTCGGCGCTGCTCTCTCCGTTGCGCCGGCGGCGGGCGGTGAGACGGACGCGTTCCACACGGTCGAAAAGCGCGCGGCCGCCTTGGAGGCGGAGGACGTCGCCCAAGAGCTTACCCAAGGTGCGAATGTCGTCGCGGAGCGCGACATCGCGGTCGTCAAAATTCAAACTATCCATCACGTCGGGTTTCCTTTCTGGCTCGGCTTGTCGAGCGCGCATTAATATGCACGAATGGCCAAGCCGTGTGAAGGACGACCTTTCAACGTCACCATGCGAGGGCATCCTAAATATCGTCTTTCTAGAAGGTCCGGGGGAGCTCCTGAGTGGCGACTCTGGGTCATATGGTTTTTGTGTTCTGTCGTATATTCTTTGTACCATGTCGGGGACCAGTACGGCCTCTTACGTTCGAGCATTTGGGCTGAAACAGGTACTTGGCGCGTATTTTCTGCGTTTTGGGCGCGCCCAGGCGAGCCTCACGACCAGTGGGCACAAACAGTTCGGGCTGTCGTGGACGGCCCGCGCAAAAGGCTCGTTCGACGGTTCGTCCTTTGGGCTAGGTCTGCCAGGCGGGGAGGGGCGTGGACGTCGAGTCCCAAGAAACGGACGACGGCCCAGGTCCCACCTGGGAAAACCGTGTCTCTCATGCCGGAACAGTACTGCGCCCGCGCCCGCCGGTACGAGGCCACAAACAATCGTACTCGTGATAGAATTCCGATCCGTCGAGTGCCGTCGACCGCCACGACTCGAGGCGACAACTCGAACCGTCCGTCGTCGCTCTCGGGCGCATCATTCCAGCGGATTCGAAGCAGGTCGCGGACTCGTCCAAACACCCGGCCTTCTGCTACGAATGCCGCCGCGATTTCTAGCTCTCGTTGCCGAACGCGTTCGTGCACCTCAGCGGTGAAGTCCCGCGGATTTAGGTGCTTGTGCGTCGGTGGCAGCACGATGCGCAGCGCGGCGTCGGGTGGTAGTGCGCTGTCATCGCAAAAGAATCCGGCGGGCCGCGTGAATCGTTGCGGTCTCTCAGTTGCGGCAAACGCGGAGGTGCGTATTCCCGGCCAGTCCCTCCCGTCACGCACCAACCCGGCCTCAACCGGATTGCACGCTAGGTAGACCAGCATCTTCATGACCGACTCCGGGTCGCACAACTCGGTGACGGCCGGTTGCCGTGCGTCCCAAAAAGCGTCGACGCGTTTTCGCAGACGGTTGACGCTGCGTGCGATGAGTCCGTGGAAGTCACGCATGAAGTCAGGGAGTTTGCCTCGGACGTCGTGCACGACAATGTGGTAGTGGTTTGACATTTGCACGGCCGCGAGAAGCTCCAAACCATGCGCCTCGATCTGCGCCCCGAGGAGGTAGCCAAAGAGCTGCTTGACAGCCGGGTTCGGCGCCAGAAAGTACCGGCGCTCACTGCAGCGTCTTGTAATCAAATAGATCGAACCGGGTATGATTTGTCTAGCAAGCGTCATCACGCACCTCGCGTCGGGGGGGAAGCGAGCTAGAGCAAGACCCGTGCCAAAGACATAGTGCTATTAAAACAGCTTATTAGGCTTCCCCCGGAGTGGTGCTTGACACAATTGGTGGCACGGGTCGAGGCAGGTTGACGCACGGCGTGCGTGTGTGGGACGCTGTAAGGGGGCGAAAGAAGGAGTGTCTTGCCCGGTTGATACGCCCTCCAAGCCCTCGTTCGGCTGTGTCAGCCCGTCGAACCCAAAGCCGGAGCCTTGGCGCCCAACGCACCGCCGACGCATAGACGCACCGCCTCGCGCCCCGTCAGACTTGGTGTGCCAGCCACTTACCGCGCTTGAACCACGCCGTGTACACGAGGCCCGTCACGACGTTGCCCCCGGCGATCAGCGACCAAGTCATCGCGTGCGTGAGGTCCGTCACCCCGATGACGATGAGGGTCGCCGGGACGACTAGGCCCAGCAACACCAACGCGTCGATCGTGAAGCCCGCCATAGTGGCGCCTGCCCCGGCTAGCGCCTGCGAGATGACCACCGCGAGCCCGAAGAACAGGTAGGACGCGCCCACGATCTGCAGATAGGACTGGCCGACCTTGATGACGTCCGGCTCATTGTTGAAAATTCCAATGATTTCAGTCGAATAAAACAAGAAGGCCAAGAGGATTCCGAGGGTGAACACAGAGTTGAAACTCGCCGCGACCCAGCCCGAGAGCAGCGCCCTCTTGTCGAATCCGGCGCCCAAGTTCTGGCCCACGTAGGTCGACGCCGCGGCCCCCCAGCCCATCGACATGAACAGCACTATCGTCTCCAAACGCGTGCAGATCCCAAAGGCCGTCGCGCTCGAGGAGTCCGTCGCCGTCGTAAAGTGCCGCGTAATCACCGCCAAGAAGAACAGCACGACGCCGATCCGCAACACGAACTGCGCCGAGTTAGGCCAGGCGATGCGCCACAGCTGATTGAAGGCCCGCCGAGTGAGGCTCAAGTCCTTGGCGTGGAAGGTCACGAGCGGACTCCGCCGCGCCAAAATTATCGCGCCGATGGCCAACGCAAAGCACCGGGAGAAGATCGTCGACCACGCCGCGCCCAACACGCCCATCGGTGGAATCCCCAATGATTCCGCAATTTTCGGGGCCCAAGACAGCGCGTCCGGCGCGACGCCAGCCGGGTCGTTGCCATAGACCATGACGATCGTCCAAAAGAGGTTGAGGATGTTCGAGCCGACCAACAGGATGAGCGGCGTCTTGCCATCGCCCAAGGCGCGCATGATGGCACATATTTGCAGAAGCAACAGAATCGAGAAGCACCCGCCGACGATCACGGTCATGTATTCGATCGTCAGCGTCGCCATCTGTCCTTTCGCGCCAAAGACCCCCTCGGTGATCGGTACAGCAAATAGTCCGCCGATGACCCCAAAGACCACCGACAGCCAGGTGACGAGGGACAAGGACTGCCAAGTAAAGAAGGACACCGCGCGCGCGTCTTTCTCCCCCGCCCGCCGAGAGATGATCGCCGCCGACGCGTTGGAGATCCCGTTCGCCAAGATGGTCGGGACCATCGCCACTAGGTCACAGATCGCGAGCGCCGCGACAGCCTCTTTTCCGTCCGGTAGGCGCGAGACCACCAGCATGTCGATGAGGTTAAACGTCGACTGAAGCGCCATCGCCAAGGCCAGCGGGAAACCTAAACGAAAGATGCCGGTCGCGACCCGCCCTTCGATGATCCGCAGGTTCGCCTTGTCGGTCTTGGTCTGAGCCGAGGTTGCCGGCGACGCTGGGGCTTGTGAGGTCATGGACGCGGCCTTGAGCATTCAGTTGCGCGTGACTCGCATCAAACCCCCTAGGGCGCTGCGAGCCTCTCTCGAGAAAAGGCACCCGCAATGGTGCCTAGGTTTCAGGGGCAGTATCAGGCGCCGGAAACGCCGCAACGTCAAGAATGAAGTCCCCGCCGGGCCCCGCCTGCGGAGCACCACAAGACACCATCCGCGCGCGCCAGGCCTTGATTTGTGTTGGCAAGTGCGCACGATGCGGTATCTTCCCCCGTTCCTGAACGCTCGAAATCTCCACTTTCGGGCCATCACTGGCCACGTTCAGGCGGATCACACACGCAGGCGGCGTCATATCATGTTCAAGTGGGTCACAAAAATCATCGGTACCGCAAACGAACGGACCGTTAAGAAGATTCGTCCCCTCGTCGCGCAGATCAACGAGCAGGAAGAGAAGCTCACCAAGCTCTCCGACGACGAACTGCGGGCCAAAACCGCAATGTTCAAAGAGAAGCTCGACAACGGGGCCAGCCTCGACGACATCCTGCCATCCGCGTTCGCCACGGTGCGAGAGGCCAGTCGCCGCTGCCTCGGTATGCGGCACTACGACGTGCAGATGCTCGGCGGCATCGTCCTGCACCAAGGGAAGATCGCCGAAATGCGCACCGGCGAAGGCAAGACCCTCGTCGCGACGGCCCCGGTCTACCTCAACGCGCTGGCCGGCAAGGGCTGTCACGTCATCACGGTCAACGACTACTTGGCCACCCGCGACTCGGAATGGATGGGCGAGCTATACACCTGGCTCGGCCTCTCGACCGGCGTGATCGTCCACGGTCTCAGCGATTTCGAGCGCCAGACCAACTACAACCGCGACATCACATACGGCACCAACAACGAATTTGGCTTCGATTATCTTCGCGATAACATGAAGTTCTCGGTCGAGCGTCGCGTCCAGCGCGGCCGCCACTACGCGATCGTCGACGAGGTCGACTCGATCCTCATCGACGAGGCCCGGACCCCCCTCATCATCTCCGGGCCGGCCGACCGCTCGTCCGACTGGTATTATCGCATCAACGCCGTGATCCCCTTCCTCAAGCGCGATGAGGACTACATCGTCGACGAGAAGGCGCACGCCGCGACCCTCACGGACTCGGGCATCGACAAGGTCGAAAACCGCCTCAAGCTCGCGAACCTCTACGACGCTGAGAACATTGAGGTCCTGCACCACGTCCACCAAGCGCTCAAGGCCCACACCCTCTACAGACGCGACGAGAAATACGTCGTCGAGGGCGGCAAGGTCGTCATCGTCGACGAGTTCACCGGCCGCAAGATGCAGGGGCGTCGCTGGTCCGATGGTCTCCATCAGGCCATCGAAGCGAAAGAGGGCCTCTCCATCGAAGAAGAGAACGAGACCCTCGCGACAGTGACCTTCCAGAACTACTTCCGTTTGTATACCAAGCTGTCAGGCATGACCGGCACCGCTGAGACCGAGGCCGGCGAGTTCGACGAGATCTACAAGCTCGATACCGTCGTTATCCCGACGAATAAGCCCATCGCGCGTACGGATCACAACGACCTCATCTACAAGACTGAAAAAGAGAAGTGGCAAGCCGTCGCTGATGAGATCAAGGCCGCCAACGTCCGCGGCCAGCCCGTCCTCGTCGGTACGACTAGCGTCGAAAAGAGCGAATACCTCGGCTCCCTGCTGAAGCGTGCGGCGATCCCACACAACGTGCTCAACGCGAAATTTCACGAAATGGAGGCCGCCTACGTCGCCCAAGCCGGCGCGATCGGCGCTGTGACGATCGCGACCAATATGGCCGGTCGCGGTACTGACATCCTCCTCGGCGGTAACCCCGAGTTTATCGCCAAGGCCGAGGTCGACAGCGAGGACACGCCCGAATACGGAGCGGCGCTGGCACGCAGCAAAGCGCATTGCGCCGACGCGAAAGAAAAAGTCATCGCGAATGGGGGCCTCTACGTCCTCGGCACCGAACGCCACGAAAGCCGTCGCGTAGATAACCAGCTCCGCGGCCGCTCTGGCCGTCAAGGCGACCCGGGCACCAGCCGCTTTTATCTCTCCCTCGATGACGAGCTGATGCGCCTCTTTGGCGCCGATCGCATCCGTCGCGTCATGGAGTTCATGAAGGTCCCGGAGAACGAGCCGATCGAGCATCGCATGGTGACCAACGCCATAGAGAAGGCGCAAAAGCGTGTCGAAGAGCGCAACTTCGGGATCCGCAAGAACGTCCTCGACTACGACGACGTCATGAACGCCCAGCGTAAGGCCGTCTATGGCCTGCGCGATCAGGTCCTCATGAACGAGGACTGTGGGCCCCTAGTCCACGAGGCCATCGACGACGTCGCCCACGCCTTCGTCGACGAGCATATCCCCGAGACCGTCCACGCCGACGAGTTTGAGCCGGACGTCCTCCTGTCGGCCGTCCGCGCCCACTTCAAGGTCGAGGCCGAGTTCGGCGGCGAGGGCTTCGAGGGCGTCTTTAAGCACCTCGCCGAGCAGCTTAGGCAGGCCTACGATAAGCGCGTGGACGGTGTCGTCGCGGCGCTGATGAAGGCCTCTGAAGCGCAGGGGGGCGCCGTCGATGAGACCGCCGCTCGCGAGCGCTGGCGCTTCTTCGAGCGTGAGCGGTATCTGCGCAGCATCGACACACTCTGGAAGCATCACCTGAAGATCATGGAGAGCCTGCGCGAGGGCATTCATCTCGAGTCCTACGCGCAGAAGGATCCGAAGATTGAATACAAAAAGCAGGGTAAAGAGCTCTTCGATCTGATGATGACGAAGACCAGCGAGAACGTGACCGAGGCGCTCTTCCGCGCCGAGGGTCCGACCGAGGCTGAGATCGCGGCGATGCATAGCCGTCGCCTCGAAGAGGAGCAGCGGGTCATCACGAACCAGCGCGCCGAGGCCGAGGCCCAGGCCGCGCAACAACGCGCCCAGTTCGCCGCGCCCCAAAAGCAACAGGCGGCGCCTCCGAGCGGTCCTCAGATGCGAATGATCCAAAAGATCGGCCGCAACGACACCTGCCCCTGCGGCAGCGGGCAGAAATTCAAGAAATGCCATGAGGGTAACGAGGACGAGCTGATGGCCCTCCTGGCCGCGAAGGGCGGGGTCCCAGCCCCGGTAGCGCGCGCCTAGAATGCGGTGATGAATGCTCAGCCGTCGCTTGACGGCTGACACCTCCCGGGGCCCTCCCGGCGCTTCGTCTCCCCCGCGGGGCGTTGCGTGAATCCCCTCTCTGTGGTGAATATCCTTCCGATGAACATCTACTGGAGCACAGACGAACTTCCTGAGACGCCGCTTGAGCCCGTCGCGACGCTAGGCAATCTTGACGGTGTGCACCGCGGTCATCAGGTCATCCTGAGCACCCTTGTGCAGGAGGCACAGCGCCTCGGCGCGCCGACCCTCGTCATCACCTTCGACCCGCACACCCGCAAGGTCTTGCGGCCTGCAGGGGGCTTCCGCCCGCTGATGGCGACCATTGAAAAGCTCCGACGTTGCGCGGAGTTTGGGATCGAACATGTGCTCGTCTTGCCCTTCGCCGAGGGCGTCTCTGAGATGACCGCGCAGGAGTTCGTGGACGAGATCCTTTGGGAGCCCCTCCACGTGCGCTCGATGTTCGTCGGCCCCGACGCGCAATTTGGGAAGGATAGGGTCGGCGACTCTCGTTTTCTGTCGTCCGTTGGGCGGCGTCTCGGGTTTCACGTCGGCGTCGTCGAGCCCCTCATGATCGGCAGAGAGCGCGCTAGCAGCACCCTCGCTCGCCACGCGATCGCCAATGGCGATCTCGAAAAAGCCAACCTCATCCTTGGCCGCGATCACGTGATCTCCGGGACCGTCCTTCGCGGTTTTCGCCTTGGCCGCGAGATCGGCTTTCCCACGGCCAATATCCGTGACGAGGGCATCGTCTTGCCACCGAATGGCGTATACGCTGCCTGGGCCTTCCTTGAGGACGGGTCTCGCTTCGGGTGCATGCTCAATATCGGTGTCCGACCGACCTTTGGTGGCGAAAAACTCTCAATTGAAGCCCACCTCTTCAACTTTGACGGCAACCTCTACGGCAAGGATCTTCGGGTCTCGTTGCGGTCGCGTCTACGCAGCGAGGTCGCCTTCCCGAATGTCGACGCCCTTAAGATGCAGCTACGTCGTGACGCCGCCGAGGCGCGAAAGTCGCTGGGAATCAAGCGCGCGGGTAAGGACGGCGACGAATGAGTCCCGCGGCGCCCCCTCCGCGCCGCTATGGCCTCGGCCTCCTAGGGTTTCCCGTCGGCCACAGCGCGTCCCCCGCCATGCACCGAGCCGCGCTCACCATGGCTGGGCTCGACGGCGACTACCTGCTCTGGCCGGTCCCCCAGGCTGACGCGCTAGACGGGTTCTTTGCGCGTCTTCGCAGCGGGAAGATCGCCGGCGCGAACGTCACTATCCCGTGGAAAGTCGAGGCCGTCCACCGTTGCGATGAACTCACCGGCGACGCGCGTATCATCGGTGCGGTCAATACCCTCGTCGCCGACGCCACTGGCCGCATCATCGGCCACAACACCGACGCCTCTGGCCTCGCGATCTCAGTCGTTGAATCATTCCAGGACCATGTGTTTCGCGGCGCACAGGTGACCGTCATCGGCGCCGGCGGCGCAGCCCGCAGCGCGATCGTCGCAGCCCAGCGCCTCGGCGTTAACGAGGTCCGTGTCTACAATCGCACCGCTGAAAAGGCTCGAGCGGTCTGTGAGTCCCTCGGACTAGGCACGCCGTTCGCGGACCTAGAGGCCGCTCTGGCTGGTTCAAACTTGGTCTTGCAAGCATCTGCGCTCGGCTTCAACCTCGCAGATGACGAGACCGATGCCCTCGCGGCTGACCTCGTCACCCCGTTGCGAGGGCTCGCCCCCGGCGCCGCCCTCTATGACCTCGTCTATAAGCCGAGCCCCACGGCTTGGATGCTCGCCGCGGGGCGGTGCGGTTTCGAGGCGGTCGACGGCCTTGGAATGTTGGTACACCAAGCAGCGCGCGCCTTCGCTATCTGGACCGGGTATGAGCCCGACCCGCAGGTGATGCTGGCTGCTGCGCGGGCCCAGCTAGCGTCGCTGGCCGGGTAGGGGCCCCCCACGACGTCACGGGGCGGCGTGGCGCTCGCCGAAGATAAAGACGTGGCCGTGCGGATCGGACACGACCACCTCGTCGGCCCCGTAGGCGGCTGTTCGCACCTCGATCACGCTGTCGGGGTGGGTCGCCTCGAAGCTCGCCCGTAGGTCCTCTAGGCCGCGCGCGAGCCATACGTACACGACCGCCCGCTCATCGCCTCGCAGGCGTCTGCGCAGCGGCTCGCTGAGGCCGGTGTAGCGTTGATACTCCAAGATGAGAGGTGTCCGCTCCGCGCAGGTGCTCTCCGGAGATGCATTGAGTAGCATGAAGTCGAGCTCGTTGCCCTTTGAGTTCTCGACGGTCGCCACAAACCCAAGCGTCTGAGCCCAAAAGTCGCGGCAGGCCGCCACATCGGTGACCACGAGGTAGGCGATAGCGGGCCCCTCAAAGAGGACCTTGTCTCGTTCGGTATTCACGCGTTGGCCTCGGCTTGTGGCGGAGTTGCGGCCTTGCTGCGCCCCAAGAGGGGATAGAGGGTCGGCAAGATGAAGAGGGTCAAAAATGTTGAGGTCAAAAGACCTCCGACGACCACCGTGGCGAGAGGGCGTTGGACCTCGGCGCCGATCCCAGACGAGAGCATCATCGGGACGAAGCCAAGCGCCGCCACGAGCGCTGTCATCAGCACGGGACGGGCCCGACGCGCCGCGCCAACGAGGCCCGCTTCCCGGCGCCCATGGCCGGTGTGCTCGAGGTGCAAGACCTCGGTGATCAGCACGACGCCATTCATCACCGCGATGCCCGACAGCGCGATGAACCCGATCGCCGCCGACATCGACAGCGGCAGGTCGCGCAACTCGAGCGCCACGATCCCACCGACGCACGCGAAGGGCACGTGCGTCAGAACGATCAGGACGGGTGACAGGCGCCTGAACGCGAAGAAAAGTGTCAATGCGATTATGAGGAGTACCACAGGAATGACGACCTTTAGCCGTGCCGTGGCCGCCTCCAGCGACGCGACCTGGCCGCCCCACTCGAGACGAAACCCGTCGGGCACCGTGACCGCGGCCGCGATGCGCTCTTTGGCGCCAGCGACGGCGGTGCCAAGCTCGGCGCCGCGCACGTTAAAGCCAACCAAGAGGCGGCGGAAGCCGTCGTCGTGCTGCACGATCCCGGGGGTCCTGCGGGTGTGGATGTCGGCGACCGCGCTGAGCGGGACGAGCTCGCCGGACGCCGTCGGGAGCCGCAGCGCCTCGGGTGCGAAGACACCCGTCGTCCGGCCCATCATCGCCAAGATCGGCACCTCGACGGCGCCGAGCCAGGTCGTCGCGACGGGCAGGCCGACGCGCATCGCGCGGACCGCGTCAAGGACCTCGCCGGGGCTCAGGCCATAGCGGGCGCAATCGATCGCGCGCGGTGTGACCTCGATGAGCTCAACGCCCGGCGGCGCCAAGACGCGCAGGTCTTCGACGCCCGCGAGGCCGGCCATCGCCGTCACGATCTCAGCGCCGAGCCGGTCGAGAGTCGGAAGATCCTCGCCGAAGACGTTGATCACGACATCGGTCGGTGAGCCACCGATGAGCTCGTTAAAGCGCATCTGGATGGGCTGCGTAAACGCCAGCTCGGTCGTGGGCGACAGCGCCAGCAGCGTCTCCTCCATCGCGCGAATGAGCGCCTCGCGCGTGAGCCCCGGACGCCACTCGTCATGGGGCTTTAGTCCAATGAAAATATCGGCTTGATCGATACCCATGAGGTCCGTCGCGACGGCTGGGCTGCCGATCCGCGACACGATCCGCGTGACCTCGGGGAAGGCCAAGAGCGCCTTTTCGAGCGCAGTGTTGTCGATGACGGCTTGCGCGATGTCGATGTCGGGGGCGCGCTGCGTCTGCAGCACCAGGTCTCCCTCATCGAGCTGGGGTATAAACTCGACCCCAATCGCCTGAAAACGCCAGACCCCGAAGGCGATCGTCGCGATGAATACGATGAGGACCAAGTACGGAGCCCGCGCCATGGGCCCCAGGATCGCCCCATGCAGCTTGAGCCACTTCCGAACGACCCACGGCTCTTTTAGCTTCGCGGGGTCCTTGGGCAGGACCATCGGGATGAGGGCCGGGATGAGCGTCAGCGATAAGGCCAGCGCGACCCCGAGGGCCAAGACGACCGCCATCGCCATCGGCTCGAACATCTTGCCGTCGACCCCCTCGAGGCTGAGGATCGGGATGTAGACGAGCATGATGACGAGGACCGAGAAGAAGACCGGTCGCGCGACGCTGCCGGTGCTGCGCCCCACATCGGCCTTGGTCATCGCCTCGCCGTGGGCCGCCCGCCGCTCGGCGTCCGCGAAGACGTGTTCGACCATGACGACGCCCCCGTCGACCAAGAGGCCAAAGTCGATAGCGCCTAAGCTCATCAGGTTGCCAGGGATGCCCATGAGGGTCATCAGCGCGGCGCCCCCCAGCATCGACAGGGGGATCAGTAGCGCGACGAGCAGCCCTGCTCGTAGGCTGCCGAGCATAATCAGCAACACGACGATGACCAGGGCGCCGCCTTCGAGCATGTTGTGCGAGATCGTCTCAAGGGTGTGGTCGACCAGCTCGGCGCGGTCGTAGATCAGCTGCAGCGTGACGTCGGCGGGCAAGACCTCGGCCAGTGTAGGCATCGTCTCGCGGATCTTGCTGACGGTCTCGCGGGCATTTGCATGTGAGAGCATCTGGACCATCACATAGACGACCTCGCCCTGGCCGTTGCTCGTCGCGGCCCCGGTACGCGGTATGCCCCCCTCAATGACCTCGCCGAGGGCGTCTAGAGGCACCGTGACGGGCAGCTCGCCGGGACCAGCGACCTGGATCGGCGTACGGCCAAGGGCGTGGGCCGACTCAGGGCGATAGCGTCCGCGCAGGAGCACGCGCCGGCCCCCCGATGTCAGAGCGCCTCCAGGCACCGCGCCGATCTGCGCCTGCATCTTCGCGACCAGCGCAGAGATCGTCAGCTTGTGCGGGCTCAGGGCCTCGGGATGTGCTCGGAATTCAAAGGTCCGCTGGCGCCCACCCCAGCTGTTGACCTCTACGACATTCGGCACGCGTCGCAAGAGGGGCACGACCCGCAGGTTCACGAGCTCCAGCAGCTCGGCGTCAGTGCGAAGGTTTGAACTCAATGAAAAATGATAGATCTCACCAAGACCGCCGGTCGGCGGCCCTAGCTCGGGCGCGCCGATGCCCTCGGGCAGATCGACGCTGGCGACCCGCTCGTTGACGAGCTGGCGCGCGAACCAGGGGTCTACGTCATCGTCAAAGACCGCGACGACCGACGAGATCGAGTCGCGCGAGGTGCTGCGGTGCGATTGGAGGCCAGGGATGCCCCCGAGCGCCGCCTCGACCCGGCGGGTGATGAGTGTCTCGACCTCCTCCGGGGTGAAGCCGGGGGCGCGCGTCAGGATCTGCACCTGATTCGACGTAATATCGGGCAGGGCGTCTAGCTTGAGGCCTCGCGCGGTCCACGCCGAGGCCGCGATGACGACGATCCACAAGATGATGGTCGCGGTCCGCCGCCTCACACTGAGCTTAGCGATCTCCTTGATCATTTTTCGTCGAGTCCCGCGTCAGGGGCCTCGCCCGGGGCGTCATTGTGCGTCGTCCATGACGGTAAATGAGAGAGGACCTCGGCGCCGACCGGCGGCAGCCCCTCACCGCACACCATCACGGTGTCCGACTCGCCGGGCCAGACCTCGACGGGGATGCAGGTGCCATCGGCACCCATCGCAAAGACACAGAACTCGCTGGAGTGGTCCCCACGTGCCCGTCTCTGGACCGCGTGCGCCGGTAAGACGCGGCATTGAGCCTCGACGAGGCTCGCCTCGACCTGACCCCGGATCCCGACTGGCAGGGGGGCCTGGGTCGCGTCCGAGACCTCGAAAGTGAGCCTTAGGCGTGTGGACGTCAAATCATCTGGATCCCGCGAGACCGCCCGGACCGAGACGAGCCCTAGAGGTCGCACGACGCCGTCCGAACCCCGGAATACAAAGCTCTCGGTACCGCCAGGAGCCGCGAACGCGTCAGCCTCGACGCGCGTCGTGTGCATCCGGTTAAGCGTAATGAGAGGCACACCGACCCGGTCGATGAGGTTCCCGGCGCCCCCACTGATGTGCGAGACGACGCCATCTTGGGGGGCGTAGAGGGTGATGGTCGCGTCACCCTTATCGTCGGCCTTGCCGAGCCCCGCGCGCGCGATAAGCGCCTTTGTTTCGACGTGTTCTGTTCTCGCGGTCAGCAGCTCGCGCTCGATCTCGACGACCCGCTGGAGATCGACGAGGCCGTCCGCCCTGAGGGCCCGCAGCTCGCGCACCCTCCTGTCTAGCGCCCGCGTTCGTTGGGCTTGGCCCGCCTCTCTCGCGCTCAACAGGCCCGCGTCAAGGCAGGCGATGTCGGCCAGCGGGGCGTCGCCGACGACCGCGTCTCCCTCGTTGACGTGGATCGCGATGACCCGGCCCTCGCAGGGCGATGCCACCGCGACCACGCCGTCGGTCCGCGCCGTCGCGACGGCCGGGTGGCGGGCGACGACAAAGCCCGCGCCGTCCTTGAGCGCGACCGCCCGCACAGGGACCGCGGTCACTTCGGCCGCTGCGGTCGTTATCTCGGCCGCGGGCGGGCTGTTGCACCCGGCCGTGACGACCAGGAGGCCGCAGAGCGCGGTCAGCGTGGGTCGGGTCATGGGCCCTCCTCGTGAAGTCTAGGTTCCGGGCCCTTCGGCCGTGTCGGGTCGGACGCCTGCCACAAGAGCCACGCCTCAAGGCGCGCCCGCGCCAGCATGACCTCGGCGTCTTGCCGTCGCGCCATGATGTCGAGGCGATGGCGCCGTGTCTCGACGAGCTTGAAGACCGTGATCTCGCCGGCCGCGAGGAGGGCCCCCTGGAGCTCGACCACCCGTTCGATCGCCGGCAGGGTCGTCTCCGAGATCTCCGCGAGGACCTCGCGGTTGTGGTGGAGCTCGTGCTGCAGCATAAAGATCCGGTAGCCGAGTCGCCGCCTGCTGGCTTCGGCGTGCGCCGCCTGCTGACCACGCCGCGCGAGCTGCCCCGGGACATCCCGATCTTGGGTGTCAAAGATTGGGAGCGGCACCCCGATGGCGATCCGCACCCCTGTATTCTGCTCCGCGTCCGCGTCGGCCTGTATCGACAGATGGAGCCGCAGGTCCCGGCTCGTCTCCAGCTCGCGCAGGCGCGTCGTCTCGACGAGGGTGTTCAGCTCGGCGAGGCGCTGCGCTGGAAGGCCCGAAATCAGCGTATTTAAGGCGCCTTGGGGCGGCTCTGGGGGCGCGGGCAGGGGACCGGCCGCGACGGGCAGCGATGGGTGCCCAGGGGCCTCCTGAGGGCCATCGGGGGTGGCGTTCGAGCCCAAGGCGTGCCCGAGCGCCCCGCCGACCTCGAAGAGTTGCCCCTCGATGTTGAGCCTCCTGAGCGCGATGTCGCTCTTCCAGCTCTCGAGCACGAGCACGTCGAGGCGCGTCACCGCCCCGCGCGCCGCCGCCCGCCGCGCCGTGTCGAGGGTCGTCTCGCACAGCGCGAGCTCGTCGCTCAAGACACCGAGGGTCGCTACGAGGCGCCACGAGTCGAGCCACAGCAGCGCCGCGCCTAGGCGCCTCTCGAGGCGCTCCACCTCGACCGCCACGGCCAGCTGCCGTCCCTCGGCCGCCAGCGCGTCAACCCGGGCCTGCAGCTGCCCGCCGACCGCGAAGTCCTGTGAGATAGCGATGGCCCACTCGGGCCCGGGGGCCCTGATCCCGACGACACGCGCTCCGGGCGTCACCGTGATGATGGGGTTCGCGTCGAGGGGGCCCATCAGCCGTCGGCTGCGGTCGTGGTCATTTTGAGCACCGACCATGGCCGCGACCAGCGGGTGCTCGCTGATCAACAGCGCGTCGAAGGAGAGCGGGGTCAACAGACCTGTGGCGCTCTCGATGTGCCCTTGGTCGTCGCCCGCCGGAGGCGTCCCCTCCGCGGCCGCGGGATGGTGCCCCTCGGATAGCGCGAGAAGCAGCAAGATAAGTGGGGTGATTAGTTTCATATCAAAAGATCTGCCAGCGCGCGCCGAAGCCCGGCGGCCTTGTGTTCAGTCTCGTCCCACTCCGCGTCGGCGCGGGAGTCCACTACGATGCCGCCTCCCACTGCGTAGCTGAGCGTCTCGGGTCCGACAAGGCTTGTGCGAATGAGGATTGAGAACGAGGCGCCCCGTCCGGGGATGCTGATACCGAGGGTTCCGCAATAGAAACCGCGGTCAAACCCCTCAAGCCGGGCGATCGCTCGCATCGCGGCGACGCGGGGCGCTCCGGTGATCGAGCCGCCCGGGAAGATCGCCTCGAGGATGGACACGAGATCACAGTCGTCACGAACCCTGCACCTGACCTCCGAGACGAGGTGGTGCAGCGTCGCGAGCGGCAGGGCGGCCATAAGCTGCGAGACCGCCACCGACCCATGGACGGCGACGCGCCCGAGGTCGTTGCGCATGAGATCGACGATCATCGTGTGCTCGGCCTGGTCCTTCGTGCTCGCGCGTAAGGCCTCCGCGTCGTGGCTGTCAGCGGCAGATGTCCGCGCGTGCGTGCCCTTGATAGGCCAGGTCGCCGCGGTCCGGCCGGCCTCGGCCCAGGTCAGGAGCGATTCCGGTGAGCCGGACACGAGCCAATGATTGGTGGTCAACGGAAATAGCGCCCCGAAGGACGTCGGCTGCGCCCCCCGGAGCGCTAGAAAAAGTTGGAATGCAAACCACATTCGCTCGGTCTGAGTCTGCCGGGGCAACGCCGCGACGAGGCGCCGTGCGAGGTTGACCTGGTAGAAGTCGCCGGCTTCAAGCCCCGCGATAATGGCCTCGAAGCCCTCCTGCCAACGGGAATCGTCTCGCTCGCTCCGAAGCTGCGGCTCACTGGTTCGACTGCGCTCGACCGCGCCCGCCGCCGCCCGTTGGACCCGGTGCCGGAGGCACGAGAGGAGGGGATGATCCGCATCACCAAAGGCGCGCCAAGGCCCCTCGGGCGTCTCGGCCTCAAGCCACGCGTCATAGGTCGCGATGACCGCCGAGGGCTCGCCCCCCTCGGGCGCGCGCCAGAGGTCCCGCGTCGCCTCATCAAAGAGCAGCCCGGCGTCGTAGCTCAATGCTATGACCTGCAATGGGCCCTCATCACAACCTTCAGGTCGCGCGACGAGGTTCTGACGCAGCCAACTCGCGAGCCCCACCACGCGCAGCACCGCGGGCTGGGGCGTCTGGACCTCCCGCGGCCACGCGGCGATGATGTGGCGAGGTGGTTTGAAGTGCGACGTCTCTTTGCCGTCGCCTCCGTCGGCCCACACGGGCCAGACCGCGGCGATACCTTGCTCGGCCGCCGCCTCATAGATGACGGTCAGCAGCTCTCGGGCCTCGCCCGTGATGTCTTGCGCGCGCTTCACGGCGCGAAGGTATAGCGCCTCACGCCGCCTACCGCGCACAAAAAAAAGACCCGGCGTACCGGGTCTTTTCGCACTGCACAGATGCGCAGAGCCTCACTCTTTGAGCAGGGCCTCAAGCTCGGCCTCAACCGAGTCCTGCGCCGCCGGAGCCGCCGCCGAAGCCGACGCGGCCGCCGGGGCAACCCCCATCTTAGCCTTGAGCGCGGCCAAAGCGTCGCTTTGTCCGAACGCGCTCTTTTCGAGGCTCTTGAACTCGCCAGCGAGCGCGTCGCCTTCCATCTCGTTCGAGAGCTCAAGCGACGCTTGGGCCTCCGCCTCCTGCTGCATGACCTTCTCCTCCATGCGCGCGAAGGTATCGAAGGCGCCGTTGTCGCCCATGCCAGACATGGTGTCCTGGATCTTCCGCTGAGCCTCGGCTCGTTTGGCGCGCGCGATGAGGAGGTTCTTCTTCCGCGAGGCCTCTTGGATCTTGCTGTTGAGCGCTGTCAGCGCCTCCCGCAGCTGGTCGGCGGCTTGCTTTTGCAGCATCCATTGCTGCTGCCATTCCTCGGACAGGCGGTCATGCTCGGTCTTGCGGGCGAGAGCCTGCCCGGCCAAGTCGTCTCGACCCGCGCGCACCGCGATGATCGCCTTCTTCTCCCATTCTTGGGACTTCTCAAGCTCAGCCTCATACTGTTGCTTGAGGCGCTTCTCGTCGGCGATCGTGACCGCGACCTGCTTGCGTGCCTCGAGGAACTGCTCGCGCATGTCGATGATCAGCTGGTTGAGGATCTTTTCAGGATCCTCGGACTTGCTGATGAGCGAGTTGATGTTGGATTTGACGAGTGTCGATATACGGCCCCAGATACCCATGTTCGCTTCTCCTCTGGCTGAATCAGCCCTGGGCCTGTGACTCAGGGTGGTGGTAGGCGCGCAGCGCCTCGTAGTGTTCGGTAATCGCCATTGCCAACCCGTCGATAGCCGCTTGGAATTCGTTGAAGTCCAAGTTCTCGGACTGCAGCGTCTCGACCGCGACGACCGCATTCCCTTCAAGGGCATAGGCCCCCACGATCATTGACGAGGCGTTGAGGTCCAATAGTTTACGGCAGAGGGCAGCGGACTCGGCCGCGTCCTTTGGCAGGTCCATCAGTTTGACGCGAAACATGACGACCGGCGCGGACAGGGTGATGACGATATTGTCGACTTGGTCGATTTCGTCGTGCACGACCCACATCCCTTCGCCGATGGCTTCGTAGGGGGTGCCGCCTCGGACGAGGTAGCCTTCAATGATGTCCGTATCCATCTGCAACTCCGCATTGAAAAGGTTCGCGCTACCTAGCCGGCATCGCGGCCAAGCTTGCCTCTCGACCCCCAAACGCCTAACGTGCAAGCCGCAACGCGTCAAGCGCACAGCCCTAGGTTTGTTTCACATGTCTACATCATCGTTTTTTGCGCGCGCGTCCCTCGTGGCATCGCTCGGCCTCGGTGGGCTGGCGTCGTCCGGGTGTGACGATACCTTCACCCTCGATAACGCTCGAGCGCGGTTGACGTGGTTGACCGTGATCCCGCAGCTCGATACCGACACCGCGGCCGTCCATTTTTGGTTGCAAGATCTGGAAGGCGACAGCGTCGACGTGACCCTCGCGTGGGTCGCCCCAGGGGGCGCCACGACGCAGCTCAAGCAGGTCGCTCCCGCGCACCCGCTGACCGGGACAGTGACGCGCGACGCCATCGGCGACCTGAACGGCCAAGAGCATCGCGTGGTCTGGGACCTCAGCGGCGTTCCGACTGGCCAAGGTCACCTTGTGCTGACGTCCAACTCGACGCCGACAGACGCCGCGGAGCTAGACACGTGGTTGTCGCCGAACTTCGACCCTCGCGACGGGCTCGAGCCCGCGGTCAGGTGGGAGTTCAGCCCCTAGGATGGCGCCGCGATAGCTATCTCGCCCACCTGTCGATGCCCTCTGCCCCTAGTGACCTAGGGGGCAACGTCTTGCATTGCGTCGACTACGCGGACAGCGCGGACTCCTGCGTCGTCGTGATGATGACGGGGCTCGGCCAGTCGAGGCCGACGCGCCGGGCGAGCTCTTTGGAGACGGCCTCGTAGGCGACCGCTCCTCGACAATTCGGGTCTGAGCGGTAGATCGCCGTGCCAGCCAGCTGGGCTTGCGCCAGCGCCGTGTTGACCGGGATGTGATCGCGTAGGAGATGGCGCGACCAGCGCTCGAGCGTGTGGTTGACGGCTTCATTGACCTTGCGGTTCTTCTTGTCGAAGCGCGTCTTGACGACGCCGAGGACCGCGAGGTGGTGCCCGAGGGTCTCGCGCACAGTCTCGACGGTCTCGAAGATGTCGCCGATGCCCTCGACCGACAGGGTCGACATGTCGCAGGGCGCCAGCAGCCAATCGGCCGCCAAAAGCGCATTCAACGTCAGGGTCCCGAGGTTCGGCGGGCAATCGATTATGATGACGTCAAAGTGAGCGCGGGCCTGTCGCAGCGCCTGCCTCAGCAGAAATTCCTTGCCGATCTTGCCCTGAATCGAGGCCTCGGCGTTCGCCAACTCGCGATCGGACGTGCAGATGGAGAGCCCCGGGATGAGGGTCTGGATAGCCGCACCCAGTACGTCCACGCGCCGGTGCACGAGGATATCCGTCATGCGCGAACTACCCTCACGGGCCTCTGGGGGCAGCTCGGCGTGGAGCGCCAGCGCACAGTGGCCTTGGGGGTCCATATCGAGGAGCAGGACCCTCTGGCCTCCGCGCATCACCAGCGCCGTCGCCACGTTCACAGCCGTGGTCGTCTTGCCGACCCCGCCTTTTTGAGCGCAGACAGCGATGACCTCCGCGTCGCGGCTTGGGGCCTCAAGCTCACGCCCTTCGTCGCGGACCGTGCTGGAGCGCTCGCCCCCGAGGAGGCGACGCAATGAGCCGGTGATGAGATTGGACATAGGGACTCCTCATAGCGATTGGCCCGCGGGCCGAGGCGCCGTGGGCCCTCGAACGGGCGTCACAGGCGCACTAAAAAACGTGGTGCGGTCCATCGGGCCGCGCATATCGGGTCCAAGCCTAGTCCAGCCCCCGATCGTGTCCACTTTTTCACCCACTCGACACTCTGGGTCAGTAACTGGCCGGGGTCGCGGGGATGTGGTCCAATGATGGGAACAACGGGCTGTCGCGGCACGTTGGGGTCACGCTCAATCAAGGCGGGCCCCGACGCGGTGGCGCGCAGCGAGCGAACGGAAGTTTAGAAATATGCAGTTGAAAATAGCGAGCCTTCGTCTCTTTGTCCGACCACTCGTCGTCTCCGGGGCAATTGTGGCCGCATCTCTTTCGGGCGCAGGCTGTAGCGACAGCGGCTCAGGCCGTGACGGCGCCGCGATCCCGACAGTGCCCGCCAACGGTGCACCTCCCGGCATCGGCGCCGCCCGCCCCGGTGACGGTCCCGGCGTCGACCCCACGCCCGGCGAAGGTCCGGCGACCGGGGCACCGCCCGTACGCCAGGCCGGGGCTGCCAGCCTCGCCGCGCAGGTCGCCCTCCTTCACGCCGCGCAAGATGCTGAGAATAAAGCGGTATCTGCCGGTCTCGCGGCGGCTCGGGCGGCCGCGTTGGAGGGTCCATCTCCCTTCAAGACGGCCATCGCCGCGCGCTACGCGAAGGCCGGCGCCGGCCTAATTTTTGCAGCCGACGGCGCGCTCACGCCGGCGGCTGACCGCTTCGTCGAGCTGGTGTTGGACTCCGATGCCCACGCGCTGCCTGCCGAGGCCATGGACGTCGCCGGTCTCCAGGCCCTGCTGAAGAGCTTCGCGACCACGCGCATCGGGCTGGAGACGGCGTCGGGCGGCGCTGATGACGGCGTTGACAAGGTGCGCACCCTCGTCGCCTCGACGGCGGGCAAGACCGAGGCGGAGATCGTCGCGGCAGCCAAAGCTGCCGGACTCTCTGATGCGGATCTGCCTAGGGTCGAGGCTCTGCGGGCCCTCGTCCCCGAGGTCGCGACCGCCCGGAAGGCCTACAACGAGGCGCTGGTCGCGGTCGATCACGCGCTCGTAAAGCGGCTCTATCGCTACGCTTACGAGATGCGCTTCGCCCGGCGCGCGCACCCCTTCTACGCCGATCGCAGCGACGCCGAAGGTATCAAGCGGACGGCTGAAGCCCTCGACGCGTGGCTGACGCCCTTCTTCGGGGAGACCGGGGTGGACGTCGAGGCGATGAACCGCGCCGCGGTCCCAGCGCACCCGGACTACGCGCGGACCGTCGAGGCCTACGCGCGTTATCGCCAGCTCGCCGAGAAGTACCCGAAACACCTTGAACTTGATAAAGATGTTGAGAGGTTGCGCCGCGGAAAATCCGGAAAGGCGGTGCTCGCTCTGGCGACGCGCCTACAGCAGGAGGGCTTTTACGAAGGCGAGCTTGACGATAAATTCGGGCCGGCGCTTGAGGCGGCCGTGATCGCCTATCAAGGCGCTCATCAACTCAAGGAGTCCGGCGACCTCGAACGCATCATGCGTGGCTCGCTCAACAAGACCTACGCCGAGCGCGCGACTCAGCTCGCGCTCTCGTTGCAACGCCTGCGCGAGAGCGAGCTACACCAGGGCGAATGGCGTTTCGGCGAGGCCCCGGTTCGCGGTCGCATCAACATCCCAGCCTTTGAGGCGACGTTCTTCCTCGACGGGGTCGAGGCAAAACGCCATCGCGTCGTCGTGGGCAACAATCAGACTGGTACCGACGAGAAGACCGGCAAACGCGGCAAGCTCAATCAGACCCGGATGTTCAGCGCCGAGATGGCCACCATCGTCTTGAACCCCACCTGGAACGTCCCGCGCCGCATCAAGGAGCAAGAGCTAGACCTCATGCTCATGGACGAGCCCGACTACTACGCGAAGAACAATTTTGCGGTGAAGGTCTTGTCCGACGGCACCGAGCTCGTCGTTCAGCAGCCCGGTCCGGGGAACGCCCTTGGCCTCGTGAAGTTTCTGTTCCCGAATGAATACGCGATCTACCTACATGATACGCCCAGCAAGAAGCTCTTCGGGCGGCCCGTGCGGGCCTTCTCGCACGGCTGCATGCGGACCGAGAACCCCCTCGAGCTCGCCCGTTGGATCTTGGTCGATGTGACTAAGCGCCTCGAGCAGGACAAGTTCGACGAGATCTCCGACTCGCGGGAGCAGACGTCCCTCGCCGTGCGTCCGAAGATACCGATCACGACGGACTATGTGACGACGGGATTTGATCCGGAGGGCCGCCTCATCTTCTATGCGGACGTTTACGGTTTCGACGCCGACTACGCGGAAGGAAAGACCCCCTACCGCGAGGACCGTGACCACCCGAACACGCAGATATTTTGAGCAGCATATAGTAGGAGATGGCCGATGAGCGGACCCGAACCGAAACCGAACGAGACCCCACCAGAGGCGGCCGAGGATATCGCGGTGGATATCGCCGAGGAGCTCGCACAGCTCGACTCCGACGTCCTAAAGAGGTTTGAATTCATCATTAATGATGATGGCTCAGTCACCTTCGTCGATTTCCCGCCCGAGCTCCTCGATGTGGCCTATGCGCTTAACCCGGACGACCCTCTCGTCTGTGAGCGCCGCGAGCTGATTAGCGGCAAGGCCGAGTGAAGGTCAGGCTGCCGGCCCTTTGAGGGGGATGGCGGTCGCGATGAACCGCCCGTACCGAGCCAATGACTGGATATCATGAATATCTCGGCTAAAGAGCGGGATCGGCAGGACCACGGTCTCGTCGCCGATCGCCATCGCGAGATCTTCGAGGTTAAGCGCATCTTGCTCGGCGATGACAGACCACGCCCGCGCGGCCTCCTCGGCGGCCTCCGCGACGCGCGTAAGCGCGCTGCTATCGCCTGCGGGCGGTGCGGCAGCGATGACGGCCTCGCGCAGCCCGTCTAGGGCCTCAGGGGTCACGTAGGGGTGTCGCACGCGGTTGACGATGACACAGCCGAGAGGCATCTGCGCGTCGACGAGGCGCGTGCGAAAGAAGGTCGCCTCGTCGATGGCGGCGGCGTCCGTCGAGGTCACGATAATGAACGCGACGTCGGGCGCCCGAAAGATCTCGCGTACGCGTGACGCTCTCTCCTTGAAGCCCGCGTACATTTCGTGAAAAGACTGCACGAAATCAAGCAGGTTCAAGAGCATATCCGCGCCGATAAAGCGGTTGAGCCCGCGAACGACGAGCGCGTTGATCTTGAGGAAGCCGAGCCCGAAACGGCCCGCTACTTTCGCCCCTTGGACCATCAGCTTCGCCGTCGGCGAGCCCATGAAGTCTTCGAGGCGGTCTGGGGCGCTCAGAAAGTCAAGCGCGTTCGAGGTCGGCGGGGTGTCTAGGACGACGAGGTCGTACTTGCCCTGCTGCCGGATCTCATAGAGCTTCTCCATCGCCATGTACTCTTGAGAGCCCGCGAGGGCGGAGCTGGCCTGGACGTAGAAGGGATTCGCGAGGATCTTCTCGGCGACGGCCCGGCTTGGAGCGTGTCTGTGGATCAGCTCGTCGAAGGTTGATTTGACGTCCAACATCATTCCGTAGAGCCTGCCGGCGGGGATCCCCTCTATGGACCTCAGCGGCACCCCAGCCTCTTCAAATAGCAGGGGATCGATCTCGACCTCATCGTTGCCGAGCTCGGTCAGTCCCAATGAGTTCGCGAGGCGCCGCGCTGGGTCGACCGTGAGCACGAGGACCTTCAGGCCAGAGCGCGCGGCATGTACGGCGAGGGCCGCAGACGTCGTCGTCTTTCCCACGCCCCCCGGGCCGACCACGATGAGGGTCTTTTTGGAGGTCAACAGATCTTGCAGGAAAAGGGTCACGAGGGTTCCAGTGTCGGCAATTGACCGACGGGCTGAGCGGGATCTGCGCCCAATTGCGGCATGGGTCTCTTCGCGATCCGGGGGTACCCGCTAAAGTGCACCTTGGCGAGCATGAGACCGCTGGCTGGCGCTGTTTGCGAGCCGTCCTGTCGACGACCGCTGGCGATGGCTGCCGGGATCCAATCTGGGGGCAGGCGCCCCAGACCGACGTTGAAGAGGGAACCAGCCATGATCCGCACCATGTTACGCAAGAACGCGTTGCCGGTGATCGTGAGCGTAACGACCTCGTCCTCGTCGGGATCGGACAGGTTGATGTCGTGGATGAATCGTTCCGTCGAACGCGAGTCGCAGTGGATGCTACGAAAGGCCTCAAAGTCGTGTTCACCGACGAAGTGCATCGCCCCAGCCCGCATGGCCTCGATGTTCAGGCTTGGCCGCCGCAGCCACCAAGTGTATCGGTCGTGTAGGGCGCGGCGCGAGCCGAGCTGATAGCGATAGAGGTAGGTCTTGGCGACGGACGCGTCGCGTGGCCGGAAGCCGAAGGGCTGCTCGCTGACGTCGAGGACCGAGAGATCGGGGGGGAGGTTCACGTTTAGACCGCGCAAAAAGCCCCGTGGGGGGATGGTCCGGGGCGTGTCGAAGACCACCGGCATCGCCTGCGCGTGAACCCCGGCGTCCGTCCGGGAGCTCGCCTGGAGATCGACCGGGTGGTGGACCATGGCGCCAATGCGGGCCATGAGCTCGCCTTGGACCGTGCGCTGGCGAGGTTGGTACTGCCAGCCGCAGAAGTCCGTGCCGTCATATTGGACGTGCAAAAGCAGCGTGCGGTGTGCGGGGGGTTCCATCTCTATCGTCGCGAAGGCCAGGTGGTCACCGTCTAAAACTCGAACGCGAGGCCAAAGGAGAAGGCGCTGTCGCTGAGGTCGATGGACGTTGATGAACCAAAGTCGTTGATATTGGTGCGTGAAAGCTCGGCAAAGAGGTAGCTGTTCTTGACACCCGTCTCGTCCTCGAGGCTAGCGGCCATCCCGCGCGAGAAGACATCGAGGAGCAGCATCAAGCCTCCGGAGACGTGCCAACCAAAGGTGACGCCCGTCGCGCGCCGCGACCCGCCGCCAGCGGCCGACGAGCTGGCGATATTACCCTTCGCGTCCGTCGCCCACCAGACCTGCGCGTCGAGCCCGACCTTGACGTAGGGTACGAGGGGGACGTTGTGTTTGACGGCCGCCCAGTCCCAGCGATAGACTAACGATAGCGCAAAAGGTGCGATATTAAAGCCGATTTGGTCATCGGTCGCGTCACCGCTGGCGTTGACCGCGTAGCCATCGATCCAGCCATAGCCGGCGCCGAAGCCAACGCCCAAGCTCCCGAAACCACGGAGAAACTGGAAGTCGAACTCGCCCCGGAAGAGGGTCATGGACTTGTCATTGAACGAGTCCCGCCATGGGGTCGCCCCGTCGAAGGCCGCGTCCACGTCGGGGACATAGGTCCCCCCTTGGAGCTCCAGCAGCATCCGGGGTTCCTCGACAGGGCGCGCTTGGGCGACCGTGGTCGCGGTCGCTGAGAGGGCGAGGGCGGTCAGAGCCACGATCATTGCGTGGCCACCGAAAGGCATGCGGAGCATTAGACGAGCCCCTTTTGTAGTTGGAAGTCAAAGCGTTTTTGGATCATCCGGCGCATTGCGGCGAACGCGGCGATCGACAAGAGGAGAGCGCCGAGCGGACCGGCAGGTCCAAACTCGAGGGTCAGCCACGCGAGCCAGACGAGGGGGGTCAGGACTGCGCGCACGACGGCACGGATCATGGGCTTGTCCGCGATCCACGCCGCGGCAAAGCGCCCATAGAGGTAGTAGCCCTCGACGAGGGAGCGGCCGGCGGGGGTCGCGAGGAGGATATCGTTTCGAAAAGCGCGCAGCGTATCGAGGGAGCCCTCCAGAGGGCTGCCCCATGCCGCCGTCGCCACGAAACAGAAGGCGCCTGGGTCCGTGCCGCCGGCGCTGACGTAGCCCTCCCAGAAGTCCACTGTCTCTTCCGGGATAACGCTGAGGCGATTGGACAGCGCGGACCGATTGTCGGCGTCGTCGACGGCCACGACACCGACGTAGTAGGTCGTGCCATTGACGATGTTGCTCGTCTCGACGGCATAGGTCGTCGTAGAAATGTTTGTTTGAGATTCGACGTTCTCGAGGTCGGCGTCGCCAAAGTCGATGTCATCCCAAAAGACATCGTAAGTCGTCGACTCTGAGACGTTATTGGCGTCTGTCCAGCCGACGACGAAGCGCTTGTCCCCGCCCGTCGCGGAGTCGAGGGTTGGCGTCACGGGCGGTTTTAGGTCCACGAGGACGTCGATTGTCTCGGAGTTCACGGTCGTCAGGGTCGGGTTCTCGAGAATCACATAGAGCCGGGCGGTCCCCTCCACGTTGGAGTCGCACGCGCTGCCCATGAGGTCGCTCATGTTCACGACGAATTCGAGGGTCGAGGTCGTCAGCTCGCGTTGGGCGGCGACGACCAAGCAGGTGTCAGCCGTGTCGGTCGGGTTCGCGCTGGTCGTGACGCAGGTCTTGCCCGACGGCGCATAGGCGAGGGCGTACTGCCAGTTTCCCGTCGGCAGCGTCGTGATGCGTACCGTCACGAGGACCTCGCCGTCGAGATAGGTCTCACAGTCATCGACGTTGACGATGTGCTCGGTCGAGCCGACGCTCGTGCCAAGGCGGGTCGACAGGTTCCCACTAAGAGAGCCCCGGCCGGTGATCCCGACGAACTCGAAGTTTGGGATAGTCGCCCCCGCGCGGCCCGTGGGGAACGCGAGGAGGCTGATGAGCGCTGTGAGGAGAAGGGTCTTCATGGTGCAAGTTCCTAGCAAAGGCCGTGCCACATGGCGAGCGGAGTCGTGTGCCAAACGGGAAAATGCGCAGATAGGGCCGAGATGGACCCATCCGCCCCGTCCGGTCTTCGGCAATTGGGACCGGCATCTTGTCGCGCGTCGCGTCTTTCGTTGCCATCCTGGCACGGACGCCTCGTTTGGCCTTGGATTGTGACATTCTGTCAGCAGGTGGCCGCGCTGGCTACTCGTCTTCGTCCGCCATCCAGAGGGTCGCTAGCGCCTGCGCGGCGATCGCCGTCCGATGCAGAGGATCTGCCATCGCGATGACGCGGATGCTGCCGTCTGAGCCCATCGTGGGGCGCTGAAAGCGGACACAATCGCTGTCGAGCGCGTCGCGGAGGGCGACCGGGATATCAGTCTCGTCCGTGGCGGAGAACGCGTCCGAAGGGGCCGGGAGGGCGACGGTCGGATCCTCGTCGCCGTCGAGATCAAAATCGTCGTCGTCGATGCTCAGCGCAGACGCCGCGGGCTCGCAGTCTGGGTGGGCGTGAAGGGCGGCGGTGAAGGTCTCAAGGGATGGTGTCTCGGCGAAACGGAGCGTCGCGACGGCCGCGAGGCCTGAAAAGGCGCCGGCCCAGATGGTCGTGACGTTGACGGGCACGGGTCCAAGGTCGGGGAAGAGCTGGCGCAGCCCGTCCACCGTATGGGCCTCGTCGAGGAGATGGTCGTCCGGTGCCGGGGCGAAGACGTTGAACGCGAGCCCTGTCGGAAAGGGGGCCGGGTCCAAAACGGGTTGGTAGTTGAGCAATTGCACGGCCTGGCTCGAGAGAGCCGTAGCGCCATCACGCCCCTGACCCGAGGCCGACTTCACGACGACGACATCCACCGACGCGAGCGGCGGCAGGAGCGCGGGGGACTGCCGCGCCGCGATGAGCACCGCCTCAAGGATCGGCGCGAGGGTCGAGCCGATCCCGTCGGCGAGACTGACATGGGTCGCGCCGGCGAATGGTTCGACACCTGCGACGAGGCGTGGCCAGATGACCTTGGCGGCGGTGGCGATCCCCGGCGGAGAGGGCAGGCGGGACAGGGTGCCGCTTGCGTCGATGACCCGCGCGCCGGCTTTCAAAAAGCGGGCTGCTTCTTGGCGGACGACGGGGGCGTGGCACGCGAAGATCGCCACGTCGACCTCTTCAGCCGCGACGCTCTGGGCCATCATGACCGGTAGCTCGACGCCGCGCCACATGACGGTCTGGCCGGCGGACTTAACGCCCGCGACGGGGAAGAAACGTCCGATGCTCTCTTGTTCCGACTCGAGCGCGACCTGGACTTCGCGCCCAAGCGCACCGGTGATACCGAAGATCGCGATATTCTCAATCATGACAACTCGCTTGTCGTAAAGGTTGGAGGCGCCTGCCGCGCAAATGGAGCGGCGCCAGCGGACCTCATGTCATGCGCCAGTAAGGCCACGGGGACAAGAAATTCCGGACTCCGAGCCGGCGCTTGTGACCGACTAGCGAAGGGTGCTAAACTCCAAGGAGGACGCCAACATGAAAACCCTGCTTCAAAACGTCAAGCTCGCCTGGGTCGGGGCACGTCGCCGTGCGGACCCGGATGATCCGCGCGTGATGCGGCGCTTTGGAGAGATCCTTCATGAGATGGGGCGGGATCGCGAGGCTTGGGTCTCGCTCGCGGATGCCGCACGCCTTGAGCCAGACCATGCCCAGGGGCAGTTCGCGCTGGGGTCAGTGCTGGCTGCGCTCGGGCATCTTCCCGACGCGCGCCTCGCGTTCGTCCGGGCGCGGCGCCTCGATCCGGGCAACGCCGACTACGCCTTCGCGGTCGGCAACGTGCACTTTGAGGCCCAAGAGATCGATTTCGCCGTGCGCGCCTATGAGACGGCGATCCAGCTGCGGCCGGACCACGCGCGCGCGATGTTCAATCTCGGCCACGCCTTTAAAGAAAAGGGGCTCCTGCGTCAGGCCTCCGTCGCGTTTCGCCGGGCGCTGTCCGTCGAGCCCCGGTTTTTTAAAGCCCGCTTCATGCTGGCCTACGTCTATGCCCTCATGGACCTCAATAACGACGCCATCGAGCAGTATCGCCTCACCATCGCGCAGTCGCCGGACTACCTCAAGGCTTGGTATAATCTCGGCAATTGCTATCTAAAGCGGGGCCAGACGACCGAGGCTCTAGAGGCCTATCGCGCCATCCTAGAGCGCGAACCCACCCACGCCCGCGCCCACTTCGCCATTGGTCAGGCCTACGCGCGCCGAGGACAGCTCGCCGACGCCATGGTCGGGTTTCAGCAGGCGCTGGCCCTCCGCGGCGACTTTCCTGAGTGTCATCTCGCCTACGCGCGGGCGCTCGAGGGCATCGGGCGTCTGCGGCAAGCGCTGCACCACTACCGCGTGTATCTAAACGACCCCGTCGCCGAGGAACACCGCGACGACATCGCCGAACACGTCCGCGGTCTCGCGTCGGCAGCAGGCGAGGGGCGCACCGCCACGATAGAGACGCGCGCCGCCCGCGATCGTGGCGCCTCTCAAGATGGTCGGGCCGTCGACGCCCGGGCCGAAATAGCGGGCCGGCGGGTCAATGGCGTTGACGAACAGGCGCTAGTGGAGCAACGTTCCGCCGGCTATGACTGACCAGCAACCCGTTGTCCGCCGTCTCGTGATCGGTATCGCCGGTGGTACGGGTTCCGGAAAAACCACCCTCGCGCGTCGCCTAGCGCGTCGTGTCGGCGAGGACCGTTGCGCCCTCGTGTCTCAGGACAACTACTACCGAGACCTCAGCCATCTGTCGGCCGGTGCACGGGCACGGGTGAATTTTGATCACCCCGACAGCATCGACTCCGAGCACCTCATCGCTCAGGTCCGGACGCTCCGTGATGGACAAGATGTCATGTCGCCGCGATACGACTTTAGCCGTCACGCGCGCGGCAGCGGTGGGACCGAGATCTTCGCGCGGGACCTCATCATCGTTGAAGGTATCCTCGTCTTCGTCTGGCCAGAGCTCTCCGATCTTATGGACATCAAAGTGTTCGTGGACACGCCAGACGACATGCGCCTTCTGCGTCGCGTGCGGCGTGACATCGCCGATCGTGGCCGCGACGTGGATAGCGTCCTAGCCCAATACAACGACACGGTCCGGCCCATGCACAATACGTACGTCGGACCCTCGCGCGCTCGCGCCGACCTCATCGTCCCAGGCGAAGGTGACAACCAGGTCGTGGTCCGCTTCTTATCCACCGCTTTCAAGGCCTACCTAAGCGAGCCCGAGCGGTTCGCAGGCCGCGGAGCCGTCGACGCGCCTTAGGTCTTTGTTTGCTATGCGGTCGCCTCTAGGCGCGCTCAAGGACGAAGAGCCCGTTCGGTCGTGCGGCTGGATCTCGGCGCTGAGCGGTCGTGTCGAGCGTGATCGAGACGCGGGTCGATTTTCCGGGGATGACGCGTACGTGGAGATCGTCGACCGCGGCGTATATCCGCGCAAACCCAAGACCGGCGCCGCCGGCCTTGTCGGCGAAGTCGCCACGGAGACCCCGCGCCAAGTGGGTCTTGAGTGAGGCGACTGACAGGCTCCCGAAGGGGTCGGCCATCGTCGCGTGGATGAGGCCGCCGTCCACGCCCAGAGACAGGGTCGGGTAGGCGTGGCTGGGCATGGCCACTGACATTCGGCGGTCCGTCGTTAAATGCAGATGGCGGCCATCGGCGCCCGTGGGGGCATCGTAGACGGCGTTCGTGATGAGCTCCTCGAGGGCATTCACCGCGCGGGCGATGACCCTCTGGCGGACACCAGCGGCCGCCAAAGTGGACTCAATTTGTGCGAGCACAGCTTCGCGTTCGTGACTCGACCGGATGGAGGTCGTCAAGGCCGGCGGCGGTCCCGCGGGTTGGAAATCCGAGGTCACCTCGCGGAGGTGGCGCTCGAGGGTCTCGTTCACGGTCGCAGTCCGCGCCGCTATGAGCGCGGCGAATGACGGAAACTCGAGCAGATCGGCGAGGGCACCGCGCTCCATTGGGTCTGCGAGCACGAGGAGGGGGGCCGCCTTGCCATCGGCTCTCTTCAAGCCTGTTGCGCCTTGTAGGTGCTCGACGTCGGCCAAGACGACGTCAGGGGTGGGGTGGTCTGAGGACGGCGGCAGCATAGCGAAGCCGAGCCCCTCCAGCACGGGCATGACCCGCGACAGCGTCTCGCTTGGCAGGAGCGCCAGCGCGGAGCTCATGGCTCCTCGCTGAGTGTAACCTTCGGCAGTTGCACAGCGCCAAGCGAAGGCGGCGGCAATCGCCCGCGCGCACGAAGTCGGATAGGCGGCGCACGAAGCTGGGCGTCGGGGCTCTCGGCGAGGATAGGTTGAGCACCCAAGGCCCGCAGGCCCCCACGCGCAGCGCGAATCTGAACGAGCGCGTCACCCATGCCGGCGCTGAAGGCGCCGAGCTGACCGCCGCCACCGGGGGCGAGGATGGCCGCGACGAGATCTCTCTTTAGCGGATCGACGTGAGCGCGGTTCATGACGACGACCACCGCGGCGGCATAGGCGCCGCCCCGGTTAATGAGGGTCAGGCCGGCGGCCGCGGGGTGGTCTACGGGCCCGAAGGCCGCCGGTACCGATCCCGTGCGGACCATGTTGAGGGCACTGGCCGCGTCTTTGGCGTCGCGAAGTTCGGAGAACCACCCATCCGCGGACACTTCGCCCGCGAGAGCGGTGTTGCTATAGAAAGCAGCATCGTTCGTGCCGGAGGCGGCGAAAGCGACCGGTTTTCCCTTGAGGGTCGATAAGTTAGATCCGTCGACGGCGTAGAGTCCCACGGCGGGGGCTGCGGCCGCGTGCGCGATGACCTCGCCACCGAGCTCGGCGGCGAAGAGGCCGTCGGAGATCAAGATGTCGAGGCGCGTGGACATGGTCTTGGCGTCTTCCCGGCGCGCGAAGACCTGCGTGCGTGCGGTGATCCGCCCCTCCGTCGCCTTCGCGATGTGGGCGGCGAGCGCATCGGCCCACGCGCTTCGCTCTGCGTTGGTCGACAGACGACTCTGCGGGATAAACACACCGACGGTGATCTCCTCCGCCCTCGCGCTTGTATCTACAGCAACGATCGCGCCGAGGAGTCCCAGCGCCAACAGCACGCGATAAGGCGTTGAGCGAGTGGCAAGGCTCATGGGGTACCTCCAGCCTTGAGTCCGAAGAGGCGCTCGATCGCGCTGGCGCGCCTCTCGGCCTCTTCTCGTTTCGATGGGTTCGGCGTCGTGAGGTAGCGCCGGAAGGCGTCCCTCGCGCCGAGATGATCCCCGCGGCGGCCAAGGGCGACGGCGAGGTTGTAGAGGGCGACGGGCGGATTTTTGGCCTCGGCGAGGGCTCTGAAGTCCCGCTCGGCCTCGTCTTGACGCCCAGCAGCGAAGCGCGCGACAGCGGCGTTGTGAGCCGCGGCCGTGTCACCGACGACCGTCGCCCAGAGGCGCTCGGCGTCAGCGGGCCTGCCAGCCTGAAATAGTCGGCGCGCCTCGGCGACCTCTGCGGCCGCCCGCAGGATCTCCCAAGCGCCACCCAAGATCCCATGCTCTCTTACACGGTCCAGCGCCTTCATGGCCTCGTCGCCCTTGCCGGCCGCTAGCAGCCCGTAGGCGACGTAGCCCTGACCGAGGTCGCGGATGCGGGCGTGCGTGGCCGCCGAGTAGCGAGCGCTCTGCAATGTCTGCGCGAGGTTTTTTGCGGCCTGTTCGGGCGAGCCGCTCGACACGACGCCAAGCGCTTGCTGCGCGAACTCCAAGGTCACCTGGTCATCTGCACCTAAAAACCGCTGTAACGACTTGGCCTTACCGAGGCCCTCGCGGGTACCGGCGCCGTCGCCGCGTCCGAGCCTCTCGAGGCCGAATTCGAGCCACGCGACGGCGCGGGCCGCCTCTAGACCCGGGGCGCCATCGCCACGGTCGGCCGCCTCTTCTAGGGCCTGCGCCGCGGTGGCCCAGTCGTCATCGGCTGCGGCGATGTAGGCCCTAAGCTCCGGCAGGGCCGCCACGAGATCGCTCTTGCCCTCCACGGCCACCTGGTAGCTGGCCTTGGCTTTGCCTTCGTCGCCGGCGACGAGGGCTACCATCGCGCTCGCCGCGGCGAGGTCCGGCAGCTCGGTGGTTGGGGTGGGCGCCGCCTTAAGCGCCGCCGCCGCCGTCGCCGCGTCGCCCTGCCTGAGGGTCACGAGGGCGAGGTAGGCCCGGGCGCGCCCCGAGGCAGGCGCCAGCTTGACCGCCTGGGCGGCGGCGGCCTGAGCCTCGCTGGTCGCGTTCTTCTTGAGGTGGGATCGCACAAGCTCGAGGAGGGCCGCGACCGCCCCGCGTGTCGCTGTGGGGTCGTTCGGGTTGAGCGCGAGGGCCCTGTCAAACGCTGTCGCGGAGTCGGCGAAGCGCTCCAGTCGGAAGAGGTCAAAACCGCGTTCGGTCTGATAGGGGCCGGCGGTGGGTTCGAGCTCGACAGCGCGATCGTGCAAGACGAGGGCCGGCTCGAAGCGCCCCTCCCGTCGCAAGAGCGTGCCCTGCCAGGCGTTAAGCTCGGCCTCGTTGGGACCTAGCTTGAGGGCCTTGTCCGCGTTGACGAGGGCCTCGGGCGCGTTCCCACGACGGTGTTCAATCTGCGACAGCCCGTAGAAAATCCAAGGGTTGGATTGGCCTCCCGCGGCTGCCTCTCGATAGGCTCTCTCTGCGTCCTCCAGGTTTCCTGTGCGACGCAAACAATCGGCGCGGAAATACAACGCGGGGCCAAAGGTCGGCTCGCGGGTGAGCAGCGCCTGTAGCAGCGGGATCGCGTCGGAGCAGCGCCCCTGACGGACGCGGACGGCCGCCAGATTATAGGTATACCGATTATTTTCCGGCTGCGTCGCGAGGAGCGTAGCGTAGACGGTGCCGGCCTTGTCGTATTGCTCGTTTCGGAACAGCGCGTTGGCACGATTGAGGACGACCGATGCGTTGTCCGGGTGGTCCTCCAAGTAGCGGTCAAAGGCGGCAATTGCCTGCGGAAGAAGGCTATTCTTCAGGTAGTAGGTGCCGACGAGAGCGAGCGCGTCGGTGTCGTCAGGGCGTACCTCGGCGTACCGCTGCGCGTAGGGCAGACCAACACGGAAGTCGCCGTTATTATAGTGGTGCTGGACGAGGAGCCAGATCGCGTCGAAGCGCTTGGGATCTTCGGCGGCGCTCTCAAGGAGCGCCAAGCCCGGCTTCTGTTGGCCCGACCGATATAGATGCAGACCCAGCTGGTGCGTGATGTCGAGGTCGTCCGGCGCCCGGTCGTGGATGGGACTGAGCATCTTGACGCCGTCGTCATATCGTTTCTGTAGAAAGAAGACACCCGACAGGCCGAGGGTGGCCTCGCGCTGGTCTCTCTCTAGGCGGAGGATCTGGCTGTAGATGTCCTCGGCTTCCCCGAGTCTCTTCTTGGCGCCGGCGTCGTCTTTGCGGGCTAAGAAGGTCCGAGCAGAGTCCACCGCCGCTGCGGCCTCTTGCAGGCGCCGCCCGGTGTCGCCTGGTGAGGCACCCAGGGCCGGCGCCGTCATGCATAATGAGACACACAGCGCGCTGACGAGGGCTAGCGCGAGCACACGACCTCGATGGCTACGCGTGCGGGATTTCTGGTTTTTCATGTGACCCTCCCGACGACGAGAGTGACGTCGTCCGGCAGCGGCGTGCCGTTTCGGAATCGCACGAGATCTTCCGAGACGAGGCGCACGACATCGGCCGGTGACGTCTTGCGGGGATCCAGCGCGCCTAAGATCGAGAGAAGTTGGCGCTGCGAATACGAGCGTCCGGCGGGGTTCGTGGCGTCGATGAGACCGTCCGTGAACCAGATGAGGATATCGTCCTTTGCGACGCGCACACGCTTGGCCTCGAACCCAGAGGCGTCGCCGTCTCCCAGGCGGTTTCCGCGCGCGACGAGGCGTGAGATCTTGAGCCCACTCTCGGTCCAACGCAGCAGCATGCCAGGCGGGTGCGCGGCGGCGGAGTAGTAGAGGGCCTGCTCGGCGGCGTCGAGGACGATCGCCGTCGCGGTCATGAAGAAGGCGCCGTGGCCCGCGTCGTGGATCACGCGGTCCAAGACACGCATGGTCTCGGCCACTTGGAGGTCTCCGCCGTGGACGTGTCGCATGGTGTCGAGGCACCCCTTCGCGGTCGCCGTCAAGATGGCGGCCGGCACGCCGTGGCCTGTGACGTCGCCAATAAGGATGGCGGCGCGTCCGCGGGGTAGAGAACTCAGATCCCAGAAGTCGCCGCCGACGTGCGACGCTGGTTCATAATAGCCCGCGACCTCAATGCCAGGCGCGTTGTGCGTGCCAGGGCTAGGGACGAGCACGGATTGGATCTGGCGTGCGAGCGCGAGCTCGTGGTCCATCTCGGCCTTCGTGACGGTCTCAGCGACGAGGTGCTGAATGCGGTCCGCCATGTGATTGAACTGATGGCCGAGCGCCCCAATCTCGTCGCGCTGCAATACCGTCACCCGCGCCGTCAGCTCGCCCTCGGCGAGGCGGCGCGTGGTCTGAGCCATGCGCTTGATCGGACCCGCGTAGCGCAGGCCCTGCAGCAGCGAGAGAAGAGCCCCGAGGACTAGGGCGAAGAGCCCGATCTTTATCGTAAATCCGATCGATTCGGCCATCGCGTCCCGCCGCTCGGTCTCGATCGTCGCGAGGGCCTCGTCCAACTTGCTCAGGTCGAACTCGAAGTCGACGGCCCCAAGCAGCGAGGCCTCCGAGGCGCCGTGAATCTGCCTGCGGATCTGAAGGGTACGTTTGCCGTTCTGGTTACTCTCCACCTCGAATTGCGCGAGGCTGTCCTGCCCCGCCGGTGACTCGATTGCTTTGAGCTGCATCGGATCGATATCGCCCTGCGTGTCGGCCAACACGAGACCACGCGCGTTGGCGATTCGGACGCGTAAGACGCGAGCATCTCGCTTGGTGAGCTCGTCGACGACGGCCTTGAGCGGAGCGAGCTCGCTGCCGAGGAGGTGCTCGACGACCGCCACCGCAAGGAGGCTCGCGTTGGAGTCGGCCCGCTCGATCGCGTTGGTGCGATAGGCGTCGCTGCGCTCGGCGGCCCAAGTCTCATGCTTGTCGCGAATACTCTGGGCGTTCGTGAGTCCCATAAAGGCGACCACGATCGCGACGAGTAGAGTCGACGTGAGGGTCAGTTTTACGCTGAGTGAGGTACGCATGGCCGTCACTCCAACGTCGCGATGAGGAAGATGAGCACGCCAAGCACGATCATCATGGCGGTGACCGCGAGAGAGAAGACGATGTCGGTTTTGCGGGTCGTGGACTCCCTCATCAGCCGCGTCGGGGCGTGGGTTTGGGTCTGGGCCGGACTCAATTCGGCCTCCGTCGGCGGGGAGTGGCTGGATGCGCCGGCTCCCAGATCGAGGTGCTGATCCTGCTTGCCTTGGAACGCGGCTCGCACCTCGGTCATAAGGCGGCGCACGTGCTGCGGGTCAGGGGCGGGCGGTTGGCCGTCCAGAAACGTCAAAAACGAACTCTCGTCGTCGTCTAGCGCGTTTTCGCAGTCCGTTCTCTCACAGGAAAAAACAGGTAAGGACTTGATCTGAGAGCCATCTTCAGGGTGATACACGTCCATCGTCGAGAAGGACTCTTTGCTACATCGGGTGCAAAAGAGCGGCGCCTGAAACGACGCGATGACGGTGCCTTCCGAGAAATTACGGACGAAGTTGACCTCGTTCATGACCGGGGGCGTGCAGTCCATCAGTTGAACGGCAGGAAACAGCTGGCGCATCTCGCGGAGCGCCAAGACCCAATCGCGTACCCCGACCGAGTTGAGACGCGTCACGCCCCCCATATCAATGACCAGGGTCGCCTGCGCGGCATAGGGGCGCAGGCGGTCGACGATGATGTCCAAGCGGCTCTGCTCGTCGATGATGCCTTCAAGGCGCAGCCCGACCCACGATAGGCCCTTCGCGACACGCGCGCGGAGCTTCATCGGGGTTTCCTTAAACAACACTGACGGGGGGTGTTCCATCGTCCTCGAATCTAGCGCGTGTTTTGGGCCTTGGCAAACGCACCCTATTGGCCACGTCGATGCGCTGGTGGGTCGTAAAGCCGCCGCCAACTTCCCGGGTTCCCGCCGCGTGCAGCGCGTGCTAAGGTGGACCTATGTTCACACGCGTGCTCACCGGCGTCGTCCTCGCTCCGCTCGTCGTCTGGCTCTTCCTTGAGGGGCCCCCACTCGCGCGCGCGATCGTGCTTGGGCTCGCCGCGGTCCTGTGCTTGGCTGAGTTAGCGGCGATGAGCCTCGTCGGTCGTCACCTCGATCAGATCGCGGCGATCGCGGCCGGCGCGATCTTCGTCGCAGCGAGAATCATCCGGGGTGAGACGACCTCGCTCGACTTCGCGGTCGTCTTGATTGTCCCGGCTCTCTTCGCGTTGGCCCGCCCGATGCCTATCGAAGACGCGGCGCGCCGTCTCTTTACGGCCTGGGGCGGTGTCATCTACATCGCGATCCCGATGACCTTCACCATCGACCTCGCCGTCGCCGAGACACCATGGATCCTTTTCGCGCTCACCACGGTCTGGATGGGCGACACGATGGCCTATTTCGCCGGGCGCGCCTTCGGGCGCCATCCGCTGCACCCGC
>Ga0209702_10000399_pt1 | contig 89626 bp, 77 predicted proteins | sample FRY01_FD_187210 | JGI IMG/M metagenome (GOLD analysis project Ga0209702, IMG submission 187210) | Freshwater microbial communities from Lake Fryxell liftoff mats and glacier meltwater in Antarctica - FRY-01 (SPAdes) (version 2) | ecosystem: Environmental > Aquatic > Freshwater > Ice > Glacier... | reverse complement strand
GAACTTCCACAAGCAGGTGAAAGTGATTGCCCATCAGGCAATAGGTGACGACCCGCACGCCCATGAAACGCTCCAGATTGCGCATGATCTTGCGAAAGACCTCCTTGTCCCGACCCTCAAAGACCTTGCGGCGGTCCACGATTCGGGAAATGCAATGATAATAGGATTTTCCATTTAGAAGTAATCTTAATGCTCTCATTATAATGAGTATACCATAAACACAAGAGTGCTATCGAAATCGTATTAGGGGCCTGGCCCGTAATAATCACTGGCCCGTAATAATCAAAATCGTGTTACGGGCCTGGCCCGCGACAATCAGTAATAAATTGATCCGCACACTTGTTTTCACGAGATGGTGATGGTGATTGTTTGATATGTCGCAGTTTGATCAAAGGATAAAATTTGGGATCACCCTCGGCTCCCCGTGCCTTATGGCGGCTGAGCTCTGCCATCTGCCGGGATTCTTTTATTTGGACTCTTCGACGACGGAGGGTGTGGCGGGACGAGACGGCTTTTCCCGGTTCTCAATAATTGCGGCTTGTCCGCAATCGGTGATTCGGGGGAACTTCTTTGAGGAAGTCCACTTCAACACCCTGAAAGCACTCTATGACTCCCGGTGTTACCCCGATGCATCTTCCCCGGAACCGGGCTCCCCCGAAGCGGGCCTCTATGGCCACATATCCTATGACGGCGATTTTATCTTCGGTGAATACGACGATGTCCTTGTCTTCGACCATGTTCTCAGCTCATGGAAGGAATCGGGAGAACTCTTGTCCCTTCGGCGACCACTCCACCCTTCAGAGAAACGGGATGACTCCGATATCCGTTTTACGGACAATCTCGACCGGGCATCGTTTTGCAAACTGGTCGAACGGGCCAAGGACTACATAGCGGCGGGCGACATTTATCAGGTGAATCTTTCCCACCAGTTTTCGGCACCTCTACCCGATCCCTTTGACCCATTCACCCTTTACACAAAGCTTCGCGAACAGTCTCCCGCGCCTTTCGCAACCTACACGACGCTGGGGGAAAAGGTGATCATGTCATCCTCGCCCGAACAATTCCTGAGTTTGAGCGGGCGCATGGTCCAGACTCGTCCGATCAAGGGGACTCGACCGCGCTTCAGGGATAGGGAAATTGACGAAAAATCAGCCTACGATCTCATCACGTCCGCGAAGGAAGTTGCCGAACTGGTGATGATCACCGATCTGGAGCGGAACGACCTGGGACAGGTTTGCGAATACGGTTCGGTCACGGTGACAGAATTGCTGAAGCTGGAGCGATATGCCCAAGTCTTCCATCTCGTCTCGACGATTGAGGGAACTCTACGAAAAGGCGTCGGGCACCTCGACGCGCTGCTCGCCTGCTTCCCCGGAGGAAGCATCACGGGAGCCCCGAAAAAGCGCGCCCGGGAGATCATCGCGGAGCTCGAGCCCTGTCCCCGCGGTCTTTACACCGGGGCGATCGGCTGTCTCGGGTTCAACGGGGAAAGCCGCTTCAATATCGCCATCCGAACGCTCGTTGCGGAGGCCGGCGAGCTTCACTTCCATGTCGGAGCTGGCATCGTAGCTGACTCGGTCCCTGTGAAAGAGTGGGAGGAAACGCTTCACAAGGCAGCCGGCATCCTCCAGGCCTGTGCGGCTCAGGAGCCCTGACTACGGTTTGTTCCATCGACAAGATCAGGACGATTGGCGATCGTCCTCTCGAGTCCCTTTTCCTTGCGCCACTTTGCGATGACCCCGTGATTCCCTGACAAAAGCACCGCCGGGACAGCCATACCGGAAAACTCGGCAGGACGGGTGTATTGAGGTGACTCGAGTCGCCTCCCGTCTCCGGAAAAAGACTCTTCCTCGGAGGATCGGTCATCGCCGAGAACTCCGGGGATGAGGCGCACGATGGCATCGACGACGACGGCAGCGGCGAGGGTTCCGTTGGTGAGGACATAGTCACCGATGGAGATTTCTTCGTCGACTAGGGCTTCGATGACACGGTGATCGACACCCTCATAATGACCGCAGAGGAAGATGAGATGCTCGCAGTGGGACAGTTCCGCTGCTTTCACCTGACGAAAGGGAGCTCCCTGCGGGGTCAGAAAAATGACCCGTGAGTTCTCTGTCCGGAGATCGGCCACGGCGGCAAAAAAGGGCCCGGGTTTCATCACCATCCCGGGGCCGCCGCCATAGGGGATGTCATCGACCTGGCGGTGTTTGTTGGTGGTGTAATCCCGCAGATCATGGAAATGGATCCCGACCAGGCCCGACCCGACGGCACGGCCCATGATGCTGGCGCTGAGAGGCCCCCGGGCGATCTCGGGGAAGATGGTTACGATGTCTATCCTCATCAGCCGAAAAAGGGCCACCGTATACTCATTTCCGGAAGCGCGCCACCGGAGTGAGGACGGTTTCGCGACCCTGCGTGACTTCCTCGGCGAGGATGATACGGGTCTCGCGGAAGTCGCCGATCCGGCCGGTGCTCTCGATTCGTTTCACCGTTCCTGACAACGTGACAAAGGAGGAGATCGCGGACCATTCGAGGTCGGAGAGCCCGAGGAGCGACTGCACTTCCCCGATGTCGGCGAAGCGGTAGTCATCCTCAGTTCCGGCGATGCCGTCATCGCCGGTGCGGACGGCGACAAAATTGAGAGCGGAGTCCTCAGTCGTCCGGGTGAGAGCGGTGATGAGTTCTTGGGGCGCTTCATTCAGATCGATGAGTCCATCGGAATGAATCGTGAAGTAATCACGCCAGAAGGGTTGCACCTGCTCTACGGCATCCATACCGGCCACGAAGAGGAGTTGCTCAAGGGAGGTGAAGGCTATATTGGCGGGGAATTGCGGGTAATCGAGTCCAGCGTAGTAGCCGTTTTCCGCGCCGTTGGGAAGAGGATCGGAATCGCCGTCGATCCAGTCCGCGATGGAGTCGGCCACACGGCTCGCCCCGGCTGCGTCCAGTCCCCAGAGGATAAAAAGCTCGGTCGCGGTCTCCCGCATGCGCTCCTCGGTGAGTTGGTTGACGGGCAGGCGCCCGCCTTCACCAGTCATGATCACTTCGAAGCCCCGATCCGTTCCGAAGGTCTGATTCAGAGCGACGTCGCCCGGTTCGATCTGTGGGTGCAGCGCGATGGAGAGACCGCTCTCGGCGAGCAGACCAGCCTGATAACGGGCCCGGGAAAGAGAACTCTCATCCCAGGATGCCTGGGACGATTCATACAAGCCTGCCACGATGAAGGTCAGCGCCATCACTGCCACAAGGACCAGGAGCAGGGCCATGCCGCGTTCTTTTCGGGTAGATGGAGAAGGAAGTTTCATCGTCCGCCTCCTCCCTGCCTCCCGCCGGGTCGTCCTTCGCCACCGCCGGGTCGTCCTTCGCCACCTCCGGGCGGTCCTTCGCCACCGCCGGGTCGTCCTTCGCCACCGCCGGGTCGTCCTTCGCCACCGCCGGGTCGTCCTTCACCCCCACCGGGTTGCCCGCTACCGGGTCGTCCGCCGCCGCTGCCACCACTACCGTCCGCAGGTTGGCTCGCGGTGGTCCCGGAGTTTGTTGTCGTGGTGGTTGCTTCGGCGGGAGGATTCGAAGCCTGCTCGGGCACTTCGAAGACGACACGAAGGGGCACCGGCCGAAAACTGTCATCAAAGGAAAATGCGAGGAGGACGGGCATCTTCTCATCGTCGGTCCACTCATCGATCCATGCCTGCTGCTCTTCGTCCCAGAAGTTCCAACTCGCGGCAGTGATACCCGAGAGGAGAGGCAGCCAATAGCGGCCTTGCTCATCGGTCTGGAGAAAGTCATCTGCACCGGCGCCGAAGACCATGCCCGAGCCGTCGGTGTCCTCGGGTTCGAAATCAGTGCGACTGATCGCGAGGTCGAAAGTGGGCAGACCCTCGGGAGATTCTTTCCCGGGACGCAGGGAAATGATAGTCTCTTCGCTGCTCCCGACGATTTCCCCGAAGGTAAAGCCGGTCGCGCTATTGCCGATGACGAGTTCGGGATAGCCCGAGTCTGATTCCTCGGCAGGGGTCATCGCGAGAGTGCCTTCGGGCGGGAGATTCTCGATCGATTCCCGCAGCAGGGTGAGGAATCGGCTCACTTCTTCATCCCGCTGGTCGAGTTCGCGAATCCCGGTGGCGGTGTCTCCGGCCTGCCAGAGGATGGAGAGCACGGCGCTGGAGATGATCCCGAGGATGGTCATGGCAACGACGATCTCGAAAAGCGAGAAAGCAGCGCTCCGGCGATGGCGGGGATGTCGAGGGGCTCTCATGTCTCGGGTTTGTAAATGATGATCTCGGCCCTCTCGGTCTGCTCGCCGCCGTCGTCGAGGAAGATCGCCTCGGCGGTGAGCTTGTAGAGACCGGTCAGTTCTCTGCCCTCCCCGTTGTCGAGTTCGAGCGGCTCCACGTAGGTGCGGAAAGTGATGCCGGTCAGTTCATCGACCACCTCACTCGCCATCGCATCGACCTTGAGCTTGCGCTTTTCAGAGAGGAGCCCCTCGATCTGTGACTGGAGGTAACGATCCCGCGAAAACCCGGTCGACGTCTCGCTGACCCGCTGCATGACCCGCATCAGCCCCGTCGCCGTGATCCCGAAGAGGGCCACCGCGAGGACAACATCGAGGAGGGCGTAGCCGCGTCGGCGGGTTGAGATAGGGATCGTCGATTTCATGCCCGTTTATTCGACCCAGGATTTCTCCGATTTCACATCGGCCGTGAGCGGATGGAACTCCACTTCAAAAAAAGATTTATCGGCCTCGACCTTGAATCGCATCGGTTCGCACATACCCGATGGTTGGAAGATCCAGCGCCGGTATTCGCTGCCCGACATGCTCACCCACTGGGTTTCGTTCCAGAACTTCAGACTCACTTGGAGCTCGGAATTCATCTCATATTCCTCAAGAAATTGGAGTCCTTCCTCGACCTGCGCTCTGGCGGGATCCACCTCCTCTTCCGCCGTCATTGCGATGCCGCGTTTTTTTGAAGCCTCGGCGATCTCCTGCCGCTGGGCCATCAACTCGATCTGCTGCCGCAAGTTCTGCGCCTCTTCCCTACCGCCGTAGGGAGTAAAAAAGCGCGAAGCGCGGAAGCCTTCGCCGTCGAAGAGGATCTGGTAAGGCCGCTGCTCGGTCATGGCCCGACCGCGCAACTCACGGGCGAGGAGGATGAGCTTGTTGACCGGTTCGCGGGCGAGGCGCTCGCGCTGCACGCTGTCGATCGCGGGCACGGCCAGCCCGGTGAGGATCGCGACGACGGAGATCGCGATGACCACTTCGACCAGCGTGAAGGCACTCTGCGACGCAGGACTCCTACCAGTTCCCGATGTCGTCTTCGCTTTCCACGCCGTCTTCGCCGAGGGAAAAGAGGTCATACTTTTTGGTGCTCTTCTGAGCGGGGAAACGATACTGATAATCGGCACCCCAGGGATCCTTCATCGCCTCGTCGAGGTAGGCGCGCCAGCGTTCGGGTTGGGGCTCTCCCGAGGGGCGCTCGACGAGGGCGGCGAGGCCCTGCTCCTGCGTCGGGGGTTTAAAATAATTGTTCCGTTCGTAGCTCTTCAAGGCGAGGTCGAGGGCCTTAACGTCGGAATCGACACGCTGGTATTTCGCATCATCAATGAAGCCGATGATGAGATAGATGCCGGACCCCGAGAGCACCGCGATGATCGTGATGACGATAACGAGCTCGACGAGGGTGAAGCCGGCGGAATGGCGGGGACGTGAGGGTGAGTGGACTTTCATCTGGAAAAAGGTGATGTATCAGCGGCCGCGAATTCCGGACATGGATCCGAAGATCGTGTTGATCATGGCATACGCGACGACGCCGACGATTGAGGCGACGATCACCAGCATGATGTTGGGAACGATGGTCGTCAATCGCGCGATGCGGACATCGAGATCCTCGTCGTATTTCACCGCAGCCTTGGAAAACGATTTCCCGAGTTCGCCGGTCTGTTCCCCGATGGCGATGCGATCGACGAGTTGCTCGGGGAAGGCTTTTGTTTTCTCCATGGCTCTGGCGAGGCTGGTGCCCTCCCCTACATCCAACACCACGGCGTCGAGATGGTTGCGGACGTAGCGGTTCGGCGTGCCGCGGGTGATGAGCCGCAGGCTGTTGAGGAGAGGCACTCCGTTATTAATCAGATTGGAAAGGGTGTGGCAGAACTGGGCATAGAACCGCCCCATGATGACCGGCCCGAAGGCGGGGAGGCGCATTTTGTAGCCATCCCACCACTCCCGCCCGCCGGGGGTGGCGATGACAATGCGGAAGGTGACCCCGGCCCCGACCATGATCCCGAGGATGAGCCACCACCAGGCGGCCATGAAATTGGTGAACCGGATCAGCAGATCGGTGATCATGGGCAGGTCCTGCCCCGTCTTCTTCATCATGTCACTGAGCGAAGGCATCAGGACGGTGCTGAAGACAAAAATGAGGACGACACAGGCGAGCATGACCGTGAGCGGATAGATCATCGCCCCGACGGTGCGGCGCTGGAGACTGAAGAGCTGCTTCAGATTGATGACGAGTCGGCGCAGGATCTCGGGGAGCGAGCCGCTCGCCTCCCCTGCCGCGACGAGGCTGCAGTAGAGTTCGTCAAAGGAGGGCGACGCGATCCCGAGGGCTTTGGAGAAGCGGGAGCCCTCCCGGATCTCATCGCGCAGGCAGCCTGCGACCGAGCGGATCGATTCATTCGCCTGGCGCTCCTGCAGGATCTTGAGGGCACGCTCCAGGTTCATCCCCGCATCGAGGAGATCGGCGAGTTCTTCGGTGAAAAGGACAAGTTCCTGGCGTTTCAGTTTCGTGTGGCGATTCGATTTACCGGGTTTGCCGCCCTTCGCCCCTTTTCCACCTTTTCCGGCGGTCTCCGCTTCGCCTCCGGCGCCGACGACGACGGGAGTGAGGGCGCGGGACTCGAGCTCGCGGTAGGCCTCGGCTTTGTTCCGTACGATGACACTGCCGGAGACTTTCTTCCCGGTTTGGTCTATCGCGGTGTAGGAGAATGAGGGCATGGCACTGGCGCTACGCTATAACACCGCAAAGGAGCCCGCGTTTCCAGTCATTTTCTGAAGGAAACGCCGACAGAACCCTCTTTGGTCACCGTCCTGCCCCTGTTGAGCGGGCAGAGGAGTCATTCCTCCTGAATCCGACGTTTTTTGCCGGGACTACTGTTTTCGGAAACGGGGACGAAATCGACGAATCCACGGCTCTTGTTAACGCGGTAAAGGCGCACTTTCAGCCTCGTTCCGACAGCGAGAGGCGGGGATCCCGCCCGACTGCGGAACTCGGAACGTCCCCGGTCGAAGAAATATTCCTCGCGCGGCGGCAGGTCGTCTTTCCGTATCATCCCTTTGACCATGAGTTGATCAAGTTCGGCGAGGGCACCGACGGGCATGACGTCGAAGACGGTGGCCTCGAAGACAGTCTCTTCGTCGTCGCTGTCGCAGAGGTGCTCGAGATACTCGATCATCTTGAGGCGCTGGGTGTCGACTTCGGCCTCGGCGGCGATGCGTTCGGTCTTGGAAATGTGCTCGGCGATGGCGGCCATCTCAGGGACGGAGGGAGTCCAGTCAGGCGCTTCGGGAGCGGTCGGAGCCTGTCGGCGAGAGAGGATGCGACGCAGGGCGCGGTGCACGATGAGGTCGGCGTAACGGCGGATCGGGCTGGTGAAGTGCGTGTAGTTCACCTTGGAAAGGCCGTAGTGACCGATGGACTCGGGCGAATACTCGGCGCGGCGGAGACTCTTCAGCAGGGCTATCTTGAGGCTGTGCTCCTCGAGCTTGCCGCGGACGTTCTTGAGCAGCTTCTGCAACTCGGGCCGGTGGGAGACATCCCCGACGACATGGCCGAAAGCGCGTGCCTGCTCGGCAAACTCCTGCAATTTGCCCAAATCGGGATCTTCGTGGACCCGGTAAAGCGAGGGCGCGGGGGCATTCTTGGTCTCGTAGGCGACCGCTTCGTTGGCCGCGAGCATGAATTCTTCGATGAGCTGGTGACTCTCGTCGTATTCGCTGCGTTTCACCCCGACGGCCCTGCCCTCTTCATTGAGGACGACTTTCACTTCGGCAAATTCCAGATCGAGAGCGCCGTTGGCGAAGCGTTTTTCCCTCATCATCGCGGCGAGACGCCAGGCGCGCTTGAGATGGAGGGTGAGACCGCGCTCTTTCTCATCGGAGAGGGCGGCGACGGCAGGTTCGTCGAGCTTCATGAAGCGGTAGGCCTCTTCGTAGGAATAGCGGCGATGGCTGCAAATGACTGCGGAGACAAAACGCGCCGCGGTGAATTTTCCCCGGGGATCGAACTCGAGGATGGCGGCGTGGGTGAGACGGTCAACGCCCGGCTTGAGGCTGCACACGCCGTTGCTCAGCTTTTCGGGCAGCATCGGGAGGACGCGATCGGCGAGGTAGACGCTGTTGCCGCGCTTGCGGGCCTCGCGATCGAGGGCCGAACCGGATCGCACGTAATGAGAGACGTCGGCGATGTGAACGGCGAGTTCCCAGGAGCCGTCCGCGCGTTCGGTCACGCAGATGGCATCGTCGAAGTCACGGGCGTCTTCGGGATCGATCGTGAAGACCTCGCGCTCGCGCCAGTCTTCGCGCCGCGCGATTTCCTCGTCGGCAATGGTCTCGGGAATGGCCTCGGCCTCGCGGAGGACGGCATCGGGAAACTCGAGCGGAAGACCATAGCGGTGGATCACCGCGAGGATATCGACGCCGGGGTCGGTGTCGCGTCCGAGAATTTCGATCATCGCCGCCGTGGGTAGATTGTGCGGGCTATCCCACCCGGTGAAATCGGCGACGACGATGTCGCCCTGATTCGCCTCGGGCAGAAAGCCGGTGAGGCGGAAGGAGGTGGGGAGTCGTCCGTCTTCGGGTACGACGGTGGCGCGGGAGCCCTTGCTGTAGAATCGGCCGACGATGCGGGTGCGGGTTCGCTCGACCACGTGAATGACGCGGGCGTGAAGCTCGTCTCTGCCTTCCTCCTGCCCTTTGCCCTTCGATCGGGTCGAGTTGCGATGCCAGGCGGGCGGTTCGTCCTTGACGAGTTGGACCTCGACTTTGTCGCCATCGAGAGCGGTCCCGGCTTCGCGCCCGGGCACGAAGATGCGGGGGCGGTCCATCGCGCGGAAGGCGGCATGGGCCTGCGGATCGTCGGGGATGAAAAAGGCACTCTGTCTCTTGCGGTCACGGGAAAAAAGGATCGTCCCGGTGAAGGATTCGATGCGGGCGCGCTTGTGACGCGAGGCGAGCCGGTAGCGTGACTTTTTGCCGCGGTTCAGTTCGCCGGTCGCTTCGAGTTCGGTGAGGGCATCACGGAAGGCGGAACGCTCGTGCGAGCCGATCCGGAGGACCTTGGCGATCTCGGCCTTGTTGAGCGGCTCGTACTCGGGTTTCAGCATCAACCCGCGGATTTGGGAAATGAATTTTTTCTTCAAAAGATCAGTTAAAAATGACGAAAAAGATGGACTTCGATAGCGTGGATGTGTTTACATTGTAATCGCAAGGAAAATGAGCGAGTCAGAGAAAAAATTACTCATCACCCACTGATCCACCCGTTAAACATGCCCCGAATCATGAGAAAATCATCCTCAAACTCCCATCGTGAGGGCTTTACCCTCCTAGAGCTGCTCGTCGTCATCGCCATCATCGGCATTCTCGCCGGGCTGATGTTCCCCGCCACCACAGGTGCTTTGCGCAAAGCAGAGCGCACTCACGCGGAAAGCACGGCCTACAACCTGAAAAACGCCATTTCGGCCTACTTTACCGAGTATCGCAAGTATCCCGTCGACGGGAATGCGGAAGAAACGACTGAGATCCAGACCGACCGGGATCTGATGGACATCCTACTGGGGTCGGACAGTCAGGCCGAGAGTGGCGGGTTGAACCCCCGCCGCATTGCCTTTTACACGGACAAAGCAGCCAAACCCATGGGCGACGGTAAGTTCCGGAAAGGGATCAAGCTTGAGGAAGACGGCGGCGGCGAGCTCTGGGATCCCTACGGTGATTATTATCATGTGCGGATGGACCTCGACTACAACAACCGCACCGAAAAACCCATGTGGGATAAGAGCGATTCGCAGTTCCTACCCGAGTCGGTCCTTGTCTGGAGCGCCGGAAAGGATCTCGACGAAAGCACGGAGAAGGACAATGTAAAGACTTGGTAAACCCGGGCGCTCCGGGGCACATTCTCTCTTTTCAAAAAGCACGCCCCATCCGGGACGTGCTTTTTTTATTCCACAATGAAGTAGGGATTGAGGAGGTTCTCTTTGTTGTAGAGGAGGGGCTGATCCGTCCCGGCCTCGACGACGCGACGACCGGCCTCGAGGGCGACGGCGTGGGCCGCACCGGTATCCCACTCCATCGTGGGCCCGAGACGGGGGTAGACATCGGCGGCACCCTCGGCGACGAGACAGAGTTTCAGGGAACTGCCGGCTGAGATGAACTCGACCGTCTTCCCCTGCGCTTCGAGATCGGAGATAAAAGTCCTTACTTCGTCGGTGAGGTGGGACCGGCTCGCCACGACGGTGACGGCTGCCTTTGTGGTGTAATGTTCGCCGCCGGTGAGACGGACCGCTGCCCCGCCGCCCGATGATTTCCAGGCACCCTGCCCCTCGGAAGAGTAATAGAGAAAATCGCCGACCGGCTGATAGACCACACCGAGCACGGGGGTCTGGCCTCTCACGAGAGCAATGTTGACGGTGAATTCCCCGTTTCTTTTGATGAATTCCTTGGTGCCGTCGAGCGGATCGACGAGCCAGAAGTAATCCCAGTCTTTGCGCTCCTCATAGTCCACCGTGCGGGTCTCTTCGGAAATGATGGGGATCTCCGGATAGAGGCGCTCAAGTTCGCCGACGATGACCGCATTGGACCTCCTATCGGCTTCGGTCAGGGGTGACTTGTCGTCTTTCACATCCACCGAGAATTCCGTCCCATAGACGTCGAGCACGGCCTCGCCTGCTTCTCTCGCGATACGGTTGATCTCTTCAATATTGATCCGGTCTATCATACCGGGCCAAAGAAGCGCTCGCGCGCCATAAGTCAACGCAGGAAAGATCCCTCACGGCAGTCGCATGAGCTGCTCGGAGGTCCACTTCACGGCCTGGGCGGCATCGGTGTCTTCGGGATTGGAGACGATGAAGCTCTGCCACTCGGTGCGGGCGAGTTCGAGATACTTTTTGGCCTCGGTATTATCGCCCGCCTTGACACAGGCAAAACCGACGAGGCCGCGGGCGCGGGCAAGGGAGCGCTGGTATTCGGCGACCTTCGTGTCCTCCTCGGAGAGCTTCTCGAGGATGATGATCGCCTCCTTGAGGGGTATCCGTGATTCGTCGAATTTGCCGGAATCCCCGAGCATCTCCGCGAGATGAGCGAGGCGCTGGGAGTAGGAAAAATGCACGTCAGGAGCAATCGCAGTGTTGCCGTCGATGATGGGCTTCAGAGTCGCGATGGCCTTTTGCTCAAGAATGATGGCGTTTTTCAACTGTCCGCCGTCCCGCTGATTCCGGGAGAGCGCGCCGTAAATGTCGGCGAGAGTCTTGAGATAGGTGGACTCGTAGGGATTCGCGGCGATGACGGCACCGAGCACCTCGGCGGCGCTTTCGAGTTTCTCGAAGTCGTTTGAGAGCAGTCCCAGCCGGGCGAGGCTATTGCCAAGGCCGAGCTGGTAGGCATCGACGGCGGCATCGAGCTTCACCGCCCGGGCATAGAGATCGCTAGACTGCTGGTAGGCTTTGCGAGCGGTCTCGGGGTCCTGCCGGGCCTCCAGGACCCGACCGCTGAGAGCAAAAGACCGGGCGATCGCGCCGATGACCCGGTGATCCTGCGGGGACTGTTTTTGCAAGTCGGTGAGCTGCACCCCGATGGAGAGGGCGGCATCGAGGGCGGCATCGAGCCGGTTCATCGCGAACTCGCACTCGACGATGTCGAGTGAGTTGCCGTGGATGTTGAGCGCGGCAGTGAGGGCATCGTCGGGCGAGAGCGCACGGGCCTCGGTCCAGAAGCGGGACGACTCGGTGAAGTAATGCCGGGCGACCGAATACTGACCGGCGGTGATGGCGAGCTGACCGAGAGCACTTTTGGAAATGGCGATTTTCTTCAAAAACTCCGGATCGGAGGTGCTGGCATCTTCGAGGAGGGCCGAGTAGCGTCGCTCTGCTTCACCGAAGGAGGCGAGAGCCTTTCCGAACTCGCCCATCTCCCTGTAGATCTGACCGAGGTAAAAAAGAGCGTTGGCCGTGGAAACGATGAAGTCGGGCGCGTCGCCATAGACATCGACGAGACGCTCGTAGTGTATCCTCCCATCGGCGAGAGCCCGCGCGCGGCCGGCACGGAACTCTTCGATGTCGGAGTCCCGATTTTCGAGAACGAGCCGGAAGAACTGATCGCCGTTCTCCTGCGCCTGTCGCAGAACCTGGCGGGCGAGCATGGCTTCCCCGAGGAGACTGCTTTTCGAGGTCTCGACAGAATCCAATTCGGATTTGAGTTGCTCTGTTTTACTCTGAAGATTTACCCGCTGCTTGCGGTAGACCGCCGCCGCTTTATCCACGGCGGACTGGTTCTTTTTCAGATCATCCTCCACCTGGTCTTCCATCTTCCGCATTTTTAAGACCGTGAGGAGCGAAAAACAGGTCAGGCTAAGCACCGCGATCATCGACACGACGGCGGTCGCCTGCCATCGAGCGACCGGCTGGTCCCGGATCGTGGCCAGCAAGTGGCGCATCGGCACGACTTTCTCCGGGTACATTTCTTCGAGACTGATATCGGCGAAGGCCCCGGCCTCGAGCGCCGTCGGCGCGGCCACGCTATCGGAGACACTGATTTCTGCGTTGGCGGGGCCCACTGCCTCGCCGGAGATCATCTGCGCGACTTCCGCCATGTCAGCGGGCCGGTTCAGGGGATCAAAGCGGAGGCACTGGCCAATGACCCGGTAGAGGTTTTTCTCGTGATCGTCAGTCGGCTCATCGGGCCACTCGACCGATTTCTCGGCTTCGAGCTGATTGAGAAAATGCCCGGACACGCCAGTCAGCTCGCCAAAAGCGATCGCGGGGGCGGAGTCGAGCCACTCGGGGTGGCCCTCGCACTGCTGCCGCAGCTGATCGAGGCGGGGGAGGTGACCGGTGAGGATCTGAAAGGCGATGACACCGAAGGCATAGACATCCCAGCGCTTCCCTTTCTCGCCGGTGAAGTCACCCGTGGCGATCTGCTCTGGGCTTGCGTAAAAAAGCAACTCTCCGGCCTCAAGGTGCTGGATGCCACCCATGAAGATCTCGCCGAAGTCGGCGATACGGAGTTTTTGCCCCCCTTTTGAGTCTCCCGATAGGAAAATGCCCGAAGGTCTAAGCCCTCCGTGGAATAGACCGGCCTCGTGGATTTCACCCAGTCGGGCGGCGAGGTCGCCTACGATCTCGACGGACTGCTCACGGGAGAGCAAGGACGCCAGCCGCTTCAGAGAACTGACCTGCCATTGCTCACTGTCCCGGCTTTTCCAGCCGTAAAAAGGCAGGACGCAGGCGGTGAGAGTGTCGGGCCCCTGCATTACAAAGTCGTAGACCGGCGAGACCCCGGCGAGGGGCGAGGGCGTTTTGCAGAAGGCTTCAAAATACGGTTGGAGGAAGCGGTCGCTAGTCGCCTGGGCCTTGAAGACCTTGATGACGCGGCGTTTCCCGCCCTCGTGGGCAGCGACAAAGGTCCACCCGAAGGGATCCTCCCCCAGGAGTTCTTCATACCGGTAGCCGGCTATTTCTGGAAACCGCATCTGCTCTGTCTTATACGGGCACGGCCCTGTTTTCTTATGCGATTTCGAAATCAATCACCACTATCAACACTCTGCGAAAGGTTGGCCCGCACGATTGTAGCCCATTCGGTATCGATCTCCGACTTTTTGATCGCGGGACGCCCCGCCCGCTGGAACCAGTAGCCCGAGTTCCCGAAGTCCCCCTCGATCGCATGGAGGAGCCCGTGGATCCACGAGCCCATCTTCGAAGAGATCTCCTGGGCGATGTCGTGCGCCTCGCCCCACCGGCCCGCCTTCGTGAACCAGAGCGCCTGGAGCTCGGGGGTAAGACCAGCCGGAGGAGAGCTCTCGTCCCGAATCGATTCGAGAAAGGTTTCCATCGTCATCATCGAAAAATGTTAGATGAGTTAAGTAATCGGGGCAAGAGTGCTTTTGAAATGGGCCGGGAGAAAACGCACACAAGGACTTGTGCGGCCCCTCCCTATCGTGGATTGTCTCCCTTTTCCGTTTTTCTCCCATGGCCGCCTACTTCATCCGCCGGTTGCTTTTCATCCCGCCGACTCTGTTCGGGATGACGCTGGCGGTTTTTGCCCTGATCCAGTTCACGCCCGGCGGACGGCTCGAGATGGCGCTGATGGAGGCGAGGATGAAAGAAGGCGGGCGGGCTTCCAATATGCAGTCGTCGGGCCTCACTCCCGGACAGATCCTGAAACTCGAAGAGCAATTCGGCCACGACAAGCCTTTCTACATCGCCTATCTCGCCTGGCTCGGGGCGGTGCCGAGGGAGATCAACCGCTCCCGGGCCGAGTTCCCGCCCGAGGCGATCGAGACTGAGGTGAAGATCCCCGGTACCGCCAACGTCGTCACGGTGCGCCGCAGCGAGGGGGACAAGGCAGAGATCGTCCCGGCCGAAGGCATCGACTCGAGCCAGTGGAAAGCCCGTATCGTCACCCCGGACGAGCAGCTCCGCCGATGGCAGAAGCGCAACCCCGGGCAGGAGCTCGATGCTCCCCTGCCCTACATGGCGATCCTCTTTCAGCCGAAGTTCAGCGGTATCCTGCAGGGAAATCTTGGCGAATCGACCCGTTATTCGGAACCGGTCTGGGAGATGATGAAACGCCGCTTTCCCATCTCGATCTTCTTCGGGGTGGTCTCCCTCACCCTGACCTACCTGATCTGCATCCCGCTCGGCGTGCTCAAGGCGATCAAGCACCGCACCGTGATCGACAACGTGACCTCGATCATCATTTTTGTCGGCTATGCGATCCCCGGCTTTGTCCTCGGGGTCTTCCTCGTCGTGGTCTTTGCGGCGCGGCTCGGCTGGTTCCCGCTCGAGGGCTTCGTCAGTCCGGATTTTGCGGATCTCGGTCTCTGGGGAAAAGTGACGGATCTCGCTCATCACACCGCCCTGCCTCTGATCTGCTACATGGTCGGCAGCTTCGCGAGCCTGACGATGCTGGTGAAAAACAACCTCATGGACCAGCTCGCCTCCGACTATGTGCGCACGGCGGTGGCAAAAGGTCTCGACTTCAGACAGGCTGTCTTCCGTCACGCCCTGCGGAATGCCTTCATCCCCGCGGCCGCGACGATGGGGCAGGCGCTGACGCTGGTGGTGGGCGGCAGCTTCCTCATCGAGCGCATTTTCGACATCGACGGGTTCGGCCTGATGGGTTTCAATGCTCTCCTCGAGCGCGACTCGGCCATCATCATGGGTACCGTCACGATCGGCGGGGTGCTGCTCATGCTGGGCAACGTCCTTTCCGACCTCATCACCGCCCGCCTCGACCCGCGCATCCGCTTCGAATGATACGCCGCCTTTCGATCATTGCCCTTCTTGTCGGAACCCTTGCCCTCATCGGGGAATGGCTGGGACTCGATCTGCCCTCGATCGCGTGGTTTTTCTCGCTGGGCAAGGGCTTCGGCTGGGCCAGTTCCGTGATCCTCGTCCTCGCCGGGCTCTTCGGGCTCACCTTTCTCCCGGCGCGGGTGAGCTGGAATCCCGTCACCCTGCAGCGGTTCCGGCGGTTCCGCAGCATCAGGCGCGGCTGGTGGTCCCTCCTCCTCCTCGCGGCCCTCGTCTTCCTCGCCCTGCTCGACCAGACCATCGTCGGTCGCCGGGCCCTCGTCGTGAAGCACGACGATCAGTGGTATTTCCCCGCTTTTGTGAAGCAACGCTACGCGGAGAAAACATTCTCCGGCGAGGGCGAGTCCGAGACGAACTATCGTCTGCTCAAGGAGAACATGGCCGCCGGTGAACTCGACGGATTTGTCCTCATGCCCCTGGTCCCCTGGGCCCCCGTGCTCGACTCTGACGACCAGCAGACCCTCTTGCTGGAGCAGCGCGACGGGCTCCTCTACAAACCCGACGAGGAGAGACCCTACTCGGGCCGTACGATCCGATACTACGAGGGCAAAGATCGCAACAAGCACAGCGACATCCGCATCCGCCGGGGCCTGCCCGACGGAGAATGGCTGGGATACGCTCCCAACGGCGGACTCGCGGTGCGGGCCTCCTATCGATCAGGAGAAAAAATCAGAGAGGAGTTTACCGGCGAGGTAGAGCCGGCCGCCTTCGCCGCCGCCAAAACGACCGACTGGGTCATCGTCGTCTACCCGGCGATCCCCCCGATGTGGGCGGCTGGGCATTTCCTCGGGACCGACAGCCGTGGCTGGGACGTCCTCGCGCAGATGTTCGGGGGGTGGCAACTGAATCTCAAGGCGATCTTCATCTACCTCATCCTCACCTACGGCGTCGGCATTCTCATCGGGACCCTCATGGGATTCTGGGGAGGCTGGTTCGACCTCCTTTTCCAACGAGTCATCGAGATCCTCGAGAATCTGCCTTTCCTCTACATCGTCATGATCGTCGTCGGGGTCGTCGGGGTGGCGAACATGAACCTGCCCCTCCTCCTCGGGGTCATCTGCCTCTTTTCCTGGACCGGCCTCACCTATTCGATGCGGGCACTCTCCTACAAGGAAAAAGAGCGGGACTACATCGCGGCGGCGAAACTGCAGGGAGCGGGGACGTTCCGCATCATCACCCGCTACCTCGTGCCTAACGTGCTCGCCACTCTCGTGACCATCATCCCCTTCAGCGTCGTCGGCATCATCACCTCGCTCACCGCGCTCGCCTTTGTCGGCTTTGGCCTGCCCGAGACCTACGCCCAATGGGGCGTGCTCTTCGACGACGGGCTCAATCATCTGTCGGCCAGTTGGATCACGATCTCGATGTTCGCGATCATGGTCGTGATCCTGCTCCTCGTGACCTTTGTCGGCGAGGCGCTGCGGGAGGCATTTGACCCGAAAAAATTCACCACTTACCAATGAAAACGGGACTCCCGAGACCAGCATTTGAGAACCTGGCGCGGTCCGTCCGCCGGATCGCATCGCTGTGCATGGGCCTGCTCGTTCTTCAGACTGCGACCACCCCGGCCGCCGACTTCCCCGTCTACGACGGCACGATCGAGCGCGATGCCTTCTGGGACTACCAGAACAAACTGGTCCTCGAGCGGCTCCGAACGACGGAGAAAGATCTCGCCGAAAAGACCGCTGCGGAGAGCGATGCGGCGGCGAAGGCGGAGCTGGAAAAAGAGCTCGCAAAAGTGCGGCTCCATCTGCAGAAGCCCCAGCTTTTCACCTTCGCGACACCGACCGACCTCCCCGCCGACCTCGTCTGGCAGGACGGGATGGACGAACCCGAGATCGGCGATCCGGCCGCGCAAAAGGGCGGCACCTTTACCGGCTACATCGCCTCTTTCCCCCCCACCGTGCGCACCCTCGGGGAGAATGCCAACAATGCCTTCCGCGGTTATCACTACGACGACATCGAGATGGGCCTCACGAGCCTGCACCCCGAGACGGGCAATATCATCCCCGGCATGGCCCGGCAATGGGCCGAGTCGCCTGACAAACGCACCGTTTACTTCCGCCTCGATCCCGATGCGGCCTACTCGGACGGCGTCGCGGTCGAGTCAGACGACTGGTTCAATACCTTTTACCTCCAGCTCTCCGAATACCCGCAGAACCCCTTCGGCAACGAGTGGTATTCCTCACAGTACACGAATATCACCCGCTACGACGAGCACACCTTCTCCATTACTCTGGCCGAGCCCAAGGCGCTCGCGCCCTACTGGGCGAACCTCACCCCCATGCCGAGGCATTTCTACGCCGAGTTCGGGCCGGACTTCGAGTCCCGCTACCAGTGGCGCCCGCGCCCGACGACAGGGGCCTACGCCATCCTCGAAGGAGACATCAATTTCGGCCGCAGCATCACCCTGACACGAGTGCAGGACTGGTGGGCACGCGACAAAAAATTCTACCGTCACCGCTTCAATCCCGATCGACTCGTCTATCGGGTCGTGCGACTACCGGAAAAGGCGCTCGAGTTGTTTTTCCAGGGCACCATCGACACCTTCCTCGTGGGAGCACCCGACCACTGGTATGAGCGGCTCGAGATCCCCCAGGTCCACAACGGCTACATCGAGAAGGCCAAATTTTACAATATCTGGCCAAGCTCATCGGCCGGCCTCTACCTCAACACCGCCGTCGCGCCGCTCGACAATCGTGATGTCCGGATCGGGGTCAGTCATGCCATGAATTATCAGAAGGTGATCGACTTCGATCTGCGCGGCGACTACCGGCGGCTCAATGCCTTCTCCGAGGGCTATCCCCTGCTGGGAAATCCCCCCATCATCGCCCGCGAATTTTCCCCCTCGAAGGCAAGGGCTGCTTTCGCCGCAGCGGGCTACGACAAAGCCGGGGCCGACGGCGTCCTCGTGAACGCCAAGGGCGAGCGTCTCTCCCTGACGATCACCCATCGCAAGAGCCCCATCATCGACAAATACATGCAGCGGCTCCGCGAAGAGGCACTGAAGTGCGGCCTCGAGGTGCGGCTCGAGAGCATGGACGGCTCGGCAGCCTTTCAGAAGGCCAGTCAGAAGCAGCACCAGATCGTGCAAGTCGCCTTCGGGACGAGTCCGCCTTTTCCCGATCACTACCAGCACTTCCACGGGAAAGATGCCTACCTCGAGGATGGCAAGACCCCTCGCCCCAACACGAACAACCTCACCAGCTTTGCCGATCCCCGCATGAACGCCCTCTGCGAGGCGCAGCGAAAGGCAACGACGGTGGAGGAATACCGGCGCACCGTCTTCGAAGCGGATCAGATCGTCTACGATGAGGCCATCTGGGTGCCCGGATTCGAGCAGAATTTCTACTGGATGGCCTCGTGGAGATGGATCAAGTGGCCGCCCGGGTTCAACGTCGCGGTGAGCCAGGATCCCTACCAGAATCACGTTCTTTGGATTGATGAGGCCGCCCGTGAGGAGACTCTCGAAGCGATGCGCACCGGCGCTACTTTTCCGGAAGTGGACGAGGTCTACGACCAGAATCTGAAAGCACTGACCCCGGAGGAAGGAAAACCGCAATGACCGAAACACTCCTCGAGGTGCGCGATCTGCGCGTGGGTTTTCAGACCGAACGGGGACTCCTCACGGCGGTTGACGAAGTCGATTTCATTCTCGAAAGCGGGAAGATGATGGGACTGGTCGGCGAGTCCGGCTGTGGTAAAAGCGTCACCGCCCGCGCTCTCATGCGCCTGCTCGAGCAACCTTCGGGCCGGGTCTTACAGGGCGAAGTGCTGCTGGATGGTCGCGACATTCTCACCCTGCCGCTGGCGGCAATGCGCAAGATCCGCGGCAAGGAGATCGCGATGATCTTCCAGGAACCGATGACCGCGCTCAATCCGGTCCATCGCGTCGGCCGGCAGATCGTGGAGAACATCCTGCTGCATCAGGAGATCGGGAAAAATGCCGCCCTCAAGCGCGCAGTCGAGCTGATGGAGTGGGTCGGCATCCCCGCCCCCGATGAGCGGATCAACGATTACCCGCACCAGCTCAGCGGAGGGATGCGCCAGCGGGTCATGATTGCGATGGCCCTCTCGTGCAATCCCCGCATCCTCATCGCCGACGAGCCCACCACCGCCCTCGACGTCACGGTGCAGGCCCAGATCCTCGACCTCATCAAACGCATCCAGAAAGACACCGGCATGGCCGTCATTCTCATCACTCACGATCTCGCCGTGGTCGCCGAGACCTGCGACGAGGTCGCGGTGATGTATGCCGGTCGCATCGTCGAGCGGGGCCCGGTCGAGACCGTTTTTCGCAGTCCGCTCCATCCCTACACGAAGGGGCTCATGGGCTGTCTTCCCAAGCTCGATCACCCGCCCAAGACGATGCTGCCCATCATCCCGGGAATGGTTCCCGGCCTGCGTGACCTGCCCGTCGGCTGCCGTTTTGCGGCGCGCTGCCCCAACCCGCACGGCGACGAAGTCCTCGCCGAACGTCAGCCGTGGAAGGAATGCGGCGGCGGCCACGGGGTCGAGGCCTGCGCCTGTTTTGCGAACACGATCTAACTCCCATGTCTCTACTCAAGGTACAGGATCTGAAAATGCACTACCCGGTCCGCGGGGGCGTCTTCCGCCGCGCCCGGCAGGTCTGCAAGGCAGTGGACGGCGTGAGCTTCGCGCTCGACGAGGGCGAGACCCTCGGCCTCGTCGGCGAGAGCGGCTGCGGCAAATCGACCGTGGCGAAATCCGTCGTGCGATTGTTACAACCCACCGCCGGGAGCATCCACTTTGAAGGGCAGGACATCACCCGATCCGGCGCGGGCGATCTGCGGCGATTCCGGCGCGAGATGCAGATGGTCTTTCAGGACCCGGCCGAGTCGCTCAATTCCCGCCACACCATCGGCCAGATTCTCGAAGAGCCCTTCGTCATCCAAAAGCTCGGCACGACAACAGAGCGTATCGAGTGGAGCGCCGATCTGCTGCGCCGCGTCGGCCTGCCGGAGGATTCGCGGAACCGCTATCCCTTCGAATTTTCCGGCGGCCAGCGCCAGCGCATCGGCATCGCGCGAGCCCTCGCCCTGAAGCCGCGTCTCATCGTCTGCGACGAACCGGTCTCGGCCCTCGATGTCTCGGTGCAGGCCCAGGTTCTGAATCTGCTGCTGGAATTGCAGAACGACTTCAAGCTCGCCTACCTCTTCATCGCCCACGACCTCAGTGTCGTGCAGCACATGAGCGACCGCGTCGCAGTGATGTATCTTGGGAAAATCGTGGAGCTGGCCCCTGCGGGCGAGCTTTACCGGAATCCGCACCACGCCTACACCAAAGCGCTACTCGACGCCATCCCCGAGGCGGATCCGTCGCGCCGCCGCGAGCGCACGCTCTTGAAAGGCGACGTTCCCAGTCCTATCAACCCGCCCGAAGGCTGCGCCTTCGGACACCGCATGCGGCATCCGCGATGGCAGGAAAGTGTAGGGATGGATCTACGCCTCCGCGAACTTGCCCCCGGCCACTGGGTGCAGCCCTGCCCGTGCTGCGTAGAGTAAGATCCGGGCTCAACCCGCCCTTTTCTCAGCCCGCGAGGATCACCGTCTCGAGCTCCGCTTTCTCCACTTCAAGGTCGAGCCGGGTCGAGACATGACCGGTCGGGGGAGCGAGGGAGCGGGGACGGAGATTCGTCGTCTTGCTCGCCGAGGCGGCGACGATGGCGTAGGGATCGATCACGACTCGGCGAGTTTTCTCCCGAGCGAGATCTACCTCGCTCGGCTGAGTGTCTGTGCGGTTGAGATTGACCTTGCGCGCCATTGCCTTGGCGCGGCGCAAGACCCCGATGGTCCCGACGATCTTTCCCGCCTCATTAAGGAAAGGCTCCACCGTGACGCTGAAGAGATGACCGTTCATGCGCACCGAAGTGTGGAGCGTCATGCCCGCCATCGTGTCGCAGAAGTCGATGTCGACAAGGAAGGGTGGCCTCACCCCTTCCTCACCGTCGGTGAGATCGGCACCGACAAGGAGTTCCCGCGGAAAGCCGAGCTCGTTCCAGAGATGGCCGTGGACAGTGAGGACGCGCAGCTTTTCATCAGTCCGCCAGGCGGCCACGGGGAGATGGTTAAAGAGCGGATCGACCTCGGCAGCGCGCGCTTGCTCCAGCTGCTCGTGATACTCGGTGAAGTCGCGAGCCACCATGTAATAGAAGAAAGTTCCGTCGTAATTCCGACTCCGCACCGCCCGGGCGTCGATCTGGCGACGACCTTTCACGGTGAGGATCGTCGCGCTGAACCGCATCCCTGCAGCATGCCCGTGCCGCAGTCCGGTAAAGGCGTCGTCGGCCTCGTCACGGTCGGCGGATGGGAAGAAGCTGAAGAGGTGCTGTCCCACGAAGCTCCCCTCGCGGTAGCCGACATTCTTAAGAAAAGCGCGGTTGTGATGGAGGATCGTGAGCGATTCGTCACAGACGAGGATGATGTCACTCGCGACCCTGATGAGCTGTTTACCCCCAGCGGGCCTCGGGATCTTTCCCGAACATTTTTTCCAACTCGTGACGCCACTTCGGCAGTGCCTTCCCCGGTTCAGGAGATTGCTCGGAGGGATGCTGGGAGTAATTCCCGGGGAGCTGGATCATGATTATAGTTTAGCTGCCTCAAGTAATAATCATAAATTCCATATTTTCAAATGGAATTTAATCCCCGCCTCTGCCGCCATTCACTTCCGTTTGGCCACCTCTTTGGCCACCTCTTTGGCGATCAACTGGATCGTCTGAGGCATCGTCTTGCGCATCCCCGCCTTCACGACTGCCTGGGGAGCAAGGAGTCCCGGATCGATGTGGAGCGAGTAGACCACCACGCTGGAGTTCTCGTCGGGACCGTCGTAGATCCACCAGGTCCCGAGAATATTTCTCAATTCGCCCCCGGCGCAGGTGAAATCGGCCCTCGTCATCGGGGTGAGTTCGTGCCAGAGCCGGTACCGGTAAGAACCGCGCGGACCGCCGACGTGGGTGAGTTGCTCGACGAGGATGCGGTTGCCCTGGCGCTCGATCACACGGGACTCGAGGACCCCTTCGAGGAAGTGAGAGGCATTCTCCTTGTCATTGATCACCTCCCAGAGGTCTTGCGCGGTCCCGCCACGATCGTCGCCACGGTCACGAAGCGGTGATCCTTCTTATCGGTTTCGTCGGGACGCCTTTCCAGGACGATGCACTCGCCCGCCGAGAGCCTGCCCCGCTGCGCGGGATCGAGGCCGGGGATCTCCTCTGCCGTCAGAGCAGTCAGGGAGAGCAGCGCGGCGAAACCGACTTTGCACTGGCGGATCATGGCGTTGTAGACGATCTCATCGCGGCACGATGCCGCAAAACGCCCCGCCACGCCGGTTTTTTTCCGGCCTTTTTCCGGATGAACAAAGCCCTCCTCGTCGAATCTCTCCGCACCGAAGTGACACGTCGCTACGATCGTGCCGTCGCCGCCCTCGCCGGAGCCCACGAGGCCGCCACCGGTGCCGACACCAAGGCGGAAAACAAGTACGACACCCGCGGCCTCGAAGCCAGCTACCTCGCCGCCGGCCAGGCCGAGCAGGCCGAGGAGTTGCAACGCGGGCTCAGCGCGCTGGAGGCCTTTGAATTTCGCGATTTCGACTTCGACGACGAGATAGGGACCGGTGCCCTCGTCGAGGCGGAAAAAGACGACGAACTCCTCTACTACCTGCTCGCCCCGGCCGGCGGCGGGCTCGTCCTCACCGCCGATACGGGGGAAAATATCACCGTCCTCGGTCCAGTCGCGCCGCTCACGATGGCGTTGAAGGGAAAAACCGCCGGGATCATCCTCAGCGATCCCGAACTCATCATCCTCGAGATCAGTTGAGCCCGAGATTGTCGGGCTCGTCCGCGACGATTTTATACCAGGGACTGAGATCGCGCAGGAGCATTTTCCAGAGACGCTCCACGTTCGACACCTCGATGATGGACTTCTCGGGCTGGTGGGTGATCCATGCCTTCTGCTGCAGCTCTCCCTCGAGCTGCCCCTCTGACCAACCCGAATAACCGACAAAAGCGCGGATGTGGAACCCCTCCATCTCATACATCACCGCCTCGGCAGCAGAGAGATGGGTCGAGTATTGCAGCTTGCCATCGTCATCCGACCAGCCGAGGGCCGAAAAAGTAAGATGCTCGGTGCTGACCGGACCTCCCATAAAGACCGGGACATTGGCGAGGCGCTCGCGCTGATCCCGGGGCAGGACATTGCCGCTGAGCAACTCCCCGACACTGCGCCCGAGCGGACGGTTGAGGATGTAGCCGAAGGCCCCGCCCGTGGAGCTGTGCTCGGTGACGAGGAGGACGCTCTGGAAAAAAGTCGGTTCCTTCAGGCTGGGATCAGCCAGGATGAGGCTGCCTTTGAGCGAATTCTCGACCGGGTCCTGAGATGACGATGGCATGAGGAAAGTGTTGATGATTTCCGCCGACAAAGCAACCTCAGAGAGAATTTACCCATTGGCAACCGGGAAGCGACGGTGTTCACTGCCACTCATGCAGGATCTCACTGATCATCTCAACCTCGGGCAGGAACTCACCCCGGACCTGATCGTCCGCGCCGCCGGAGCACTCCTCGACGAGTCTGTCCCCGCCGGGGAAAAGGCCGACTTTCTCTCCACGCTCTCCGACAAGGGGGAAAGCCCCGCCGAGATCGCGGGGTTCGCGTCCGCCTTCCTCGAGCGGGCCGTGGAGCCTACCCTCGACCGAGCCGCCATCGACAAACCTCTCCTCGATGTCTGCGGCACCGGCGGCGACAAGCTCAATCTGTTCAACGTCTCGACGACGAGCGTCTTTGTCCTCGCCGCCTGCGGCGTCGCGGTCGTGAAACACGGCAATCGTGGCATCACCTCGAAGAGCGGGGGGGCCGACGCTCTCGAAGCGCTCGGCATCCGCATCGACCTGCCGCCGGAGGACTTCGGCCGCTGCGTTGCCGAGGTCGGGGCCGGCTTCCTTTTCGCCCCGCTCTATCATCCGACTTTCAAAGTGATCGCACCGGTCCGGAAGCAACTCGCCGAAGCGGGGCGACGCAGTATTTTCAACCTCCTCGGCCCGCTCCTCAACCCCGCCCGGCCCGACTACCAGCTCATCGGCGTCTTCGATCCGGCAGTCGGGTCCGCCTTTGCCGAGATCCTCTCCCGTCTCGGCCGCAAAGTTGCCTGGGCCGTCCACGGCACCACCGAGACCGGCGCGGGCATGGACGAGATCTCGAATCTGGGACCTTCCACCGTCTGGGCCGCGACCGGACCCGACAGGGTCAAGTCCACCATCGAACCCTCTTCCCTCGGGCTCGCTCCTGCGACGGTGGCCGACCTTGAGGGCGGCGACGCGACGGTCAATGCCGCGATCCTCACCGCGATCCTCGACGGTTCCCTCACAGGACCGAAGCGCGATCTCGTCGCCCTCAATGCCGCCGCCGGACTGCTCATCACGGGCAAGGCAAGCGACCTCGTGCAAGGCTTGCAGATCGCCAACGCAGCGATCGACTCGGGTGCCGCCCTCGCCGTGCTGGATCGGTGGCGGAACTTTGTGTAATCCGCACAGGCAGAATTCCAGCCCACGTTTATAATCCTCCTCGTATGTCGAAGCGGAATCTCATCATCATCGTCTCCGGGGCATTGGCACTGCTCGCGATCAGCCTCGGCGTGGCCGGCTGGCTCGGCGGCTGGTTCGGCGATCCCGTCTTCACCGACGAGATCCCCGCGAAACGGCCGGAGCGCCTCGACCACCGTCAGCTCGAAGCTTTTTCCGGCAAATCCATCGACGAGATCATCGAGGCGCTCATGGCCGAATCGGCGGAGGCGGAGGCGGAGGCGAGTGGTGCCTCCCCTGACGAGAGCGCTCCCGAGCCTGCGCTCCTCGGGATGCTGCCCGACGCCCCCCTGCCCTATCCATCCGAGGCGAACCCGCGTGACCCCGACGGGCTCAAGAAATTCGTAACCGGCATGCAGCAGGACGGTGATGACGAACCAAGCGCCGCTGAGCAATGGCAGTTCAATCTCGCCCTCGCCGCGCTGAAGATCGATCCGGCAAAGATCCCCGAAGCGATCCGGCTCGACACCCATCCCGCCCCCGAGTCCGAGACCTTCCCCGTGCGCCTCGTCCCGCGCGAGAGCGCCCTCTTCGGGCCCATCGCCCTCGGACCTTTTGTCGAGGGAGACGACATCGCAATCGTCGGCGGCGGCGGATCGGCTCTTTTCGCCCTCCTTGCCGAAGGCGCCATGGAAGCGCACGAGGGACTCGCAGCTGTCGCCCCGGGGAACGGCGTCTATCCCGGCGACTTCGATGGCGACGGTGACCCCGACCTTTTTATCACCAGGGAGAAAGGACTGCCAAACTCCCTCCTCCGCAACGACGGGCAGGGCAAGTTCGACGATGTCACGATCGCCGTCGGTCTGCTCTCTTTCAACGACACGACTTCCGCCGCCTGGCTCGACTACGATGGGGACGGGGTCCTCGACCTCCTCGTGGGGAGCCGCGACCATCCCCTCGAGCTCTACCACCAGACCAGTGCCGGCATCTTCCAGCCGGTCGCCTGGGACTTGCAGCTCTGGATCCCCCGCGGAGTGCGTACCATCGCGGTGAGCGACTTTTCCGGAGACGGGTATCCCGACTTCTTCCTCGGCATGACCGGTTCGCCGGATCGCTTCTACCTCGCCAAAGCCTCGCCCGACTGGAGCGATTGGCGTTTTGAAGACATCGCCAGGGCCGCAGAGGTCGATCAGGGCAGTAGCACCCTCGCCACTTTCTTCGACTTCGACAACGATGGGCGAACCGACCTTCTCCTCGGCACGGAACGGCCCGGGGCGGGTGCGATGCTGCGACTCCTCCGCAACGAGAGGGAGGGGCGCTTTGCCGAAGTCACCACCGAGGCCGGGCTGGACGGTGTCGGCCGGGTCACCGCGCTCGGCGTGGCCGACCTCGATAATGACGGCTACGAAGATCTCGTCGTCGGCACCACCGCCCTCGCCATCAACCGCGTCTTCTGGAACCGCGAGGGGGCAGGGTTCAAAGAAATCTCGATCGTCAGTCAGGGCAGCTACCTCGACGAACCCGTCGCCTACGCCGTAGCCGATCTCGAAGGGAACGGGACGATCGACATCCTCGCCCGCGACCGGTCCGGGGCGGTGCGCTGGCTCGAGGCGACCGGGGCGATAGACAGCCGCGTCTCGGTGACGGTGAACCACGCTCCCCCGGGCTTCTCCGTTGTCCTCTCGGTGCGCGACAAAGACTGGGTCCTGCACGACATCGAGCGTCACCCCGCCGTCGACGATACCCTCATGATCGGGATCGGCGAGGCCGAGGTGATCGAGCGTCTCGCAGTCTTCGGTCCCGGGGGCGGCGAAGCCCTCCACGTCCTGGAAAAGGTCAAACCAAATGAGAAAGTCGTCATCGACCTGCCCCAACAGCCCCGGCAACGGCCGGTCGTCCCCCTGAAAGAAGAGGCCCCGCCCGCGACCGCCGCTCCCTGAAACGGCCCGAAAAACAGGGACAGGCTCGCTATTTGCTCCGAAAGAACGCTCCATTTGGTCGGATAGTCAGGAAAAGTTGAGCAAAAAGACGATTTCGGCCCTCTTTGTGGCCCGGAGCGCTTGTGAAGCCGTCGAATCGATTGCATGATAGCGGAACACCCTTCCTCTCCGTGGAACCCCGGCTTGTTTTCCCGCCCATGATTGAGCCCGTTCAGAAAGACGACGAATTCATCTCTGATTTCAAAGAAGCCGACAAGGTCACCGGCGCCATCCACATCTGGTGGATGGGCCAGAGCGGCTTTTTGGTGAAATGGGATGGCTGCGGGATCCTCATCGATCCCTACCTCTCCGATTCGCTGAGTCGGCGCTACGAGGGCACCGGCACTCCTCATACAAGGATCTCCGAACGGGTCGTCGATCCCCTCGCTCTCGAGGGAATCGACTACGTCATCTGCACGAGCACGGCTCCGGACCGGCTCGATCCCGAGACGATCCTCCCGCTGCGCGCCGCGAACCCCACCCTCAAGCTCGTCGTGCCCGCCGGCGAGGTCGCCACCGCCGACGCCATCCTCGGCGCCGCCGCCCCGCCCCTCATTCCGGTGAATGCCGGAACCTATGCGAAAAGCGGGCCTTTTGATTTTCACGGCATCAACGCCGCCAATCCCAAGATCCGGCGCGACGAGCTCGGAAACTCGAAAGAGCTCGGTTATGTCATCATGTTCGGCCCATTTGCGATCTTCCACAGCGGCGAGACAGTCTGGCACACGAACCTAATCAAGGAGGTGCGCCGCTGGTCGGTCAATCTCGCCTTCCTCCCCATCAACGGAGCCGACCATCCCGACCGCGCCCGCTCCAGCATAAACGGATTTGAAGCCGCCGCCCTCTCCCGCTCGATCAGCGCCAGCCTCGTGATCCCCTGCCACTACGATCTCTTTGATGAGGGAAATCCCGACACCGGCGAGTTTTCGACCTGCTGCGAGCGGCTCGGGCAACGCTACCGACTCCTCAAGCTCGGTCAGCGCATGACGATGGGGCCTATCACCGATCCCACCGCCGGGAAAGCCCTCCCCAGCGAGCCCTACTCAGGTGACTGGAGGCTGGGATATTGAGAGGCAGCCAACCCCTATCAAACCCGATGACGGCGAGCCGCGTAAGCTTCCCGGCCTTGAACTGGATAGAAAATTCAAGGACAAGTCCCGCTTTTATTTTCTTGCGTAATCTCTTGAACTTCCATAAACCTCAAGGAGGCCGGAAGAACTTTCTCTTTTCCAGTTGATTTTTTTTTGAACAGATATAGGAACCCGAACACTTACACTTTCCATGTGTTGGCGAGATTTAGGGGCGACACCAGACCGGCCTTTATGACATAAAAATAGAGGTGCCACTAGCATAACGCGGAATCGGCACCCGAATGAAGCCGGCCTCAATCCCCCCATTACACCACCTCACTGCGGCGACAATCGACTGGAAATAGCCGTTTTAGCGGAACAAAAACTGCTAAGGTATGGCCCCGTAGGGTCAACCTCTCGCGGCGCAACTTTTAAACCCACTCAACAACATGGCAAATTTGGAAATGGACGGCGGCATCAAGATCTACCTTCGGGAGATCGGGAAGACGCCTCTGCTCACTCGCGAAGAAGAGGTCGAGCTGGCAGATCGGATCAAGAAAGGGGACAAGGAAGCACGGGCTCACATGATCAAGGCGAACCTGCGCCTCGTCGTCAAAATCGCGCAGGACTACGCTAACTACGGTCTCCCCCTCCTCGATCTCATCTCCGAGGGCAATATCGGTCTGATGAAGGCGGTCGAGCGTTTCGACCCGAACAAGGGCGGTAAACTCTCGACCTACGCGGCCTGGTGGATCAAACAGTCCATCAAGCGCGCCCTCGCGAACCAGAGCAAGACGATCCGTCTGCCCGTCCACATGGTGGACAAGATTTCGAAAATGCGCCGCGTCGCAATGGTCCTGAGCGAAGAGCTCGGCCGCGAACCCACCGACGAGGAACTCGCCGAAGAGATCGGGATAGACCGCGCCAAACTTTCCCACCTGAAGTCGGCCGCCCTGCGTCCCGCCTCGCTCGACGCGCCCATCAGCGATGACGACACGACCGAGTTCGGCGAGATCATCGGCGACGAGAAGGCCCAGACGCCCCTCGAGCTGCTCAGCCACAAGAACATGCACATGCAGCTCGACGACCTCCTCGAGGTCCTCGACGAGCGCGAGCGCAAGATTATCGACGCCCGCTTCGGCCTCGCCGGCCAAAAGCCCAAGACCCTAGAAGAAGTCGGTCAGGAGTTCGGCGTGACCCGTGAGCGGATCCGTCAGTTGCAGAACATCGCTCTGAAGAAACTGCGCCGCGCCCTCCAGAAGAAGGAGGACCCGGGTCCGCGTCCGCTTCGCAAAGGCGGCGAAGACATCGACGACGACTTCTTCCGCGACGAGGAAGAGACTGCTCTGGCGATTTGAAGGCTTCAGCTATGGCTGGGCGCCGAGTTTACCAAGGCCGGGCGCGTAGAGCTTCGGCCTGGAACTCGGCGGCCGGGGCATCCCTCGAGTGGGAAAAGAACCCGTGGCAATAATTCTTGTGAATCGGTAGGCAGGGTATCCTTGCGTTGCTGATCGCATGGAATCCGCCCCAGAAGCCCCGAAAGATCGCTCCCAATGGACGATCAGAAAAGTGCCCTCGTTTGAGAAGGCGGAGAAGCTGCACGTTCAGGACTGGATGATAAGAGTGGCTTGTGACCAACCGGTCGCTCAGACCGAGCTCCCCTACCTTTGTTCAAGCCTGCTCCCATTACCGACGCGACAAGACAGCAAAGGGAACCACGAATGGAACGAAATTCACGAATGGGAACCGATGGTAGGGCAAACCGTCCCGGTGAGCCGATTGGGCCGACGGAGGCTCCCCACACACGAACTACCCCTCAAATCGCTCCACCAACAGCGACGCATTGTGCCCGCCGAAGCCGAAGGAGTTGGAGAGGGCGCGATCGATCTTCAACTCGCGGGCGGTGTGCGGCACGTAGTCGAGGTCGCACTGCGGGTCGGGATCGTCGAGGTTGATCGTCGGCGGGACGATGCCCTCGTTGATGGCTTTGACGCAGGCGGCCAGTTCGACGCCACCGGCGGCACCGAGGAGGTGACCGGTCATGGACTTGGTCGAACTCACGATGAGGCCGTTTTTTGCGTAGTCGCCGAAGACGCGCTTGATCGCCTTGGTCTCGCAGATGTCGCCGAGCCCGGTCGAGGTGCCGTGGGCATTGACGTAATCGACCTGCTCGGGATTGAGTTTGGAATGCTTCAGCGCCATCTCCATGCAGCGGCGGGCCCCGTCGCCCTCGGGATGGGGCGAGGTGAGGTGGTAGGCATCGGCCGAGATCCCGTAGCCGGTCAGCTCGGCGTAGATGCGGGCCCCGCGGGCTTTGGCGTGCTCGAGTTCTTCTATCACGACGACACCGGCGCCTTCGCCCATGACAAATCCGTCGCGGTCCTTGTCGAAGGGACGCGAGGCGCGCTCGGGCTCGTCGTTGCGCATGCTGAGCGCCTTCATGTTGCCGAATCCGGCAAGCCCCATCGGGCAGATCGTGGACTCGGCTCCCCCGGCGATAAAGGCATCGGCGTCGCCGAATTTGATCATGCGCCAGGCTTCCCCGATGTTGTGATTCGAGGTCGCACAGGCGGTCACGATACACATGTTGGGCCCGCGCAGGCCGAACTCCATCGAGACCATGCCGCTGGCAATGTTCGCGATCATCATCGGGATGGTGAAGGGCGAGACGCGCGAGGGCGATTTGTAGATCAGGTTTTCGTGCTGGCCTTCGAGAGTGACGAGGCCACCAATACCGCTACCGACCATACAACCGAAACGATCCAGATCGACGGTGGTGAGATCGATCCCGGAGTCGCGCATCGCCATGACCGAAGCCGCCATCCCGAGCTGGGTAAAGGGGTCGGCACGCCGGGCGTCTTTGTGATTGGTGAAAAAGGGACCCGGGTCGAAACCGCGCACCTTGCCCGCGATTTTGCAGTCATAATCGGCCAGCACCGGATCATCGATCCGGGAGACTCCGCTTTTTCCGGCGACAAGACTGTCCCAGAAGGTCTCCAGATCGTTTCCAATCGGGGAGACGACTCCCATTCCGGTAATTACGACGCGTCGTTCCATGTCTGATTCAAAAGTTGGCCGCTAAACTCAACGTGCTTCAAAGTCAATGCAAGGCGATTCTCCCCTTTCCTGAGCCGATCGGATCGGGAAAACGGGGTCTTTCAAAATGGGATCAATACTCTGATAACGTGCCAGTTACAGATACAGAAGTCCCTCTCCGCGACAGGATTGTAGACAACCCGGGGGACGACTTGCTCATTTCGCGTGCAACGCGGCTCAGTATCCCTCCTGCTGCATCTTTTCGATGAGGGCCGCGAGATGATCGACGTAGCCGTGGACATCGACGCTCATTTCCTCGGGTTCGCCCTTCACCGAGTAGAGCCAGCCATCGACGTAGGGCGAGCTTTTCACGATGCATGCATCGACTTCGAGGATGGGATTGCCGGTGACAAAAGCTCCGTCCATGACGGAGAAGAGGTCGCTCGCGGCTTTGAAGCCCTCGACGTAGCCGATCTGCTGGCCCGAGGAGACGGCCTCCCCCTCTTTGACCTCGAATTGCGCCTCGACGAGTTCGCCGAGCATGCGTGTGGCGAACTTGGTGAAGCCGACCCGCCAGACCCCGGGGGCGTCCTCCTCCTCGACCATCCAGTAGTGGCTGAGCGAGTACCGGAACGACGCGGGAAGTCGGGCGGAAAAGCGGGCGTGTTTGTAGCGGACGAACTCCATGGTGAACCGGTCTCTTTTTTCAGGTGAATTTCGCCTTGAGGAATTCGCACAGCATCATCGCCTTCGTGAGCCGGTAGCGGCGGTCAAAGACCTGGAAACCGTCGGCCTCCATCTCGTCGAGGATCGTGGAATAGATACGTCTCATGAGCTCGGCCGAGCGCATCGACGCGCGATCAACGGCGGGCAGGGCCGCCATGGCGGTGACGTAAAAGGCTCGGGCGACCCCGGCCTCGTGTTTCATGAGCCGCTGGAATTTCGCCCGGTCGCATTGACCGTCGAGGAGGATCTGCTCGGTGAGGCCGTAGCGCCGCAGATCCTCGAGGGGAAGGAAAAGGCGGCCCTCCCGCGCGTCCTCGCCGACGTCGCGCATGATGTTGGTCCACTGCAGGGCATAGCCGAGCTGCTCGGCATAGAGGCGCGTGGCCGGGTCGGTGTAGCCGAAGATCTCGATGCTGACGAGCCCGACGGCACTGGCGACGTGATAGCAGTAGCGCTTCAGGTCGGCGGCGGTCTCGAAGCGGAGCGGCTCGAGATCCATCTCCACCCCGGTGATGATGGCTTCGAGGTCCTCCTCTCTCAGGTAATGGCGACGGCAGAGATCGACGAACTCGGTCTCGATCCCGGGGTGAGGTTGCTCGACCCGGCCGCGGATGAGATCGCGCCAGCGTTGCAAACCGGCCCGACGCTCTGCCACGGGGAAGCCGGGATCATCGGCGATGTCGTCAACGACCCGGCAGAAGGCGTAGAAGATGCCCATGTCGTGCCGTTTCCGCCGCGGCAGCACGGCGAGGGCAAAAGCGAGGTTCGAACCGCTGCGGCTGACGATCTCTCGGGAGCTGTCGGTGACCGGGTCCAAGGCCTTGCTCAGTCGACGGTTCCGAAATGATGTCCGAAGGGGTAATACACAAAAGCGGCCCGACCCACGATGTTCGCCTCGGGGACGACCCCCCAATTCCGTGAATCAGAGCTGTTCGCGCTGTTGTCGCCCATGGCCCAGTAGGCTTTCGCCGGCAGGGTGACCTGGCCGGCACCCTGGAGGGTGTAGCCGGTGTAGTAACCCTCTCGAGACATGACTCGCTGGATCCCCGACTCGGTCGCGGGGGCGCCGTTCACGAGGAGCATGGGAGGCTCGACCTTGAGGGTGTCGCCGGGCACACCGCAGAGCCGCTTGATGTAGTGCTGCGAGCCCTGGCGCGGATCGTCGAGGCGGCTCTGAATGAAGCCGATGTTCTGGGTGTCGAAGACGAAGACCTCGCCACGCTGCGGTTTCTGCCAGTGGTAGACGAATTTGTTCACGACGAGCTGGTCGCCGGTATCGACGAAACCTTTGGCGATGATGTCACCGGCTTTCACGGGGATGATGCGGCTGCCGCCGGGGTAGGAAACCAGCCCGGTATTGATCAGGCTCATGATGCGCGAGTCGGTCCCGGGCGCGCTGAAGGTATGGCCCTTCTGTGTCTTGAGGTAGGTGCGCGGGAAGAAAAGGAACCGGGTCTTCCCGAAGAAGTGCTCTTTGTCGAGGATGAGGGCGTCGTCCTCCTCGATGACCCACTCGACGTGGCTGCGACCATACCAGAACTGGTCCCGGATCCGCCCCGGGAGCCCCGGCTTTTTGTAATCGTCGGGCGCGTTGCGCTCGGCATCGGGGTTCATCTCCTGCGTCGGGTAGGCGATGATGCCGTTGAGAGTCGGCTGCATTGAGCCGGTCGGGATCTTGAACTGCTGGATGAAGTAGGCGCGGATCCCCATCGCGATGACGACGGCGACGAAGATCACCTCGATGTTTTCCTTCCACGCCGAGGGCCGGTAGTCGCGGACCGACTTCTTGCAGGTCTCGGTGAGGTCACCGGCGAGCACTTCGAGTTCTTTGCGCTTGCGCGAGGTGTCCTGGAGACCGTCGAGGAATTCGGTCTGCTTCTGCGCGATCTCCGCCTTTTTCTCGTCGGAGATGAGGTCGTCGTTGTAGCGGAGAAATTTCTTCACCCCTTTGATCAGCGAGATTCCCTCTTTGCGTCCGCTCTTCGTGAGGGGCAACTCGGCGAGCTCCTCGGCTTTGGGTTTGTTGAACATGAACATGGCGATAGAGATCGGGAAATGGAGAGGTGCGGGGGGAGAGGTCGGTCAGTCTCCGGACTTGAGGACTTTAATGAAAGCATCTTGCGGGATGTTGACCTTGCCAATCGCCTTCATCTTTTTCTTCCCTTCCTTCTGCTTGTCGAGCAGCTTGCGCTTCCGGGAGATATCGCCGCCGTAGCACTTCGCGGTCACGTTCTTGCGGAGGGCGCTGATGCTCTCGCGGGCGACGACTTTACCGCCGATCGCCGCCTGGATCGCGACGGTGAAGAGCTGCTGGGGGATGACGTCGCGCAGCTTCGCGGCGAGCTGGCGACCGCGCGACTCCGCTTTGTCCCGGTGCACGATGACGGAGAAGGCATCGACCGGCTCGCCCGCGATGAGGATGTCCATTTTCACCAGTTTGCCGACCTGGTAGGCGCTGTGCTCGTAGTCCATGCTGCCGTAGCCGCGCGTCATGCTCTTGAGGCGATCATTGAAATCGACGAGGATCTCATTGAGCGGCAGGATCGCGGTGAGGAGCACCCGTCCCGAATCGAGGGTCTCGGTGTTGACGAGTTCGCCGCGCTTCTCGGCGACGAGTTTCATGAGTTCGCCAATGTACTCGTTCGGAGTCATGACGTAGGCCTTCACGGTCGGCTCTTGGATCTCGAGGATGTTCTGGGGATCGGGGAGGAAGCTGGGGTTGTCGACTTCGACCTCGGTGCCGTCGGTGAGTTTCACCTTGTAAACCACGCCGGGGTAGGTCGAGATCACGTCCATGTTGAACTCGCGGCGCAGCCGCTCCTGCACGATCTCCATGTGGAGCAGCCCGAGGAAGCCGCAGCGGAAGCCGAAGCCCAGCGCTACGGAACTCTCCGCCTGGTAGCTGAAGGCCGAGTCATTGATCTGGAGTTTGCCCATGGCGAGCTTGAGCTGCTCGAAGTCGTCGGTCGAGATGGGATAAATCCCGCTGAAGACCATGGGCTGGATCTCTTTGAAGCCCGGGAGCGGCTCTGTCGCCGAGATCCGCGTATCGGTGATGGTGTCGCCGATCTTGACCTCGGTCGACGATTTCATGTTCGCGATGAGATAACCGATATCGCCGGGGAAGAGCTTTTCGCGGGGGAACTGCTTGGGGGTGAAAACGCCCACCTCTTTGACCTCGTAGGTCTTGCCGGTGGCCATCATGCGGATCGCGGTGCCGCGTTTCACTTCGCCGCTGACGATGCGCACGTAGCTGACGACCCCGCGGTAGGCGTCAAAGACCGAGTCGAAGACGAGCGCCCGCAGGATATTGTCGGTGGGTTTGGTCGGGGCGGGGACGCGTGCCACGATCGCCTCGAGGATGTCGCTGACACCGATGCCCATCTTCGCACTGGCCTCGATCGCCTCGTCACTCGGGATCGCGAGGATGTCCTCGAGCTGCTTGCGCACCGCTGGCACGTCGGCGCTGGGAAGATCGATCTTGTTGATCACGGGGATGACATGGAGCCCCGCCAAGTGCGCGAGGTGCATGTTCGCTACCGTTTGCGCCTCAACGCCCTGCGCGGCATCGACGAGGAGGAGAGCACCCTCGCAGGCGGCGAGGGAGCGGCTCACTTCGTAGGAGAAATCGACGTGTCCGGGCGTGTCGGCGAGGTTGAGCTGGTAGGTCAGCCCGTCCTTGGCGAGATACTTCATCGTCACCGGGTGCGACTTGATCGTGATGCCGCGCTCGCGCTCGAGATCCATGGAATCGAGGAGCTGATCCTGCCTTTGCCGCTGGGAAATGGTCGCGGTCGTCTCGAGCAGGCGATCCGAGAGGGTCGTCTTGCCGTGATCAATGTGCGCGATGATCGAGAAATTTCGTGTCAGTTCAATGGACATCGTCAGAAAAACGCAAATCTAGTGTGATCTTTTTGAAAGTAAAGAAGACCCTCGTAACACCTTTGCGACCCCGCTCCGGCGACTTTTCGGGGTCATTTCGGTCAAGGGCGGGTCTCGGGGGAGTGAAAAGACGTTCGATTCCGGCATCGTTCCTGCTACTTTGACCGATTCTCCACGACCATGCCGGACACCCAGCCCCCCTCACTCCGCTCCCACGGATTCCAAATTCTCGAATACGAACTCCACTTTGTGATGGAGGCCTTCGCCACCGTCCTGAAGCAACTCGGTGAACCCGGGCTGGCTGCGAGCCTCCCCTGGGTCGGCTCGCAGGCACCCGAGCGCATGACCCGCTCCCTCGGTCAGGCCTACTCTATAGCCTTCCAACTCCTCAACATCGTCGAGGAACGCGCCGCCGCCCAGGTCCGGCGTCTCCGGGAAAAGGAAAGAGGACCCGAGGCGGAAAAGGGTCTCTGGGCGGACAATCTGCGCCAGTTGCATTCGCTCGGGCTCGGGGAGGGCGAAATCCTCGCGGCCCTGCACGAAGTCCGCGTCGAGCCCGTCCTCACCGCCCACCCCACCGAGGCGAAGCGCGAGACGGTGCGGGACCTGCACCGGGAGATCTACAGTCTCATGAATCGGCATGAGAACCCCGCCTACACCCCGAGGGAGAAGGACAGGCTCGAGAGCCAGATCCGCACTCGCCTCGAGAGTCTCTGGCGTACCGGGGAGATTCACGTGACCCGCCCCAGTATCGAGGCCGAGCTACAAAACGTGCTCTACTATCTCCGTGAAGTGTTCCCCGAGGCCCTCGCCCGCGCCCACACCCACCTGCGCGAAGCGTGGACGGCAGCGGGCTACGACCCGGCGGCGATCGACGAGCTTCCTCCCCTGCTCCGCTTCGGCTCGTGGATAGGCGGCGATCGGGACGGCCACCCCTTCGTGACCGCAGAGGTGACGGCCCATGCTCTAGTCGCCCTGCGGAAGAACGGGCTCCGCGTGCAACGCCGCGCCCTCGAGTCGCTCGCCTTCCAGCTCCCCCTCAGTTCCCTTTTCCAGGTCACGCCCCCGGCCCTGACCACGCTGATCGAGGCGCTCGCCGGCCCGCTCCGCGACGAATCGCGCATCGACCTCGACTATCTCGTCGAGCGAAATCGTGAGGAACCGTGGCGTCTCGCCGTCTACCTGATGCGGGCCCGCGTCCTCCTCGCGCTGGAGAATCCCGATTCCCCGGCCGCTTATGTTGATCCCGCAGAACTGCGCCGCGACATCGACGCCCTCGCCGCCACCCTTCTCGAGATCGGCGCCACTGCCGTCGTTGAGGAGCAGATCGTCCCCTTCCGGCGGAGTCTCACGGCCTTCGGATTTCACTCCGCCGCTCTCGACGTGCGACAGAACTCGGCCTTTCACGACAAGGCCCTCGACCAACTTCTCCACGCCGCGAATCTGCTCGGGGAGGAATCGTTTGCCGACTGGTCTCTCGAGAAAAAGCGCGAGCTCCTCGATCGGGAACTCGCTTCCCCGCGCGCCTTCCTCGCGCCCGGGATCTCGGCCGGGCCCGAGGCCGACACCGTCCTCGCCAGCTACCGCGTCCTCGCGGGGCATCGCCTCGCCTTCGGCAATGCGGGACTGGGCTCGCTCATCGTCTCGATGACCCGCTGCGTCGAGGATCTCCTCGTCGTCTTCCTCCTCGCCCGCGAAGCGGGGCTGATGGAGTGGTCGGATCAAGGTCTCGTCTGCCCTCTTCCGGTCGTGCCGCTCTTCGAGACCATGGGCGATCTCGAGGCGGGCCCCGGCATCGTCGACGATTTCCTCTCTCATCCGGTGACGCAGCGCAGTCTCGCTCGTCAGTGCGAAGGAGAAAAGCCGATCTTTCAGGTCATGGTCGGCTACTCCGATTCTAATAAGGACTGCGGCATCGTCGCGAGTCAGTGTGCCCTCCATCGCGCCCAGACCGAGCTCGCCGCCACGATCCTCCGGCACGGCGTGCGCCCGCTCTTTTTCCACGGTCGCGGAGGCACCGTCGGGCGCGGCGCCGGCCCGACCCACTGGTTCATGGAGGCGCTCCCCCATGGCTCGTTGAGCGGTGCCATGCGCATGACCGAGCAGGGCGAGACGATCGCCCAGAAGTATGCCCACATCGGCTCGGCGGTCTACAATGCCGAGCTCCTCATCGCCTCGGCCACCGCCGCGACGGCGCGCCACCGCAGTGCGCCCGCACCCGATCGGGGATCGCTCGATACGCTCTTCGGCGAACTCGCCACCCTCAGCCGCGATGCCTATCGCTCGCTCCTGCACGCGCCCGACTTCATCCGTTTTTATCGCGAAGCCACTCCCATTGATGCTCTCGAAAATGCGCGCATCGGCTCGCGTCCCGCGCGACGCACCGGCCAGGCCTCGCTCGACGATCTGCGGGCGATCCCCTGGGTTTTTTCGTGGACGCAGTCCCGCTTTTACCTTCCCGGCTGGTTCGGAGCAGGCACGGCGCTGGAAACGCTGCGCCGCGAAAAGCCCGAACTCTATGGCACCCTCGTCGAGGCCCTGCCCGGTTCGGCTTTCCTCCGCTACATCCTGACAAACATCGAAAGCTCCCTCGTCAGCGCGAACACCGGGCTGATGCGGGCCTACGCCGGGTTGGTCGGGGACGAGGTGGTTCGCGATCAATTCCTCGGGACGATCCTTGCCGAATACGAGTCCACCCGGAGTCACATCGACGAGCTCTTCCACGGCACCTTTGAGGAGCGGAGACCTCGCCTCGCCTACACCCTCAACATTCGCGAAGCACCGCTCGAAGTACTTCACAGGCAGCAGGTTGCCCTGCTCGGCGAGTGGCGCTCGCTCCAGAGTTCGGGCAAGGCGGATGCCGCTGACGCGATGGTTCCGGACCTCCTCATTTCCATCAATGCGATCGCTTCCGGATTGCGCACGACCGGGTGAAGGATGCCTCCCGGCGGGAAGTCCAAAGAGAAAACTTCAACAAAACCCGCGCTGGAAAGCATCGCCTTTCCCGCTATCTTGCGACCCGCTTTCATTCGTCAGACCAGGAACCATGCCGATCTCTGGAACCGCTCACTCTCTCTCCGTGTCCACCGGCAGCCCTGATCTGCTCGGCGCTGTCCCCATGCCCGACGGCACGGTCCATTTCGCGGTCGTCTCGCAGATGGCGACGACGATCGATCTCTGCCTCTTCACCGACCGGCGGCATCCCGCGATGGAGACCCACCGCATCCCGCTGACGAATCGCTATGGCGACACCTGGTATACGGCGGTATCGGGCATCCCCGCCGGGAGCACCTACGGCTATCGCGTCGACGGGATCTGGGATCCGCTCGCCGGCCTCTACTACAATCCTAACAAGCTACTACTCGATCCCTATGCGCGCCGTCTCGACGGCCCGACGAAGTATCATCCGTCGATGCGCTCAACGACGGAGGAGGGAACTATGGACCTCACTGACAGCGCCCCGCACGCCCCCCGGGCTTTCGTCCCCGAGCCCGACCGCTACGACTGGGAGGGGGATGCTCCCCTGCGGATCCCGATGACCGATACCGTCATCACCGAGATGCACGTGAAGGGATTCTCGAAGCTTAATCCCGACGTGCCGGAAGAGCTTCGCGGCACCTATGCCGGTCTCGCCCATCCCGCCTCGACCGACTATCTCTGCGATCTCGGCATCACCGCGATACAGCTGCTCCCCGTGCATCAGCACATGGACGACGGCTTTCTCCTCGACCGGGGTCTCGTCAATTACTGGGGCTACAACACCCTCGGCTTCTTCGCCCCCGAGGCCCGCTACGCGGCGGGCGAAGATCCCGTGACCGAGTTCCGCGATATGGTCAAGGCCCTGCACCGGGCCGGGCTCGAGGTCATCCTCGATGTCGTCTACAATCACACCTGCGAGGCCGGAACGGACGGTCCGACCTGTTTTCTGCGCGGGTTCGACAACGTTTCCTACTACCACACCGACCCGGCCCGCCCCGGGAACTACGTTGACTTCACCGGCTGCGGCAACTCGGTCGATGTCTCGCATCCCCGTTCCCTCCGCCTCGTCCTCGACAGCCTGCGTTACTGGGTCGAGGAGATGCACGTGGACGGGTTCCGCTTCGACCTCGCGGTCGAGCTGGGGCGCACCCTCGAGTCCTACAGCCGCCGTTCCGCCTTTTTCCAGGCGATCCATCAGGATCCCGTCCTCTCTCGCACAAAACTCATCGCCGAGCCGTGGGATCTCGGCTACGGCGGCTACCAGATCGGCAATTTCCCGATCGACTGGGCCGAACTGAATGGAAAATTCCGTGACGGAGTGCGCCGTTTCTGGCGGGGCGACCCGGGTGTCTCGGGTGAGTTCGCCTCACGCATCACGGGGAGCGAGGATCTCTTCACGCACAACCGGCGGACGCCGGGAGCGAGCGTCAACTTCATCACCTCGCACGACGGCTTCACCCTGCACGATCTCGTCAGTTATAATCAGAAGCACAACCTCGACAACGGGGAAAAAAATGCCGATGGCGACTCGCACAATATTTCCTTCAATCACGGAATCGAGGGCGCGACGACGGACAAGAAGATCCTCGAGCTGCGCCATCGCCAGGTGCGGAACTTCCTCGCCACCCTGATCTGCTCGCAGGGCGTCCCCTTCCTCCTCGCCGGGGATGAGCGGCTGCGCTCGCAGTCGGGCAACAACAACGGGTATTGCCAGGACAGCGCGATCAGCTGGATCCCGTGGGGCGCGAGCGCCGAGGCCAAGGCGCTGCGTCTGTTCGTGAAGCGGCTCCTGAAACTGCGGCGCGATTTCCCCACGCTGCGCCGCAACACTTTCTTCAATGGAAAAGTCCCCGACGGCGACGGACTGCCCGACATCTGCTGGCTGCGCCCCGATGGCAAGGTGAAAGAATCGATCGACTGGGAGGCCGACAAGCCCGGATCGTTCTCCGTCCTCGTGCATGGGGCGAGCCCGGAGGAATCGCTCCTCTTTTTCTTCAACGCGCGGCACGAGACGCGGGAATTCAAATTCCCCCGTGCTCCCAAGGCGACCTGGGAACTCGTCGCCGACACCCGCGATCCGCTCCTCGAGGGCAACCGCACCGCACCACCCGTAACCGTCCTCGTGACGCAGCGCTCCATGCAGATCTGGAAACGCGCCTGAGCGGTCCGTCTCAGAGCCGGATGCTGTTACGACTTCACGTCGCGGCGCTCGAAGGCGATCCAGCCGATGAGGAATCCCGTCGCCCCGAATCCGCCGAGCCACGCTGCCGCCTCGAGGAATCGTGCCCAGGGGATATCCTGGTAGAGCAGGTAGAGCCAGGCGGACATGCGGGAGGTCACGAAATACTCGCGATACGGATCAAAGGCCGGGAGCGGGATCGAAGAGAGTACGCGATCCGCCACAAAAAAGGCCACCGTCAGAATCGTCGCCGCCGCAGGCTTGATTTTAAAACATCCTAACATGAACGCCATTCCCGTCACCGGCAGGTAGATGAGGGAGAACCCGAAGATCGCGAGGAAATAGCGGGCAAGCCCCTCGTTCCATTCAAAAAGAGTCACGCGGGGAAGTTCCGGCGTCCATACGAGCATGCCGCCACCCCAGCCGCGCTCGAGCAGCCCGACCGCGAGAGCGGAGGCACCGACGAAGAGGAAGAGCACACTGGTGTAGATCTGGCAGGAGAGGAACTTGATGACCAGCAGCCGCAGGCGTGAGACGGGACGGGCGAGGATGAGCCGCAGGTTTCCATCCTCGGTTTCCTTCGCGAGGATGTCGCCGGCGATGAGCGCGACGAAGACGGTCCCGAGCAGCAACATCGTGAAGACGACGATGAGAAAAGCGAGTGTCAGGGCCGAGAAATACTCATCGAAGCCGCCCGCGATTCGACTGATGAAGGTCGCCATATTGGCCTCGGACTTTTCGCGGGTCCAGAGGAAGTAAAAGAGGATCTCGACACTGAGGAAGACCCCGAAGCCGATGTAGGTGCGACGCCGCGCGAAGAGGCGGAAGAGTTCCCAATAGAGCTGCTGGAAGAAAAGTCTCATGCCTCGTCGCCTCTCTCTTTCTCATTTTCCTGCACTTTCGCGACGCGGCTGATCTCGAGATAGAGCGTCTCGAGCGATCCCGACTCGGGCGCGAAGCAGGTGAGGCGCGCGCCCCCCGCGACGAGCGCAGCGAGGAGATCGGCTGCGAAGAGGTCGGCGGAAAAAGCGACTTTCTCCCCGAAGATCTCACCGCCGAGATCGACGCATAGTCGCCGCGTGAGGTCCTCGTTCTCCGACGCGAGGCGATAGAAGACACGACCGTCGCTGAAGCCGTTGACCCGGCCCTCGTAGACCTTTTTCCCGCCCTGGAGGATGACGACCTCGTCACAGACCTGCTCGACCTCGGTGAGCAGGTGCGAGCTCAGCAGCACGGTGAGACCGAGCCGGTCCCGCAGGTCTAGAATCTGGCGGCGGAACTCGACGATGCCCTCGGGATCGAGACCGTCGGTTGGCTCGTCGAGGATGAGCAGCTCGGGCTGGGGCAGCAGCGCCTGGGCGAGGGCGAGACGCTGGCGCATCCCGTGACTGTAGGCCGAGACGCGGTCGTGGATGCGTTTCTCGAGCCCGACCCAGGCGACCGTCTCGCGCATCACCGACTCGGGCACGCCGCCCGAGTAGGCGGTGAGGACTTTCAGGTTCCGCCAGCCTGACAGATACTCATAAAAGGCCGGTGCCTCGAAGATCGCGCCGACTTTCCGGATCGCCAGCTCGCGATGCTGCTGTACGGAATACCCGCCGATGACAGCCTCGCCGCGGTCGGGATGGATCATACCGAGGAGCACTCCGAGCGAGGTGCTCTTGCCCGCGCCGTTGTGCCCGAGGAGCCCGCAGATCCTCCCTTTGCCGACGGAGAACGAGACCTCGTCGAGCGCCGCAGCAGCGGCACCGGGGAAGCGCTTCGAGACATTGCGGAACTCCAGCATCATTCTGCCTCGACCATAAACTGCACTTCCCGGAGTACGTGCCCGTCGGCGTAGAGCACATTGACGCCATCGCCGACATCCTCGTGGAAGTTCTCCTTGTCCGAGACGATGGGGATGCCCGAGGCCTGCCCCGTCATGCCGAGGAGCTTCAGATTCGAAGTCTTCTGGCCGTTCACGAGGCTGTTCCAGAAGTAGCTCGACCCGGTCTTTTCGAAAAACTCCCCGTGATCGGAGGGACATTGAAAACTGAACTCGTCGCCGACATACTCGAGGAGCACGGTGTCGATCGCGGGGTCATCCTGGTCTCTGCTCTCGCGCGCTGCAACGAGGGTCGGAAAGGTCATGCCTTTGTCAGTGAAATAAAGGTTCAGCCCGATCCCGATCTCGCGCAGCTTCCCGGCGCAGAGGGTGGAGCGGGCATTCGCCTTCATCATGCGAAAAGTCGGCACACTGATGGCTACGAGGATGGCGAGAATCGTGAGCGTGACGAGGATCTCCACCATGGTGAAGGCGGCTGCTCGATCCGGTTGTTGGCGGACTCGTTTCATCATCGCCCTCTCATTCCCGCCATCGACCGCTGCATCTCCTCGAGGAGCGGGGCAAGGTCGATCTTGGTCTCGGCGCTGGCATCCTCGTAGTAGGATTTCAGACCGGCCTCGGTTATTTTCTCGGCGACGGCGGGATCGGCCTCTTCGAGCCTCCCGGGGCCGCCGCGCTCTTCCTCCATGCGTTTGAGGGATCGCTCGACGATTTTTTTCCGCTCCTCACGATCCATCTCGTTGAAGGATTGCATCATCTGCTGAAAGGCCCTTCCGACCCGCTTTTCGAGAAAGTAGAACTGCTCGTCGGGACTCAGCTCAGTAAAAAAATCGCGACGCGGATCCCGCTCGGCCGATTCCTCGAAGAGACGGACCTCGGAGGCCTCGAGCTCGTTGAGCATCGTCGCGAGGGTGCCGATGATCTTTTTCCGCTCTTCGGGATCCTCGACGCCCTCGAGAGGATTGGCCTCGACAAAAGCGACCACTTTCTCGGGAGTCGCCCGGATCGAGCCGGCCCAGCGGACGACCCCGTAAGCGACCCCCCAGAGGAGGACTAGAGCGGCGATGCCTCTGAGGAGCAGTCGATTGCGGGAATTCATGTGTGAGGGGAGACGGAGTCGGTGCGGGAAAGGTTACGCCCGGCTGCCGCGACGGAACTTCCTTTTCAGATCCGCTATCGAGTATACCCGCATCCCGATGGCGGCGGCAAGATAGATTAGCAGCCCGATGCTCACGAGCACCCCCATCGTGCCGAGCCGTTTGAAGAATGCCCCTTTCGCCATGAGGATGGACTCCCCGAACTCGGCCATGCCCCAGACCGCTGCGCCCATGATCGTGGCCGCGAGGAGCATGCGCCCGACCCGGCTGTAGAAGCCATCGGTGAGCCCCATGAAGCCCGCCCCGCGAAGACCGAACCAGAGCAGCCCGACATTGACCCACCCCGCGATCGAGGTCGCGAGCGCACAACCGACCGGCCCGAGCCAGAGGTAGAGCGGGTAGACGAGGAGCATGTTCGTGATCGCGGTGATGATGGTGTAGCGCATCGGCGTCTTCGTGTCCTCACGCGCGAAGTAGCCGGGCTGCAGGACGCGGGCGAGGATGTAGGCGGGCGTCCCGATCGCGAAGGCCGCGAGGACATAGCCGGCGAGGATCGCGGACTCGCCTTCGAATTTTCCTCCTTCAAAGATCGCATACATGATCTCGCGCGGGATCACGAGCATCGCGATCGTCGCGGGGAGGCAGAGAAAGAGACAGAGCTCGATCCCCTGACTAAGACTGCGCTTGGCCCCTGCTTCGTCGCCGCTGCGAAGATTGCGGGTGATCTCGGGCAGCAGCACGACGCCGGCCGCCATGCCGATGAGCCCGAGCGGGAGCTGATTGATGCGGTCCGCATAGAAGATCGCCGTTTTTCCCCCGATCTGGAGCGAGGCGATCGTCTGCCCGACCATGAGATTGAGCTGCTGCACGCTCGCACTGACGAGCCCCGGAGCCATGAGCAGGGAGAGGCGCTTCGCATCGTCGTCGAATTTGGGAAGGAGCGGACGCAGGTCTATCCCCCGTCGCAGGCACGAGATCATCACGACCGCGAGTTGCAGCACCCCGGCGACGACGACCGACCAGCACAGCACGAGGAGCGGCTCGCCGGTGCGGGGCACGACGACGACTAGACCGATGAGAAAGACGACATTCAGCACCACGTAGGCAAAAGCGGGCGCACCGAAGACCTTGCGGCTGTTGAGGATACCACTCAGACCCGCGACGAGGCAGATGAAGACGAGGTAGACCACGGTGATGCGCGAGGCCGCAACGGCCGGCTCGAGTCGACCGTCCGAGGCAAAGCCGAGGTTCGTCAACTTGATGATGGGCTCCATGAAAATGAAGGAGACGACAAAACACCCCATCAGAATCAGGAACATGGACGAGAGCGTCCGGCGCGCGAAGAAGTCGGCCTCTTTTTCCCCGCCCTCTTCGAGGCGACGACTGTACATGGGCACAAACGCCGCATTGAACGCCCCCTCCCCGAAGACGCGACGAAAGAGATTCGGCAGCTGGAAAGCCGCCACCCAGACATCAGACATCGCTCCGCTCCCGAGATGGGTCGCGATGAGTTTGTCACGGATGAACCCGAGGACACGACTCACGAGGGTGAGCCCACCGACAGTGAACATGTTGCGAAGCATAGGGGGAGGAAGGAAAGAGATAGAAAGGACAGCGCCACCAATACGGCGGGGAATCGACGATTATTTCACTTCCGGTGCAGTAGCCGTCGGGGCGGCCCCCGTCGGGGCGGCACTGCTCTCCGCCGCCCGCGCCTGGAGGAAGGCGCCGAGAGGCTGCAGGTCATTGCTACCGTCCTCGAACTTCGTGCCCACCTCGGTCAGGCTGGGCATCTGCGCGATCACGTCGAACCCGCTCGTGATCATGTCAGGATTAAAGACGAGCCGGGTCAGGGCCATGCCCTCGAGGGGGCTCAGGTCGGTCACGGGCGTCTCGCCGATGTGGAGGCGCTGCAGAGGCGTGCCCGCGAGCGACGAGAGGTCACGCACGGCGGTGCGGTGCAGGGTCAGGCTGATGAGAGGCGACTTCGCGAGCGGGGCGATGTCGGCCACCGGAGTATCCGTGAGCCAGAGCATCTGCAGGGGCATGCCCTCGAGGGCGCTGAGGTCCGTCACTTTCGTCTCCACGAGATTCATCTCGACGATGCCGAGTCCCTTCAGCGGGGAGAGGTCCGTGACGTCCGTCCCGCTGAGGTAGAGCTTTTTGAGATCGCTCATGCCCGCGAGGGGGGCGAGATCTTTCACCGCCGACTTTTCGAGGTAGAGTTCCACGAGCGGCATACCTCGCAGCGGGGAAATGTCGGCCACTGCGCAATCCTGGAGATAGAGAGCCATCAGCGACATGCCCTGAAAAGCCGAGAGGTCCGTCACCCCGCAATTGTCGAGGGCGACGGCCTCGACCTGGCCGGCGTTGTCGATCTGGAACTGCCCGTTGCCGGTGTAGCCGGGATTCTTCGCACGGATCGCTTCATGGAGTTTCACCTCGCTCCAGATTTGCGGAGCCGCCGGAGCGGACGCCGGGACAGGTTCGGCAGCGGCAACAGGAACGACGGGGCCCTCGGGGATCGGCTTTTGCTCCGCGACCGGAGACCTTCCGCACGAGGAAAAGAGCAGAGCGGCAAAAACAAGACAGGGAACGTGGCGGAAGGTCATGCCGCCATACTCCACGAAAGTTGCCCCGCAATCAAGGACCGAGCGGTGCCCGTTCCGCTCCGATGCGACCGCTCCGGACGGGCCTGACGAAGGACTTTCCGCTCGACATAATTTCTTTTCTGCATAAATATCATAAAAATGATAATTAAATGGAAATTATCCTGCGCCGTGGTGCTCGGGCTGGGCGGGTTGACCGTCCCGCTCCACGGGCAGGGGTTTCCTAATGTGACGCAGACGCCCGGCCGTCTCCTCACTCCCCTGCTCGCACCGCAGCAGGGCCGCACCGCCGTGATCGCCTACAACAACGACGAGACCGTGCGCGGCGAAGCTTTCGCCCAGGTCTGGAGCGGTGGACGACTAAATTCACAGGGACAGGCAAATAATCAAAAATCAAAAAGCACCCACTTTCCCACTTTCCGTTAGATCACTCCATCATGAGGCACACTTGAATCATATGCCACTGCTTGTGCTTTTATCACTGCTATCTCCGCAGCCATCGCGAGATCGCTTGATCTCGTACCCACAGCAGTCCGGGAACTCGAGTTCACCAGCGCCGACGCGGGGAATCTGAAGGGGAGGGATCCGGGCGAGAGAAGGGGATGGTTCCACCGGCGATGAGGGATCGTCGCGCTCCGGCGACTAGGAATTTCCTTTTTCACCCCCCCGGCTCCCTTCCCGCCGAAGGCCCGGGGTCGGAGGGGGTTGAGCGGCAGAGTTGCGCACCTGCGGAGAATGTCCTCACTTCTTCTCAGCACCGAGGAGTGCCTCCGCAAAGCGCTTGCCCACTTCGATCGTCCCGGCAGCGGTGAAATGGGTGTGGCTTGGTTCGAAAAGAGAGAGAAAAACAAGACCGTAGAGAAGGCTTCGCATGAGACATCCTCTCACCTTTTTTAGAGGAGGGAATGCGGCACGATCGTGGGGAGAGAGGTTTCGCTAAAGCGGCCCCCCTTGACAACGGACACGGTCGAAGGCAGCGGCAGACCCTGTTGCATTCCGCTAGATTTCATGTGAACAGTAAAGTGCCATGAATCCAACTCTCTGCATCATCGGTGGCTGCAACGGCGCGGGCAAGACGACCCTTGCCCGTGAACTGCTCCCGCGCATGGGACTGATGCGTTTCCTCAACGCCGATGAGATCGCCCGCGGGCTCTCACCGCTAGATCCTACCCTCTCGGCCTTCAAAGCCGGTCGCCTCGTCATCGAAGAAGCCCGCACCATGCTCGCGGCGGGCGCGAGTTTTGCGTTGGAATCAACTCTCAGCGGGAAGACCTACGTGGCGATGCTGCGCACGGCGAAGGAGCGGGGGTATCGTATCATCCTCCACTACGTGATGATCGCCTCGGCCGATCAGGCCGTCGAGCGTGTGCGCCTGCGCGTGCGGATGGGAGGGCACCATGTCCCGGCCGGCGATGTGGCGAGACGATATGAACGCAGTCGGCGCCATTTTCTAAACGACTACCTGCCGCTTGCGGATGAATGGGGCGTGTGGGAGAATATAAGTCCGCCGGCCAGACAAATCGCAGGGAACGAAACCCATTCAGTTCCTGACCTGATCGAACTTTTTAACGCCACCAAACTCATGGAATCGAACTCGACCGAACCCGATACGATGTCTGCGATGGTCCTCGAAGCGAGCCGTGTCGCAACGGAAAAGATGCTCGATTATTACAAGCGCATGGGCATCAAGGTGACACCGCAGATGACCCTCGCGCCCGAGCCGAAGAGGCGGGTGCGGAAGGCGAAGGGTTGACTACTGCAATTGCAGCAGGAGTTTTCAATTTCAACCCTTCCGCATCCTTGTCACCCTCGGGCCAGGGAAGGAGGAGGGGGGGGCGATACTAGGATTACGGGCATCAACGAGTAAACTTCGCAATCCGTGCCTCGACGTCTTCGCTAAATCGACGAATCACGTCTTTCGTGAACTCAATCGGATCAATCGAGGGATCTTCCACCAAAGCGGTGAGATCCATCGCGAAGGAAAGCTGATCCGCTTCGTCGGTAGCGTGGCTTTCGAAAAATGTCGCATTGGCCCGCCGCCTTCCGAGTGTCGCGATGTCGTAGCGTTTCCCTCCTGCTATTTGGGAGTCGAAAATTCCATTGAGGGCCATGGCCAGATTCTCGTGAGCAGACACGTCGAGAGCGATTTTCTCCGAGTCGTTCATCCAGTCGAGACCACGCCAGACCTCACAGCCAAGCACTTTTTCAGGGCGATCCTCTTTGGGTAGTGATCGCATCGCCCGGATCGCGGCCAGTACTACCGCAATGTGAGTGTCGTGCTTGTCGGCGAGGTTGTGCGTGTAGACCACCCTGGGACGAGAAATCCGGAGAATCGCCGCCAACTCTTCCGCAAGCGAATCGTTCGCCGGATCTTTGATCTCTTTGCTCGGATAGGCCAGCTGCCACATCGCTGAAAAATGCCCCACTTGAGCGGCATCATTTTGCTCCTGAACGCGGACCTTTTTCGTGTCCTCGTCGCTCATCCCGGCATACGGGCCGGAGCGCGGACTTCCCCCTCCATCCGTGCAAGTGACGCCGCCGAACCACTCGGTATCGCTGTGATAACAATTCAGGATCCCGTGAAAGGCCATGAACTCGAGGTCGTCCTGGTGGGCGCCGATTCCGAGGTGCGTGATCCGGGGAAGCGCTTCCGATTCGGGCGCCGAATCGGGAATGAAAAGCTGGGCGGCGGATTGATTGAGCTTCATTTCTTTCTACTGAAAATTACTTGATAGCCGGGAGACTCGCGGCAGCCACCGCCTGACCGTGCCGCTTCTCTTTCTCACCGGGAGTGCGGAAACGAATGGATTCGGCAAGTTCCGGAAATTCGGTCGCGAGCACTTGCTTCGCTTCCCGCAAGAGGATGTCGCCTCCGGCGCCGGAGGTCACTCTTCCCAGCGCCAGCACTTGACGGATGTCATAAAAGTCGGCGTAATGGGCCACGGCGTAGCCAAAATACCGACCGATGGATTCGAAAATCTGTTCGCTCGTCTTTTCCCCGGCCTCGGTTCGCTTTTGCACTTCCTTGAGCCGGTCCGGAAATCCCATCTCGGCCGGAAAATTGAATCCGATTTCCGGAGTCGCCAACCGCGCCACCGCCTGTTGGCAAAGATACTGCGCCCCGACCCCTATGCCGCCGGACCACTCGTCCGCCGGAGCGTCGGTCCGGTAATCGAGCGGCGCGAAAGCGAGTTCGTTCAGCCAGGTCGTGATATTTCCACCCGGCGTCACGTAGCCGACCGCCTCGCTCGTTCCCATTGCCACCCCCAGCACGCCGGTGTCGCCGCTCGCCATCGAGCCAGCCAGAGCAGTGACTTCGCCGTCGTTCACGATCTCGAACGGAACGCCGCCCCACTTTTCCTGAACCTCGAAAAACAAGCGCCGTACCCGTTTGTCGAAGACGTCGTCCGGCACACCGCGAAATAGTGACCCGACCCGCGCTTCGTTGTTCACATAAATGCCCGCCGCGCTGCCCCCGATCGCATCGACGCGCGGCAGATGCGCGGCAGCCCTCTCGAGGCTGTGCTGGATCCCGTCGAGATGGTATTGCGGATCGCTTCTAAAATACGGATCCCATTCCACTTCTTCAGAAAACACGACCTCTCCGTCGATCACTGCAGCGCACTTCCGGTCGCTTCCTCCCAGGTCGAACCCGATGCGGCACCCGTCGAGATGCCCGCCCAGAGACATGACGGACTCATTCGCTGCGGGCAATTCATTTACCGTTCTCAATACCACGATTTCGAATGGTCGCCGATAGGCCTTCGTCCCCATGAAATCCGAGTCAAAAGCCCTCGCTCCGTTGGGTTGATATAACCCGGCTATCTGATTCGACAGTTCCTCGCTTCCACCGAGGTAGACCCGGTATCCACCACGCTGCCACAGCAGAAACTTCACGAGTCGCTCTACGTAACGGAAATTCAGCTGCTTCGAATCTGCACCGTCTTCAGGGAGAATCGCCGTCTCGTAGACCGAGACACTTCCACCGGGTTGTTCGAGAGCGATTCCGAACGAGTGTCCTTCAGCCCCGGAGTCCTGAACTGATCGACGAAATGAGCGATTCCACAGCGCGGCGGGAATAAATTCAGGATCGAGCGGAGGCGGACATTGGGGGCGAATAGTCATCTTGAAGTAGGCTTGAGAGATCGATTCTCGAACCCTATCGCAAACTTGGTCCAAATCTCAAGCGCTCGCAAGAGAGGATGATAATTCGAAGGGACCAGGTTGATAATCCGGTTCAGTATTTTCAATTTAACCTTTTAAACCCGTAAAATATGGGAATTAAGCAACTTGTAGCCCAATAAATAGCCTGTCCCTGCGAATTTAAGGCCGCATCACTCTGCAATGTTGATCTTGCCAGTCAGAAAATGATCGAAGTGGCTTCCGCGCGGACCCTCACCGCCGACTACGTAAATGGTGTCGCCGACGACGACTACTCCCGGATCGTTGTAGACGCCGCCGGGAGGGGTCAAACCTTCGAGTCGCAACCAGCGGTCCTGCTCAGTATCATACGCGAATACGATGTCGTTCCACGTGTGCTGCGCCATCTTCTCGGCGCTGATTTTTTCAGCTTCTACGCCGCCGACCAGAATCACATAACGGTTCCTCAAAGTCGCGCCTTCCCAGCCAGAGAGAAAAAACGGCATCGACTCGTGTTGAATCCAGGCGTCGCGTTGCGGATCGTAGGATAGCGCGTCATTCAACTTCATGCGGACTGTCTTCCCATCTTTGCGGCGGGCCAGCTTTATTCCCCCGAACAGATAAAAACGTTCACCGACCGCAGACGAACCCGCCCAGCCTCGAGGGCCACCGGGAATAGCTTGCTTCGACTGCCAGCCTAAATCCGGAGCTTCAAGATCGAAGACCTCGACGGTATCGCGCATCGTTCTTATATCGAGGCCCATGATGCCCTTGGTCTTATCGACGAGATACTCATTGCCACCGGCGACGATCAAGCGACTACCGATCGCGCCTGCAGACGGGTGGGTGCGCGGCACCGTGAGTTGGCTGTGAATTTCCCATCGCGGCCCGCTGCGCGATTCAACGAGGTGAAACACGTCCGGTGATGCGCCCGAATAGCCCTCCGCAGTGAATTTTTGACAAAGCCCGCCGACAATGTAGGTGCCACTTGAGTGAGCGATGCCACGAGTGTATTCCTTTCTCCCCGGCATGTTAGGTAACTTTTGCCACTGCCGCTTTTCCATATCGTAGCGGAATACCCACCGTGAAGTCCGCCGCGAAGGCTCATCGGTTTCATCGCCTTCGGGAATAAAGCCACCAGCCAGATACAATGCACCATCGCGACGAACAAACGCGGCTCCGGATATTCCAGCTGTCGGACCAGCTTCGATGAAGTCAAGAGGTTCAAGCGTCCATTCCACCGTGCCCAGAACCGGCAAGGCATTGACGTAAGCCGCATCGCGCTGCGAAAGAGTAACGTACGGTGGCGTCGACCAGTCCCCCTTTCCCAGAGGCTGAATCGGATTCTGCGCAAAGGCATCCGACAAAGTGAGAAATAGTAGCCCGGAGAACAGTACGCAATCCATCTTTAACAAATGGGCACGTCGCGGATTCAGAGAGATTCGCATGAGCAGTTGGCAAGCTTGAAGACGCCAACTCTCTTCCCCAAAAGGCTAAGAGACAACGCGCGCGATACCGTAAGCGCCCCTATTGAAACTCAGCCTGTTGCCCCACTAAAAAAGGCCGCTGAAGAATAAAGTCGAAGGGACGGTTAATAGGGTTAATAGAAAGTCGAAGGGACAGGTTGATAATCAGGTCCAGTATTTTCAATTTTACCTTTTGAACCCGAAAAATATGGAAATCAAGCAACTTGTGCCCGAATAAATAGCCCGTCCCCGCGAATTGTCCCCGCGAATTTTGATCTCGTACTAGCAAACGTCCGGGGACTCGAGTTCACCAGCGCCGACGCGGGGAATCTGAAGGTGAGGGAACCGGGCGAGAGAAGGGGATGGTCCCACCAGCGACGAGGGATCGTCGCGCTCCGGCGAGGGCAAAGGGACAACTGAATCTCATGCCCCGGCAAGGGAGGCGCTGGCGTTATTATTAGCCTGGTACCGTGAATTCCGGCAAGCCCCTTTCCTTGGTTCTCTGCACGCGCTCAAGGAACGGGGCTTGCCTAAGCCCCGCATCTCTTGGCTCCGCAGGGGGGGCATTGGGGAGTCTGAGATTGATAATTGGTTCCGTGGTTCGGTCGCTTGACCGGAATTCGTTATCTGCCCCCGTCACCCGAAGAGCCAACCCGTGACCTGCTCTCCGGTGTCGGGATTTTCGAGGATCAAATGGGAAAGTTGTCCCGAGGCATGGCAGCGGAAACGTTCGCTGCGCTGCGCGGGCGTGCCGACGGCCTCGACCGTTTCGACAGTCTCGCCGAGGCGATTGCGTTTGGTGCGGCTGACAACACCGTCGGGTCCGATCTCGTAGCCCGGGTGGCCGTCGGCGGCGTAGCGGGTTTCACTCACGAGTACGATATCGGACGGCGGTGGAGGCAGATCGGGTCGATTCAGGGACGCGCCTCCGTTCGTCCCGAAGTCAGCGGTGAAGCGATTTCGCCTAATGGAGTCGAGCTAAAGGGCGAGGAAGGTCCGGCGGGCGCGGGGTTCGGTCGCGCCGGGACCTTGGAGCGGGCCGTTTCCGGTGGCCGAGGGGAGTCGCTCGAAGCAGGTCGCGAGGACGCGCTTGCTAGTCGGTTTCAGCTGTAAACCCAAAACCTGACTCATCAATTCTAAATACATTTCCTTGACCAACTTCTTTACGAATCCAATCCATTCTCCGGTCATCCTCGTAGGCCTGCAAAAGGATCTTCGTATATGCAATAAATTCTTTACTTCCCGAAATCTCCACATGCTTATCGGCAGTGTTAAGTTTCAGGTTATTTCCTTGATCAAGGTCAGCCCCCTCGAAGGCCAGCAAATTTCGTATACTCCCGTCGAAGTAAATATTCACTATATCTAGTAGCTCAATCAGTGTAATGGCCCTTAGTTCATAAGTATCATGTTCGACGATTTTCACATCCTTTGAACCGCAACTTACCAACAACAGCACCGCAAAGACGAGAGCTGAACGAAAGCTATTTGCACCCACCATTTTCTTACTCTTATGAAAACGTGCCCCAGGGAACGATTTCATCAATGTCTTTCCCCGGCCACGCCCGGGAGGGGGGCTGCTAGGAATTTGCTTTTTCATCCCTTCCGCATCCTTGTCACCCTTGGGCCGGGGAAGGAGGGGGTTCAGCCGTTCACCTCCGTGCCGCCCTGAGTTCGACCAACTCCAGTTCATCGAACCACACTTTGCCAGATGCTTTGCTGGAGTTATGGCCGAGACGGCAGCCGACTTTGATCGTGGCGAGCGGTCCGGAATCGAATTCGAATTCAACCCGCGTCCAGCTCTTCGATCGCACGATCGATTTTGTCGTTTCGAAAGTGCCTTCGAGCGAGAGCGTTGCTCCGAAGTTCTTCGTCTCGACGTTCTCCGTCTTTATCACACCGGAGAACCGGTAAAGGGTGTTAGGCTTCACCGTCACGGTTTGCTTCAGGAAGCTGTCGTCGGCCGTCGCATTCTCGATCACGGCGCTCTTGGTCCCTCCGCGGGCTTCCCCCTCGTCGATCCTGGAGACGCCCTTCTTATCCCAAGCGGAGAAGTCCCATCCCTCCATCCCATCCTCGAACGACGGATTTTTCAGCAGATTCTCGCGTCCACCGGTCTTTTCCTGAGCGACGAGCGTCTGTGCCATCGCAGCAGCGACCAGCACGGGAATCGCCCATCCCCAGCCCGGAGCCCAATTCGGTTGGTTCTTCATGCCCCGAATTAAATCAGATGGCAATGGCGTTTGTCATCACAATTATTTCTAGGAATTTGCTTTTTTATCACTTCCGAAATAATCACGGTATAAGGCAAATAATCAAAAAACACCCACTTTCCCAACTTTCGTTAGATCACTCTATCATGAGGCACCCTTGAATCATAAGCCACTGCTTGTGCTTTTATCACTGCTATCTCCGCAGCCATCGCGAGATCGCTTGATCTCGTATTAGCAAACGTCCGGGAACTCGAGTTCACCAGCGCCGACGCGGGGAATCTGAAGGCGAGGGATGCGGGCAACTCGCAGAGATGGGCTGACAACGGATCTTTGAAACCGGCCGGCCCCTTGATTTCCGCCCCCCCAAGCGCTACCCTTATCCCATGCAAACGACCGTCACCACGAAAAACATGGTCACCATACCGGCGGAGCTTTCCCGCAAGATGGGCATCACGCCGGGCTGCCGCATCGAGTGGAAGGAGCCACAGGAGGGCAGCGACGAGGTCACGGTGCGGGTGATCCCGACCCGGGGCGAGCGGTCGCGGCGATTGAAGGGCGTAGGCCGCCAATGGTCGCCGGAGCGGGATGCGGTCGCGGAGCTGGTCGCGGAACGATTGTGTGAGGAAGAGGAGCAGATCCTGCGATGACCTATCTGTTGGATACCTCCGCCCTGCTCGCCCACTAGCGGGACGAGCCCGGCACGGATGCGGTGCAAGATCTGTTCGACCGGGAAGACTCGATCGTTCTCCTGTGCAGCGTGAGCCTCGCGGAGATGGCCAGGCGTCTGCGCGAGCTGGCAGTGCCCGAGCAAGGGGTGTGGCAGATAATCGCCGACTACGAGGGACTGGCCTCCGAAATCGTTCCCGTGGACGCCGTCGTCGCCCGCCGGTCCGACCTGATCACGCGCCGGGCGACCACGCGTCTCCCCCTCGCCGATGCCTTGATCGCCGCCGCCGCCGCCTCGCGAGGGGCCGCGCTGGTCCACCGCGACGCCCACATGCGGTCTATCCCGGAGTCCGAGGTGCTGCAGCTCGATCTCGCCGCGACGGTTTAGCCATGGGAGACGGGGTCAGGGAGACGGGGTCACACAACGAATTCCGGTCAAGCGACCGAACCACGGAACCGAACCCCCTCTACCCCGGGCTTCCGGTGGGGCGGTTGAGGAAGGGCTGAAAAAGTAAATTTCTAGCAATAATCCCTCCCCCCTTCCCTGGCGTTTCCCCCACTCTACTGCCGCCCCCCGCTGCCCCGCGAGGTGCTCAGAGGTCCGATCCTCCTTCCTATTCGTAAAATTCGGTCCATTCGTGGTTCCAATCCCACTTCCCCTTCCGATCCTCATGCGATGTGCGCCGCAGGGCCGGCCCTCCTGTCGCCACCCTCCCCATCCCCGCCTTGCCCTTTCCCCGGGCCGCGCCATACTTCCCGCCTATGGCCGGTTCCCTTTCCTACGCAGACATCGGCGTCGTCTTTGACCTCGACGGCGTCCTCATCGATTCCCATGATCAGCACGAACGGAGCTGGTTCCAACTCGCCGACGAGATCGGCAAGCCGCTCACGAAGGAGCAGTTCAAGGAGTCGTTCGGGATGCGCAACGTCATGTGCATCCCCCACGTCTTTTCCTGGACCTCGCCCGAGGACCACGAACAGATCCGCCTGCTCGGCGACCGCAAGGAGGAGCTCTACCGCGAACTCCTCCGCGCCGACGGCATCGAGCCGCTCCCCGGAGTCGTCGCCCTGCTCCAGTCCCTCACCGATGCGGGCGTTCTTTTCTCCCTCGGTTCCTCGACCTCGCGAAAAAACATCGAGGTTTGCTTCGCCGCGACCGGACTCGAGCGCTTTTTCGGACCGTTCTACACGGGTGCCGAAGATGTCACCCGCGGCAAACCCTTCCCCGACGTCTTCCTCGAGGCCGCCGCGAAGATAGACCGTGGTCCCGCCCACTGCCTCGTCATCGAAGACGCCCATGTCGGCGTCGAGGCCGGTCTCGCCGCCGGGATGAAAGTGCTCGCCGTGACGACGACGCATTCCCGTGAGAGTTTCACCGAATCCGGCGTCGCCCGCATCGTCGATTCCCTCACCGAAATCGACGCCGCCGCCGTGCTCGCTCTGATCTCCGCCACCGAGATTAGCGCTTGAGAACGCATCTCTTCCGTGTAGGAGTTTCCCCCGCCGTCGATCAAACCAACGCAGCCAGACCACGCCCCAACGCCTCATGAGAGTCAAAGCTTTTCCCGCCCTCGTCCCCGCTCCCGGCCTCGCTGCCGACCTCGCCTCGGTCCCCTACGACGTGATCAATACCGAAGAAGCCCGCGCCCTCGCCGAAGGCCTTCCCAACAGCTTTCTCCGGGTCGAGCGGGCCGAACTGGAACTCCCCGCCGGGGTCGATCCCTACAGCGAGGAAGTCTACGCCCACGCCAGGGCCAACTTCGAGAAGATGCAAAAAGACGGCATTTTCATCCGCGAGCCCGAGCCCTGCCTCTACCTCTACCGCCAGATCATGCACGGTCGCGCGCAGATGGGCATCACCCTCGCCTGCCACATCGAGGACTACGAAAACGACATCATCAAAAAGCACGAAAAGACCCGCAAGGTCAAAGAGGACGACCGCACCCGCCTCACCGACGTGCTCAGCGCCAATACCGGACCGGTCTTCCTGACCTACAAAGACGTCGCCGCGATCGATACCTTCATCGACACTTGGATCACCTCGCACGAGCCCACCACTGACTTCGTCGATGACGTCGCCGTGCAGCACACCGTCTGGCGGGTCACCGGGACCGAGGCCGCCCCCATCCTCTCCGCTCTCGGCGAAGTGCCTTTTTCCTATGTCGCCGATGGTCACCACCGCAGCGCCAGCGCCGCCCGCGTCGGCAAAGAGCGCCGCGAGGCGAATCCGACCCACGACGGCACCGAGGACTACAACTGGTTCCTCGCGGTGATGTTCCCCGCGAGCCAGCTCAACATCCTGCCCTACAACCGGGTGGTGAAAGACCTCAACGGACTCTCCGCCGACAGCTTCCTGCAGCGGCTCGCCGAGAAGTTCCACCTCGATTCCAACGGACAAAAAGTGCCCGACCACGCCGAGTCCGTCTGCGTCTATCTCGACGGCCATTGGCACACCCTCTCCTGGGATACCGTGGAAACGACGAACCCGATCGACCGCCTCGATGTCTCTTTCCTGCAGGACCACGTCCTCACCCCGCTCCTCGCGATCGGAGATCCCCGCACCGACAACCGCATCGACTTCATCGGCGGCATCCGCGGCACCGCCGAGCTCGAAAAGCGCGTCGAGAGCGGAGACTGGGCCGTCGCCTTTTCCATGTTCCCCACGACCGTGCAGCAGCTCATCGACATCGCCGACGCCGGCGAGATCATGCCGCCCAAATCGACCTGGTTCGAGCCCAAGCTGCGATCAGGATTGTTTGTCCATACGCTGGATTGAGCGGGGTGACTCCCTAACTCCAAAGTAGCTGCGGCTTCAACAGCAAATTCGGCGGGACCGGTCATTCGGCTGAAGCCGAAGCCAACTTTCGGGTGCGTGATTGGTCGCCAAAGTGTCGATTGCCTGAGTTTGGATTGACCTGAAGTAATCTTTCAGGCACCCTTCCCGCATTCACGGCGCTATGTCGCGTCGTCTCACCAACCGGTGCCCATAACCCGCGGAAAACACAGATGTCGAAGCCTCGAAAACGAATTGTGGTTGTCATCGTCGTTACTGCCTGGTTCGCCGCCGGGTGGGCTCTATTCACCGGTTTCAATCCCACTCCGCCAGAGCAATTCAGCGATTGGATCGGTGCCCGTCGCTCGCCAGCAAAAATTGGATTTCTCGAAAAGACGGCGAACCAGAGCGGTTTTCGTTTCTTTGCAGAACAAAGGGCAAAAGCAGATCTGCAGCTGAGTGAGGAATTGCTGAAGTCTCCCGAGTTTGCCTTTGTTGTCGCCTCCGGTCTCGACACGGTCCATCCGTTGCCTGGAAAATTCGTCACGTGGCCCCACTTGGAAAAGGCACTCGCGACTCACTTTCAGAATCCCGACCCGCAAGCCCTGCGGGAGGCACTATTGCTCTCCACGAAAAAGGGATTCTCCCCATGGGAGTTGACCTTGGCGCGCAGCGCCGCGCTCAACAAGTCCGAAGACGAACTGGCAAGCGCACTGGAGGAACTCCGCCGCTATGAAAATTACTACGGACTTGACTCTTCCCTCTCGGCTTCGCTGGATCGGGTGGCTGAACTCTATCCTCTGCCCGCTCATCAGCTCGCCCGTTTACTTCTCTCCTCGGATCATGATGCCGATACCGACAAATGGATCAAGAGCATCCTCGCTGACCGTAACATCAGCCCCGGCAGTGCGTTTTCCCAATTACTGCAGCAACTCAAGTCCGGCCCGCTCCAACAAAGCAACTGGGAGATCGTCGGAAAACTCATCAATGAATCCGGGATGGACCATTTGCGGAAAGAGCTGCTGACTTGGCTTTTGCTCTCACCGGGGTGCGAATCCTACCGGGCAGCGCGCCTACCCGATCTTAAAAAGACCATCACCGCCCTCGCAATGACCGATCAAGAGAGCGCACGCGAGGTTATCAGCGAGGTGTTCCACATCCTGACAGAGGAGTCGGCGGTGTTCGCATCCGACTGGCAGATAGTCGCAGGACTGCTCGCTGATCGGGTGGCTGAGGAAGAGAACCTCTCAAACCTAATCACCTCCGAGATCGGACCTGACTTTATCTGGATAGTACACAAACTGGACAAGGAGGAACTCCTCGACCGCGCGATCCTTGAATGGAGCGAATCGTTGACCAATACCTGGATCTGGATTGGTGAGTTCATTGATCGCCAACACTACTCCGCAGTTTGTCGAGTCATCGAAACCAGTGAGGTTGAAATTATTTCCATAGACAGTCGGCAGGATCGGACCTCTTTCGAGAAGCCTAAAGTTCTCTCCTATTACACCGGCTTAATTGATAAAATCGTTTCCCATACTCGGGACGCGCAGGTGAAAGGATTCATTCATCTAGTCATTTCGATGCGAGCTGAAGAAAACCTCCGAAGCAAGCCGGGCCATGAAGAAGCGAACGCGGAAGTTCTTAAAGCCATTCAGCTACTCAACCGCGCGGAACCGACGAGTAGACTCATCCTTGAGCAGACCGTGTTACGGCTGGTCGAAGAAGATAAAGAAATTTTCGAGGCGGGACGGCCCTGCTTCGATACGTGGAGAGATGGGACCACTCTCGATACGATCATTGGACAGATCTACCGGGGTGATTGGGATCCCGGTAAGCGTGAGATGGAGATCTGGAAGGCGTACGCCGAAAAGGTCGAATCCCTCGATAAGGCACCCGGCCTGAAGGCGATCATCGAGACAATACGGAAGATGCCGCCCCAGGACGAGGATACAGAGAATGCCGCGTCCCGCCTGAAAGAGTTCCTCGAAGTCCCTAACTGGGGATCAAGTATTGAATTCGACCACGTTGAACTTGCTGTCTGGCCGCTCAAAAGAATGGTAGCCGACGGGGACCTGGCTGGATCTGTTGACTGGATGTTCACCCTCGTGCGCGATTATTCCCGGCGCCATCCCGAAGGGGACGAGGGCCGTCTTCTCAAACACTTTTACAAGGAACTTCTTCCGTCAATCAGAGTCCTGCCCACCCGCGAGGCGATCAAATGGCTTGATCTCGTTCTGAATGTGGCGAATTCCGGAGAACTTGACTGGCCGGAGTACTTTTACGACGTGATTAACCGTGACACCGCCCTCGACACAGAGGAAGCGCTTGAGATATTCCGCAGCGCTTTCGTCAGTCATCCTCTTCGCCCCTGGATTGTGCGGAGCCTGTTGGAAAGTGCAAATTTTGGAAGGCTTGAGGGGGACAGGCTGCGGGCGCGCAGTCAGATACGCGAGGCACTTAATGAAGAATGGCAAATTAAGGTGATCGACGCGATCGACGAAAGCTCAATCAATCCGGATGATTTTGAAAGAGACATGGCTGCCGCCCCGGCGGGAGCGCGCCGCTATTTTCTTAACTACCTCCGGGAACAATTGAAAAGACATTCCACGAAGCGTGATCTGCATGAAGACGAAATCTCGCGACTTCTCTTTTGGCAGGCCGAGCAACTCCTCGAAATCGTCGAGCGAAACAGACCTTTCAACTCAAATCAATTTGAAGATGTATTCGAAGCCCTACTCAAGCGAAAGGACGAGCTGAAAATTCACCCCCGGATGCAGAACATCATTGCGAGACTGCAGCGCGTTTCCGTCGATGGCCCTCGTCCGGGCATGCATCCTAGCGAGGTGAAAGGTCTGGCTCATTGGCAGGCCCGTACTGAGCATCTCCGGAAGGGTGGTCAAAGTGAGATCGACAATCTGCTGACAAACGAGGCCCTTCCCGTCACGGAACGCGCCTGGGCACTCGTTCTCAACAATTACCACCCCGAGGCTCGGCGACTAATGGAAAAGAGGGCGAATGACCTGAATTTCACTTACCCCCCGAATACGGATCCGAATGACTTTCTGACAGAATCGGTGATCTCCTTCCCGGGAACATTCCCGGAGAACTCTATGCTCCGAATCTACGGCGAATTATATCTCCAAACACGGCGGCGCGGGAATCCTTATTTCGACCGTGCCAGCGGAATCAAGCAGCCGTGGCCCAGCACAGCCAGAGCTTTTGAAAGCTTCGAAGAAATCCCCGGGAAACTAGCGCGCAGATTCGAGGCGACGGAATTCACCGAAAAGAATCTTGAGAAGAACATTTTCTATACTCTGTGCCAAGTTCGCGGGATTGCCGCTCTGATGCCAACGAAAGCGGGTGGCATGATGAGCGAAGAACCGAGCGATTTCCTTGCAGACCGCCTACACATCAACAAACTTGAGGCACAGCTTGCCTTGGGGAATCCGGCCCAGATTGGAGAAAGACTCGCGATGTTGGAAACGGGAAAATCGTATTTGGGAGGGCTTGACGAGGGCTTGAATGTTCTGCGATATCACCTCTGGAGAAAGTGCATTCTGAATGAAGAACTCCAACCGGAAGAAAAGAAGCTTCTTGAAACCCTCTGTTTTGAAGAGTTTCCGGCGAAGGTTCTGACGGGTTCCCATGCCCGATCTTATTCGCAATTTCAATACCCGACTAATCTATCGAGGATTCGGGCCATTCACTTCGCGCTAGCCCTGATCGAAAAGAGCGCCGCCGCTACATCCGATTATTCATGGTTGAATTTTCCCGGACTCGACTATGAACTCTACCGGCCTTCCTGGACCGAAAAAACCGATTTCTTCTACCACACAGCCCTGGTCATCGCGGCAAGGACCCGGGATTGGGACGAAGAGTCGCGCTGGAAATGGATGGCCCTTTTCCAGACCGATCCACCGGGGTCTCCGAGAGCCAAACCCATTCGGACTTTCACGCTGTTTGCAGGAACGGGATATGCTCCTTTCGACGAAGTGAAGCAACGCGGACGCGATTTTGCGATGAAGTTTCCGGAGGACGGATGGAGCTTCCTGACCCTGGCCCGGTTAGGGGAGAACAGGGACCCCTCACTGATAGAGTTCGGTCTCACAGGGGCGGAACGCTACATCGAAGCAGATCCCAGAATAAAAGCAGAACTCGATCATATCACGGGTTCTGCAGCGAAAACAGACTAGCTCCCTACATCATAAAACGCAGCATCTCGGACGCCCGCTTCTCTCTCGGCTTATCTTCGATCGCTCCCAACAGCTCATCGAGGCCATACATGGTTTTCACGCGATGCGTGTGCAGGGCGCGATCGTAGGCCACCGTGCCGGATGTCCAGTAGGCGGCGGCGTAGGGGCTGTCCCGGGCAAAGGGCGACGGACCGCGTTCCCCGGCCGGGTTCGGCAAGTTCCGCCAGAGTCGCCTGTGTCGGTGGTGGGACTTGATCGCCCTCGGAACGAGCCCGCCATACCCGTATTTCGCGAGTTCGGTGATCGCGGCAGCGTGGTTGTTCACGTGCACGAGCCCGCCGTAGCCCTCGCGGTTCACATTCCGATCCTGCTGGATGATCTCATCGAGCACCGCACCGGTCATCCCCGCCACATCCGTGTAGGGCGGCGTCCCGTCCTCCTCCGGGAGGGTGATCTTGTTCCCGTGAATCCGCCCCTTCGCCTTACGCGTTCTTCGTCATTCTCCTCCCGAAGACCGATTCGCCCCCATGACCCGCGCCAGGTCATCGTCGATTCCCCGGCGGACTTCAGGAGCAAGATCGGGGCGTTGCTCCCCGAGGAAGTAGCCGGCCACCACCGAGGCCCCGAGATGTCCGGCCATCGCGCTCATCTGGTGGGCGCGCGCCATCGCGTTGAGGCCCCTGGAAACGTATTCAAAGTTCATCATGGCTGAAAACGTCGGCGAGGTCGCTCTCCCCCGCTGCGCCCGATTGCCCTCAGTCGTACTGCCAAATGCCCCTCGCGCCTCCGGCCCTAAGGCCATAATCACCGTTACGAACCTCGACGGGTCTCGCGAGAGCTTCTCTTTAGGCCAACACGTTGAGGCTATGCGGAAAGCGGAGTACGCGTTCTCGGGACTCGCCACGGACCGCTCATTCTGCAATATTCAGGATGGATGCCTCAAACCCGATCCATGTATTCCCTACAGATCTCGGCCTGCCTTCTCCTCGCGGGCGGGAGTCTTCATGGCGTCGATTTTGAAAAAGAGATCGCCCCTCTCTTCGGACGGCTTTGCCTCGACTGCCACGACACCGCGACGCTCAAAGGCGGAGTAGGGCTCGAGACCTACTACCACGCCCACCTCCCCACCGATGCGGGCGCGGCGATCTTCACCCCCGGCGATACGGCGAAGTCCGTGCTCCTCCACGTCGTGCAGGAGACCAATCCGGAAAAGCGCATGCCGCCCAAAGGCGATCCCCTCTCCCCCGACGAGATCGCCCTGCTGAAACGCTGGGTTGAAGAAGGGGCGAAATGGCCCGACGACGGCTGGCGACCGCCCCTGCACTGGTCCTACCTTGCCCCGAAAAAATCAGCTCCTCCGACGGCAGCCGCGCCACCTGAGGCGCGTCACCCGAACGAGATCGATTTTTTCATCACCGCAGAGCTTGGGAAAAACGGCCTCGCCCTCAATCCCGAGGCGGACCCCGCGAATCTTCTCCGCCGCGTCTCTCTCGATATCACCGGGCTGCCTCCGACCCTCGCGCAGGTCAATGACTTCCTCGCCGACCCGTCTTTCGCGCACTACACCCGACTCGTCGAAGAACTCCTCGCCTCGCCCGCCTACGGCGAAAAGTGGGCCGTGCCCTGGCTCGATCTCGCCCGCTACGCCGACTCCGAAGGCTACCAGCGCGACGCCCCGCGCAACATGTGGCCGTGGCGCGACTGGGTCATCGCGGCGCTCAATGCGGACATGCCCTACGACCGCTTTTCGATCGAGCAGCTCGCCGGCGACCTTCTCCCCGATGCCACCGAGTCCCAGAAAGTCGCGACCGCCTTTCATCGCAACTCGCCCCTCAATCTCGAGGCCGGGACCGATCCGAACGAGGACCACTACAAACAGATCGTCGACCGCGTCAACACCACCGGCACGATCTGGCTCGGCAGTACGGTCGGCTGCGCCCAGTGCCACAATCACAAATACGATCCCCTCTCGGCGCGGGAATACTACGAGCTCTTCGCCTTTTTCAACAACTCTCCGATGGAGTCGAAGCAGCAAGGCACCGAAATGGGCATGTCGAACATGGTCCACATCGGACCCGTCATGGAGGTGACCCGAAGCACCGCCGACATCGACGCCGAGCTCGAGGCCGAGGCCGACTACGAGAGCCACCTCGCCACGCTGCGCCGGGACATCCTCAAAGCCGTCGATGTCCAGCTCAGGAAAGACCCGAAAGCCCGTGACGCCCTGCCCGAAGAGGTAAAGAAAATCCTCGAACAGGATCGCGAGATGGACCTCAACCAGTGCCGCACGATTTCCAGCAAACTCGCGCTGAAAAATCCCGGCATGGGGAGGCGGCTCGAAGAGGCCGGGATCATGGAGACGCGCCTTACCGAGCAGCGGAAAAAAGAAGTCCGCATCCTGCAGGAACTCCCCGAACCACGTGCCACCTTCGTCGCGAAGCGCGGCGACTTTCTCGCCCCCGGGGAACCGGTCGCTCCCGCCACCCCCGCCGTTCTTCATCCCTTCCGCGACGACTATCCGCGCAACCGTCTCGGTCTCGCGCAGTGGCTCGTCGATCCGGCGAACCCGCTCGTGGCACGCGCCTACGTGAACAGGCTCTGGATCGAAGTGTTCGGTCAAGGGCTCGTGACGACCCCGGAGGACTTCGGCACCCAGGGTGAAAAACCGACCCACCCCGCCCTCCTCGACACCCTCGCCGTCGCCTTTATCGGGGAAGACGGCTGGTCCATGAAAAAGGCCCTGCGCCGCATCGTCCTATCCGCTACCTACCGGCAGTCCATCGTCGTGAGCGGGACCGCCGCCGCCCGCGATCCGCGCAATCAGCTCCTCTGGCGTCACCCCGGCCATCGTCTCAGCGCCGAGATGATCCGTGACCAGGCGCTCGCCATCAGCGGACTGCTCAGCACCCGGAGCTACGGCGTCAGCGTGCGCCCCTACCAGCCCGACACCTTCTGGCGAAAAAGCGCCGGTGCCTCCGAGACCTACTACGTTCCCTCCCCTGGCGACGATGCCCACCGCCGCGGCGTCTACACCCTTTGGCGGCGCAATGCCCACTACCCCAGCTTTGCCAACTTCGATGCGCCCGACCGCTCCGCCTGCATCGTGAAGCGCGACATCTCCAACACCCCGCTTCAGGCGCTAACGCTTTTGAACGATCCTGTCTACGTCGAGATGGCCGACGCCTTTGGAAAACGCATCAAGAACGAAGGCGGAGCGACACTCGAGGCCCGACTCCAGTGGGCCTTCCGCACCACCCTGACACGAGCACCAAGCGAGCCCGAGTTTCAACTGCTCCACTCCGCCTTTGAAACGGTGCGCGCCGAATCGGGCTCGGAGGAAAAAGCCTGGCGGGAGATCGCAACGATTTTGCTCAACCTCCACGAGACGATTAATCGATCATGAGACTTGCAACACCATTTCGCATCGTCCCCAGGGAGGAGGGACACTCCTGTCCCTCTCTTTCCTATCTCCCCACGAAAATGGGCGACAGGAGTGTCGCCCCTCCTTGGCACACAACCACCAGCAACTAGCCGGGTAACACTTACCATCTTAGCACTCCGAGAATGTCTCACCCCTCATTCAATCGCCGCCGCTTCCTCTCCCGCACCGGAGCCGGACTGGGTTCGCTCGCGCTGGGGTCACTCCTCGAGCGCGACGCCGTCGGGGAGATCCCGCAGGCCTTCAAGTCGATGGCACCGCAGGCGAAAAGCGTCATCTTCTTCCACATGACGGGCGCGCCGTCGCAGCTCGATCTTTTTGACGACAAACCCGTCCTGCGAAAATATGATCGCCAGCTCGCGCCCGAAGAGCTCTTCAAAGGCAAACGCTTCTCCTTTCTCCGCGGTCACCCCAAGCTGCTCGGGTCGCCCTATCAATTCACCAAACATGGCCGCAGCGGTCTCGAACTCTCCGAGCTGCTTCCCCATCTCGGCGGCGTCGCCGACGAGCTCTGTCTCGTGAAGTCGGTCCACACGACCGAGTTCAACCACGGCCCGGCGCAGCTCGTCTTCCACACCGGACTCAATCGCCAGGGCAATCCCTCGATCGGTTCATGGACCACCTACGGTCTCGGCAGTGAATCGGAGAATCTCCCCGCCTACGTCGTTTTCCTCACCGGCAATACTCCCGGAGCCGGTGCCAATCTCTGGAAGTCGGGCTTCCTCCCGAGTATGCACCAGGGCGTGCCACTGCGAGGCGAGGGAGATCCCGTACTGTTCCTCAACAGTCCCGCCGGCGTGACCAGAGAAGAACGCCGCCGCACCCTCGACAGCATCGAGTCCCTCAACCGCCAGCATCTCGAGCAAGTCCGCGATCCGGAAATCGAGACAAGGATTGAGCAGTACGAGATGGCCTTCCGGATGCAGACTTCCGTCCCCGATCTCGTCGATCTCTCGCAAGAGGACGCCCTCACCCTCGAACGTTATGGCAAAGGCGAGTTCGCGAGCCAGTGTCTCAAGGCCCGTCGGCTCGTCGAACGCGGGGTGCGCTTTGTCGAACTCTTCCACGGCGACTGGGATAGCCACGCGAGTCAGCAAGCGCGCCTCGCCGCGAATTGCCGTGAAGTCGATCAGCCCATCGCCGCCCTCATCGCCGATCTAAAACAGCGCGGGCTGCTCGACCAGACTCTCGTCGTCTGGGGGGCCGAGTTCGGACGCACCCCCATGCTCCAGGGCGATGATTCCCCCGCCAAATGCGGACGCGACCACCAGAAAGACGCCTTCACTGTCTGGATGGCCGGCGGCGGCGTAAAAGGAGGAATGAGCTACGGCTCGACCAACGAACTCGGCAACGAAGTCGCGGAAAATCCCGTCGAAGTGCGCGACCTCCACGCCACGATGATGCATCTGTTAGGGATCGACCACAAGAAGCTGACCTACCGCTTCCAGGGTTTCGACCAGCGCCTCACCGGGGTGGAAGAGGCGCGGGTGGTACGGGAGATCCTGGGGTAAGTGCCCTCCCCTGATCGGGCCGATCAGGGCTACCTTCGCGCGGTAGCGCGGGCAGGGACGTTCGGCCCGAACGTCCGATTCCACTACCGCCTCACCCCGGACGTCAGCGGCGTCTCCGGCGTTTCCTTCGGCAATCGTCCCTGCGCTTCATTCAGCTTCACCGTATCCAGCCTCGGCAGGACATGCTTGGCGAACAGCTCGCATTCCTCGAGATGCGGATAACCCGAAAGGATGAAAGCCCGTATCCCCATGTCGATGTAGCGCTGGAGCTTTTCATAGACCTGATCGGGATCGCCGACGATAGCGCTGCCGCAACCGGATCGGGCGAGGCCGACCCCACTCCAGAGATGAGGCTCGAGATAGAGGTCGTCGCTCTGCGCGCGCAACTCGTCCTGCCGCATCACGCCGGCGCTCTTGCTGTCCATGCTGCGGTCTTTGATCTCCTGACCCTTTTCAAGATCGAGCTTTGAAATAAGTCTGTCGGCGGCGGCCCGCGCTTCGGCCTCGGTCTCCCTTACAATGACGTGGCTGCGAAATCCGAAGTCGATCGTCCTTCCATACGACGCCGCCTTTTCCGACATCCCCTTCATCGTCTCGGCGATGCGATCCTCGGTCTCCGGCCACATCAGGAAGACGTCGCAGTGTTTCGCACAGAGATCCTGCGCCGCAGGGGAGATGCCGCCGAAGTACATGAGCGGTCCTCCGTTCTGCTGATACGGTTTTGCCGCATCAGTGTTGGGCAGGCTGATCTCGTAGAATTCGCCTTTGAATTCGTAGGGTCCCTCCGCCGCCCACATCCCCTGGAGGATTTGAATGATCTCGCTGCTGCGGGCGTAGCGGACTTCGTTGCTCTCTCTCGTCCCCGGCATGTCAGAAGAGATGATGTTGATGCAGAGCCGACCCCGGGCGATGTGATCAACCGTCGCCAGAGCGCGTCCGAGCATGGGCGGCCAGACTTCGCCCATGCGCAGGGCGACGAGCTGGTTCATCTGCGTGAGCTGCGGGGCCATCGCCGCAGAGAACGCGAGAGCATCCTGCCCCGCGATCCAACCCGAGGGCAGGAGGATGTTCTGATATCCGAGGCGGTCGGACGTCCTGACAATATCACCACAGTGCTCGTAGTTGCTGCGGAGGGCTCCATCGGGCACGCCGAGATACTCGTAGTCATCACCGCAGAGCGCCGAGAACCAGGCTACTTCGACCTTTCGTTCAGGACTGCGGATGATGGGAGGAGAGGGCGAGGTGGCGGTCATAGAGCTGCGGTAAGGTCAGGATCGGTCAAAGGTCGCTATCTTCGCCGCCGCTTCGGCGAGGACGGGGAGTTCGGTGGCGAGAAAGCGGAGACGTTTCATGATGTCGCCTTCGACCGGCAGATCGGTCCCGCCCTCGAAGTCGGCACGGGTCACGTAGACATAGCGCGGGGACACGAGACAGCGATAGTCGATCGCGAGGCTGTTCATAAAGGCGAGCGGGGCGAGGTAGCTTCGATTCGCGCCGGCACTGCAAACGAGACCGACCGCTTTTCCCTTCCAACTGCTGCCGGTGAGCTCAATGAGATTTTTCGCCGCAGCGTTGAGGTCGTAGTTGTAGACCGGTGAGACGAGGAGGATAGCCTCGACCCCGGCGAGGACCTCGGTAAGGGAGATCGTCGCCGCATTCTGATAGCAGAGGTAGCCGTCGCAGGCGGGGAGGTCGAGCTCGCCGAGATGCACCAGATTCACTTCGTGATCCGCATCCGTGAGCAGAGCGGTGAGGATGGCGGCGAGATAGGCGGGCTTGCCGCCCGGGGCGAGGTTGGTGTTGATGACAGCGATCTTCATTTTTGTGTGATCGGGTACGGGAGGAGAGATGCCTACTCGGTAGAAGGACTCCCTTCTTGAATTAATACCATTTGCACTTTTATCTTTCCAGCTCAGCTTCCTCCCTGAATGCGCCGCACCAAAGAGGGTTTACTCATTCTCCAAACCCTGTTAACAAAGACTCTTTACCCCGAATTCGATTATGTCCAACAACTCGCTCGATTCTTCCCGTCCCTGGTACAGCGGCATCACGCGATACGAATGGCTCGTCCTCATTATTGCCTCGGCAGGATGGATTTTCGATGTCTATGAGGGGCAGATCTTCAATCTTACCCGCAACAACATGCTCGGCGACATCCTCGGGCAGGATCCCGGGAGCGATGAGGTAAAGAAATACGGCGACTGGTTCCTCGGCGTCTTTCTCCTGGGCGGCACCTTCGGCGGATTGCTCTTCGGTTCCCTCGCGGACCGCTATGGGCGCAGCTCGATCATGATCGTGACGATCCTGATGTATTCGGTCTTCTCCGGTCTCACCTATTTTGCGACAGATCTCTGGCATGTCACGGTGCTGCGCTTCCTCGTCGCCATGGGTGTCGGGGGTGAATGGGCCGTGGCCGCAGCCCTCGTCTCCGAAGTCTTCCCCAAACGGGCCCGTGCCCACGCCGGCAGCATTTTCCACTCCTCTTCGGTGATCGGCACCTCACTGGCCTCGCTCGTCGCGATCTGGGTGGGGGCGAACTGGCAATACGCCTACCTCATCGGTGTCCTCCCTGCGCTCCTCATCGTCTGGGTGCGTATCGTGGTGAAGGAGCCCGAAAAATGGAAGCGCGCCCGCGAAGAGGCGAAAGCCGGCAGCGGCAAGGTGGGCAGCTTCAAGGAACTCCTCACCGTAGCGCCCTGGCGTGGGCACGCCTTTGGCGCGATGGCTCTCGCCGCCGTCGGTCTGGGTACTTTCTGGGCTGTGACAGTGGCGGGTCAGGACCTCGCTCGCGAGATGCTCATCTCCGAAGGGGTCTCTCCCGAGGAGGCCTCGCAGAAGGCGAAGTTCGCCTACGGCATCGTGCAGACGCTCGGCGGCGGACTCGGGCTCCTCCTCTTCGGGCCAATCAGCGCGCGGATCGGGAGAAGGATGACGTTCGCCATATTCCACGTCGCCGCCCTCGTGATCACTCTCGTGGTCTGCTTCTTCCCTGACAATTACACCACTCTGCTGATTCTCCTGCCGATCTTCGGTTTCTTCACACTCGGAATGCATGCGGGCTACGCCGTCTATTTCCCCGAACTCTTCCCCGACCGGCTACGGGCTACGGGGATGAGCTGGGGCTTCAACGGCGGACGACTTCTCGCCGCGAGCCTGCTCATCCTCTCGGGCAAGATGAAGGCAACCATGGATCTGAACATCGCGATCGCCTGGCTCGGTGGATTTTTCCTCCTCGGCATCGTCGTGATCCTTTTCCTACCCGAAACAAAAGGGAAGGAACTCCCCTCATGATCACGAGATTCCTTGCGTTATGCACAGAATTCCCACGCTAACATCACCATTATAGGGCGGAGCCGGTTTAAAAAACGGAGTGGCCACATAATTCAGATTCGAATTTTCGAAATCGGGGTAGGATTCCGGAATATGGATCCGAAAACTCTCGAAAACCTGATCGTCAGGGAAATCCGCAAGGCGAAAGAGATCTCCAGAAAAGATCTCGCCGACCGGCTGGGAATCGCGAAGTCCACTGCCGGTCGCCGCATCGACAGCATGATCGAGCGCGGCATCGTGGCCGAGATCGGCATCGAGGATCGGAAGGAAGTCGGACGTCCGCGCCGCTTCCTCGCGCTGCAGGGTAGCTTCGGCGGTTTTATCGGTTTCGATTTCGACGCCCGGAATGTTCACGTCGTCTTCATCGACTTCGCACAGAAAACGTTGGAGCAGAGGACGGTCAATCTGAGCGCGAACCCGACGAAGGTCGAAGTCCTCTCGCTGCTGCGGCAGCACATCAGCGAATTCCGGGCGAATGAGGCGGGACTCACGATACGGGGAATCGGAATCGGTGTCCCGGGGCACATCCAGCGCGAGGGGCGCCTCGGGCTGAACTACGCCTTCATGGACGACTGGCGTCAGGTCGACTTGCTTGAGGAACTCTCGCTCACTCCCGATCTGCTCCACATTGAAAACAACACCCGCGCCATCGCCCTCGGCGAGTACTGGCTGGGCCCGAATGCCGGAGTGAAGAACCTTGTTTGTATCAGTGTCAGGACGGGTATCTCCGCTGCGGTCATTGTGAATGGTGAGCTCATCGCCGGCACTCACGAGATGGCCGGTGAAATTCGCGGATGGAAGGTCGCGACGGGTGACCGCGAGACGCCCGCATCGGAGTGCATTGAAAAGGTCGGGACGGTTCGCGCGGTGACGAACGGGACGGGGGTGACGGACGAGAGCTGGGGCGAGTTCCTGAAAAACTGCCGGGAAAGTCAGCCCGAAGCTCTCGAATTGCTCTCGCGTCTCGCCGAAATGCACGCCGAAGTCGCGGCTCGACTGGTACAGTTGCTCGATCCCGAGATTGTCTTTTTCGCGGGTCCCTTCACGGAACTCGAGGAACTCTATCTGGGCCGCATCCGCCAGGCGACCGCTCTCGCCCTCGAAGGTCACTATTTTGCCCCGCCTCCGATCAAGGCGGTCACGCTCGGCGAGTATACCGGAGCCCACGGGGCCGCAGCGCTTGCGGCGGCGCAGTCGCGTTCGCTGTGATGTGCAGGACGTAAGACCGGACGAATCACGACTCAGACAGCAGCTTTGCGTGCCCGAAGACCCGCTATCGAGATCTGCCAGATCGAAGCGAGGATGAGGATCGCGCCGACCCATTGTAGCGGACCAAATCGCTCGGCAAAGAGCAGCCATCCTCCCAGGGTCGTCGAGACGGGCCAGAGCATCTGGATCGTCGCGCCGGTCGTCACGGTGAGACAGCGGTAGCCTTCGTTCATCGCAAGCTGCCCGCAGCCTGCCGCCGTCGCCGCGAGGAGGAGCAGACCGATCTCGCGGACGTTGAGCTCGGGCATTTCGGGCACGGCGAGAAAGGCGATCGGCACGAGAATCCAGACGCATTGCGCGAGATAGATCGTGCCGATGGAATACGTAAGCGAGAGCTGCCGCACCAACACGACCGACCACGCCGCCATGATCGCTCCGAAGAGGGCGAGGATCTCGTTGAAACCTATCGTGAAACCCTCCCCACTCGCGCGCGGTCCGACGAGCAGGACGATCCCGGCGAAGGACGCAGCGAGCCAGAAAAAACGTTTCACGGTGAGCCTTTCCCCGAGCGAGAGCATCGCGATGATGGAGGCGAAAATCACGTAGGTGTTGCAGATGAGGGTCGCCTTTCCCGCCCCCAGGGTCGGCACCGTCCAGTAATAGGCGGCCGTCCCGAGGAGCCCCGAGAGCCCGCGCAGAACGAGCGAGCGGTCGCGGAAGACCGGCCTGATCAGCGTCGGTCTCCGCCCGCGGAAGAAGACGAGCACAATGACGATGCCCACCGCCGCCCGGAAGAGCAGCGGCATGTCAGGGGAGATGCGATGTTCTCCCTGACCGATATATTTCAGCAGCAGGGTATTCACCGTGAAGGCCATGACCGAGAGCACCATCACGACGATGCCGCGCCGGGCCGAGGCGGCGGCCGGTTGAAAAGTGGGTGCGGGTGACGGGGTTGATTCCGGTGTTTTCATGGCGATACAAAAAAGGCCTCAAGGGAGTCCTCGAGGCCGGATTGGGGAAACGCGGGAAACAGAAAATCGGGGCTGCGTTTACGATGAATCAAACCTCGGGACCGGTCATTACCGGAGCCAGACTCGACGCGCGGCAGCGACGACGGCGTCGATGGAGCAGGCGGATTTGGACTTGAGGAGGAAAGTCATCGGGGGAGATTCGGTGGGGTATCTTTGTCCCGAATCCCGAAAAGCGCAAGCGCGGGATGGCGAGTAGGGACGCCTTTGCGGATTTTGCGGCTTTGACGAGGGGGGTGCCTTTTCACTACTCTCTCCCCATGACCCACGACTCCTCCCCCTTCGCCACGCGCCGCGAACTCTTCCATCTCGCCGGCAGCATGGCCCTCGCCGGTCTCGGCCTGCCCGCGAGCCTGCGGGCCGAAGAGGCTGCCAAGGTCACCAAGACCACTCCCTCCCTTGACCCCCTCCAGCGTTTTCCCCGCATGGTCCATGAGTATTACGTGAACAAAGTCCGCGGCGTGGAGCAGCGGGCGATGGAGCGCAAGGCGGCCCTTTCCACCAAAGCTGAAGCCGAGGCCTACATCACCGATGTCCGCGAGCGCATCGCGAACGCCTTTGCTCCCATGCCGACAAAGAAGACCCCGCTCAACGCGAAGGTCACCGGCATCCTCGACCGCGACGGCTACACCGTGGAAAAAGTGATCTTCGAGAGTCGGCCGAAGTTCTACGTCACCGCCCATCTTTACCTACCGAAAAACCGCCCCGGCAAAGTCCCCGGCGTCGTGGGAAGCTGCGGGCACTCGGACAACGGGAAGAATGCCGAAGCCTACCAGAGCTTTGCCCAGGGCCTCGCCAGGCTCGGCACCGCCTGTCTCATCTTTGACCCCATCGGCCAGGGGGAGCGTTCGCAGTATCTCGACGAGAATCGTAAACTGCTCATCCCCGGGCCGACGCGCGAGCACAATCATGCGGGAAACCAGATGGAGCTGGTGGGTGAATTCCTCGGCTCGTGGAGAGCGTGGGACGGGATCCGCGCGCTCGACTATCTGCTCTCCCGGCCCGAGATCGATCCGCAGCACGTCGGCATCACCGGCAACTCGGGCGGCGGCACGATGACGACCTGGCTCATCGGCCTCGAGCGTCGCTGGACGATGGGCGCGCCCGCGTGCTTCGTCTCGACCTGGCGGCGCGCCATGGAGAACGAACTGCCGCAGGACAACGAGCAATGCCCGCCCCGCTCGCTCGCCTGCGGACTCGATCACGATGACTACCTCGCCGCGATGGCTCCAAGGCCTATCATCATCCTCGCGAAAGAGCGGGACTACTTCGACGCGCGCGGGGCCGAGGAGTCCTTCGCCCGGCTCCGCCATCTCTACGGTCTCCTCGGGGCGGAGGACCAGATCCAGCTCCACATCGGCCCGACCACCCACGGCTACTCGCAGGAAAACCGCGAAGCGATGTATCGCTTTTTCAACAGCATCACCGGGGCCTCGGATGCCACCGCCGAGCCCGCTCTCACGATCGACGATGATCCCACGCTCTGGTGTACGCCGAAAGGCCAGGTCGGTCCCGATCTCGGCTCACGCACGGTCTTTCATTTCACCAACGCGAAGGCCGAAAAACTCAAAGCTGCCCGCGAGGCAAAAGTTCTTTCCCTGACAGACCTGCAAACGGCGGTGAGCAAGTCGCTCCGCATGCCCGCACGCGAACCTGCCTCGCCGCCCGACTATCGCATCATCCGCGCCTACGGGGGGAAGCGCGGGTATCCGCAGGATCACTGGATCCACTACTTCGTCGAGAGCGAGCCCCGCACCGGCGCGGTCTGCACCGTCCTGGGAAAAGAGCCGCTCCATTCCCGCCCCGCCCTTGCTCCCGAGGGAGGAGGTCGGGTTCTCCTCTGGGTCGCCGATCAGTCCTCTGACGTCGAACTGCGCGAAGACCCCGTTTTGCGAGAGCTCATCGCCGCCCAATCCGAGGACACCCTCATCGTCGCCTGCGATCCGCGCGGAGTCGGCGACTCCCTCCCCGGCACGGCCGGCAATCAGCCGCATAGTTACTACGGAGCCGACTACTTTTACGCCGCCTACGCCAACATGCTCTCGCGCCCTTATCTCGGGGGCAAGACCTACGATGTCCTCCGCACCATCGATCTCCTAGCCTCGCGCGGCTGGACCGATATCCATCTCGCGAGCAAAGGCCTCGGCAATCTCCCCGGCGGACTCGCCGCGTTCCTTGATGAGCGGGTCAAAAAAATCACCCTGCACGACCCTCTCGAGAGCTGGCATTCCCTCGCCACGACCGAGTACTACGAGTGGCCCCTCTCCCAAATGATCTTCGGAGTGCTGCGGACCTGGGATCTCCCCGAAGTCTGGACCGCCCTGAAACCCCGGATGGGCTGAGACGATTGCGGATTTCGGAATGCGGATTTGGGATTTCGGATTACTCCGACCCAAATCCGCATTCCCAAATCCGCATTCCCAAATCCACAATCCCAAATCCCATGATCCGTCTGCTTCTCCCGCTCTTCTTTTTGACTGGCCTATTCCTCGTCCAGGCCCAATCGAACAAACCCGTCTCGGTCGCCCCGCACGTCCCCGCGACGTGGAAGGCGGGACTGGCCTCCATCGTCGTCACTCCGGAGAAGTTCATCTGGATGGCAGGCTACGCGGGCCGGGACAAACCAGCTGAAGGGAAATTTCAGGATCTCTTCGCCAAGGCCCTCGTCCTCGAAGATGAAGCCGGAACCCGGCAGGTCATCGTCACCCTCGACCTCATCGGGGTGCCGCGGGATCTCCGTCAGGCCATCGCAGAGCGCCTGGAAAAGGACCACGGCATCTCCTCCGCCTCGCTCTTGATGAACGCCTCGCACACCCACAGTGGCCCCGAGTTGCGCCGCCGTCCGGGAGCTCCCACGGAAGAGGAAATGAAAAACCCGAAGGTCAAAGACGCCTGGGAATACACCGAGGGGCTGGAGAAGAAAATCAACGAGGTCATCGACGTCGCCTTTGCCGATCTCCGGCCCGCCCGCCTCACCTGGAACAAGGCCCGCGCCGGTTTCGCGATGAACCGCCGTCGCGACTACACCCTGCCCGAAGGACATCCGAATGCCAACAAAGCCCCGAACCCGTCCGGGGTCGTCGATCAGGAGGTGCCCGCCCTCCGCATCGAGAGTCCCGAAGGCGAGGCGCGCGGCGTTCTCTTCGGCTACGCCTGCCACAACACCTGTCTCGGCACCTACAACTGGTGCGGCGACTACGCCGGCTTCGCGCAGGAGTATCTGCAAGAGCATCGCCCGGGCTTCACCGCGATGTTCGTGACCGGCTGCGGAGGCGACCAGAATCCATACCCCCGCCGCTCGGACGTGGTCCCCGGCGTGAGCGATCTCGAACTCGCCCAACAGCACGGGCGCTCTCTCGCCAACGCCGTCGAGATGGCCTTTTCCACCAATCCCATCGCGATCGAGGGCGCGCTGCGCAATGCCTACGAAGAGGTCACTCTCACCTACGAGGACAGCCAACGCACTCCTCACCCCTATCCGGTCCAGGTCATCAAACTCGGGGACACCCTCACGATGGTGACACTCGGTAGCGAGGTCGTCGTCGACTATTCCCTGCGGCTGAAGAAGGAACTCGCCGGACCCGCCGGAGTCTGGGTCGCTGGCTACAGCAATGACTACTCGGGCTACATCCCGAGCACCCGCATTCAGGAAGAGGGCGGCTACGAGGCCGCGACAGGCTGGTCGCGGGGAATCGAGGAAATCATCGTGGGCAAGGTCCACGAGTTGCATGACAAGCTTCCCTGAATTTCGTCCTCGCCACAGCGTCGGCTGATTGGTATCCCTTTGCCCATGATTCGGCCTCACTTTACCTTGATTCTCAGCACCCTAGCGTTTCTTCATCCCGGCGCGCCCCTTTTCGCCAACGACGAGGCGCTCGCCCTGATCACCCGCGGAGGCGGAGCGATCGCCAAAGGCGGACTTGCTCCGGGCCTCATCGATCTCGTCACGGATACCGCCTTTCCCATCCTGAAAGATTCGGGGGGAAAGACCCTCGTCGCGGGAGGATCGACCGCCACCGATGGTGGAGAAAGCCGCGTCATCGCCTTTGCCCACGACGGATTTCTGAAAAGCCCCGAAATCCTTTCGCAATCTCCCGCCCGTGATCTGCTCTTCAACGCGATCCGCTGGTGCGGCCAATCCGACGAACCCGAGGTCGCCCTCCACCCCGACCTCAGCGGACTCGGCGCAGCATTGAAAGAGGCAGGATTCCGCGTCGAGTTCGTCACCCCCGCGGATGTCTCACGGGGATCCGTGAAATCCGTCTACGTCACGATCGCCCAGCGCGGCTTTGATGAGGAATCCGTCTCAGCTATTCTCAAACGTTGTCAGCAGGGTGCCGGACTCGTCGTCGCCGCAACGCCCTGGCCATTCGGAGGAGACTACCCAACCTTCACCGACTTCCCCGCCAACCGGCTCGCCGCCCCCGCCGGGATTCGTCTCAAGTCTGAAGGCACCGCTGGTGGCAATGCCCCTTTTGCCGTCACCCACACCAATAGAGCCGAGGTCCTCGGTGCCCTCCGCACGCTGCTCGACGGGCCAATCCCGGAAGCCTCATCCGAGCGTGCCGCCATCGGCGAAAAGCTCAAGTCAGGGGCTTCTCTGCGGGGCCCCGCCCTCGATGAATTCCTCACAGGACTCCTCGCCTTGAATCACAAGCTCGGACCCATCGTGCCCACGAGGGAGAAACCCGTCGTCCCCGGGGCCGACCCGCTCGTCGACGCCGTCGTGAATCTCGAGACCTCCTTCAATCTCTCGCTCCCCGCAGGAAAAATGTACGCCATTCCCGCCGCCGCCGACTATCCCGGTGAGGTGCCTGACAAAGCTGTAAGAACGGATCGCACCCTCACCATTGACGGAAACTGGAAAGGCTGGCTCAGCGGCCGTGGTGCCGCTGCCTGGGCCGCGAAGGAGATGCGTCCCACCGGACTGTATGCCGCGCCCGGCGAGGTCATCACCGTCACCGCGCCGGCGGAGATCGCGGGCAAGGGCTTCGAAGTCGTCATCGGCGCCTACAACGGTGGGCTCGAAAATCGCGAAAAATGGGAGCGCTATCCCCGCCTCCAGCATGCCGTCGGGATCGAGGGTCCGGTCACGAAGATCTCCAGCGGACTCGGAGGACTCGTCACGCTCCGCGTCCCGCGTGATGGTGCCTTCGGTCCCCTCGCCTTCCAACTTTCCGGCGGAGTTCCCGCCCCCGTCTACGTCGCCGGAAAAACCGACCTCAAAAAGTGGCGCGCCGAGATCAGGAAGTTTCCCGCGCCCTGGGGCGAACTCGTGAGTGACCGTATCATCCTCGCCCTCCCGAGCCGCTACCTGCGCGACCTCGAAAATCCCGACGAAGTGATGCAGGTGTGGAGCGAGATCATTGAAAAATCCGCCGAACTCTGCGGCGGTGTGGATCGCACTCTCTACCGCGCCGAACGCATTGTCTTCGAGCGACAGACCTCGGCGGGCTACATGCACAGCAGTTATCCCGTCGCGGCTCCGCAGGACAAGTCCGTCGAACAGGCGGTCGACGCCCGCTCTCTGCGGGAAGAGGGAAACTGGGGATTCTTCCACGAATACGGCCACAATCACCAGCACGACCTCTGGGCGTTGCCCGGCACCGGCGAGACGACCTGCAATCTCTGGTCCGTCTATCTTTTCGAGGAATGGGTCGGCAAGCCGCGTGACCAAGGGCACAACTCGATCCGCCCCCTCGATCGCAAGCAGCGGATGAATGCCTACTTTGAGGGGGGGCGAAAGTTCGAGGAAGAATGGAGCATGTGGGTCGCCCTCGAGTCCTACCTCCAGGTGCAGGAGACCTTCGGCTGGGAGCCTTTCAAGGCGGTCTTTGCCGAATACAACGCCCTGCCCGAGTCGGAATGGCCGAAAACGCAGCAGGAAAAAAACGACCAGTGGGTCATCCGGCTCTCGATGGCCTGCGGGAAGAATCTCGAGCCTTTCTGGCGGGCGTGGAACCTGCCCCTCTCGGACAGCGCCGCCGCAGCACTCCGTGATCTACCTGCATGGGAAGACCATCCCGTCGCGGGCATCGTGGAATAGGGCCCTCTTTTACCGAACTTTTACAAAAGGGATTCACGGTTTTGACGCAAAGCCTCCGCTTTCGTGACAGACTGCGGGTCACATGAAAAAACAGTTCTTCGTCCTCTCGGCTCTTCTCCTTTCCCTCGTCCCCTGCCCCGCGCAGGAAGCGGCAAAACCCGTCGCAAAAGAAAATACCGAACCGGCTGCGGCCGATCCGTTTGTGAAGGAGAAAGGGAAAGAGAAGAAGCCCGAGGCGCTCGAGGCGAGTCCCGCCACTCACACCAACGTCGGCGTGGTCGTGCAATACATCGACGTCAAACGCGAGCGCTGGCAGCAGTGGCTCGCCGCGAATGATGCAGCCCTTGATGCGAGCGGCCTGCGCAAGGAAGTCGAGACATGGATCGCGGCGGGCGACGCAAGCCTGGCCGAGAGCTCGCTCGTGATGGCCAAGTCGGGGCAGCGGGCGAAGGTGGAGTCGGTGAGGAGCTTCGTTTATCCGACTGAATTCTTTCAGCAAAGCAGCGGGCTCGCCTTTCCGAAGGCCCTGGAGACGCGGAATGTAGGAACGACGACGGAGTTTGACCCGGTCCTTGATTCGGACGGGAGCGTGGAAATCAATTTCGCTCCAGAACGGGTCATTTACGCCGGAGAAAACTCGCCGCGCGACGATGCCGGAGCACTGGACGGTGATGTGCGCTACCCCGTTTTTGAACTTCAAAAGACGACCACTTCCCTCACACTCGATCCGCAGAGTTGGGCTCTCGTGGGATGCGAGCAGGCTTTTGAGAATGCCGGAACCCGCCAGACTCTCGTCTTCACCCGCCCCCTCGTTCACCACTTCGAAGAAGTTGCAGAGAAGTCGGAAAGCGAGCCGCAGGGAATGCTGACCTTCAGCTGGCTCGAGGTCTCGCATGAGACGCTCAACGCCTCGCTCATCAAGTTGATCGATCCCTCTTCGTGGATCGGTGGAGGCTTGCACGAGGAAGTGAGAAAGGCAGGGGCTCGGATCCTGGAGGAGCGTTCCCATCCGTTCCGGAGCGGACAGCGCAGCAAGAATGAATCGATCCGGCAGATGGTCGTTCCCACCAGTTGGGATCAGGCAACGGAGGGCACCTTCGCGATTCCGGCTGCTTTTGAAACGGCGAATGTCGGCACATCTGTCGAAGTCGATCCGGTCCTCAGTGCCGGCGGTGGCTCGCTCGAGCTGAATATGGCGCCTCAGATCACCTCCTTCGCCGGGCGCGATGTCTTCCACCGCGTCCTCGTCGATGGGGAATGGAAGCCCAATGTGACGATGGATTCTTTCTACCGAATGAGTCCCATGACCCAGCTCAACCTTCCTCTCAACATCCCCATCCTCGTCGCGGTGATGTCCCCGCCCAACGAAAAGGGCTGGACTGATCCGGCGCGCAAGGTGCTGCTCTTTGTGAAATTCTCCCGTTGATCCCGAGCCCCCATCTGTGGGAAACTCGCCACTCATGGCACCGCTCCGACCTTCGCTTTCCCTCCTCCTCCCCGTCTCCGCAGCCGTCGTCGCGGCGGCGATCCTGTGGGGAGGGATCTTGCTCGCAAAGCAGGCGCGGGTCGAGCGGATCCCGCGGAGCGACGCCGCCGTCGGCACCTTTGCCGATGAATTGCAGAGCCGCCTCGCCGCGCTTGAATCCCAGTACGCGCGCCACCTCGCCCGCATTGCCCGCACCGACCTGAATTACTTCTTCGCCGTGCAGGATGCCATCGACGGTGTCGTCGGGGTGCGGCAGCTCTCGACCCTCAATCCCGAAGGCAAGATCGACCTGCACTTGCCCGCCTCGGATGTGGAATCGATCGCCGCCCTTCCCATCCCCGTGATCGATCCGCGCGAGCGTCCGCGGGGCCGGGAACACTTTGTCGAAGTCGGCGCTTTCGACCTCTTCGGCGGCGGCGAGGGTGAGTCGGGCTGGATCGACATGCCGGAAGGACTCTTTTTCTTTCAACGCGTCTCGATCCGTCGCGTCGTCCTGCTCCTCGTCGATCCGCGCCTCGTCGAGGAGACCATGGCGGGAACACTCGGTCCATGGATCAACGAAAGCATTAGCCCGGGGGCGTCCGCCAAAGGGACCGACCGCATCCTCCTCCGCGACCGCGCCCTCGCCGTCACGGGAGATCCTGACACCTCTCCCGCCGATTCCATCCGCACCCTCGCGACCCGCTTCGGTCCCTGGCAGGTGCAGTCGTGGGACGAACGGCAAACGTTCGACACCTACCGGCGCGACCGCCTCGCCATCGCCGCCGCCCTCGCTTTTTTTGTGCTTCTGGCAGGGTCACTCGCCGGTGTCTCCGTTCGCCGCGCCCTCCGCCTCGCCGAGCAGCGCGTCTCCTTTGTCAACCGCGTCTCCCACGAACTCAAGACACCTCTCACCAACATCCTCCTCAACGCCGACCTCGCCACCGACGGAGCCGATCCCCGCAGCCGCCAGCGCCTCGCCCGCGTCCAGGAGGAGACTCGCCGCCTCGCCCGCCTCATCGACAACGTCCTCGCCTTTTCCCGGCGCGACCGGGTCGAAGCGAAGCCCGTCGCTTCCTCCGCCCCCGTCGCGCTGCGTCCGCTCGTCGAAGAAGTCATCGAGACTTTCGCGCCCTCGCTGGAGCGTCGCGGCGTCGCGGTGGAGGTCGTAGGCGGCGAAAAGATCAGCGTCCTCGCCGATCCTGACGCGCTTCGCCAGATCCTCGGCAATCTGCTTTCCAACATTGAGAAATACGCCGCTGCCGGAGGCCTCGCAAGGATCACCCTCTCGGACCAGAGCGGCGAAGTCATCCTCCTCGTCAGTGACCGCGGCCCCGGCATACCGCAGCGCGACCACGAACGAATCTTCCAGCCCTTTCACCGCCTCGACGACCGCACCCGGGAAGGAGTCACCGGCACCGGGCTCGGACTCTCCATCGCCCGCGACCTCGCGATGGAATCAGGGGGGACGCTGCGAGTGCTTTCGGGAGTGACTCCGGGGGCCACCTTCGAATTGCGCCTGCCCGCCGCGCCGGACGCCAAAGTCATTGCCTTTCCCGACTCCCGCGCCTCATGAAGATCCTCGTAGCCGAAGACGATCCCCTCACTCGCGAGGCTCTCACCGCCTGCCTCGAAGGCGAAGGCTTTGCGGTGATCACCGCGTCAAACGGAGCCGAGGCCCTCGAGGCCTGGCAGCGCGATTCGCCCGACCTCGTCTGTCTCGACATCATGATGCCCGGCATGGACGGCTACGAAGTCTGTCGCCGCATCCGCGCGACCGACGCCCGCATCCCCATCGTCTTCCTCTCGGCCAAAAACGAAGAGATCGACATCGTCGTCGGACTCGAGTTGGGAGCCGACGACTTCGTGCGAAAGCCCTTTGGCCGTCACGAGCTGCTCGCCCGGATTCGCGGCGCGCTCCGGCGCAGCCCCGGCAAAGAAAATGCCCGCGGGGCGCGCGAACGAGTTTCCTTCCCGATGGGACCGATCACCGTCTTTCCAAAAGAACTCCGTGCCGAACGCGACGGTGAGACCATCGAGCTGACCCCGCGCGAAGTCGCCATCCTGACCCTCCTCCACGAGCGCCGCGGCGAAGCGGTTGATCGGGACACCCTCCTCGACCGCTGCTGGGGCCTCGATTACTACCCCGAATCCCGCACCCTCGACCAGCACATCGCCAAGCTGCGCAAAAAGCTCGACGACGATCCCGCCGACCCGCAAGTGGTCGAGACGGTGCGCGGAGTCGGGTATCGGTTTCCGTGAAGGCGGGCAAAGTTTGAATCACCATTTGACACCATTTTCCGAAACCGTAAGTTGATATCATGGATGAAATGAAGACGCTCACGATCCGTTTGCCGATCTCCGTCTACGAAAAAGCGGCTGACCTGGCGAAATCGCGTCATCAGAGCCTGAATAAACTCGTTCAGGATGGTCTGAGATCCATTGAGCTGCAGGACCGGGAAAAGCGACTCTTCGACGACTTCACGACTATCGCCGATCTGGGTCGGGAGGAAACAGGAGTGGACTATGCCTTTGAAGCGCAGGCGGAAGTATTCGCTGATCTATGAGCGAAAAGAATCCGCGACGTGGGGAGATCTGGCTGATCGACTGGAATCCCGGGCGAGGTTCGGAACAAATGGGCAAACGCCCTGCGCTTGTGATCCAGACAGATGCCGCCAATTCGAATCCCCGCTACCCGAACACGATTGTTTTGACCCTGAGCACGAAGGGGCTTCCGGTTGCCACCCATGTCCAATTGGAGCCCGATTCCTCGAACGGCCTCCGGGAAACAAGCTCGGTGAAATGCGAGCAGGTACTCACCATTTCGAAGGAGCGGCTCCTTCAGAAATGGGGGCAGGTGTCTTCAACGGATCTAGTCCGCGTAGAACGGGCGGTGATGACGGCGCTCGGAATGTGATTTACTTCACCGCCCCATCCGTGCCGTGATCCGGTGCACCACCTCAAAATATTCGTTCAACTCCGCCACCGGCATCGTCAAGGGCGGAGCGACGCGGATCACTTTCCCGGCGAGCGGTCCTAACAGATGCACTCCGCGCCCTTCGGCGTCGCCGAGGTAACAGAGGCGCACGATCTCGTGGGCGACCTGCTCGGCGGTCATGTCACCGACCGCGACGCATTCGATGCCCCACACGGTACCCTCACCGCGGACGGCGTGGATCGCGGGCAGTTCGTTGAGCTTTACTAGGTTCTCCTCGATCGCGAGACTGAGACGACGCCCCTGCTCGAGCACGTCGGTCTGTTCGAACTCGTCGAGCGTCGCGAGGACGGCGGCGCAGCCGAGGGGGTGACCGCTCCAGGTATCCGATCCGTCGCCGAAGCCCATGCGGGCAAAGACGGCGGCGCTTCCAACGACGGCATCGACGGGCATGCCATTGCCGAGGCCTTTGCCGAGGGCGACGAGGTCGGGCTCGATCCCGTATTCGCTGTAGGCGTACATCGAACCGGTGCGGCCGAAGTTCGCCTGGACTTCGTCGAGGAAAAAGAGCATGTCATTTTCCTGACAGAACTGCGCCAGCATCTGCATGTATTCTTTCTGCGGATGATAGGATCCGCCGCCGCCGAGGTAGGGCTCGGTAATGAGGATACAGAGCCGGTCGCCGAACTCGGCCTTGAGCGCCTCGAGCTCGGCGCGGTAGGGAGTGAGATCGATGGGCTCGCGCCGACGCTGGAGACTGCCGCACTCCTCTTTGGGAAAGCTGATGAAGCGGACCCGCGGGTCTCGCTCTTTGTCGGTCTCGCTGCCGGTGACGGCACCCGAAAGGCCCTTTTTACCATGGAATCCGCCGCGGGTCGCGAGGATGATGCCGTCGCCCTGGGGCCGTTTTGCGAGGCCCGCCCAGAGACCCTTTTGCACCGCCTCGCTCCCGCTCGCAGCCCAGAGGACCTGTTCGAGACGCTTGCCACCGGGGGCGGCCTGGAGATTGGCGAGGAGACGGCGGTTCGCCTCGAGCTCGATCTCGGTGACGGCGTTGTAGGAGGTCAGGGTTACGCCCATATGGTAACCGCTCTCGCCGCAGGCGTCTTCGAGCGCCATGTATTCCATGACCCGTTTCCACCAGCGTTTCGGATTGTGCCCCAAGTTCGCAACGAGCACGCCCGAGGTGAAGTCGGCGAGTTTGCGGCCTTCGGGAGTGTAATGATAGGATCCCGCGCTGCGGTGCAGCACCGCCATGCTCGACGTGCGCGTGCGCAGGCAGGTGGGCTCGGTCTCGACGAGATCGTGACGGAGATGATTCGAGGTTTCTTCGCCCTTGTGTTCGACGAGGTGGGCGGGAGTGGCGGGGGCGGGGGCAGTTAGCGTGGTCATGGGGAAAGTGGGGGGCCCGGTGGGATAAAGATTAAGATTAAGATTAAGATTAAGAAATTTGGGGGAGTCAGACGGTTCCTTGATAGAGCATTTCGGGTTCGGATGTTCCGGGGAGATAGAGTGCCATTCCGCCGGATCGGCCGTTCACCTCGACGACGCCGTTAGGCTCACCGGCGGCGTGTTTGGCGAGGATCGCTTCCATGGCCTGGACGGCGGCGACGACCTGACGGTCGGCGGAGAGGTCGTTGTAGTTTCTTGATGCCATTTCCGAGAGTCGGGCGGCGCGTCCGTCGGTTTCTCCGCCGAGTTCCACATAGGCGACTTCGCGGGCAAAACGCTCGATCACTTCGATGCCGTAGCCGCGCCGGCTGCGCTCGCCCCAGGGCTCGAGGAAACTCGCGTTGTAGTGATTGTTGATCGTGGTCTTGAGATCGTGCGGGGTGCGGCCCTCGACCGTGAGCTCGACGCCGCGCTTGCGGCTATGGCCGTTCCAGACACCGTTGTCGAAGCGGAATTGCACCTCCTGCTCGACGTAGCCGGGGAAGTTGTCGGGGGTGACCCAGCTCGTGTGAATGTCGAAGGCAGCCTCGCGTCCGCTCTCGTATTCGTAGACGAGGCGGAGCTGGGTGGAGTCCCAGGTGGGGCCGTCAAGTGGTCCGACGAGACCCCGTTGACCGGTGCAGCTGACACTCTTGAGTCGGCCGCCAAAGGTGAAGTCGATGAGCTTCAAATAATGCACCGCGACGTAGGTGCCGGGGTTGCGTCCGGTGATCCAGGCGGCGAACTGACTGCCCGAGATCGACTTGGGCTCGAGAAGAGTGCAGTAGCCGTTGTTGATATGGGAGAGCACGCCGTCCTCCACGAGGGTGCGCAGCCTTTTGTGGTCGGGGTCGAGGAGCTTGTGATAGACGACTTTCGCGAGGACCCCTTTCGCCTTTGCCAAAGAGGTCAGTTCGTCGAGTTCGGTGAGACTCAGGACCGAAGGCTTTTCGATGATGACGTGGCGGCCTGCTTCGATCCCCTTCTTCGCCGCTTCGAAATGTTTGTCATCAGGCGAGGCCACGCAGAGAAAATCAATCCCGCTGGCGAGGAGGTCACCGACCGCGTTTTCCCCAACATGGTTCCCGAAAGTGGTAAGGCCGCGACGCTCAATATAGGCGGCGGCGCGATCACCGGTGCGGGTCGCAGCCCCGGCGAGCTCGACCCGGAAGGCTCCGATCGCCGGATCGTAGACCCCGTGCTGAGCGGCTTCGAAAAAGGGCGCGTAGGTCTCGTCGAAGATCATGCCCATGCCGACCATGCCACCGCGGAGGGCGGGGAGGGAGGCGGAGGTTGTGGGGGAGTCGGTCATGGGATTAAAGAAAAATCACTTGAATGAATTCATTTTGTGAAGTGTATTCACTTTAACGGCAGCTCTTTTTCTGTCAAATTGATTTTTCCCGATGTCCCTTCCCGCTTTCAATCTGCGCCGCTATCCCGAGCTCTGTCTCATCCTGGGCGAAGACATCGTCGATCCGGAACGGCGTTCCCTTGCCGATGAGGCGCACGATCGCATTCTCCTGCGCATCATTCGCGGGGAACTCACGGCCGGCACTGAGCTGAAGAGCACCCGCCTCGCCGAAGATCTCGGCATGAGCCGCACCCCGGTGATCCAGGCCCTCGCCCGGCTCACCGCCGACGGCATTGTCAGCCAAACGCTGAACCAGCGAGCCTCGGTCCGTCCGGGAGCAGAGAACTGGCTCGTCGATCTGCACCGCACCCGTCAGCTCATCGAGCCCGAGGCGGCCCGCGCCTGTGTTGATCGCGTTCCGGAAGCGGTATTGGCGGATCTCCGGCTGCTCGCGGATGATGCGAAGCCGGGAAAACGTCCCGACTGGCAGAGCGCGGCGCGCTGGCTCGACCTCGCCCTGCACCTCGTCGTGGCGGAGTACTGCGGCAATCTCTCGATGCGGGAGATCATCCGGCGCTGCTGGAGCTACAAACGTCTCTCCTACGAGGCCGGCACCGACACCGACAGCCACCGACGCGAAGGTTGGAAACAGCACGGCGCGCTTCTCGATGCGATCGCTGCGGGAAAGGCGGACGATGCCGCTGCGCGGATGAGCGAACACCTGCACACTGCCGCAAAGCGCACCGGCGGCGGACGCATCGTGTGATCGGCGTCATGTCCGGGCACAAAAAAACAGGGCCGTCGCCGACCCTGTTTTCAAGTGATTGATGAGGAAAGGCGGGACGGATCAGACCTGGGTTTTTTCCGTGCCTTCATTCGTTTCCACGACTTCGGCCGTTTCCACGACTTCGGCCGTTTCCTCGACTTCGGCCGTTTCCACGACTTCGGCCGTTTTCACGACTTCGACGGTTTCCACGACTTCGACGACTTCGACGACTTCGACGACTTCGGCTGTTTCCTCGACTGGGGCCGTCTCCTCGACTGGGGCCGTCTCCTCGACTTCGACTGTTTCCACGATCTCTCGAGTCGCGGGGATGGCAGAGCTGGCGGGACTTCCGCCTGTCACGCCGGTGACGCGAATCTGGTGACCCATGAAACTTTTGCCGTCGAGCAACTCAACCGCTTTCTGTGCCTCGGCAGTGTCGGCGAGATCGACGCGCACGCTTTTGGTGACCGCCCCGTCGGCGGCAGTCTCTTCGCGATGCTGGATCGTGCCGATGCCGGCAAAAAGATCGGTGACATCGATATCGGACGCCTCGGCGTTGAGATTGACGACGTTGAGCGAGGCAGAGGAGACTACCTCGATCTCGAGCGGCTTGACCTGGCGGTTCGGCTTCTCGATGAAATCACGATCACCGCTGCGGCCACGTTCGCCACGACCCCGACCATCGCTGGAGCGACCTTCGCTGGAGCGACCTTCGCTGGAGCGACCTTCCCCACGGGGGGCACGGGGAGCTCGCTCACCCTCGGTGCGGCCTTCGCTTTTGGCGCCGGTCACGAGCATCTGGCGGCCCTGAAAGTCTTTGTCATTGAGGGCGGCGGCGGCGGCTTTGGCCTCTTCGACGCTGCCCATTTCGACAAAGGCGAAGCCTTTGGAACGGTCGGAACCGGGCTGGGTCACGATGGCGGCTTCCGCGACGGTGCCATAGTCCGAAAAGAGGGTGGTGAGGTCTTCGCTGGTGGCGTCGTAGCTCAGATTCCCGACATAGAGACGCGGGGTTGTGGGTTCGACGAGGAGAGGCGCGCGGCGCTCGCGTTTTTCGCCTCTTTCGGGTCTTTCGCCTCTTTCGCCTCTTTCGCCTCTTTCGCCTCTTTCGCCTCTGTCGCCTCTGTCGCCTCTGTCGCCTCTTTCGGGCCTGTCGCCACTCTTCTCACTGCTGCGGGTGGGCGATGACTTCGGAGCCGACTTTTTCGGCGCGGGCTTCTTAGCGGCGAGATCGACGAGACCGAAGGTGATGATCTTGACGAACTTTTGGAAGCCGGTCGGTTTCGGCGCAGAGCTGCGGCGGATGATCTCGGGCTCGTTCTCAAATGACCGACCGCCGCGAGGCGGGCGTGAGCTGTCTGATTCGCCGCGTGATCCGTCGCGACGCGAGTCGCGGTCTCCGCTACGTGAGCTGCTGCGACGATTGCGGTCTCCGCCCTCGCTACGTGAACCGCTGTGGGATCCGCCACGTGGGCGGGAGTTACTGTTACGATTCCGGTCTCCGCCGGACGATGAATTTTGCATGGGTCTGAACAATGTTTCGAGTCAGTCCGGGACTCCGCGAGAGGCGGAGCTGATCATGGCGGTCGGAAGAGACATCTTCCCCGCAGGGGTCAAATCAGATTCCCCGGACGTTACTCTATCCTAGTGCACGAGGACTGATGAGCAAGCTATATCCTCAGCCCGAAATCAGGGGCGACTGCCTGCCTCAGAACGGGATATCGTCATCGGACGCCTGTCCGTAGCCACCGGGCGCCTCGCTCAGAGGAGGACCGTCATCGGAATGACTTGACGGTGATGACTGGCGCGAAGCGCCGCGATTGCCGCCCCCGCCACCACCTGCGCCGGGCTTCTCGAGCTTCCAGGCGTTGAGGTTGACGTAGTATTTGCCGTTGTATTCGTTGCCGCGAATATCAAAAAAGACCTTCACCGATTCACCGATCTGGTATTCGTCGATCATGGCCGTCTTTTCCTTGACGCATTCGAACTTGATCGATTGGGGAAATTTCCCGTCCTCGACTTCGACGACAAACTCACGTTTCGTGAATCCGCTCGCGAAACTCTGCACCTCATTTATCACCTTGACGGTGCCTTCCAACTCGAAATTCTGTCCCATGTTGTTTACTCCAGAAGGTAGATATCACCCGAAAAGGGTCGGAGGAAAAGCAAAAAACTCGCCTTTCCTCACGCTTTGCCGGAAGCGATGGTCCGATCAGCCTTCGATGAGGCGGTCCCGGGAGGTGTTCCCGCCCCCGCGCTCCGCGTTGATCTCGGTGATCTGCGAGTTCAGGGTGCAGAAATCGTAGGCAACGCCAACCAATGCAAGCCCGCCGGTAAAAGCGTAAAGGATCGCAGTGAACCACTTGCCCATGTAAAATCGGTGAGCTCCAAAAACTCCAAGAAAGGTCAGCAGGATCCAACCAACCGAGTAGTCCACCTCACCGGCCTTGTAACGCAGTTCCGCCTTGCGCTCCATCCCGGGGATGAGGAAAAGGTCGATGATCCAGCCGATCCCGAGGAGCCCGAGGGTCAAAAGCCAGATCAGGCCGGTCACGGGCTTGCCGAAGTAAAAACGATGCGCGCCGGTGAAGCCGAAGATCCAGAGGATGTAACCGATGGTTTTGCTGTGAGTCGATTCCATGGGGAGAATCTTCGCTGGAGGGCCGGTTTTTACCAATTATAAATGTGGGCTGATTTTGGAGACGCAAGGCGGCGGGCTAGTGAAGCGGGCGGGACGCCCGCGGTCCGGCTCTCACTCCTCCACGATCGGTCCGATCCCGATCAGGCTGATCACGGCCCGGCCTTCTTCTGCGCTGGCGCTGAAATCCACCTCGAAGCGGGCGCTCCAATCATTGAGCTCGGATTCATCGACGAGGATCTGCTCGACCTTCCACACTTTTGCTCCCGGTTCTGCCTCGATGCGGCAGTGCTTGGCGTTCCTCGCTTCGGGATCGAAGCGGAGACGTCCGTGCCCCTCTTGAAAAACATCCATCGCCGATCCTAACATTGCTTTATCAGTCCCCTCTCCCCCCGGGATCCCCTCCAGCGCCGCCTCGATCTCTCCCCGCGAGAGCAGTTTCAGGAAATCAAAGATCACCGTACGCACGAGTCGGGTGAAGGCGGCCTTATCCCGTGTCACCGGCTGCGGCTTTTGCTCGACGACTTCTTTCTCGA
>Ga0209702_10000398_pt1 | contig 89776 bp, 58 predicted proteins | sample FRY01_FD_187210 | JGI IMG/M metagenome (GOLD analysis project Ga0209702, IMG submission 187210) | Freshwater microbial communities from Lake Fryxell liftoff mats and glacier meltwater in Antarctica - FRY-01 (SPAdes) (version 2) | ecosystem: Environmental > Aquatic > Freshwater > Ice > Glacier... | reverse complement strand
ATTGGGAAAAACTGGAAGCGGAAGAGGAAGCGGAGATGAAGAAAACGGGCCGCCTTGGAAAAGCGGGAAGTCCCGAAACCCACCCCGAACTCGCAAAGAAACACCTCGTAAAAATCCTGCGCAGCGATGCTCTCTTTGCTCGGAAATTCCCACCCGGAGCGGATGTGGGGAAGTATCGATTGCATCTGATTTAGTGTCTGGCCGCACACTACACCAGGGTCCCTAGGCTAGGCATCCTACGGTGCGACTCGTCCGATTCTGCTCTTCTATTTGTTATCGACCTTTGGAGTTGGAAATACCTCAACGGGAAGCCTCTCTAGACTCTTTATCGTGGTATTGTTTGGCCACTCCGCGCCGGAGGCACGGTATGCAAGGTAGCGTTCGATATCCGGTATAGGAATTTGATGCAAGATGCCTTTATCGTCCAAGTAAAACCTTGTCTTATTGAGAGGGCCTTTGCCACCTTTGGCGAGCTTATCATAGTTCTCTGATAGAGTGCAGAACTCTACAGTTGCGCCATTATTAACTCGAAAGAACTCGCCAGCCCTTGCGAACAAAGTTGCCGTCTTCTTTGGTTTTTCTTTGGTCGGGTCAAATCCACTAATTTGCGACCATGAATCGTCTGCCATTCTAAAAGCAGTCCACGCGGAGCCGTCCTCATATTGTGATCCTCTACTCGTTGCCAATGCTTCGGTTATTCCATCCTGATCCAAATCGACGAACATTACTTTGACTTCTTGGTCTTCTGGAAATTCCTTCTCAAGTGCTGCCCATTCCCTGTAGAAAGTCACAAAGTCATTCTTCTCGTCTTTTGTCAGGTCTTTAGCTTGAGCTTGAAAAGCCATTGCGCAGAATATTATAGCTATTATTGATTTCATCTTTTTTACTCTTGAGTTGGAATTGTGTTTTCTAGTTCTGGCCTGACTCTTGTGGGGCCACCCGCATACTGGTTCTGATTGTCATGAAAAGTCCAAACCCCGGTCGTCGGGTTAAAAACCCACGGGCTTCGGAACTCTTGGTTATGTGAAGGCACGTCGGACCATGGAACTCTTGGTTATGTGAAGGCACGTCGGACCATGGAACTCCTCCGGTGCCATTATAGAGAACCATCACGCCCCAAGCCTCTCCTGGGAGAGTCGTATTCCCTATCTGATGTGCTGCGGGAGACTCGGACCAATTCTCCTGTTCTCCATACGAGTCACGGAAATACCCTATGAATCGATTGTAGGTGGTTTGCTTCTCCACGAGCTTCGCATTCATTGCTGCAACGTTCGTGTGCCAGTTCCAAACTTCTGCCGTTGTAACGCCGCCTTCGGCGGCAGTCCTGTCTATTTGGCACACCCCCCAGCCGTTTGGTGCGCCATAGTTCAGCGTCCCTTCAATCGTGGCCTGTGTGTTGAACTGGTTGTAAACCCTGTTGCCTTGGCGACTCTCATGCCGTGCCATCGCCCAAGCATAGGCTTGGAAGTCAGCGGCAACCGAAGCGTCAATGCGTGCGCGAGCAGCCGCATCCAATGAATTCTTGCCTCGCAAGCGGAATGTCATGTTGCCCGCATTACCGCCGTTCAGGCGGTAATGTAGGGTGCAGTTTCCCCCCACAAACTCGCCGCCCATGGCGGCTGTGATGTCCCATTCTTGGTCGCCCGCAAGTGTCACCCACTGGTTCACTCCGGGGAAATCACGATTGTCCAAAGCAAACCGCTCACCCGGACGCTCGGTGCGCACCTCGAGGCGCCACTCTACCGAAACCGCTGCAGGCATGTCGCGGAATCTCGCCCGCAATTGCGCCATGGCAGGTTCTCCCGTGATGTACGCAGTGCCTCCCACCCGGATCATCCGCTCGGCTCGCTGACTATCAAGGTCAGTCGAGTTCTCGGGTGTCACGCCGATGTTCGGCATGTTAGTCTGCCGCAGTTCAAGCGGGCAGAGCCGTCCGATGAATGTCTCCGAGTGCGATTCATTCCCGGTGAAGTTCTGTGTGAAACCCTTGTTCAGATCAACATGAGCGGACGTAGTCCCATTGGCGGGAATCGTCACATCCGCAGTCTCGAACGTAAGCGGCTGGGCAACTCCGTCGATGCTGCGCTCTGTCACGATGAATGCCCGTTGCTGGAAGGCCGTGGCTTCTGCCTGCGCCCTGCGCAGCCAGAGACGCTGATGATTCATCGTCGCGTGGAAACACGGCGGATTCGGGATCAGACCTGATTGGCCTTCGGAATGAGCCAATCCGTTCGTTCCGCCCGCAGCGGGAGGAGTCGTCGGGAATGGGATCATCTCCAATCTTGCCTTGAGATCGGGGAGTGGGATAGCCGCCGTCAGCATCTCATTGGTATTGAGTGCAGCGTCCCAAACTGCCGTCTTCGTTAGAGTCCCCTTGTTGTTCGGTGGCGGATACTCGTCGAAGTCGTATTGCAAGCTCCGAGTCACCTTGTGCCACTGGAGAACAAAGTTACCCGCTGCATTCGGATCGGAAACCTGAACAAAATAAGTTCTACTGGCTTGGCCATGCCAGCGAAGGAATTTGTCGTTGCCGACCGCGAGGACCTCCAAGTCATGCTCATCCGCATGGAGCGGACAAGCAACCGCGAACGAAGCGACCAGAAGCAAAGCATGAAAAAACGATTTCATCGTGCGCCCTCCTGTTTGAGGTAGCGACTGCCGCGATGCGGCTTGAGCCAGAAAGTGTGGTTCTCCGGCTTCTGAGGGTTGGCGGCTCGCCAGGCGGCGGCAGCCGCCTGATACTCTTCCTGTGCCGTCCGAATCAGGATGAGTCTCTCTTTGTGTTTGATGTAATAATCACGCAGTGTGGAGAGAACGCGGATAGCTTCCGCGTCGTTGGTGTCGCCCTCTGTGATGGAGTAAGAAAGTTCATCCAGCTTGGGATGCTCCGGCATCTCAAAGTCCCTGCTAAAGCGAACCGCCCTGGCGGTGTCGATGTTCGATGCCATCAGGTGAAACGAACTCACTCGCTCGCCAATCTTGATGTTGGGAAATGGTGAAAGCAGTGTCCAATCCCAAGCGCACCATGCCTCAAAGTTCTTCTCTGTGCGCGGATCAAACCACCTCACGTGGCTGATGCGGTGGTCATAGACCGTCGCACCAAACGAAAGCAGATAGTGCGGCTCGCCAACCGGACCTTGAACAAAGGGCTTCGGCTCGGGTGGCAGGGGAATATCTGGCAAAGTCGAAGCATCGCTGCGTAACACGGTGATTCGATGGGTCGGAAGTGTGCGTGACGACGCCGCCTCAATCTTCATCGCGGGTAACTTCTTCGGCGGTGGTGGCGGAATGAAAACAGTGCTGGGAATCGGAAGCTCCTTCTCGATGTCCGCATTAGGTTGCGCTTGCTCCTGCGCCTGCAAGGAGAGGCCGCAAATCAGGGCAAGCGAGGGAATTACGAAAGGTTTCATCAGCGCGTTCGATACGCCGGAAACGCTTCGCTTACAGGGTGGATGTTGGGATTTGGTCTTCATTTTTGCAGAACGTCCAAGTGAACCTACGGCGAAAAACTAAAATTTTATGAAAAATACAAAAAATAAACAACCAGCAGAAAATCCGTTAGGTTTCACGACTTGTGTGTGCGTAGCATGCACTGAAACCAAATGGGGTTCAAGTCCCCTGTGAATAGAATGAACACTGAAGAACAAAAGAAACTGCTAGCAGTGAAAAGCACTACCAGAAGCCAATTGATTCGGGGGCTCCGCCAGCCCCCTCACCCCTGCGGGGCACGTCGTTGTCTCTCCTGTCCAAAACACCTGCAAGCCTTCGGTGTTATTGCGTGACCGCGAGGGAGTGTGGGAAGGCAGGCTATGGGAACCGGAGCGAAGCGGAGAGAGAGCACCCGGAGGGTGGCCCCGCGAGGGGTGAGCGGAGTGAATCAAATCTCATCGACATGCGATCGCGATTTCGCGGCAGCGCGCTCGTCAGCAATGGCGGACGTGATCGGTGAGAAGTCAGCAGAGGTCATAGTATTGAGATCGAGAACCGGGAGGATGAAAGAAGCCTAATGAACGACGAATGGGAGCGAAGCGGACATAGACGACCGAAGGGTAGCCCGAAGGGTGAGCGAAGCGAATCAAATCCGTACGGCCGGTGGTGTGGGGGGCGGTAGTTAGAACCTACCGCCTACCCGATTCGGTTTCTTCTGTTTGTTGTCAGTATTCGGCATGGACTAACCACCTCCTTGAAATGAAATGCCAAGATTAAACGTCTGACCGCAGGAATTGCATCTGGCGGATGCTCCTTTGGAATCAAAACCCTGGTTGATGATCTCTAGTCGCATCTGGCATTCGGGACAGGATACGGTGAACAACTTTAGGTAATAGAGATAAACGAATACCCAAACTATTGATCCCGCGAAAATGACCCCACAGACTGTCTTCATTATTGGGTCTCCTACAGATTTATCGGCGTAGAAAAATCCTCCCAGCGCTATTGCAGCAATGGTAAAGCAGAGCCAGAAGCATCTGCCCAGTCGTCTTTTAAACGTTGGATGTTCTCGATCCATCAAAGTTTGGAATGCATGAATTCTTTGCCGAACGTTAAATGTGGAGGCGCGCCGGGGGGAAGCTCCGTTTTAATCAGGCGGCTGGTTCGGCGTCGCCATGTCCGCCTTGTTCGCCGATCTTGTTATTCTGAGCACTAGTGGGATATGACAACTAGGTGGGTTAAAATTTATGACGCAAGAAAATATCAGGAACCGAAAACATCCCGATCACTGTAAATAACGCCAAAGCAGCGATGCCCCAATAACCAATACCGATCGTCCAAATACCGACTTGAGCTAGAAGACCTAAAACTCCAATCGCAGTGGGGAGCTTTCGATTACCTTGAATGTAACTCACAACGGTCACAACAATCCAAGCGGCGCTGACTAGGTAATACATAGAATCGGATTTTTATTTGTGGCGAACGATGAGCTGAGGTATCTCGTGGAGCAGAGCGGAACGAGATTCCCTCAAGCGTCTGGTTCGCGGCTCCGTTCGGATTTCTGCGCCGCGGGCCCAACGGGCTATAAACCCATCGTGGCTTCCGTCATCTGGCTCTGTCCTAGTTCGGTCAGTAACACATCATCCATCGTAAGACTGCCGCAACTGGGGCAGATGATGTCTTTCTCGAATGTCGGCCGCATGCCAGTATCATCGATTCCGACTTTCCCAACATCGCAACTGAATTCCTTCCGGCACTTCTTGCACTCGAAGTTTATTATCATGGGATTCTTTCCTCAGGTAGTTTCCGCGAACGATAAGCGGAACGATGACGATGAAGCGATAGCGGAATCGTCATTCGCTGCGTCGATTGTTCTGCTTTATGCATTCAAGACGCATGGTTCCAGTATAGAACAACTCGATTCTCTCGATCAATGCCGACAATCACTCGGTCACCCTCATACCACCTGAAGCCCTCGAGGTCGGTCGGTGCGTTTGGGATTTCTGAGACCCAATCAAGTTCTGGGTCCGATGTCACACTGAGTCCATCGATCCACTCGTCGAGCTCACCAGCAGGAACCAGTGCGAGAATACGAACATTCCATTCAGTCGGACCGGGAACCATTCCGCCGCCCCCGTCAATATACGAAAGGCGGTAATGAAGATCATCGTAGCTGCGACGGAACTTCATGTAGCGCTCCAAAAACTCCTGCTTCTCAGCAAGCGTCGTGAACTCGCCGCTCAAGGTGTTGGTCGTCCTACTTTTCCCGCAACCGGTCACCATGAGCGTTAGCGCCAGAGCAAGGAGTGCGAAGGGTCTCATTTTTTTGCAGAACGTAGAGGTCAGACACGGCGCGAAGCGCCGTTGTCTGCACCGCCTTGATCTGCTTGTTTATTTTTTAGGTGGTTAGTAAGCAAATCGACGGTCTTAAAGCAATTGAGCTCAGCAGATGAAAATTCGAAATATAGCTCGTTTCCTTCTGCCTTACGCCAAAGCCCTTTCCGGTTTAAGTCTGCGAATGCCTCTTCGTTAACTCTGAATATTATATCACACAAAGATTCACTATTGAAGCCTTCCCAGTTGGTTCTGACCCCATTAATCTGACTAGTTGTAATTTCAATCATTTTTGAGGGAGAAGCTAGGTGCCGAAGCACGACTCGATCATCGAAGATACTTAAAACCGGTTCTTTCTTCCGGGATAGCCATACGAAATACGCGAATACGGGGGTAACGAATCCAAAGATGAACAGGGTAAACGTCCCCGAGGTAATGCCTTCTATTTCCAGCACTCCAAAATAAGTAAGAAACCACAGTAATATGAATAAGCCAAAACCACCGATAAAGACACCAAGAACTACTTTGGATCTATAAATGTGTAGTGGCGTTTTCATGCTTTTGCAGATCAGTATTTATTAGTATCATCAGGATCTGGGGTTGATACGTCTATCAGGGTTCGCTTCCTAGGGCGGGTTGGGCCGTTTTCCATTGTTAATACGAGGATTGATCCTGCATTGGTGCGTATATCGTAAGGGGAGGATCCTCCTCGTCAATCTCCTTTCTGGCTCCCCTGATAGACGCGTGTTAAGGAGATTGTGTCCAAGAGAGTTTTCTGCGAGAATTTCCTCATGAGATTTTCCCGTTTGCTTTTCTTGAGCTGCTTGGCTTTCTTACTCAGTCCGCCCGGGCTCGGTGCTGAGAAGGTTACGATCGCGCCGCATACCTTTACGATCCCTGAGGGCTATGTCCTGAAGCAGGTTGCCGCGCCGCCGTTGGTGCAGAGGCCGATTCACATGGGTTTCGATGAAGACGGCGTGCTCTATGTCACCGACAGCTCCGGGAACACCGACAAGGCTCCGGTCCAACTCGAAGACCCGAAGCACCGTGTCTTGAGATTGGTCGATCGCGACGGCGATGGCGTCTTTGATGACTCGACCGTCTTCGCTGAAGGCTTGCCTTTCCCGGAAGGCATCCTCGTCCATGAGGGCGCCGTTTATGTCACGGCCCCGCCGCACATTTGGAAGCTCCGCGACAGCGATGGCGACCACGTCGCGGATGAACGGAGCGTCTGGTTTGACGGCGGCTCCATTACCGGCTGTGGCAACGACTTGCACGGACCCTATCTCGGCCCGGACGGATATTTTTACTGGTGCAAGGGGGCCTTCGCACCGCAGAGCCACGTGCTCGGAAATGGCAAGACCTTCAACACGAGCGCGTCCCATCTCTTTCGTGCTCAGCCTGACGGCAGCGATCTCGATGTCGTGATTACTGGAGGGATGGACAATCCCGTCGGGCTGGCCTTTAGCGAAAGTGGGGAGCGCTTTGTGAGCGGAACCTTCTTTGATCTTTCTGAACCTGGACGGCGCGACGGCATTTTACATGCGGTTTATGGCGGGATGTGGGGCAAGAAGCACGACCGTGTTCTCGCGCCCCATCCCCGCACTGGCGACCTGCTTCCGATCCTGGCACAGATGGGTCCTGCGGCGCCGTCAGGACTCGTGATGCCGAAGAATGAGGCGTTCGGGCTGCGCGGGGATTTGCTCTGCGCCGACTTCAACTTGCGCCGCATTTCTAGGCATAAACTGAGCCGAAAGGGTTCGAGTTACAGTGCCGCGACGAGTTCGTTCATCGAGAGCGACCAAGACGATTTTCACCCCACCGACGTGATCGAAGATGCCGACGGCAGCGTGTTGGTGGCGGACACGGGCAGTTGGTATATGATCTGTTGTCCGACCTCGAAGGTTGCCAAACCGCACATTCTCGGCGCGATCTATCGGCTTCAAAAGAAGGCCCCGGCTACGCAGGATGATCCGCGCGGTCTCGAGTTGGACTGGAAAACCCCCGCGATCAGTTGGCTTTCGGATGAGCGGCCGGCTGTCGTCAAACGAGCGATTGAGGCCTTGGCGAAGGAGGGGAAGATCGAAGCGCTACGGTCTGCGAAGAACGTGCCCGCTCTGTGGGCGCTGCATCGCATTCCAAGTGAGTTGGCGCAGCGAATGGTTCGGGATTTTCTGAATGAGGACAACGCCGAGGTGCGCACGGCGGCGATCCACAGCGTGGGGCTGCGGCGCGATGCTGCTGCCGTTGACCCCTTGATTGAACTGCTCGCCTCCGATGATTTACACCATCGCCGGCTCGCCGCGATGGCGCTGGGCAGGATCGGCGATCGTCGGGCGGTGAAGCCGCTGCTGGAGGCTGGAGAAGGAGAATTGGATGCGTTTTTGCGGCACGCCCTCATCTTTGCGCTGCACGAGATCGGGGCCTACGAGAATCTTCCCGCGGACGATTCGCTGGCGAAACAAGTTCGCCTCATGCACGAGGTTGAAGAACGCAACGCGCCGCCGCAGGCCATGCCGAAGATTGAGCTGGCTGATCTTTTAGAACTGGATCCAGACTCATTGGCGCGCCAAGAGGCACGCCTCAAGGAACTTGCCGACTTGTTGCCGATGGGGGACTCGGCGCGCGGGGGGGAACTCTTCCACAATACGACGAAATCGCGATGCCTCACCTGTCATGTCATGGGGGAGAGCGGCGTGAAGTTCGGCCCGGACTTGACCGGGATCGGATCGATCCGTAGTGAGCGAGATTTGTTAGAAGCGATCGTCTATCCTAGTTCATCGATCGCCCGCAACTATGAGATGGTCAGCGTCCGGACGAAGGCGGGGGAGAGCGGGGGGGTGATCCTCAGAGAGGCCGTAGATCAACTGGTGTTATCGCCCGCGCCGGGGGTGGAGCACGCGATTTTCCTCCGGGATATCAAAACGGCAAAGTATTCCAACGTCTCGCTCATGCCTCCGCTTGCGGATGGACTTTTAAAGCCGGGAGAGATTGCCGATCTTGTGGCCTACTTGAAGGCCGCCAAGTTGCCGGGCACAAGTGCTCCCGACGCGGGCGAACCATCCGAGTAGCGGGGAATTCTGGGTCAGCAGCAGCGTCCCCTATGATGAGATTGCCCTTTCAGGGCTGCTGATGCTTGTCGCCTCAATTTTTGAGGGCGTTGCGCCCAAGGGCATTTTACCCTTCGCTTCGTTATTTCGCCCCGTTGGGACTGGGGGCTTTCGCGCTCTCTTTAGAGCGGTTATGAGAGGACGGCGGCGAGGAAAGGGGCGGTGACGGATTTTTTGTTTTTGGCGACTTCTTCGGGAGTTCCTTGGGCGATGATTTGGCCGCCGTGGGGGCCGGCTTCGGGGCCGAGGTCGATGATGTAGTCGGCTTCGGCAGCGAGGTCCATGTGGTGCTCGATGACGACGACGGTATGGCCTTCGTCGGCGAGGCGGTGGAGGACGTCAGTGAGTTTTGCGACGTCCTGTTGGTGGAGGCCGATGGTGGGTTCCTCGATGAGGTAAAGGTTGGTGTTGGTGGGCCCGACGTCGGTGATTTTTGGGCGACCCTTGGTGAGTTGGGTCACGAGTTTCAGGCGTTGGGCTTCGCCTCCGCTGAGGGTGGGGCTGGGTTGGCCGAGGGTGAGGTAGCCGAGGCCGGTCTCGGCGAGGAGCTGAAGGGGCTTTTGGAGCTTGGGGTGGGCCGTGAAGAACTCGGCAGCGGTCTTGATGTTGAGGTTGAGGATCTCACCAATGTTGAGGCCCTTGTATCGAATTTCGAGAGTGGCGGCGTTGTAGCGTTCGCCCAGGCACGATTCACAATCGACCCAGGTGGTTGGGAGGAAATCCATCTCAAGTTTGAGGCGTCCGTTCCCTTTGCATTCGGGGCATTGTCCTTCTTTGTTGTTGAAGGAGAAGCGCGAGGCAGTGTAGCCGCGGATGCGGGCATCGGGGAGTTGGGCGAAGAGGGCGCGGATGTGGTCGAAGAGTTTGACGTAGGTGGCGGGGCAGGACCGGGAGGTTTTGCCGATGGGTGATTGGTCGACTTCGTAGCGGTATTTGAAGGTGTCGAATCCCAGGGCGGAGGTGAATGGCGAGGGTTTGCGCTCATTCGTCGCGGTGGGTTGATCACGACCGGGACGGATCGTGCTACTGGCAGCGACTGAGAGGCATCCGCGCATGAGGGAGGATTTCCCGGAGCCGGAAACGCCGGTGAGAACGGTGAGGCGCCCGAGGGGGATTTTGACGTCGAGATTTTTGAGGTTGTGGAGGGTGCAACCTTTGAGTTCCAACCAGTTCTTTTTGGCTTTGAGGATCTTACGGCGGGAGCCGCGACTCGGGTGGGTGAGAGGGTTTGCGAGAGCGTGGAGGGTGGGAGAGGAATTGAACGTCGAACGCTCAACGCTCAATGTTGAACGTTGAACGCTGCCTTGGAAGACGATCTCGCCGCCTTCGATTCCGGCACCGGGGCCGAGATCGATGAGATGGGTGGCAGCGCGGATGGTGTCTTCGTCGTGCTCCACGAGGATGAGGGAATTGCCCTTGGCTTTGAGGGCTTGGAGAGTGCCGAGGAGAGCCTTGTTGTCGCGCGGGTGGAGGCCGATGGTCGGTTCGTCGAGGATGTAGAGGACGCCCTGGAGGTTGGAGCCGAGTTGGGCCGCGAGGCGGATGCGTTGGGATTCGCCACCGGAGAGGGTGGTGGCGGAACGATCGAGCTGGAGGTAGCCGAGACCGACGTGGTCGAGGAACTCGAGGCGCTGGGTGATTTCCGGGACGATGTCTCTGGAAATTGCGAGGTCGCGGCCGGTAAATTTGAAAGAGGAGATGGTGGAGATCGCGTCCTTGACACTGAGGGCGGTGAGTTGGGGGAGGGAAGAAGACGTAGAAGAGGCTCTTAGCCTCTTCGAGTTCAAGTCTGTTGCGGAGGCAACTCGGAGAGGCTGAGAGCCTCTCCGACGTGGGAGGAAGACGTGGCAGGAGGTTTCGCGGAGGCGGGCTCCGTGGCAATCGGGGCACGCGACCGCTTCCTCCGGTTCGGCTTTGGCTCGGATCTTTTCTTCCTGGATTTCGGCTTCGGCTTCGGAGTTGAAGCCCTTGGAGTCAAAGCGATTTTTGGTGGTGTAGCCGTAACCCCGGCAAGTGGGGCACCAGCCTCGGGGGGAGTTGAAAGAGAAGTGATGGGGGTCGAGTTCCTCGAATGATTCGCCGGTGACTGCTGAAACGCGGGCGGTGCTGAAAGTTTGGAGCTTGGAGCCGGGAGTGTGGAGGATGCGGATGGTGCCTTTACCGAGTTGGAGGGCTTTGGCGAGGGTATCGGTGGCGTCGCTTTTACCGGTAATGGTGTCGACGACGAAGTCGATGTCGTGGGTTTTGTGTCGGGCGAGGGGTTGGAAATCTTCGGTGAGAATGAGCGCGCCATCGATATACAATTCTTGGAAGCCGTTGCGTTCGGCGGCTTCGGCGTATTCCTTGTGGAAGCCTTTGCGAGCTTTTAGGACGGGGGCGAGGATGCGGAGGGTTTTGTGTTTCTTGAGAAGCTTGCCGAGTTGTTCGCCGATGGCCTCCGGAGTTTGAGACACGACGGCTTCGCCGGATTGCGGACAGTGTTGGATGCCCACCTTGGCGTAGAGGAGACGGAGGAAGTGGTAGATTTCGGTGACGGTCCCGACGGTGGATTTTCCGCCGCCGCGGGAGATCCGTTGTTCGATGGCGACGGTGGGAGGAAGGCCGGTGATGAGGTCGAGGTCGGGCTTCTCAAGTTGGCTCGCGAACTGGCGGGCGTAGGGCGACATCGAGTCGAGAAAGCGGCGTTGGCCTTCGGAGAAGAGGACGTCGAAGGCGAGAGTGGATTTCCCGGAGCCGGAGAGTCCGGAGATCACTACGAATTCGTGATGGGGAATTTCGAGGGTGAGATTTTTGAGATTGTGGTGGCGGAGTCCGGAGATCTGGATGGCGTTGGATTTGGGCGGCTTGGCGTTGGATTTCCGGGGTTGGGGATCACGACCGGGACGGATCGTGCTACTGATGGCTGTTCCGGTGTGCGTGGATTTTTTGGCGAGTTGTTTTGGGGTGCCTTCGAAGACGATTTGTCCGCCGTGAGTGCCGGCTTCGGGTCCGATGTCGATGACGTGATCGGCGTTTTTGATGACGTCGGTTTGGTGTTCGATGACGAGAAGGGAGTAGCCGGCATCGACGAGGCGGTGGAAGATCGTGAGGAGGCGTGCGATGTCGACGAAGTGAAGTCCCGTGGTGGGTTCGTCGAGGATGAGGAGGGTGTTGATGCTGCCGTCGGTGCTGGTGAGGAGTTGGCAGAGTTTGAGGCGTTGGGCCTCGCCACCGGAGAGGGTGTTGAGCGGTTGGCCGAGGCGGAGGTAGCCGAGGCCGGTGTCGACGAGGGGTTGTAGAGCGGCGGTTGCTTTGCGGAGGTGGAGACGTTGTTGATTGTTTTCGGGTTCGATCTCGGCGAGGAATTCGAGCGCTTCGGTGGTGGTCAGGTTGAGGACCGCGGTGATGGATTTTCCGTTGAGTTTAAATTCCTGGGCGGCGCGGGTGAAGCGGGAGCCGTGGCATTCGGGGCAGGTTAGGAAGAGGTCGGAGAGGAACTGCATCTCGACTTTTTCGAAGCCGTTACCGGCGCAACGTTGGCAGCGCCCGGGGCCGGAATTGAAGGAGAAGTAACCTGGGGTGAGCTCTTGGTTTCGGGCGGCGGGAGTTTGGGCGAAGAGTTGGCGGATGTGCTCGAAGGCTCCGAGGAGGACGGCGGGAGTGGAGCGGGGGGTGCGGGAAAGGGGGGATTGATCGATGAGTTTGACGCCGTTGATTTCATCGAGTCCGGTGATGTGAGCGGGCGCGGGTTCTTCATCGATGGTGAGTCCGAAGTGGCGGGCGAGGTTATGGTAGATGATGGCGTGGGCGAGGGTGGACTTTCCAGAGCCGGAGACTCCGGTGAGGGCAACGAAGACGCCGAGCGGGAGATCGAGCGAGAGGTCCTTGATGTTGTGGGCGGAGGCCTTGGTGATTTTGAGGTGAGCCTTGGGTTTGCGGTAGGATGTTGGGGTGGGGATTTTTTTTGTTCCAAGGAGGTAGGGGAGAGTGGGGGAGGTCAAATCGCCGGACCGGCTAAGAGCCGCAACTACGGGTCGCCCTTGGTAGGTAATGTGGCCGCCGCCTTCGCCGGCGTGGGGGCCGATGTCGATGAGGTGATCGGCTGCGCGCATGACCGCTTCGTCGTGTTCGACGATGACGAGGGTGTTGCCCTTGTCGCGGAGGGCTTGCATGACGGTGGTGAGGCGGTGGATGTCGCGGTGATGAAGTCCGACGGTGGGTTCATCGAGGACAAAGAGGGTGTGGGTGAGGGCGGAGCCGAGGCAGGTGGTGAGATTGACGCGGGCAATTTCGCCACCGGAGAGGGTTCGGGAGGGACGGTCGAGAGTGAGGTAGCCGAGGCCGACTTCGACGAGGTATTTGAGGCGGGATTGCACTTCGGTGAGGACTAATTGCGCGGACTTTTCGAGCGGAGCGTGGGTGGATGCGACCGAGTCAAAAAAGAAGACGAGTTGATCGATGGGGATGTGCCAGAGGTCGGGGAGGGCCTTGCCGAGGATTTTGAAGTTGAGGGCGTTGGGTTGGAGGCGTGAGCCTTCGCATTCCGGACAGATGGTGTAGGCGCGGTAGCGTGAGAGGAAGACGCGGACGTGCATCTTGTAGGCTTTGGTTTCGAGCCAGTCGAAAAATCCCTGGATGCCATACCAGCGGCCTTCTTTCCAGAGGATTTCGGATTGGGCGAGGGATGAGGTCGTGCTTGATCTACGGCGTTCGCCGTACTTCACCCAGCGTTGTTGGTCGGGGGTGAGTTCGTTCCAAGGGAGTTTGGGGTCGAGGCCGACGGATTTGCAGTGCTTGAGGAGGTCGCGTTGGCACTCCTCGCCCCGTTCCCCTTGGAAAGGCTTGACCGCTCCCTGTCGGAGAGAGAGGAGGTGGTTGGGGGTGGTTTTGTCGAGATCGATTCCGATGACGCGACCAAAGCCGCGGCAGTTGTTGCAAGCTCCGAGGGGGGAGTTGAAGGAGAAAAGGGATGAGGTGGGCTTGACGAGGGGATGCCAGGAGGTGGTGAAGGTCTTTGGTTGGGTGCCGAGGCTCAGAGCTGCGACTACTTGGGTGGTGCCTTTGCCGAGGCGGAGGGCGTTTTCGAAGGCCTCGGTGAGTCGGGATTTGTTGCGCGCGGAGACCTTGAGGCGATCCTGGATGACCTGGATTTCGGACGGGAGTTTTTTGAGTTTGGGCAGGCTGTCGGTGCGGACGACCTCGTCATTCAGGAGGATGCGGAGGTAGCCTTGGTTGTTGAGGAAGGGGAAGAGTTCGTCGGGGGTGGTGTCTGCCGGGACGGGGATGGGAAAGGTGACGAAGATGGTTTCGTCGGCGAGATTTTCGAGGGACCAGTTGAGGATGCTCGCGGGGGTGTCAGGTCGGATTTCCTCGCCGGTCTCGGGGTGGTATCCGGTGGCGAGGCGGGGGAAGAGGAGCTTGAGGTAATCGTTGACCTCGGTGAGGGTTCCGACGGTCGAGCGGGTCGTCCGAATGGTGTTTTTTTGCTCGATGGCGATGGCGGGAGGGATGCCATCGATACGGTCGACTTCGGGTTTGTCCATGCGGTCGAAGAACTGCCGGACGTAGGGCGAGAAGGTTTCGACGTAGCGGCGTTGGCCTTCGGCATAGAGGGTGTGGAAGGCGAGGGACGATTTGCCACTGCCCGAGGGGCCCGTGATGACGGTGAGTTCACCGATGGGGATATCGAGGTCGAGATTTTTGAGGTTATGCTGACGGGCTCCACGGATGCGGATGACGTTTTTGCTCTCTGATTTCCCGGATTTTTTTGGCACGAGCGGATCGTAGCGTGGGACCGGAGCCGTGCAAGGGGGGACGACTACAATGTCCCGTAATCGCCGCCGAGGGCGAGGTGGAGATCGATGCGGTTTTGGAGGCGGTCGTTCTTGAGTCGGATGAGTGAGATTCCGGCGTTCTCGGAGCGGCGTTGGGCTTCGAGGTATTCGAGGAAGGAGGCTCCGTCGATCCCGAGCGTGATGTCGCTGAGGGCGCGTTTTTCGGCGAGGCGGGTTTGTTGGACTTCCTTTTCGAGGAAGACCTGTTGTTCGGCGAGGGAGAGGTCGGCGGCGAGGGCGGATTCGACTTCGCGGAAGGCGAGGAGGGCGAGGCGGGAGTAGTCGTAGATCTCAGCCCGGTTGTTTTCGAGCGTTGCGCGGGCGCGGGCGGAGGGCGCACCGCCTTGGTAGATCGTTTGAGAGAGGGAGGAGGCGATGCTGTAGACGAGGAAATTAGGGTCGAAAGCGCGGCGGAGGTTGTCGGCTCCGTTGGAGGCACCTCCGGTGAGGCGGAGGTTGGGGAGGAGGTCCTTGCGGCTGGCTTCGCTACGTTGAGCCGAAGCGTAGAGGTTGGCGGCGGCGGCCTGGAGATCCGGGCGGCGGCTGAGAAGTTCCGAAGGGAGTCCGGCGGGGACGTTGCCGGAGAGGGTGGGGAGATCGTTAGAGGAGTCGACCGAGGCGGAGGGGTAGCGACCGAGGAAGATCTCGAGGGCGCGGGCGGCATTGTCGCGGTTGAGGCGGCGGACGCGGAGGCTCCGTTCGGCGCTGGCGACGTTGTTACGGGCGAATTGGACGTCGACGGCGCGGAGGGTGTTGGCGCGGTAGCGGCGCTCGACGACGGGAAGGGCGGTTTTGTAGGATTCGACGGTTTTTTCGGCGAGAGCGAGTTGTTGCTCGGCGGTGACGAGGTTGCACCAAGCCTTGGCGGTGTTGGCGGCGAGAGAAAGGCGGGCTCCCCGGAAGTCGGCGAGGGTGGCGGCATAGTCGGCGCGGGAGGCTTGCTCGAGATTGCGAAGGCGGCCCCAGAGGTCGGGCTCCCAGCCGGCGTTGAGGGAGACGGAGTAGTTTTCGGTTGAGGGCTCGCTTTTTTCGTCGCTGCGACGGTAGCTGGTGGAGGCGTTCAGGGAGGGAAGGCGGGCGGCCTTACCAATGATGGGTCCTTCCTTGGCGGCGCGGAGGCGGTGTGCGATGGACTGAAGGTTTTGGTTGTGAGCGAGGGCCTCGTTGACGAGTTTGTCCATGCGGGGATCGCGGAATTCGCGAAGCCACCCGGAGCTGATTTGGGCGTTTTGTCCGGTGTTGGCGGCGGTCCAAATTTTTGGGGTGCTGACCTTGGTTGTGGAGACCGCTTGAGGTCCCTTCATGGCCTCGCAAGAAACAAGGCCAAGAATGGCAGCGGTCAAGAGGGTTCCGTTGATGAAGCGTCGCATGTCTTATTCTTGTGAATGGGAGACGGGTTTGATCTTTTTCCCTTTGGTGATGACGGGCTCGCGTTGATGAGGGTTTGAGAGCGGGACTTCTTTAAAAAACTTCAGGAGACGGCTTCGCGCGCGCTAGCGGTGAGGTAATCGCGGTTGAGTTTTGCGATGTGATCAACGCTAATCTCCTTTGGACAAACGGCTTCGCATTCGTATTGGTTGGTGCAGTTGCCGAAGCCTTCGGCGTCCATCTGGCGGACCATCGCGAGGGTGCGGGCATCCTTTTCGACCTTGCCTTGGGGCAGGTGATTGAGGTGGGAAACCTTCGCGGCAACGAAGAGCATGGCGCTGGCATTTTTGCAGGCTGCGATACAGGCCCCACAGCCGATGCAGGCCGCGGCGTCGAAGGCCGCGTCGGCATCGGCTTTAGGGATGGGAATGGCATGGGCATCTGGAGCTGATCCGGTCCGAACGCTGATGTATCCACCGGCTCCGATGACCCGATCCATCGCGGAGCGGTCCACGACGAGGTCTTTCAAGATTGGGAAGGCGTTGGCGCGGAAGGGTTCGATCCAAATGGTTTCGCCATCAGAGAACTTGCGCATGTGGAGTTGGCAAGTGGTGATCCCGCGCTCTTTGGAGTGGGGGATTCCGTTGATGGTCATGGAGCACATGCCGCAAATGCCTTCGCGGCAATCGTGGTCGAAGTGGATGGGGTCGTGTCCGTCCTTGATCAGGCGTTCGTTGACGATGTCGATCATCTCGAGGAATGAAGCGGACGTTGGGATTTCTTTGGCCGCGTAGGTTTCGATACGGCCTTTAGCCTTGGCGTTATCCTGGCGCCAGACTTTGAGAGTAAGGTTGAGAAGTGGCATGGCGGTTTAGGCGTAGGAGCGGATGGAAGGTTGGACTTCTTCGAAGACGAGATCTTCTTTGTGAAGGATGGGGGCTTGGCCGGGAGCGGTGTGTTCCCAAGCCGCGACGTATTGGAATTGGTCGTCGTGACGCCGGGCTTCTCCGGGCTGGGTCTTGCCGGATTGGACTTCGGGGTCGGTTTCGAAGAATTGGTGTTCCGAGCGGAAGTGACCTCCGCAGGATTCTTCGCGGTTGAGTGCGTCGTGGCAGAGGACTTCGGCGAATTCGATGAAGTCGGCGACGCGGCCGGCTTTTTCGAGTTCGACATTGAGCCCGTTGGCGGATCCGGGGATGCGGACATTTTGCCAAAATTCGTCGCGGATTTCGGGGATGCGTTTGAGGGCGAATTCGAGGCCTTCTTTGTCGCGGGCCATGCCGCACTTGTCCCAAATGAGGAGTCCCAGTTCGCGGTGGAAGGAATCGACGGAGCGGGTTCCTTTGATTTCCATGAGTCCCTTGAGGCGATCACGGACTTCGTTTTCGATCTTTTTAAACTCGGGGTGGTCCTTGGTGACGGAACGCGGTTTTTGAGTGGCGAGGTAAACGGCGATGGTGGAAGGAATGACGAAGTATCCGTCGGCCAATCCCTGCATGAGGGCGGAGGCACCGAGACGGTTGGCTCCGTGATCGGAGAAGTTGGCTTCGCCGAGAACGTGGAGTCCGGGGAGGTTGGACATCAGGTTATAATCTACCCAGAGGCCACCCATGGTGTAGTGGACGGCAGGGTAGATCTGCATCGGCTGTGCATAAGGATTGTCGCCGGAGATCTTCTCATACATTTGGAAGAGGTTTCCGTAGCGAGCGCGGATGGCATCTTCGCCGTCGCGGGCGATGGCCTCCTTAAAATCGAGGAAGACTCCGAGGCCGGTGGGAGCGACGCCACGTCCTTCGTCGCAGCATTCCTTGGCGGCGCGGGAGGCGATGTCACGTGGGCAAAGGTTACCGAAGGCGGGATATTTGCGCTCGAGGTAGTAGTCGCGGTTCTCCTCGGAGATGTCAGAGGCTTTCTTTTTTCCTTTGCGAATGGCGGCGGCGTCCTCCTTGGACTTGGGAACCCAGATGCGTCCGTCGTTGCGGAGTGATTCGGACATCAAGGTGAGTTTGGACTGGTAGTCGCCGCTTACGGGGATGCAGGTTGGGTGAATCTGGGTGTAGCATGGGTTGGCCATGAAGGCGCCACGCTTGTGGGACCGGAAGGAAGCCATGACGTTGCAGCCCATCGCGTTGGTGGAGAGGTAGAATACGTTTCCGTATCCGCCGGTGGCGAGAATGACGGCGTCGGCGGCGTGAGAGGAGATTTTGCCGGTCACGAGGTTGCGGACGATAATGCCCTTGGCTTGTCCGTCGACGACGACGAGGTCGAGCATCTCGGTGCGAGAATGCATCGTGATGCCGCCTTTCGCGATTTCCTTTTCGAGGGCCTGGTAGCAACCGATGAGGAGTTGTTGGCCGGTCTGGCCGCGGGCGTAGAAGGTGCGCTTGACCTGCGCCCCACCGAAGGAGCGGTTGTCGAGGAGGCCACCATATTCACGAGCGAAGGGAACACCCTGAGCGACGCATTGGTCGATGATTTCATTGGAGACCTCGGCGAGACGGTGGACGTTGGCTTCGCGTGAGCGGAAGTCGCCGCCTTTGATCGTGTCGTAGAAGAGGCGGTGAACGGAGTCGCCGTCGTTTTGGTAATTTTTGGCGGCGTTGATGCCACCTTGGGCCGCGATGGAGTGGGCGCGGCGCGGGCTGTCCTGGTAGCAGAAGCAGTCCACGTGGTAGCCAAGTTCGGAAAGAGTGGCGGCGGCCGAACCGCCAGCGAGACCGGAGCCGACGACGATGATTTTGAATTTCCGCTTGTTGGCCGGGTTGATCAACTTGGAGTCCATCTTGTGGGACGTCCATTTGTCGGCGAGAGGGCCTGAGGGAACTTTGGAATCTAAGCTCATGGGTAGAAAATGTTATTTACAGGCTTCGCAGCCGAATCCGAAGATGAGGACGGCGATGGGGATGGAGATGAAGCCGAGGTAGATCACCAGGGCGTAGGCTTTGGAAAGAAGGGCGATCGGCGTCGCGGTCTTTTTGGATCGGAGGCCGAGGGTTTGGAAGATGGAGGAGACTCCGTGGCTCAGGTGCGAGCAGAGGAGGGTCATCGCGATGACGTAGAAGATGACGACGAGCGGGCTTTGGAAGCCTACGATCACCATGTGCCAAGGGCTCGTGTCACCAAGCTTGGCGAGGTCGGAGTCGACGCGGACGGTGAAGTGGAGAAGGTGGAAAACGATGAAGGCGAGAATCGTGAGGCCGCTCCAGATCATGATACGCGATGACTTGGGGGCTTGGACGGTGGCATCGTGGGCATATTTGGTGCGGGCCGCCTTATTTTCCTTGGTCAGGAGAATGGTAAACCAAACGTGCAGGACGAGGCAGACGAGGAGGCCGATGCGGGCGATCCAAACGCCGGTTCCGTGCAGGAAGGTCTGGAGGAAATGGGCGTATTCATTGAAGGCCTCGGGACCGACAAAAATCAGGAGGTTTCCTGAGAGGTGGCCGGCCAAAAAGAGGACAAGGGCGAGGCCGGTGAGGGCCACGATGATTTTACGACCGATTGAAGATTTTGCGAAAGCGCAGAGGGAGCAGGAAGAAGCACTCATGGTTCGAGAGAGAGCCCGTAGGGCACGGGCGAGAGCATATTCCGCAGGCTGAAGAATACAAGAGGAGAAAGGTTTTGATTCGCGTCAACGCGATGTCAGCCGCTGCTGGCGGCGCGCTCTCGACGTCAGGTTGGTGGTTAAAATTGCATTCACGGTTCCGACTCCACAGCGGCAGCGACTTGGTCATCTAATCTCGTTCGGTTTCTTTTTGGATTCGTGAGGTTAGCGGTGGAAATCTGGAGTATGTTCCTGAAATTAGGCCGCAATCTGGGTATTCGATCCATACTCACTCCCGCTTAGCCGCAGGCAAACCCGTATGGCCGGTGGTGTGGGGGGCGGAGGTTCGAACCCTCTACCTACCCGATTCTGCTTGGTTATCAGGTGACCGCTTGAATCGGTTCCAAGCAAGTAAAGTGATTGATGGGACTACAAGGAAGAGAATCAGATTAGGGAGCAGTGAATCTTTTTTGGTTGGATGTCTTTCGTTTCTTCATATCATTTCTTCATCCAACAGTTTTAATATGCGGTTGGCGCTACTTGAGGGTTTTCAAGTATTCTAGGACGTCCGTGATTTCCTGGTCGGTGAGGAGGAGGTTCATCGGAGGCATGGGCGAGAATTCGCCGGGGTATCCTTCGGCGATGGCGGCACCGGGTTCGATGAGGGATTGCAGGAGGTAGTCCGCTTCTTTGCGTCCTCCGATGCCATCGAGTGCCGGTCCGATCACGCCGCCCTGGCCCTCGACCTGGTGGCAGCGGTTGCAGGCGGCGGTTTGGTGGGTGAGGAAGATGTTTTTGCCTCGGGCGGAATCTGGTTCTTGTTGCTCTGCGGTCGAGGATTCGGCTGGGACTGGAATCAGTTCGTGGAGTTCGAGCTTGGAATACCAAGCCTGGCCGGTTGACTGGCCCCAGCCTCCGAAGAGGGCGTTGAAGGTGAGTTGGCGATGGCCCGCGGAGTTGAAATCGACCGAGACGTCGGTCCAATCATTGTTGCCTTTGAGTGCCTTGGTGAGGACGCGGGTGCTTCCTTGGAATTCATCCACGTTGAGGAGGGCCCCGATGGCACCCTTGACATTTTGGGTGCGGATGCGTGCTTGCAGGCGGTAGTCGGTGTTCGGCTTGACTTCCCTCTTGGTTGAGAAGGAGGCGTCGGCGCCCTTGCCTGAGATGATGTGCATGTGACCCTCGGTGGTATCAAATAAGGCCTGTCCTCCATAGGTGGTTGGGCGCCATTCAGGTTCGGCAAAGAGATTGGGGCCTGGTTTCATCTCGGTGTTTCCGTTGACATGATGTTGGGCGGCCGCGGCTTTGAGGGCCGCCAGGAGCCATTCGTCTTTTTGATTGATGGGATCTAAGAGGAGGCCGGAGATTGCTTGCTTGAGGGCCTCGGTGGTGGGGATGCCGGAGAGGGCGACAAAAGCGGCGAGGCGGGTCTCGAGGTTACGATCGTTGATTACGGCACACTCAAAGAGGAGGTTGGCTCCTGCTGGGTCGAGGGTGAGGGCCCGGATGGCATTTCGACGGAGGGCGGGATCTTTGGAGAGCAAGGCCGCGCGATAGCTTTTGTCATCGAGCGCTTGAAGACCGTGCAGGGTCCAGAGGGCGTGAATCGCGCCGGGACCAGCAGCGGTGATGATTTCTTGGAGGGCGGGGACGGCTGCGGATTTTTTCCCATCAACGAGGAGGCGTTGAGCGGTGAGACGCCAGAATTGGTTGGTGTCGCCGAGGGCGGTGACGAGTTGCTCCGTCGAGGCTTGTGCAAGCGAGGTGATGGCGGACGGTTTGGCTCCTTCCCAGACGAGGCGATAGATGCGCCCGTGGCTTCGGTCGCGGTTGGGATTGGTGTGGGCGTTGCCCTTTCCGGTGATAGCGTCGTAGCCACCGTTGTTGGGACTTGGGGTGGGGTTGTGCTGGATGATGAAGTTGTACCAATCGGCGATCCAGAGGTTCCCATCGGGTCCGACTTCGGCCGCGATGGGTGAGAAGTGTTCGTCGGCTGAGGCAATCAAGGAGTGACGATTTTTCGAGAGATGACCTGCGCCGTCTTGGACTGTTTCGAATTTCCCGAGGAGGTTTCCGGTGGGGCCGTTCACGAAGGCCATTTTTCCGCGCCATGATTCGGGGAAGTTGTCTGAGTTTGCGAAGGCGTGGCCGGCGGCTGCGGTGTAGCCGCCGAAGACATCGACTTGGCGCACGTTGGGCGTGATGGGCTGGAAGATTTTGGTGTTGGCGATGCTTTTGGCGGTGAGGCCTCTGCCATCAGGGTGGGCGGTGGCCGGGATCCCGCCAAAGAATGAGGGGTGACTGTTGGCGGTCGAGCCGAAGACGTCGCCTAGGGCGTTGAAGCCGAGCCCCCACGTGTTATTGTTAAACTGATGGAGGAACTCGAGATTGGAGAGATCTTTGGTGAAGCGGTAGATGCCCATGCCAAAGCCGAGACGTTCTTTGGAAACCTCGCCATTGAATCCGGAGTAGCCGACGGTTCCCCAAATTTGGTTGTCGATTCCGTAGCGGAGATTGGACGGGCCGGCGTGGGTGTCGTTGGTGCCCCATCCGGAGAGGACGATTCTTTTTTGGTCGGCAAGGTCATCGCCGTTGGTGTCCTTGAGGAAGTAGGTGTGAGGAGCCTGGTGAAGGTAGACGCCGCCATTTCCAAAGGTGAATGAGGTGGGGATGTTTAATTTGTCGGCAAAGACCGTGACCTTGTCGCAGCGTCCGTCGCCGTTCGTATCTTCGAGGATTTTGAGCGAGTCATCACCGGGTTCTTCCGAGCGAATTTCGTTGGGGTAGTCGATAGTTTCGAGGACCCAAAGACGGCCGCGTTCATCCCACTGCATGTAGATGGGATTGATGATGTCGGGCTCGGAGGCGAAGAGTTCGAGTTTCCAACCGACGGGAACCTGGGTGTAGCTCATGCTGTCCTCGGGGGAGAGCGGGAGTTGGAAGGGCAGGGGCTCCGGGCGCCTTTCGTAGTTGGGGATGTTGTCGCGCTTTTCGTATTTGAGCGGGGTGCGCGCTGAGACGAACTTTTCGTAGGAAGAACGGCGTTCGTCTCCGACAGCCCAGAGGATGCCGGACTTGAGGAGTTGGTGGAATTCTGCGAGTTGCCAGACCCGTTGATCGTGGCCTGAAGCGGTGTAGAAGACGCGGCCCTGACCTTGTTCACGGGTCCAGGTCCAGGGTTCCGGTTGGGTGATGTTGTCATCGCCCTCGGGCTTGCGTACCATGAGGATATTGCGGTCGTCGCTCTGGTCAGAGTGAACATAGGTTTCATCCCAGGCCGTGAATTCTTTGACGTCCTTCATCGCGGGATGGTCTGGTTTGACGAGGGCGGTTTGGAAATCCTTCCCCTGGTGATGGGCAAACTTACCGCCCACAAGTTTGGTGAAGCGGGGTTCGTTCCCGAAGCAGGCACTTGCGGAGTGAACGGGAATGAAGCCGCCCCCTTCTTCCACGAAGCGGGTGAGGTTGTTGAATTGTGGGGGGGTGATTTGAGTGTGGTTGGCGTAGAGGAGGACGCCATCAAACCGGGAAAGATACTCGTAATCACCCAAGGCTTCTTCGACATCAAGGTGGTAGTCGAAGTAGATCCCTTCCCGCCCGAGAGCTTCCGAGAGCATGGGGAAGTAGGCGTTGGAGTTGTGGTGCTCGCTGTCGTGCCCGAGGAAGAGAATGCGCAGCGCGCCTTCTTTTGGCACTTGCTCCTTTTCGGAGGTTTGGGCGAGGGAAAGAACCGCTAGTAAAGCAAGTGGCAGGAGGAGGAGGAGACGTTTCATAGTGGCGAGTTTAGGATGCCCGTTCAGAGCTTTGGGGACTTGAAGAGAAGCAACCTAGGGCCTTTCTCTGGGTTACCATCGGTCAGTAAGTTTGGTGGTGATTCGAAGAGGCTAAGAGCCTCTTCTACCTTGTCTGGAGAGTGAATTCAGGGAGGGAGATAAGAGCACCGCCTTGCAAGGCGGACTCATGGGCGAGGATGCCGGTGCAGGTGATGTTCGCTGACTGGACGGCATTGGGATAACCTTCGCCGCGTCCGTGGAGGAGCTCGATGAATTGGTGGACGAGGTGCGGGTGTGAGCCGCCGTGGCCTCCTCCCTGAGTGAAGCTGAGGTGATTGCCGCCTTCTTCGCCGCCATAGACGCCGCCGGTGGTAAAGGGCGCAATCTCCTTGGGAAGGAGGTGGGCGTAGTCGGGCGCTTCAACCTTGGTAGGGATCTCGGGCTCGGGTTTCTTGGCGGTGTGCAGCACGAGTGGTTCTCCTTCGATGAGGGGCCACTCGACGCTCTTTTCGGAACCGTAGACTTCGATGGATTCACGATATTGACGGGCGACATCGAAGAGCGAGCGATAGACGAGGCCGGAGAGATCGCTGTCCTTGAATTTGATGTGGCAGGTTTCGACGGCGAAGGGAGAGTTGTAGCACTCGTGCATTTCTTCGCGGATGGTGCCGGAGGCAAAGCAAGAGACGTATTCGGCTTCGTGTCGACCGAGGCCGAGAAGAGGGCCCACGCAATGGGTCGCGTAGTGCATGGGGGGCAGGCCGGGCCAGTATCCAGGCCAGCCGTCCATGTCCTGTTGGTGGGAGGCTTTTAGGAACTGGAGTTTCCCGAGCTCGCCATTGTCGTAGAGTTCCTTCATGAAGAGGAATTCGCGGGCGTAGACCACGGTTTCCATCATCATGTATTTGAGTCCGGTAGATTGGGTGAGTTCGACGATTTTCCGACAATCCTCAACGGAGGTGGCCATGGGGACGGTGCAAGCGACGTGCTTGCCCGCTTTCAGGGCGGCGATCGCTTGTTCCGCGTGATTGGGGATGGGGGTGTTGAGGTGGACGGCATCGATGTCTGGATCGGCGAGAAGGTCCTCGTAGCTTTGGTAGCGTTTTTCGACTCCATATTTGTCGCCCACTTCATCCAAGGTCGCTTTTGTCCGCTGACAGATCGCGGCGAGTTCGGCTCCGGGATGACGCTGGTAAATAGGGATGAATTCGGCTCCGAAACCGAGGCCAACAATAGCGATACGAAGAGGTTGATCTGACATGGGATGAAGCTTTACTCGCTAAGATTACCTGAGCCAATCAACTTTTTCTTGTAGTGAGGCGTATAAAAATGTGTAAAAAAACGACATGGTTTCTTCTGATCACAGCGCGATGACCAAGCGCTTTGCCACGATCATGGGAATGCCTCCAGGGGCCTCCAGGGGCCTCCAGGGGCCTACTGGAAGTGCTGGAAGAAGAAGTGAGGAAAGTGCAGCCTTCCAAGTAGGTCTTCATTGGTTAAGGTCTCTCCTGATGAACTCCTCATTTTTACTTTTGGGTCTCCTGGCCTGGTTTGCCGGTTCACTCGCGATGGCTGGTTCGATTGGCGTGAATTTTGGAAGCGGACGGGCTAATGCTGATCTTGCTTCAGGAAGTAGCGCCGGGGTGATTCCCCAATCCAACTGGAATAACGCGGCAGAGAGTGCGGGCACGCTTTCCAACCTCGGCAACGAGTCAGGCGGAAATAGTGGGGTGGGTATCACGTGGTCAGCGGATGAACAATGGAGTCTTGGTGGCACGCCTGCAGATTCCAACGGCACCTTGCTCAATGGCTTCATCTCAGAGAACAACAATGGTGAGGATTCCACGATCGTTGTGACCGGGATTCCCTACGCCAAGTATGATTTATACGTCTACATGAGCCATGACCGGGCAAGCGAAGATGTCGATCTGAGCGGGCCCTTTGGAACCTTCCGTTTGCAAGAAGATGACACCAATATTGCGAATCCTGTTACCTTTCAGCAGCAGGTCGCATCGGCCGATCCCGATACGACGCAACAAGGAAACTATGCCCTTTTTTCAGGCCTCAGTGGCGCGACCCTGAACCTGATTCTCTCGCCAACGGGAGGATTGGGAACTTTGGATCGCAACGCGATTTCGGGAATGCAAATTGTTGAGGCCATCGTGCCCCCCAGATTGCCGGAGGTGATAACGACGGCGGCATCAGGAGTGAATGGCACCTTCGCAACCTTGCACGGAGAAGTTCTCGAGACCGGTGGCGACCTTCCTGCGGTGACTTTTTTCTATGGCACGGTCGATGGTGGGAGCGACACCGGGTCCTGGCAGTTCTCTCTTCCTGCGGGCAATCAAGGTGGAGGAGTTTCGACCTTTGCAGGGAATCTTCGGCCCAATACGACCTATTACTTTCGGGCGCGGGCGGAGAATGCGGGCGGTAGTGCGTGGTCACCGTCAACTCAGATTTTCACGACTCCGGTTTTTGTGGTCCCCTCAGCCGTGATCAATGAGATTCACTATGATGAAGATGACAAGACGATCCGCGCGGAGTTTATCGAGCTTCACAATCCTAGCGAAACCCCGGTTGATCTCTCGGGTTACTATTTTGCAAAGGGGATTGATTTCGTCTTTCCGGGCGGCACCATTCTCGAGTCCGGAGGGTATCTCGTGATTGCCGAAGACCCTGCCACGATGGTGAATCATTTCGGGTTTTCTTCGGCGCTGGGGCCATTTGAGAACGGAACCACTCTTAAAAATTCAGGAGAGAATCTCGTTCTCTCAAACCCGCTGGGTAAGGTCGTGGATGAGGTCGATTACAAGTTGGGATTTCCCTGGCCGACGATCGGCGATGATCTGGGATCGACCCCGGCCAGTCCGTCGCTCGAATTGATCAATCCTCTTTTGGAAAACAGCCTTGGCGGAAATTGGCGGGCCTCGGGATTTCCGGTGGCCCTGAGTTCCCCGGGCGGCGGAGGACCGGTCACCTTGGTGAGTGCGGGGATGTCTTGGAGTTACCGTAAGGGGACGACTTATCCTTCCGCAGATACGGCAGGAAACGATTGGTGGGACAACCGCTATGATGAAGCTGTCGATGGCCAGTGGGAGGTTGGCGCTGCTCCGATCGGATACGGAGATGGTGATGACGTGACGCTCCTGAGCGATATGCAAGGGAGTTACAACAGTGTTTTTCTTCGCAAGGAATTTACGATTGCGGCTGGGGAGATTCCAAACGCCTTGACCTTGAGTTGTTACCATGACGATGGGGCGGTGGTGTATCTCAATGGGGTTGAGGTGGGCCGTTTTTCTGTCGATGAGGGCACCGTTCAATTTCCTCCGGCTCGGAACTTTGCCAATAGTCACGAAGCGGGTTGGTCTTCCCTCTCGATCTCCGGAGCGGCTGCTTATTTGGTGGAGGGACTCAATGTCATCGCAATTCAAGGGATCAATGAAACTCTTGCGAGTAGTGATTTTTCCATCGATGCCGAACTGATAACAGGGACGGCTCAATCGGGTGGTGATTACCGCCCAACTCCCGGTGCGTCCAATTCTTCCTTCGCCTTGAATGCTCCGCCACAGATTCGTCAGGTGGATCATTTGCCACAGGAGCCCAAGACTGGCGAGGCTGTCGTGGTGACGGCAAAGGTGACCGACCCCGACGGTGTTTCATCGGTTTCCCTGGAGTATCAAATCGTCGAGCCCGGTGACTACTTTTGCCGCTTCCTTAAATTTAGCACGAATGGGAATGCCAATGTGGATCCCCGCTTTGAGGACCCTGCGGAGTGGACGGCGCTTGCGATGAGCGACGATGGGGCAGGCGGTGATCTTCTCGCGAACGATTCTCTTTTTAGTGCCACTTTGCCAGCGCTTCTTCAGAGTCATCGCCGTTTGATCCGTTACCGAATTTCGGTCCGAGATACCCCGGGAGACGAGGTGAAGGTTCCCTATGTCGATGATCCACAGCCTAATTTCGCCTATTTTGTTTATGACGGGACACCGGACTGGAGTGGCGTCATTCGCCCGGGCAACACTGCCGTGACTCATCCCGGTGAGTTGATGTCGAGTATCCCGACCTATTTTCTGTTGAGTAAAAACCAGTGGGTCGATGACTCACAGTTCGGAGGCTATGGTGGCTCGGAGTATCTCTGGCCCGGCACGATGGTGTATGATGGCAAGGTCTATGACCACATTCAGTATCGCCCCAGAGGTGGGGTTCACCGATACCAGTATGGCAAGAACTTCTGGAAATTTGACTTCCCCCGAGGTCATCGATTTGAAGCGCGCGGGCGCGATGGAAAGCGGTATGAAACGGATTGGAACAAACTTAATTTTTCGTCCATCGTGCAGCAAGTGAACTTCAATCACCGCGGTGAGCAGGGCTTGTTTGAAGGGGTGGGCTTTCGCTTCTTCGACCTTTGCGGCGTGCCCGCCAGCAATACCCACTATAATCAGTTCTACGTCATTGATAAATCGAGCGAGTCAGGAGGCAATCAATACGAGGGAGACTACTATGGCTTGTTTCTTTCGATCGAACAACTGGACGGACAATATCTTGAAGGACATGGGCTCCCGGATGGCAACCTCTACAAAATTGAAGGACATGCCGGGGACTCGAACAACCAAGGACCCTACTCAGTGAGCGACCGATCGGATGTGAGAGCCTTCATCAGTGGTTACCTGAATCAAACTCCGACCGCGCAGTGGTGGCGCGACAATTTCAATCTCGAAAGCTATTTCAGCTATCGCACGGTGGTGGAGGGAATTCACCACTACGATATCGCCTACGGGAAGAACTACTTCTACTACCACAACCCGGAGACCGACAAATTTCAGGTCGTGCCCTGGGATCTAGATTTGACCTGGGCCAACAACATGTATGGGTCGGGAAATCATGATTTCAAAACGAAGGTTGCCCAAAACCCGGCTTTCAATACGGACTACCAGAATCGGGTTCGCGAGATCATGGATCTCCTCTACAACGATGATCAGGCCCATCACGTGATCGATGAAAATGTTCGTGATGTTTGGACTCCCGGAGCTCCTTCCTTGGTCGGTGCTGATCGCCGCCTTTGGGACAACAATCCTCGGATCACGACGAAGGATCGCTACTACGACATCGCCGCTGACAAGGAGTTCAGCGGGATGATTGAGGTGGCGAAAAACTACGTCGTTTCGAGGGGAAGTTGGATGGAGAGCAATCTCCTGACCCAGCGCAGCCAGATCCCGGTCACTCCCATCATCACTTACACGGGAGCGGCGGGATCTCCCACCAACGATCTCCAGTTTAATTCCAGCCCCTATTCATCGGCGACACCCTTTGCGGCCTTGGAGTGGCGGGTGGCCGAGATCTACAACTCGGATGTTGCGAACTACCTCGAGGGTGATCCATTCATCTACGAAATTGAAAACCCCACCCTGTCGGGACCTTTGGAGGCCTTCCGTGATTCCTACCACTTTCCGGTCACGGCCACCCGGGAAGGGCGTTTTTATCGCGCGCGAGTTCGGCATCAGGACACGGCTGGGCGGTGGAGCCATTGGTCTGCTCCGGTCGAATTTCAGGCGACGGCTCCTGATGTGACTTTTTATGTGAAGGGCCTTAGGATTTCCGAGATTCACTACGACCCGGCGAGTGCGACACCCGCCGAGGAGGCGAATGGCTGGGTCACCTCAGATTTTGAATTTGTGGAACTTCACAATCTCGGAAGTGAAGCTGTTGATCTCACCGGAGTGCGCTTTACCAAGGGGATTGATTTTGATTTTCCGGAGGCGACGGTGTTGTTGCCTGGGGGATTCCTCGTGATCGTAAAGAATCTCGCGGCCTTTGAATCCCGTTATGGAAACGCAAGGCCGGTGGTGGGAGCGTGGGATCTCAATGACCGACTCAGTAGTGGTGAAAATCTCAAGCTCTCGCTGGGGAACGGGACTCCCATCATCGAGTTCATCTATCGTTCGGATGGACTCTGGCCCACCGAGCCCAACGGCGGGGGATACAGTCTGACCCTTGATCGCGTCAGTGAGACAGGGCCGGCCTCTCATTCTGATCCTCTTGCCTGGCGTGCCAGTAGCGTGATGGGCGGGACGCCGGGTGAGGATGACCATCTTGATTTTGAATCGTGGGCTGCCAGTGTCGGCCTGCCTGAAGGTGCCTTGCCCACCGGCGATCCTGATGGCGATGGTCTCAATAATCTGCTTGAGTATGCCTTGGCCTCGAATCCGCTCCAAGGATCATTGGGAGATAGTCCGACCGGCTCGACCGGCTCTTTGGTCGTCAATGGGGTCTCCGGGAATTACTTGAGTTTGTCCTTCAAGCGCCCGTCGGGAGTCGCTGATGTCCAATACCTCGTGGAGTTTTCGGCCGATCTGAGTTCGTGGGACGGAGAGGGGGCCGTTCGTCATTCCCGCGTGAGTCATGGTGACGGGACCCTGCTTGAGACCTGGAGGGTTCCATCAGACGTCGAGAGTCAAGAGCAACGGTTCATGAGACTGCGGGTGCTCCAAAATTGATGCCGAGCAACCTTGAAAGAATGGTCCGTTAATCTTTCGTAGTGGAATGACTGCCCAGAGCTATGCCTTTGATCTCTCCTAAAGTTGCCCTTCTTGTCTGTCTTCCATTGATTGCTCCGGGGCTTCGGGCGGATGACCGGGTGGACGCCTCAGTGACTCCTTTTTTTGAGGATCATTGTTTCGAGTGTCATGACAGTGGGACGCAAAAAGGAGGACTTAATCTCGAGGAACTCACCTTGAAACTCGATGACCCTGTCGTGAGGAAGAGGTGGATCTTGCTTCACGACCGCCTCGCTGCGGGGGAGATGCCGCCGAAGAAGAAAAATGCTCCGCCGGCCGGTGAGCGGGACCCATTTTTGGAAGCGATCTCGGATGCCGTGACTGGAGTTGAGCAAGCGGGAGATCGCCTTGATGGACGATCGACGTGGCGTCGGCTCAACCGCTTCGAGTATGAGAATACCGTTCGTGATTTACTATCAGCTCCGTGGCTCGATCTTAAGGACATCCTGCCCGAGGATGGTGAGGCTCACCGCTTTCCCAAGGCTGGGGAGGCTCTCGATATCTCCCATGTTCAACTGGCCCGCTACATGGAGGCCGCCGACACCGCTCTCCGGGCGGTCATCGCTCCGGGAAATGGCATCCCTGAGAACAAGGTTTCCCGCTTCTATGCCCGCGAGCAACCTGGAATGACCGGTAAGATCTTTTTCAATGAGTTCAACAACTCGACTTACCGCTCCATGATTCCCTTGCTGGGAACCGAAGCGCAGCCGGAGGTGATTTCCAAAAAATTGCCGTTGACGGTGGGTGCCAGTGACCCCGAAACTCGGGAGCTTGAAAGCTTGGGCGTGATGGCCAGCAGCTATGAGCCGATCCAACCTCGCTTCGATCGGTTCCAAGCTCCATTCGATGGCCTCTATAAGATCCGCTTGAAGGCCTATTCTTTCACCGCGGGCGCGATCGTTCGAAAGGACTGGATTGATGCCGATCGCGAAAAAGCATTTCCCGGGAAACGGGATGAGCCGGTGAGCCTCTATGCGATCTCCCTTCGGTCGCAGCGGAAGTTGACTTCGGTCGACGTCTCTCCCGAAGCCCGGGTCGTTGAGATCGAAGCCTACCTGAGAAGAGGCGAAATGATTGGGCCGGACGCCGCCCGCCTGTTTCGCTCCCGCCCGCCGGGTCCCTTTCATAATCCTTTGGCCACTCCGGAAGGAATTCCCGGCGTGGCTTATCAGTGGTTGGAAGTGGAGGGGCCGTTCAATGACCTCTGGCCTCCGGCAGGGCATCAGTTACTCTTCGAATCCCACGCGATCAATCCCGCCAAGATGGTGCCGGAGAAGGGCATTTTTAATCCCAAGGAGATCTCGGTTGATTCAGAAAGGCTTCTTTCAAACTTCATCGCCAAGGCCTATCGACGGCCCACGACAGCTGAAGACACCGAACGCTTTCTGCCGGTGGTCGAAGCGGCGCTTTCGACGGGAAGCACCTTTTCCGAGGCCATGGTTGCCGCTTACACCTCGGTCCTTTGTTCTCCAGGGTTCTTGTGCTTGGAAGAACCGTTGGGAACTTTGGATGATCATTCGCTGGCTTCCCGGCTTTCCTACTTTTTGTGGAATTCCGCGCCCGACGCCCCGCTGCGCGCGCTTGCCGATGAAGGGAAGCTTATTGATTCACAGACGCTCCGTGAGGAGACCACGAGGATGCTGCAAAGCCCGAAGTCCGATCAGTTCATCGAAGCTTTTCTCGACTCGTGGTTGGATCTCAAGAACATCAATGCCACCTCACCGGACGCTACCCTGTATCCGGACTACTACCTTGATGACCTCCTGACGGAGTCGGCCCTCGATGAGACCCGTCTCTTTTTCAAGGAATTGGTGCGCGAGGATCTTCCGGCTCGGAACTTGATCGATAGCGATTTCACCTTTCTCAACGAACGGCTGGCACGGCACTACGGGATTCCCGGTGTCAACGGAGTGGGGCTCAAAAAAGTGAAGTTGCCCGAGGATTCGCCCCGGGGTGGGCTCATGACCCAGGCGAGCGTCTTAAAGGTGACGGCCAACGGAACCACGACCTCTCCGGTCCTGCGGGGGAACTGGATTCTTGAGAGAATTCTGGGTGAGATCACGTCACCTCCACCGCCCGGAACTCCGGCGGTCGAGCCCGACATTCGTGGTGCCAAAACGATTCGCCAACAACTCGAGAAGCATCGCGAAATGACAAGTTGCAACAGCTGTCATGCCAAGATGGATCCTCCGGGATTTGCGCTGGAGTCTTTCGATGTGCTGGGGGCATGGCGGGGGCATTACCGGGCCCTGGGGGATCAAGAAGGAGCGTTGCCGGGCTTCGGTAAGAATGGCCAACCCTTCGAGTTTCATACGGGCTTACCCGTCGATGCGGCAGGTCAGTTATCGAGTGGCGAGACCTTCGAGGAGATCCGTTCGTTCAAGAAGTTGTTGCTCCGTGACGAGCGTGTCCTTGCCAAAAATATTGCGAATCAGTTGATCACTTACGCGACGGGCACGCCGGTGAGATTGAGTGATCGGGCCGCCCTCGAAGAAATCCTCAACAAGTGCCAGGAATCAGGTTATGGTCTGCGCACGCTCATTCACGAAGTCGTACAATCCCCCTTGTTCCGTTCCAAATAAGCGCACTCCCTAGCCATCATGAAAGCACCCTACCTCGCCACGCAACGCCCTCTTTCCCGCCGTTCCTTATTGAAAGGGGTGGGGGTGACGCTGGGCCTCCCGCTGCTGGATTCGATGTCCCCGGCTTTCGCCAAGACGGCCCCTCTGACGGCCCCTCGGCGCTTTTTGGGGATTTGTAACAACCTGGGGTTGTTGCCCCAAAAGTTTTTTCCGGGAGAGGCGGGATTTGGCTATGCGCTCTCGCCCTATCTTCAGGAACTGGCGGCAAACCGTGACAAGTTCACCGTCTTTAGTGGGGTCTCGCACCCGGATGTGGATGGGGGTCACCCGGCCGATATTTGCTTTCTAACAGCGGCGCCCCGCCCCGCGAGCAGTGGCTTTCGGAATACCATTTCACTCGATCAATACGTCGCAGAACGGATTGGCCATTTGACGCGCTTTCCGTCCCTGACCTTGGGCGTCAACGTCCGGGGCAATAGCCGTTCGCTTTCCTTTACGGGTTCGGGCGTTCAGATTCCGCCTGAGCAAAGTGCTTCCGGGCTTTATCGGAAGCTCTTCCTGCAAGGGAATCCCAAGGAGATTGCCGAACAACAGCGCAAGCTGGCCTTGGGGAAATCCATTATGGATGCCGTTTCCGGACAGGTCGGGGGCTTGCAAAAGAAGGTTGGAAGTCGTGACCGTGAACGCCTTGATCAATACTACACTGGGATTCGTGAACTCGAGGTTCGTCTCGAACAGTCACGCGAATGGGAAGGGAAGCCCAAGCCTCAGACGAGCGAGAAAGAACCGTCCGATCCGAAGGATCCGGTCGACTACATGGAGAAGACCGAATTGATGTATCGCCTCGCCCATCTTGCCTTCGAGACCGACTCGACGCGCATGATTACCCTCATGTTGGATTCGGTGTCTTCGCCCGCCATCGTGGTGGATGGTAAGACCGTGAGTGACGGCTATCACAATCTTTCCCACCATGGCAAAAATCCCGAGAAGATGGCTCAACTTGAGCGGATCGACACGGAGCACATGAAGCTTCTCAACGGCCTTCTCGATCAACTCAAAGGAACGCCGGAAGATCAAGCGAGCTTGCTCGATCGCACCATGGTTCTCTACGGCAGTAACCTTGGTAACGCGTCCTCACACGTTACCACGAACCTGCCGGTTCTCTTTGCGGGTGGCGGGTTCAAACATGGCCAGCACCTCGCGTTCGACGAGGTCAACAACTACCCACTTCCCAATCTCTACCTCTCAATGCTTCACCGCCTCGGAATCGAGGCAAAGAAGTTCGCGTCTTCGACCACCACGATGAAGGGCTTGGAGTTGAGTTAAAAGTTCCCGGTCTGCCTCTTTTTGTTTGAGCCGGGGCCTAGATTTGATCTTGGGTTGAGTCGTCAAACTCAGGCTTCTGGAAGGCGAGCCACGGGGTGGCGGCGAGATACCAGACGACCATGCCAACTCCCATGAGGGTGAAGGTCATCTTCTCGCTCAAATCCCCGAAGAGGTGGATGAGTGGGGGGATGATGGTCAGGGCAAGGCCGAGGAGGGAGATGAGGGGTAGAAATTTCATGGGGAATTAGGCTTGAGCTGTTTTGCTTTGGAAGAATTTGCTAAAGAAGATGTAGAGGACGCCGGTCGCGATCCAGCACGGAAGAATGCAGAACCAAGATGCGACCCCTTCCACTTTAATCAAGTAAGTGGCGATTGCGACGGGGATGAGCCAAGCGATGAGGACGGCTGGATTGACGCCCTTCCCGGACTTTTCGGCGGCAAAGGGAGTGAAGCCGGCACGCTTCGAAAAATACCAGTCGGCAAAGATGACGGCGCCCATGGGCGCGAGGACGGTGCCGTAGAATCCCACGAAGTCGAGGAGCTTGAAGGCGAAGGCGGGGAAGACTCCGGCGATCGTAGCGACCGCGCCCGCGACCAAGGTCATGGTGGTTCGGGAGGAACCGGGAATCATCGCTTGGAAGGCCAGGCCGGCCCGATAGATGGTGGGGTTGGCGGTGGTCCAACCTGCGACCACGACGCACACGATACCGGCAATACCGGCCACGTTGGCGGCCATGATACCGGGGTTGGGGGTGGTGTTCCCAGTCATTTTAATCTGAGCAGCGAGCATGAAGGCGGCGGCGATCCAAGCCATGTAGTGTCCGACAAACATGCCGCCAGCGGCAGCCCAGCCGGAGCTGGCTTTCTTGGCGTAACGGAAGACGGAAAGGTCGGCCATTCCGATGTGCATCGCGGAGTTGCAGAACCAGGCGAAGAGGGCGACGGACCAGAATCCCATTTTGGCCTGACCTTCAGAGCCTTGGGCCACCGTGATGGATTCGGTCCAGATTTCGTTGAGTCCCTGCCAGTTGGCGGCGCCGATTTGTTTGAGAGCGACAATTCCGCAGGCCAGAAAAACGAGGACCATCCAAGGGGCCGCGACATTGGCAAAGCGGGCCACCACGTCGTATCCACGGGCGGCCACGAGAGCAATCACGGCACCGACGGCGAGCACGATCGTGACAAACGCGGTGCTGTTCGGATAGACCGCATTGAATTCGGGCATTTCAATATTGAAGGGAATGCCGATCGCGGTTGCCGAGACGGTAATCATGGCTCCGGCGAGGAAGCAAAAGAGGACACCGTTTGCGAGGTTGTAGAATTTGACGAGCTTGCGACCTGCGATCTTTTCGAGGTGGAAGTAGAGGGTCATGCGGGCTTGCGTGGCGATGGGGGCGCAGACGAAGCGCCAACTGAGGACTGCGAGGAGATTGCCAACGAGGAGGCCCAGGAAGATGTTCTGCAAGGTCACGCCACTGAGGAGGAAGAGCGGCCCTATCATGAATTCGGTTCCAGCGGCGTGCTCGCCGGCATACATCCCCCAAAATTTTCCGGGACCCTTGAGCGCCTTCGGTGGCACGGGAGTCCGTTCGTATTCGTTCGTTGGATTGTTTTTGGTGTCAGCCATGATGGTGTGAGATTGGGTGCGATACCTTGTCAAAAGGGTCCAAAATTGCGCTCGCTTGGTCAACAATATTACAAGAATCGCTTCTTGGGTTCTTTCAATGAGTTGCACTCAGGGAATGTCTCTCTAACATTCGCTAGGATGGCAGGCGGAAAGATTAGACTCAAGGATGTCGCTGAACTCGCGGGAGTGGCCGTGAATACGGCTTCGACGATCTTGAATCGTCGGCCCAATTCCTGGGCATCCAAGGAGACCGAGGAGAGGGTGTTTGCGGCCGCGAAAAACTTGGGGTATCGCCCGAACCGAGCCGCGGTGGCGCTGCAATCGGGCCGTTTTAATACGATTGGACTTTTGGTGGCGGATTTGGAGAACCCGTATTATACCAATTTTTCCAAAGTTTTTGGGAAGCAAGTGGAGGCGAAGGGCTACGATTTGGTGATTGAGAGTTGGCAGACTGATTTGGTCAGAGAGAAGAAGTTACTTGAGGACTTTGCCCACCGGAATGTCGATGGTGTGGTGGCCTTTGTGAGTAATCTGGATGAGCATCGCGTTCTTCTGGAACGCCTGGGGAAGACGGGATTTCCGATGGTGGCGCTGGCCATGCCCGGGTCTGAGGAAGCGCCGGTCGATACCGTGATCCCAAATTTCGGAACTGGTCTCAAGGTTGCGGCGACGCGATTGCACAATCTGGGACATCGGCGTTTTGCGTTTTTGGCAGCCCGGTCGACCGGGCAACGGGTGGGTGGTCGCCCGGCTTTCTTTCAAAAGGTCATTCAAGAGTTTGCCGATAGTCAGGTTGAAATCGTGGATTGTGGTCCGAATGTGATTGAGGCCCGTGAGGTGGGTCGGAAGATTCTTGATCAGGCTGATCGTCCCACGGCCGTGGTTACGCTGAATGATCTCACCGCGATTGGCGTGATGCGTGCGGCCAAAGATCTTAGACTCGATATTCCGGGTGACGTTTCGGTGGTGGGAATCGACGGAATTCCGCTCGCGGAGCAAATGCTCGTTTCGCTTTCTACGGTGGCCCAGCCACATGAGGCCATGGTCGCGAAGGCGGTCGAGTTTCTTCTTTCTCGGATTGAGGGGGAGGGGGTGATTGCGCCACGGCGGGCGGAGTTTGCCACGGAGTTCATCGAGCGTGAATCGATCGGCCCGGTGCCTTGAGCTGTGTTGGCATTCTTATTTCCAGCCTTCCATAGCTCAGATAAGAAACGTTTCAGGTTGACAGACAGGGAGGAATTACTTCCCTTTTTTTTCACGTCGCTGAAGCCGAGCAAGCAGAGTATATGTCCGAAGCAGACAAACTTTTTCCTCTATGAACGAAGATTCTCTTCATCGTATCACCAGTGCCCTTGATCATTTTCAAATTGAGCTACCATCGTGGGGCTTTGCCGACACTGGAACCCGTTTCGGAAAGTTTCTTCAGGAAGGCGCGGCCATTGATCTGAGCGACAAGTTGGCGGATGCTGGAGAGGTCAACAAGCTGACGGGATGCTGTCCCAAGGTTGCGACCCATCTTCTCTGGGATTTTGAGAAGGGCGTGGCCTCGTCTGAGATCGTGGCTCTCGCCCAGAAAAATGGTGTTCAACTGGGATCGATGAATCCCAACTTGTTTCAGGATCAGGAATATCGCCTTGGCAGCCTTTGCAATGCCGATGCCGATGTGCGCGAACAAGCCTCGCAGCATGTCATTGATTCGATCAAGCTGGGCCAGGAGGTTGGCAGCAAGGTTGTCTCACTTTGGATGGCTGATGGCACGAATTATCCTGGGCAGGACTCTATTCGCGCTCGCAAGCGCCGCTTGGAAAATGCTCTTGGGGAATTTCACAAGCATCTTGCCGAAGACCAGATCTTCTTGGTGGAATACAAGCCCTTCGAGCCCGCCTTTTATCATACTGACATTGCCGACTGGGGGATGTCCTACCTTTACGCGAAAAAGATGGGGCCGCAGGCCAAGGTTTTGGTCGATACCGGTCACCACTATCAAGCGCAGAACATCGAGCAGATTGTGGCATGGCTTCTCGATGAAGAAATGCTGGGCGGATTCCACTTCAACGACCGTCGTTATGCCGATGATGACCTCACACTGGGGTCGATCGATCCGTATCAGATTTTCCGCATTTTCAACGAGATCCATGGCTATGCCGCTTCCTGCGGCGGCGCTTATCCCGCCATCGAATACATGGTGGACCAGTCACACAACTTGAAGCCCAAGATGGAAGCGATGATTGAGACTGTCGCGGCGGCTCAGGAGCTTTATGTCAAGGCGGCTCTCGTCGACCAGGCACAACTCGCAGTTCATCAGGAGAAGGGTGAGATTGTCGATGCCGAGCGTCTTTTGAAGAAAGCCTTCGGCACTGAGGTGACTGGCGCGATTGCCGAGTGGCGTCGGGGACGTGGCCTTGCCGATGATCCGCTTTTGGCCTTCCGCGCCAGTGGTTATCTTGAGGAGATTTCCAGCGAACGCAGTGCACGCCGTAAAGAACGCGGGATCACCGCAGGCGGCGGATACGCTTAATCATTTTCCCTCGAATCCAATTTCCCAACTTTACCACAATCGATCAAATGTCATTTAAACCATCCGACTACCGTCACGTAAATTACAACTGGGACGATGCTACCGTCGCCAACATGAGTCCCATTGAGCGGCTTGTTTTTCGCTCTAACATTCTTGGGGCCGATCAGCGGATTACCAACACTGGGGGAGGGAACACTTCTTCCAAGGCCACTGAAAAAGACCCTCTCAATGGGCAGGATACCGAAGTTCTCTGGGTCAAGGGATCCGGTGGAGATCTCCGCACTTCCAAGGCCGAGAACTTTTCCTCGCTCTATCAGGACAAGCTCATTGCGCTGCAGGACATTTACCACAACACCACTCCTAACGGAGTGAAGACCCAGATCGAAGACGACATGGTCGCGATGTATCGCCACACGACCTTCAACCTCAACCCGCGGGCGTCCTCGATCGATACCCCGTTACACTCCTTCATTCCTAGCAAGCATGTCGACCACATGCACCCGAATGCCTTTATCTCGATTTGTGCGACGAGGAATTCGGAAGCGATTACTAAGGAGATCTTTGGCGATGACATTGTTTACACCTCGTGGCAACGTCCGGGCTTTGATCTCGGTCTTTTGTTCCAGGATGTTTGCGTCAAGAATCCTAAGGCCAAGGGCATTAACATGGGGCAGCATGGTCTTATCAACTGGGCCGACGATGATAAGGAGTGTTACGAGTTAACGCTGAATCTCATCGAGCGCGCCGGTCGTTACATCGAAGAGCGTGACAAGGGCGAAGAGACCTTTGAGGGGCCCAAGTATGGCCAACTTTCCGAAGAGAAGAAGCGCGCACTCGTGAGTGGTTTGGTTCCCTGGCTGCGTGGCCAGGTCAGCCAGGAGAACCGCTTCATTGCCACCATCGAAAGCACCGAGGCCGTTCTTGAATTTGTGAATAGCAAGGCCGCGGCCCGCCTTGCGGAGCTCGGCACTTCGTGCCCGGACCACTTCCTGCGCACGAAGATTAAGCCACTCTACGTCGACTGGGATCCCCAGAACGAAGGACTCGATGTTCTTCGAACCAAGCTTTCAGCGGGATTGGAAAAGTATCGCGCTGACTACGCGGAGTATTACGAGCGCAACAAGGAGGTTCATTCGCCTGCGATGCGCGACGCGAATCCCACCGTGATTCTTATTCCCGGTATCGGGATGGTGACCTTCGGGAAGAACAAGAGTGAGTCCCGTGTCACCGCTGAATTTTACAACTGTGCGATTTCGGTGATGCGCGGTGCCGAGGCCATCGACGAATACATTGGCTTGCCTCAGAAGGAAGCCTTCGACATCGAATACTGGGCGCTGGAAGAAGCGAAGCTTCAGCGCATGCCGCCGGAGCGCGAGTTCGCTCGTAAGGTTGTGGTGGTGATTGGGGCCGGAAGTGGCATTGGCAAGGAGATGGCGCACGTCATGATTGACGAGGGTGCTCATGTTGTGTGTGCTGACTTGAATACTGAGCACGCCCAGGCGACGGCCGCTGAGTTGATCGCGAAAGTTGGTCAGGGAATCGGAGTGGCGGGAACCGGGATTTCCGGTTGTGGTAATGCCATCGGGCTTCCTTGCGATGTCACTGACCGTGGTGCGATCAAGGCCATGCTCGCGGAAGTAGTTTATGCTTATGGTGGCATTGACCACATTGCGGTCACCGCTGGGATTTTCGTGCCGCCTGATAAGACCGGTCATATCCCTGACGACAAATGGGGACTGACCTTCGGGATCAACGTTGCCGGGCCTTACTTCGTCGCTGACGAGGCCGCCAAGATTTGGAATGAGCAGGGCCTTCGCGGAAGCATGGTGGTGACGACCAGCGCGAATGCGGTCGTTTCCAAGAAAGGAAGTGTCGCTTACGATACCTCTAAGGCCGCGGCGAACCATCTTCTTCGTGAGCTTGCGATTGAGCTTGCCCCGCTCGTCCGGGTGAACGGAGTCGCTCCAGCCACGGTGGTTGCGGGAAGTGCGATGTTCCCTCGTGATCGGGTGATCGCTTCGTTGAGCAAGTACGAGATTCCCTTTAGTGAGGATGAGGATACCGAGGAACTGCGCAACAAGTTGGCTCAGTTTTATGCGGACCGCACTCTCACTAAGTTGCCCATTACCCCGCGTGACCAGGCGAATGGCATTCTCTTTATGCTGAGCGATGCCTCTTCCAAGACGACGGGTCAGATTCTTGCCGTTGATGGGGGCTTGCACGAAGCCTTCCTCCGTTAAGCTCTCATTGTTCTGCCTATGAAAACAGACGTTCTCCTCATTGGATCCGGCATCATGTCCTCGACTCTCGGGGTCCTGCTCAAGGAGCTCAAGCCTGGCATTTCTATTCAACTTTTTGAGGCCACCGAGAAGCCGGCTCAAGAGGCCTCGAATGCTTGGAACAACGCGGGAACCGGTCATGCCGGAATCTGCGAGCTTTCCTACACGCCTCACCTCGAGGCTGATGGGACGGTCGATGTCTCCAAGGCGATTTCGGTTTTCGAGGACTTTGAATATTCGTTACAGTTCTGGGCTCATGCTGTCCGCAAGGGGATCATCAAAGAGACGCGGGAGTGTCTCAATCCGCTGCCGCACATCTCGCTTGTTCATACTGATGAGCAACTTCCGTATCTGGAAGCCCGCTATTCGGGGTTGAAGAAGCATCATTTCTTCGAGTCGATGAAGCACTCGACGGATCGTGAAGAGATTCGTTCTTGGGCCCCGTTGTTGGTGGATGGTCGTGATGAGAAGCAAGCGATTGGAGCGACTTATATGGAGGGTGGCACCGATGTGAACTTCGGTGAGATTTCCCGGAATTTTTGTGAGTGGCTCGACGAGCAGGAGCACTGCGAGGCTCACTTTGGACATCGGGTCACTGATCTCAAGAAGAAGGGGAAAGGTTGGCTGGTGACGGTCCGTGATGAACAAAGCGGTGCGAAGCGCGAAGTGGAAGCGGGCTTTGTCTTCATTGGTGCGGGTGGAGGATCATTGCCTCTTCTTCAGAAGGCGGGAATTCCTGAGGTGAAGGGTTACGGGGGATTTCCGATTGGAGGTCAGTGGATGATCACGAGGAATCCCGAAGTGGTCGCGAAGCATACTGCGAAAGTTTACGGGCAGGCTCTTGGGGCCGCTCCCACGATGGCGGTTCCGCATCTTGATACGCGGGTCATTGATGGTGAGCGTTATTTGCTTTTTGGACCCTTCGCGGCATGGACTGGCAAGTTCCTCAATCAAGGGGGAAGTCATTTGGATCTGCCGCTCTCGGTGCGTCCGAGCAACCTCCTTTCGTTGATGCGGGTGGGCCTTCACAATTTGGATCTCGTCAAGTATCTCGTGCAGCAGGGCCTGCAGTCCAAAGAGTCAAGGATGCAGGAACTTTACAACTTTTATCCGGAGGCTCGGGAAGATGACTGGGAGGTTATTGACGCGGGAATCCGAGTGCAGGCGATCAAGCAGGAGCCTGGAGAAGAACCTGGAATCGTGCACTACGGCACGGAGGTTCTCACCAGCGAGGATCGCAGTATTTGCGCACTCTTGGGAGCTTCGCCCGGGGCCTCGGTTTCGACCCAGGTGATGTTTGAGTGTATCAAGAAATGCCTTCCGGAACTCTTGGAAGATCCTGAAGGGCAGGCGCGGATCTCGGACATGATTCCGAACTGGAATGAAGATCTCAAAGAGCCTTCGGCCCGTGATCGTTTCCTGGAAATCCATGGGAAGGCCCTAGCGGATCTGAACCTGATTTAAAATGATGTCGAATACTTCCTCTGTTTCTCTTGCCATTGATCTTGGAGCCGGTAGTGGCCGGGTGATTGCTGGAATCGTGCAAGAGGGCCGATTGTCGCTCGAAGAAATCAACCGCTTCGAGAACAAGCCCTTTGAAAAGGACGGGGGGTTGTTCTGGGATTTTGAGAGTTTGTGGGTGGGCATTTTAGAGGGGCTCAAGCTTTCGGTGGAGCGTTTTGGTGCGGAGCTGATCGAGTCGATTGGAGTGGATACCTGGGGCGTGGACTATGGCTTTCTTGATGCCTCGGGGAAGCTGATGACCGGGCTACGGCATTACCGTGATTCCCGCAATAGCGTGGCGATGAAAGAGGTGTTGTCTAGGATTCCCGAGACGAGCATTTTTGAGGAGACGGGGATTCAGTTCATGGAGATTAACACCCTCTATCAGATGGCCGCTGAGGTCGCTGATCCTCGGAGTGTCCTCCCCGCGGCGGACCAGTTTTTGATGATCCCGGATCTCATCAACCAACGTTTGACGGGGAAGGCATTTTGCGAGCGAACCAACGCCAGCACGACCCAACTCTACAATCCTGCCAAGAAGGCTTGGTCGAAGGCCCTCTTTGACGAGATTGGGCTTCCTCAGGCGGTGGCCCCGGAGTTGATTGAGGCTGGTGAATCGCTGGGCCCGGTGCTTGAGGCGATCGCGAGGGCGACCGGACTTGGTTCCCAGACCCAGGTTGTCACCGTGGGAAGCCATGATACCGCCTCGGCGGTTGCGGCAGTTCCGGCGGCGCCTAATTCCCGCTTTGCGTACTTGAGTTCGGGAACGTGGTCACTGTTAGGCGTCGAGATTGACGAGCCGGTGATCACCCCGTTGGCGGCGGAATATAATTTTACGAATGAAGTGGGCGTCTGTGACACCATCCGGCTCTTGAAAAATATCAACGGTCTTTGGTTGGTCCAGGAATGTCGTCGGGTCTGGGGAGAGGCAGGGCAGAACTGGAGTTACCGTGACTTGGCTGAAATGGCGCGGACGGCCGAGCCCTTTCGTTCCTTGATTGATCCCGACGAGGAGCGTTTCTCGAAGAGGGCGAATATGCCGGGGATGATCCAGGATTATTGTCGTGAAACCTCCCAGCCGATTCCGGAGACTCCGGCGCAGATTTTGCGACTTATCACAGACAGTCTCGCGTTGAAGATTCGCTTTGTTCTTTCGAGACTCGAAGAGCTCATTGGCTACCAGGTTGATGTTCTTCACATTATTGGTGGCGGGGGGCAGGACGAACGGCTCAACCAGAGTATCGCGGATAGTATCAAGCGCCCGGTCATTGTGGGGCCCTATGAAGCCACTGCGGCTGGAAATCTCATGGTCCAAAAGTTGGCGTGTGGAGCGATCAGCTCGCTTCAGGAAGGGCGGGAACTGATTCGCAAGTCCTTTGAGACCAAGTTGTTCGAGCCCCGTGCTTCCGGCGCTTGGGATGACGCTTACCGATCTTTCACGAAACTGCTTTAGAGGCGTCACCGTGGAGGTAAGGATTGCTCGTGTCGGTTGCATTTGATACCCAACCCGCCTCATGCAGAGGGAATTACTCAAGGAAGTTCGCGTGTTCGCGCCGGCAACGGTGGCGAACGTGGCGTGCGGTTACGATGTTTTGGGTTTCGCGATTGACGAACCGGGCGATGAAGTCGTCGCGAGGATGTCATCGGAACCTGGTCTTCGGATCACCAAGATTACTGGTGATGATGGCAAACTTCCGATTGAGGTCGAAAAGAACACCGCAGGGGTGGCCGCGCTCGATCTTTTAAAGCACCTTGGAATGCTTGACCTCGGAATCGAGTTGGAGATTCACAAAAAGATGCCCTTTGGGAGCGGATTGGGATCGAGTGCGGCCAGTGCGGTCGCGGGTGCTTATGCCGTCAATAAGCTCATTGGCGAGCCCCTGACCAAGAAGCAGCTTTTGCCATTTGCGATGACGGGTGAGGCCAGTGCCGATGGTGCGTGGCACGCTGACAACGTGGGGCCCTGTCTTCTGGGTGGCATTGTCTTTATCCGCGACAATGAGGAATTGGATATCGCCCAACTTCCGGTGCCCGGCAATCTTTGGGCCGCGGTGGTGCATCCCGATATCGAGATTTTGACCAAGGTGGCGCGGGAGATTCTTCCCAAGGAAATTCCGCTCCATAATGTCACCCAGCAGATTGGAAATCTTGGGGGTTTGATCTGTGGCTTGATTCAGGAAGATTACGGGTTGATTAGCCGGTCGGTACACGACGTGATTGCCGAGCCCCGGCGTCAGAAATTGATTCCCGAGTTTTATCGGGCCAAGCGTGCCGCGATGTCAGCCGGGGCCCTTGGCTTTAGTATTTCGGGTGCGGGTCCCAGTGTCTTTGCGTTGTGCGAAGGTGAGGAATCCGCCCGTAAGGTGGGCGCGGCAGTGTCAAATGTTTTCACCATGATTGAACTTGGGAACCAGCTTTACGTGTCCAAGGTGAACCAACAAGGGGTCAAAGTCATTTCCTAACAAGTCGATGTCCCAACGATTTTACAGCACCAAGAGCCCGGGGCGATTTGTCGAGGTGAAGGAAGCGGTTCTCCGTTCGCTCCCTGCCGACAATGGGCTCTACATGCCCGAGAAGATTGAGAAACTTGGGGCCGAATTTTGGGCGGACTGGCGTGGCATGACTCTTCCTGAATTGGGAGTGCACATCGCCCGTGCCGTCTTTCGGGACAGTATTCCGGCTGACAAGCTTGCGGAGATGGTCCATGAGTCGGTGAACTTCCCGGCTCCGCTTATTACGGTGAGAGCGCGGGAGCACGTGCTGGAGCTTTTTCATGGGCCGACCTTGGCTTTTAAGGATTTTGGAGCCCGCTTTATGGCGCGTTTGATGGGCTGGTTGACCCGCGATGATGAGGGGATTCTTACCGTTCTCGTCGCGACCAGTGGTGACACCGGTGGTGCGGTGGCGAGCGCGTTTCAGGGCGTTCCGGGAACTCGAGTGGTCATTCTTTACCCCAAGGGGAAGGTCAGCGGACTCCAAGAAAAGCAGCTGACAACCTTGGGCGGAAATATCACCGCTCTCGAGATTGAGGGAACTTTTGATGACTGCCAGCGATTGGTGAAATCGGCATTTTTGAAGCGTGAGATGTCGGAGACTATGAATCTCACTTCGGCGAACTCGATCAATATTTCGCGGCTTGTTCCGCAGAGTTTTTATTACTTCGAGGCGGCCCGTCATCTTCCGGAAGGGGAGAAGCCGACCTTCGTGATTCCGAGCGGTAATTTTGGAAATCTGACTGCTGGGCTTCTTGCCGAGGAGATGGGCTTGCCTGTTGCTCACTTTGTGGCCGCGACCAATCGGAACGACGTGGTGCCCGAGTATCTTGAAGTCGGGGAATACCGTCCCCGTCCCAGTGTGGCGACGATTTCCAATGCCATGGACGTGGGGGCTCCCAGCAATTTTGCGCGCATGGAGAATCTTTTTGGGAATGAATGGGCGCGCATGAAGTCGCGGATTTCCGGGTTTTCCTACGACGATGTTGTGACCCGCGAGACGATCCGTCGGATCAAGGCGGAGACTGGTTACACCTTGGAGCCCCATGGTGCGGTCGCTTGGTTGGCTGCGGAAGCGTGGCGGAAGAACCATCCGGAAGCGCAAACGATCGTGCTTGAAACGGCCCATCCTTCCAAGTTCCTCGATGTCATGGAGGAAGAATTGGGAGTCGGTTCAGTGGAGGTTCCTGAGAGGTTAGCCTGCCTCGCTGACCGCGCGAAAGTGGCAACGCAATTAGGAACCGATGAAAGCGCGTTTCACGACTGGTTGGGCACGATGGAGTCTTAGTCCTTCAACGAGATTTCAATTCTAAAGAAGTTGCTATCGAGGTTGGATTCCGCGACTTGGATTCGGAAGCGATAATTGTCGGGTGAGACTTCGACGAGTTCTCCGACATGGGCGGAGCTGACGAATGCCGATAAGGTGTTGGAAGACTGGAGGGTGAAGTCGAAGCGGTCTTGGAATTCGGCCGGAAAGATGAAGTGAAGATCGTAGGCGGTGGCAGCAGGGATCCAGGCAATTTCGATGCTGGTCGGGATGAGGTTCAGGATGGGAGTGGTCAGAGAGCCCGAGCGTGGGTCGGCACCGCTGAGGTGGTATTGAAGGTAGGAGTGACCCGAAATTGGATGGGGGTCGAAGGGGCCGACAACTCCGAGATCTCCGAAGAAGACATTTTCCCATCCGTCATCGAGGAGGTTTCCGTTGGTGTCGGTGTCGCTTGCGAGGGGTGTCACAACGCTTTCGATGCGGATGAATTCCATTCCGGTGAAACCGGCTGGGACCGTCACATCGGTGAATCCGGTCACTTCAAAAACGGAACTTTGGGCGAGCCCGAGACCCTGTTCAAGGAGCTGGCGATCACCGAAGTGGTCGACGAGCCAAACCTTGTCTGGTGTCCCTTGACGAAGGTAATCGTATTGATGAAGGGGTGTTGTTGACGGACTAATGACAAGAAACCAGGTCGCGGTTGGACGCTTGGTTCCGGCCACCTGTCCGAGGAGGGTGTCGAAGGTTGTTTTGACTGAAGTGAGATTGGCCGGGGAGATTGAACTGTAGGGATCTGCGCGGACTGGATTGCCTGGTGCCGGGTCCACGATTCCGCCTGTCTGAATGAGAGAACGGAAGGCATCGAGCGGAAGAGCCATGAGAGGTTGGGTGTCGCTGTTGGTGGCATGGAGGGAGGCCATGCTGTTGGCTACCGAGAGCACCGTGGGGTTAGCCGCGGCCCCTTCGAGAAGAGCGTGCATGGCGGGAAAATCACAACCGGAATCGATGAGGGCTTGGAACATTTTTTTCGAAAATCCAACTCGCGAGGTTTCACCCCGGCGGTTCGGGAAGAGGGTGAAGTTCTTGATCGTTGCGGGGACACCGAGTTCTGTTTGCAGGTTGGGGTCGAGAGTTTGGAGGGAGCTGAAGAGTGCTTGTTCAGCGAGAGCGGACACCGCGTTGTCAACGGGGTGAAGTTCGGTGATGGCGCTTACGGTGACGTGCGCTCCATGCGCTGCTTGTGCTGCGGTGATCCACGCGGCGGCGTCCGCATCGCGATCAAGACCACCGGGAGTGGTGACGACGGAAGCGACGGGGTTGCTTGGGCGTTGCATCACTTTTAGGATCTCACGACCGGTGCGGGTGGGATTGGGGACATCGAGCACTCCGAAAGAGGTCGGTGAGGCGAGGGCGATCCAGGCCCGTTCAGAGATGGGGCTTCCGATGGCCATGAAAGCGCCGTCCTGGCCTGCGAGGGCGAGAGGGGTGGTGAGTTCAATGACGTTTTCCGCGGCGACGAGATTGCCATGCATATCGAAGGCGCGGAGGGTTTCGCCAGGGAAGTCGTCCTCGGTCGTGGTTATTAGGAATTCGTTGAAGGGTGAGGCCCCTTGACCGGTGGCGTTGAACGCCTGGGTAATGATCTCGAAGCCTTCGCCAAGAAAGGGGGGAGTCCGTGGATCGCCTGGAGGCGTATTGTTATTATGATCGTTGGCAAGGGTTCCGGCGAGAATCTCCTCGAGATCGGACTGGAAGTCACCATCGTGATCTGCTCCGCTGCCGGGATCGAGGCCGAGGCTGCGTTCGACGTAGTCGGGCACGCCATCTTGATCGGTATCGAGTAAATTTGGATTTACGGATGAGAAGGTGAAGCTTCGGCTGATGATGGGGCCGGCGGTTCCGGTGTTGAGATTTTGAACGTAAAAGAGCCAAGTGGAAGGGTAGCCGACGGTGATGTTCTCGAAGTTTTGCCAGGGGCTACCGGGAAGGTCTTCACGGTAGAAGAGTTCATGGGCTTCGGTGTCATAGAGGGCGGTGACGGTGAGGGAGGAATCGTAGTCTCCTGAGGGTGGCGAGATGCTGAGAGACGGGCTTTGAATGGCGATGTCGGTATCGAGAGCAGAGATTGAAACGCCTGCTTCGTGTTGGCTGGTGATCAAATAGGTGGCGCCGGCTGGGGCGGCGGGAGTCACGAGAGAACTGGGCGTGAGACCTTGGGCTGGGGCGAGGAGATCCGAGAGTTCGATTTGTGGAGGGATCGCTCCGGAAGTGGTTTTGCGGGTCCAATCGCCGCGGGTTTCCAGCTTAATGATTTCGGCGGCGGGATCGATGAGGGGAGTTCCGTTGAACCAGAACAGGGTGGCAAAATTCTGTTGAGGGGGCAGCCATGCGCTCAGTGATCCGGAGTTGGCTTGGGTCCAGCCGGTGCCGGAATTGGAAAAGCCGCGCCAGGATGTCGATTCGCGCGAGAGCGCGGGGCCTTCGAGGAGAAGAAAGCCCCGGCCGGGAACAGGAATGATGCCATTCAGTTTATTGGGAGCCTGTGGGGTGAAGGTGGCCTGGGTGATGAAATTTTGACCGCCGCTGAGATGAGCGTAGATTGAGGTGTTGCCATTCTGGGAGGTGATGAGCACTCCGTGCGGGGCGTTGGCAATTCCTTGCGTGACGGCGGTGATACTTCCGATGGGGAAAGGGAGAAGATTGGAGGTAAGATGCCCGCTCGGAAATCCGTTGTAGGGGAGCGTGACGACGTTGACTGAAGTGGCACCGGGTTGGTAACGGAGGGCACAAAGTCGGGTGTCGTCTCCGCGACAAAGTGAGGCGATTTTTTCGCCCTCGGTGCCTCCGCCGGTGACCAAGGAATACGAAATATTCCCTGGGATTGCGCGGACTTCGTAGAGCCCGTGCTGACCGCTTATGAAAATCGAGGCGAGTCCCAGTCGTCCGCTGGGGCTGGTAGGGTCCAAGGTGGGTTGGAGGTCGTTGACGGGAAAGAAGTTGATTAAATTTCCTTCCGCAACAGGACTTCCGGAGAATAGACCGGTGTATTTTTGAAGAACTTCGGCAGTATCGCCATACTTGCTGAGGGTGTGGACGGCGGGTGGATCGGTGGCCAACTGTCTGAGCGGAACTGCCGTGATGGGGCCCGGAGTGTTTGGCTGCAGCGTGGTGAGGTCGAAGGTGTTGGTGTTGAGCAGTTGGATGGAGTTGGCGCTTGTCGATGCGATGATGGCGTGCTCGCTCCCTCCTGAATTTAAGCCGGTATTCAGTCCGGTGACCCCGGGGAGATTGGTTTGGATCGGGCCGGAATCAACCCCGGAGAATGCCCCCGAAAATCGCATGACCCGGGTTTGCCCGGTTGCGGTTTGGACGAGAACGAGGGCGTTTCCTCCCTCGAGTGGTGCCGCCCATTCATTGGGCAGTTGGACCGACGGCGCGGCACTCAGGCTGGCTGATGCGATGAAGGGAAGGACGGTGAGGAAGCGGGTGAATGCGTTCATGGCCTTAGTGGGAAATGATGTTGGTAGGGATGACACGGGCGATCTCGCCTCGAACCGTGAAGTGGACGATGAGATATTGATAGTGGGCTCCGCGAGTGACCGGGAGGGTGTCGCGAACCCACATTGTTTTCCCTTCGTATTCTTTTGAGAGAGGGAAGCGGGCAGGGAGTTTGAGGTAGTCGTTATTGTTAGCTGCCGATCCGGCGGTATTCACGGAGAAGGTCGTGGGATCTCGTGAAAAGGTGCCGGCGGAAGGAACGAAGAAATCCCCAGCCGAAGTATCGTGATATCTCTTGAAGGTGAAGAAGGGATCGTGAATGCGCCGTGCTCCGGTGGACTTGTCATCATAGAAGGTGATGCGATCAATGAGGGGTGTGATTTGAACGAGGTTGGGACGGGCTTTGGGGAATCTCGTTGAGGGAACCTGATGGCGATAAACCACGAAGCGGCGGATCGACTCGGTGTCCGCCGTGGGGGCTCCGTCGGACTGTTTTCGGTAGTGGAAAAGCCAGGATAGAGGCGGAACGTCCTTGGGTGCCAGGGTGGTTCCCGGGACCTCTCTTTGTTCGCCGATTAACGCGGGCAGGGCTCCGACCAGAATCGCTCCCGAGCAACGTTCGTTGCGCATGCTCTCCGGATTGAGGGCGGTGGCGTAGAAAGGGCCTTCGGCGCTGGTGAAGGATGAGACGGGCTGTGCGATATTGGCGCTTCCGGGGAGTGGTCGGGCCGGCCAGGGCACGACCGCTTGCCCGGGCGCTGAAGGTTCGGCATAGGCGCTGCAGACCAGGTTGGAGAAGTCGCCCTCTGGTCGGGAGAAGTTGCCGACGCTATCCGGGATCATGGCTCCGACCGGGCGAATGGCGTAGTAGTATTTCTTGCCGTAGGGAACCTGAAGGGTGAGCTCGAATTCGGCTCCATTCCCAAAGCCACTCTCGAGAGTGAGGGTCTGATAGATGCAAAAAGTGAGGTCATCGCCATCCGGGGTGGTGAGGACGGAGTTGGTGCCGGTATCGAGTTTTCCGGTGAGGTCTGCCGAGGCCAGAACGGGTTCGCCTCCGGATTCGGAAGCGATCCAGACTTCGAAGCGCTCGATCCCAATCGGGTCGCAGAACCATGAGAGTTTGAGGACTCCCTGGCCACCCAGTGGGGCGAGAGGCTCGGGGTCGGTGACGAGTGGGACGCCAAAGTCATCGTTGACGATGGTGACGCAGCCGATTCGAACGAGAGGAGAGCCGTTGCCATGTTCGTCAAAGAGTTGGGCGTAGTAGCAGACCTCCACGCCATTGGCGATGACAGGGCCACCTTCGCTCCAGGGGACTGAGGCGGGAAGAGTATTGCCGGCTGTCTTGAAGACGAGTTGAAGGGAGGCGGTGTGGCCAACGCGGCGATAGACCCGGACTTCTTTGGCGCTCGGGGTGAGGTTGACGAAGCCACTGATCCCGGTGATGACGCCGCCGGACCCAACTGGATAGTGCCCCGGAACGAATCCTGGAGGTCCGGAGACGGGACGGCAGATTGTGCTGACTAAGCCATCGAACTGATACACTTGAAGGCCGCCATTTGCGGTGGGATTTTTTTGGTAGGAGTCGCTGGCCCAGCGGCTGACGGTGCGGTCATCGAGGCGAATGCGAACACGGATCGTCAATCCTTCCGCTTCTTCAATAGGGAGGACGACTTCGCCGAATGGGCTCATGCCCTTGAAATAATAGGTTCGGGAGAAGAGCGCATTGAAGGGGGAACCTGCATCCTTAAACTTACCGATTTGAACCTCGAAGGAGCGAATCTTTTTGAAGATCACTTCACGATTTTTGAGGTCGATGCGGTTGACCCGAACGACCGCGCCACGGAAGTCTTCATCGACTCCGTAGCCCTCGCGTTCCGTCAGGAAGTTTTGTCGTTTCTCCCCGATTCCGGGTTGGCAGAAGCAATGGTTGATCAGGCCGGTTGGTTTGTCGGGGCCGACACGGTCGCGGAGAACGCCGTAAAGGGCACCGGCGTGGCCGGAAAGATTGGGTGGATTACAAGAGGCGGCATCGACCGCACGCACGGTATACCAAGATGTTTTGCCCATGTTGAAGTCGGTTTGGCTCGTGGCGACAGCGGCTCCGGTATCGGGCCCGTTCGTCGTGGCATTGAGGTAGTCGGTGTCGACGTCGGCGGCGTTGTTGTCGTCGAAGTAAACGGTGGCGGCGCCGGCGACATGGTTGATCTCTCCAATGAAGTTGAAGTCAGGATCGCCACCGTGGCGTTGCCAGTCGGTGGCGGAGTGCCAGCGGTAAACCCGGTATTTTGTGGCGCTATTCTCGGCAGGGAGTTCAGGGACTTGTTGAATGACGACGCGGAGGTGTTGCTTGCCGGTGCGGGCGGCCGTGTCTGCCGAGTTGAAGTCGAAGATGTTGTCGACCGAGAGAATGGAGGGCTGCGAAGGGGGGAGGCGGTCGCACATTGTCACTTCAGTCGGAGGGGAGAGCGGTCCGGGGTGGCCCGCGATGTCACGAGCGGCGACGAAGTAGTTGAACGTTTCGCCATCGACGAAGGGATCGGACGGCGGGTTTTTGTCATCGGCGTAGAAGAAGATCTCGCGATTGATGGCGAGATTGGCGGCTTCGGCATCGGTGAAGAGATCGCTGGCGGCGATGGGGAGACTATTCACGCGGACGGCTCCGGGTTCGGCGAGGGCAAGGGCCTCGGTGGTTAGGGTCGAGGGATTGGTAAGGCCTTTGGGGACGCGATAGAGATTGAATCCGTAGGCCTTGGGTAGGGCGAGTCGGAGCGTGTTTGACATGGCCCAGCGGAGGCGGACGTTGAGGTGGTCCTTGGCTGAGGCGACCAGTTGGAGGTCGGGATCGACAGGGTGGGGGTTGGGGAAAGGACGGCCGGAGGGTGGGAGGGAGTAGGGTGCCGAGGCCTTCAAAGAGACCCGGCCAATGGCGCGGATGTCTGTATTGCCAATGCCAATTTCGCGGACTTCGTAGGTGTTGGTAGAAGCGGTGGGGACCTCGATCGCAAAGCCATGACCCATGGACATCATGACGCCGGGATGAGCCCGGCCGAGGGAGATGAGGGATTGGAGAATCTCGGGGTCGGTGCTCGCCGTCGACATGATCTGCGCAAGTTTTTGGGCGACGTCGATATTGATCGCGGTGGGGAGAAGGGTGCCGGGGGCCAGGGGTTGGGCCTGGGCTTCGGAATGGAGGTCGACGATACGACCGGGAAGGGCGTCGGCGTCGTGGTCGAATTGCGCTCCCAGCATGAGCAGGGCCTGGATGGCCGAGGGGCTGGTCTGCACGGATTGGATACCGAGTCGAAGGTAGGGTGAGGCCGACGAGGCCGCGCCGTCCTTGCCATAGACCGCGAATTTTTTGCCATAAGTTGTCGTGACATCGCCCGGTTGCCAAAGGAGGTAGTTGTGTGATTTCCCGGCGACCGAGGGATAGGAGTTCCCTACTGTAAAGACGAGTGGGTCGGCGTTTTGAGCGAGCAGGCTGCTGCTGAGAATGGCGAAGCCGAGTGCGAGAGATTTGGAGAGTTTCATGCCAGTGGTGGTGATGAAGAATTTCGTGACAAGGGGGCTCAATCGATGGCCCAACTTCCGTTGTCGTATTTAATTTTGACAGATTTATTGAACTTGATGCAGAAGGGGCACCTCCCGACCTTGGCTGAGAACTTGCCGCTTCCGGCACCTCGGACATCGCCGCCCTGGGAAGCTACGATCATTTTGACATCACCGCGGATGCTCACGAGGCAGAGGGCTTCGCCGGAAACAGCGAGGAACATTTTCCCTCCGAAGGTGGGGCCTTCGAGGAAGTAGAAGGCTCCTGCGCCGACTCCGGCATCGATGCGGAAGAGGCAGCTTGCCGGAACTCCGAGGACGAGTTCCGAAATGGGAAGCCAGACTTCACCATAGACGTAGGCCCCGGTGAAAGTGGTGCCGGCTGAGACGACGTCGCCAATGTCGGGATCGACAAAGAGAAGAGGGTCTAGCGTACAAGTCCGGCCAAAGAAGAGGGCGGCGGCCACTTCATAACTGGAGAAGATGGCACGGGCTTTGGCGCCGATGTAGGTCTCATCCACCCCGACCGCGAGGGTGGCTCCGAATTCGATCACTTTGAAGGATTGGAAATCGAGGACGCCGTCGGTCATCTCGAATTTGCCACCGACTCCATTGGGAACAGGGAAGTCGAAAGCGTCACCGACGCGGTCTTTGAGGGTCATTTTGACCTCGAGATTGACACGGATGTCGGAGACCCATTGGATGGCGACATCCTGGGCTCCGATACGAATTTCGACCGCTTTTTCGCCGGGCTCAAGGCAGCCGCTTGCCACGAAGTTATCTTCGGAAGAGTAGGAGAGAATCTCGAGGTAGACGTGCAGCGACATTTCCTCGGGGAGTTCGAACTGCATCTTGGCATCAAGGCGAAGCTTGCGGAGTGAATCGCCATTGATTTCGGCGTAGCCCGTGATTTCGCCCGAGCCCATGTATTTGCTGACCTGGCCGAGGAGCGGATTGATCTGTTCTTCGAGTTCGCCGACAGTTTGGGCGACGACTTCCTTGAGGACGCCGGAGAGTTGGTCGAGGACGGATTGGACGGCTGAGGTGATCCGGTCCTGGACGTCGTAGAGAGTTTGCCGAAGCATGAACTGCATCTCTTGGACGATGTCGGAGCCGAGGAGGCCGGCCTTCAACTCATCCTTCAGAAGTTGGATGAATTCGTCGGCGGTGAGGCTGCCGACTAGATCATTGATGTCGGTGATGGTGGCATTCGCGGCATCGATACCGAGAGCGGCTTCGAGTTGTAGGAAACGGGCCCAGGCTTTTTGGCCGACGGGATTGATGATGTCGGCAAGCAGTCCTCCTGTTTCGGCATCATTAATGATCTCTCCGATTTGTTGAGCGACACCGGCGACCGCGACAACCTGGCTACGGATCTCAACGACGACGGAGCGGACTTGAAGCAGGACGACGCGAATCTGGTCTAGGGTGGGCTCCAAGTTGGTGAGGAGTTCGTTGAGTTCCTGGTTGAGTGCGGATGTTCCTTGCGCGAGGAGTGGGGCGATGACGGCTTGCAGCTCAGGTCCGAGGTATTGGTTGAGAAGCGCGTTAACGACGTTTTGGATGATGTTCCGTTGGTTGCCTTCTTTGAAGAGGAGGCCGGGGACAAATCCGAGGACGTTGCTGATTTGGTTCTCCGTGGGGAGGATGGGGAGGAATTGCACCTCACCTGCGGTGATTTGGACTCCCTGCGCGATGGCATCGATCCCCTTGACGATGTCCTGGAGGGCGTCGTCGAGTTGCTTGATGAATGATTGGGCATCCGAGGTCGCCATGCCGGCTTTTCGAAGCTCGTCGAGGAGCGGATCGAGGACCCCGCTTTGGTAAAGAATGGAGACGGGGTCGGTGAGGGTTTCTTCGACTTGGTTTCGGAAAACCAGGTAGTCGTTGGTTGCGGCGGCGGCACTGAGGATCATGCCGTGGAGATCGGTGAGGGGTGCTTCGGCGGCATCGACGAGAGGATCGATGATGGCTTCCAGCGAATCTTCGAGCATCTTGTCCATTTGCTCGATGGCCTTGTCGACGGCTTGTTTCGCAAAGGCGTTGAACTCGCTGGCGATGATGTCAGCGGCGTTGTCGATTTGATCGTTGAGGTAGTTGGAGAGCTTGAGTTGCGGGAGGCCATCGTATTTGGCCCCGAAGGAGATGTTGGCAAACTTGGCGTCCATCCATTCGATCTGGTGTTCGACCTGGGTGACGAAGAGATCCTGCTTTTGCGATTTCATCGATGAGAAGCGCCTCGTGAAAATGTCCCATTTGAGCGGGTAGCGAAGATCGATGACGTTGAAGAGCTTTTGCTCGGCGGCGATGAGGAAGGTTTCCGCAGTGGCATCGTTGGGCTCGCGGTATTCGTTGAAGGAGATGCCTGTGCCGGCTGCTGGGAATCCGCGGTGGGTGGGGTCGAAGCCCACCTTGTTGAAGAAGGTGTCGGCTCCTTCGGTCCAGCCGGGGGTGAGATAGAAGTTGGCAATGGCACTGGGTGTCGCGCTGGTGATCGCTTGGACCTGGAGATCGACGAAGTAGGGGATGTCGATTGTTGCGGCGAAGGTGACGAAGCCGACCGGAGGAGCACCGGTGGAAAGGGGGTTGTTGAAGCGGAGCTTGGAGATTGTCGTGAGGGTGTAGGCCTTGTTCGGGCCATCGAGGGGAATGTTGACCGGGATTCCGAGTTGCGAGTTGTATCCTTCGATTTGCGTGTCTTCCGTTGAGAGATTGCCATCGGGACAGAAGGCGAGGGCTCCGAAGAGATCCTGTGCGATGTAGGCCACCTGGGTTTTGGCACCTGCGACGAGCTTGGCGGTGAAGACCTTGGGGCAGGCTCCGGGGTTCACTTCTTCCTTTGCGAACTTGAGGGTCTTGAGATCAAAAGTGGAGTTCCAGTAAGTGAGGGCCTTGTTGTCAGCGACCGAGAGGTCGGGCGTCATTTCTCCCGGTTCACCGTGGCAGTCGAAGCGAAGGCCGGTGAAGACTTGCGACCAGTTGGAGTAGGGCCCCACGGTTGTGATCTCGCCATTGACCAAGCTGTCCGTTCCGGGAACACTGTTGTCGCTATCGAGGAACGAGAGTTGGAACTGCGAGATTTCCGAAGGGAATCCGTGAAGCACCAATTCCGGATCGAAGGTGCCGTTCGTGGCGATTTGGCGACCTGAGACTCCGGCGAGGCGGATGTAATATTTGGAGACGGTGGGACGGAGCTCGTATCCGTAGTCGGAGGGCGCGCCCCCCAATCGGGAGGCCCCGAGGAAGCCACCGTTCTCGACATTAAAGTTGAGTCCGGGGAGGTCACCGTCGCCCGAGGTGTATCCGGCTTCGCTGCTGAAGTGGAGATCAGGGTTGGAGGGGTCGCGATTGAAACCGGCAAGAAGAAGGGTGGAGGGAGCGAGGTCGCCGTCTCCAAGGCCCGGAGTTCCGCCGGGAAGAAGAATATTATCTTCCGCGTAAAGCTGATAACCCGGCATGAAGAATGACGCCTTCGTAAAGGCACTCGTGCGGTGGGCATACTGCCCCGGGGATCGGAGTCCCCAGATGAGTTCTGCCGCGCTCGTCAACTCTCCGGGTCCGTGGAGGCCGCCGCCTGGGACAAAAAATAACTGTTGGCCATCCGGAAGCTGGGTAAGAACTTCGGGTGGAATCGCGGCCACGCAATCGTCCTCGGGGCACGTCTGGTAGTAAGAGAGCTCGACCGATTTGACCTGGTCGAGGGTTTGATCGGGATTGATGACGCCATTTGTGAGGAGCAGGAGAGTGCGATCCTGATAGTCAATGGTGGTGTGGGTCGGGAAGTGAGGTTGGAAGGGATTGATCGTCACTTCCATCTCGGTGGTGAGGCGGCTCGTTCCGTCTGTTCCTGCGGTGATATTGAGAGTTCCGCTGGCTGGGGTGATATCCTGAAGGTAGCGATCATTTGAGCGCCGATCAGCTAAGGAACTTGGGATGATGCCATTGTTCCGGAGGATTTGGAGTTCTTGATAAGCGCGATCGTGAATGTAATCGACGTCACCTGAGGAAAAGGTCAGCAGGGCGGGCACGACCGTGAGAGTGCTGACTGCGAAACTGAGGGGATGGGATTCGTCGGTGATTCGGGCATTTGAGCCGAGTGCAAAGACGATGGGAATGACAGGGCAGAGGTCAGCGTCCAAGGAGAGCCCGGCGGCGTAGTTCAGGTGGTTTTCGCCAAGGTAGGGATTGCTGAGGCTGTCCGCCAGGAGGGTGAGGCCTTGGGGGAAGTTGACACGGGTGGCGCTGGCGGTTGCTCCGCTGGTTGAGAGAATGATGGCGGTAAACTGGAGTTCAATGCCATCGTGGTCGCAAGTGAGGGTCGCTCCGGGATTCCCGGCAAGATAGACTGATTGGGTGCCACCTTGCAGAACGGCATCGCCATTGTTGAGAAGTTGCACTGGCAGGGCGGTGTTGTCGCCAAATCCGTAGGACGGGCGATTCGGGAGGGCGCCCTGATCGACCGGAATCTTGAGGTCCGTGTTGATGAAAGTGGCACCACTTCCGGCCAAGATGGTCGGGATGTTTCCAAGCTGCCCGAAGGTAGTGGCAAGCGGACCGAAGAGGAGATTCCCGTTGAAGTGAAGAAGCTTCTGGGCCGGAAGGTCGCAGATGGTATCATTATAGACCGTGCCGATGCCATCTTCGAGGTGGCTGACATGACAGCGGAGAATGTAGCTTTCGGCTGCTGACGAGAGCTGAACGAGTGGTTTGAGGGCCGCGTTGACGTTTGTGCTTGAACGAAAGAATGGGTTGGGTGGAACGGAAAAGTTGTGATTGAAGTGGCCACTGTTGAAGGTGTTGATGCCATCATTCTCGAGTGGGATGCTGTTTCCGCTTCCGACTTCGATCAGGTCGAAATCGACGGTGACGGCGATATTCTGGAAGCTTGCCGGGGCGTTGAAATCGTCCCAACGGTTCATAAAGATCTCGGCGGTCGCGGTAAATTCGGCGGCGGAAGGGTCGGTTGAAAGGGCGTGAGTGCGAGTCCAGGCAAGGTTTGAGATTCCGGCGCGGGCGTTGTATGCGGCATCCCCGCTGACGGTGTTGGTGAAATGCAGGAATTGCGTGAGGGGCGTGGCGATGCGTTCCGGGAAGGTGAATGGGCCAATCTGGGAAGTGACATCTTCCCAGACATCCGGGCTGGTGGAGGTCTGACGTTGCAAGTATCCCTCGACCTGATGAGGAGTCTTGCTGTCGAGGGTTGCCACGGGGTCGGGGACGGCCTCGAAGGTGAAATCCTGGCTGCCCGGCACTAAGATGAAGACCAGATTGGGACTGGTGTAGGCCCACTTGTTGGGTTGGGTCGGGTGGGTTGGGTCTCCGTTGACGAGGTCGAGGTCGAGGAGGGCTCCGGCTTCAGTCTTCAGGCGGTAGGCGACGCGATACCATCCACTGTGACTGGTATCAGGTGCCGTTGTTTCAAAGTGGGCCGAAAAGGTGGTCTCTGCGGTATGCCTGTTCGTAGCGGGATCTCCGTCGGGGCCATCGGAATCGAGAATATCATGATGATTCAGGTCGGCCTGAGTAAGATCCCTGATGAGGGCCGCCGGGGCCAAGGTGGATCCGGCAAGAAGGCCGAAAAGGAAAATTTTTGGAATCTTCATAGCAAGAGGAGGTAGAATTCAACATTTCCACCCTGATATCATAAAATTCAGACAGGTAAAGATCTTTACGGGGTTTTTTCGAACTTCATGGGAAGTGTTTTGGAATTTCAGGGTTCTCGTGCTCTTAAAATTAGTTTTTCTGACCCTGATTCGAGGGCCCATAAAAAAGAGGAACCTGAAGGTTCCTCTTAATGAGTGAGCTGAGCGGTTTCCGCTAGTTTCCGCTTACGGGCTCAAGCGGCGTTGGAGCGTTTCTTTTTGATGACCGGTGGCTTCTCTCCGTTGACGCATTCTTCATCGATCACGACCGAGCCGGCGTCATCCCGAGAAGGGATTTCAAACATGACATCGAGCATGAGTCTTTCGAAGATCGAACGGAGGGCGCGTGCTCCGGTGCCCCGGTCGATGGCCTGCTTAGCGAGGGCCTCGAGAGCGCCTTTCGTGACGTCTAGCTTGACGTTATTCATGGAGAGTTGCTTCTGATACTGCTTGAGGAGGGCGTTTTTAGGCTCGGTGAGGATCTGAACAAGTTCTTCCTTGGTGAGCTTACGAAGAGAGGTGAGGACGGGCAGGCGTCCAATGAATTCGGGAATCAATCCAAAGTGTAAAAGGTCCTCGGCTCTCACTTGGCGCAAGAGGTTAATTTCCTCTTCCTCCGGAGTTTCTTCGGTGGGGACGTTGTTGAATCCCAGGACGCGTTTTCCGAGACGGCGGCGGACGATGTCCTCGATTCCGACAAACGCTCCGCCACAGATGAAGAGGATCTTCTCGGTATTGACCTGGATGTATTCCTGTTGTGGGTGCTTGCGGCCACCTTGCGGGGGAACGTTGCAAACAGTGCCTTCGAGGATTTTTAAAAGGGCTTGCTGGACGCCTTCGCCCGAAACGTCGCGGGTGATGGAAACATTCTCTGTTTTACGACCGATCTTGTCGATTTCATCGACATAGATAATGCCGCGCTCGGCTCGCTCGACATCGAAATCAGCGGCCTGAAGAAGGCGCAGGATGATGTTCTCCACATCTTCGCCGACGTAACCGGCTTCGGTGAGAGTGGTGGCATCGACAATCGTGAAGGGGACATCGAGAAGGCGGGCCATTGATTTGGCGAGCAGGGTCTTGCCAGATCCAGTGGGGCCGAGAAGGAGGACGTTCGACTTTTCGATTTCAACGTCGGCAAATTCGTCGTCAGCAGCTTCGTGTTGCCGGAGTCGCTGGTAGTGATTGTAGACGGCGACTGAGAGAACTTTTTTGGCGTCTTCCTGTCCAATCACGAAGTCATTGAGATGGGCGTAAATCTCAGCAGGAGTGGGCACGCCGTCTTCAAGGAGGCCGCTAATATCTTCACTTCCTTTGTCCTCACCGGAGAGTTCTTTGCGCAGGATGGTGGCGCAGACATCGATACATTCGTTGCAAATGTAGACGCCGGGGCCTGCAATGAGTTTTTTGACCTCCGAGTGGCTTTTGCCACAGAAGGAACACATGGTGAGATTGGATGCGCGTGCCATTAGATGATCAGGAATAGGGGCCCTCGTTGGTTCTGAGAAGAGGGTAGCATTGGGACGGCGGACTGTCCCGAGATTAATTTACGGAGGAGCTTTCGAGGATGGGGAGAAGGCGTTTCGAGAAGGAGGTGTTATTTCGATTGCGCGAGCATGCGGAGGAGTGAAAGCTCGGCCTTGGCTCGCACGTCTTCGGGCAGTTCAATCTGTGGCGTGAGTTTGTCGAGACAGGCGTGGAGCTTTTCCAGGGTGTTCATCTTCATGTAGCGGCAGTCAGCGCAGGCGCAGTGGTCGGTGGGTCCGGCGATGAGGTTTTTCTCAGGGACCTCTTTTTGAATGCGATGGAGCATCCCCGACTCGGTCACCACGATGACATTCTTGGCCGGAGTTTCCCGGCAGAAGTGGATCATTTTCTCGGTCGAGCACACTTCATCGGCAAGGAGGCGGACCGCTTGGGTACATTCGGGGTGGGCCACGACGACGGCGTCAGGATATTCGTCTTTAATCTTCTGGATCGATTCCTGGGTAAACTCGACGTGGACGTAACATGAACCCTTCCAGAGATCCATCGGGCGTCCGGTTTGTTCGATGACCCATTGTCCTAGGTTGGCATCGGGCACGAAGAGGATGGGACGATCTTGGGGCGCTTGCTTGACGATGCGGGGGGCATTGCCCGAAGTGCAAATGACGTCGCAAAGCGCTTTGACGCCCGCCGAGCAGTTGATGTAGGCGATGACGTAATAGTTCTTGTCCTTATTTTGGTCGAGATAGGCCTGGAGTTGATCTGCCGGGCAGGCCTGCTCCAGCGAGCAACCGGCATCCTTGTCTGGAAGGACGACGATTTTGTGAGGGTTGAGAATCTTGGCGGTTTCGGCCATGAAATGGACTCCGCAGAATACGATCACGTCAGCATTTGTCTCCTGGGCCTTGTAAGCGAGCCCGAGTGAGTCGCCGACATAATCAGCAAGATCCTGAATCGGACCAATTTGGTAATTGTGCGCAAGAATGACGGCGTTCCGCTCTTTTTTGAGTCGAAGAATGTCTTCTTTTAGGTCGAGAACTGGGGCGGTTGGCATGCGAGGACTTTCCGAAATCGACTGGCGCAAGACCAGAATTAAAAGCGGCCCATCTGAATCTGCCCGGAGTGCCTGGCTCCGTCGGCAATCGTCAGGGTACCGACTTTAATGTTCCCGGTAAGGGTGGCTTTTTTCTCGAGCGCGAGACGTCCACGGCAGGCGATATTTCCAGTGACGAGACCATCGATGCGGCATTCGTTGGTTTCCACGGGGTTGATGAAATCCACTTGGGCTCGTTTCTCAACGAGAAGCCGGTCGCAGATGACTTTCCCCATGATTGTCCCATGGCGACGAAGGGTGAGATCGCCGGAGCATTCCACGTTGGCGGTGAACTCTCCTTCAACGATCATGTCATGGCATTGGATCGTGGCTCCGGTGACGCTGCCTTTTTTGTGAATGAAGACATCTCCCCGGGTTTGAATACGGCTGCTCCACGACTCCTTGATGTCGTGATTCGCCAGGCTGATCATGCGTCCGCACTTGCGACACTGGGTGGAATTCGAAAGAGCGTTGGCCTCATGAGCGTCCCCGCATTCGAAGCAGACCGCCCTGCGGGTATTGAGCGGCTTGGAGGAGGAGGGTTGCTGGTCGAGAAATGACTGGGGAGGGTCTTTTTGGAGAGCTTCGGGCGGGGGAACGGGCTTCTCGATGGGCGTGCTCTCGATGGGCGTTGGGGCGCTCGGTGGAACGACGGGATCAGGAGCTTGAGGGATTTCGAGTGCCACCCTCGGAGTCTCTTCTTCTTCCTCTTCCTCCTCCTCCTCTTCTTCTTCCGCGGGAGTCGTTGAGGCGACGGGAGGAGGTGGCGGGGTGAAGGGGCGTTGAGGTTCTTCTCGCGCCTTGTAGTCGATTTCTACTTTTGGCTGGGGAGGGCGATTTTCAAAAGGGTTTTCAACCGTTTTGGGGCGGGCCTTGATTTGGCCTTCTTTAAAGGTGAGATAGGCGCCGCATCCTTTACAGTAAGAGGAAACCGCCAGCGGAGATTCCGTCTGGCGGTGATCGCAGAGCGGACACGCGATTTCCCGCGGCCCGGACTGTTTTCCCTTGAAGAATCGAAATGCCAAAGTGTCTACCGGTGGAAAGGGGCTACGAAGAGAAGGCTAGGAAGCCTGGGCGACTCCCTTATTGGGCTCGTCGTTCCGTTGATGCTTCTTCGAGTTTCCCTGCTGCTGGGGAGCGGGGTCCTCTTTCTTGGGTGCTGCGGAAGGGGCGCCTACCTCGGATTTACCGACGAAGATGGCACCGGGCTCGATCGAGAGGGTGCCCGCTTTGATGTCACCCACCATTTCGGCGCTGGCTTTGATCTCGACACGGTCGGTGCAGATGATGTTGCCGTGAACTTTTCCGTAAATGACGACGGACTTGGTCTTCACTTCGGCCTTGATGTGGGCATTTTCGGCAACGGTGAGGGCTCCATCGGAACTGATTTCGCCTTCGATACGACCATCGACGAGGAGGTCGTTGGTGAAGCGGACGGAGCCGTTGATATGAACGTCGTTGCTGAGAATGTTGCGTTGTCCGCCGGGAGCCTGTGCGGCTGGGCTGGGGCTGTTGAGAGCCTGTGGACGCGTAGGGTTCGCCATCGGACTGGCCGCAGAAATTGGAGAAATTGGGCGGGGTGAAGGTGCGTCTCCAGGGGATTTGCTGATGATTTTTTCGAACACGGTCTTAGATAATGAGTTGTTGATTGAATGTCCTAGAAGGGGACGCTTGAAAAGGAGAAATTCTGTCAGTTGCCTTCGCTTTCTTCGGCAGGCTCGCTCTGTTCTTCAGCGGCCCCGGTCGGGGCCTTTGTCTCGGCAGGCTTGGGTGTCTCTGGAATTTGGACGGGCGAGGGAGGCGGAATGAGGTTGAAGGGAGCCGGCGCTGGATTGAATCCGGGGATGAGGGAGGGATTGGAAGTTGCCGCTGGAGCTGGTCCGCCTGGCGTGGGAGTGGGTGCGAGAGGTTCGGGGGCCGCCACGGTTGGAGCCAGGACGCCGACAATCTTGAGGCGTTGCTCGGCGAGGGTTTTGACCTGCGGGTGGGATGTTCCGTAGTCGGTGATGATGCGCTTGTAAAATTCCTTGGCCTTTTCGGTGTCACCTTCCTGGGAGGCAATATCGCCCAAGGAGAGGAGCGCCAAGGAGCTGGTGGAAGCGCCACTGGACGAGGCGTCGGAAAAGGCCTTCTTGGCTTCCTCGAGATTTCCAAGTTGCTGGTGATACGATCCCATCGAGGTGATGGCGCTCCCGAGAGCTGGGTGTTCGGGGTAGGCGGCGATGAATTCTTCGAGGGTTTTAATGGCCTCCTGTTGCTGTAGGTCGCGCCACTGCAGTTGGGACTTCAGAATGAGTGCGGAGCCTCCGGCGTTCTTGCCTTCGTAATCCTTGTTGGCGGATTCGTATTCAGGAACGGTGCGGGCCTCGGCGACGGCGGCGGCGGCCTTTTTGTTCCCCATTTCTTCGAGTCCGTCATAAATGACGTAGCCGATCAAGCCAATGATGGCGAGAATACCTGCCATCACGAGCCTCTTTTGATTGGCGTCGAGAAAGGCCTCGAAGGCTGATGGTTCCTGGGAAATTTCACCAATGGGACTGGGCCCTTGGGCTGGTGTGGGAGCGGATTTTTCAGACATAGTGATGCTGTGCGAAGAGGGACTAACGGTTGCTCCGTCCGGATGCAAGCCCTTGTGATGTGATTTGCTGTTTGGATTTGGGCGCTTCTGAAGTAGGGTCCGCTCGGCGATGAGCAAATCTGTTTACGTGGTCGCAGGCGAAGTGAGTGGGGATACCCATGGAGCGGAGCTGATGGAGGCCCTTCAGGAAAAGTGGAACGGAGTGGAATTCCGGGGCCTCGGTGGTCCTATGATGCGTGAATTGGCAGGGGGAGGACTCGAGGATTGGGTGGATGATGCGGCCGTGGTGGGGGTTTGGGAGGTCTTGCGACGATACCGCTGGTTTAAAGAGCGCTTTGATCGCACTGTTGCGGCAGTGTTGGCGTGGAAACCAGATGTCCTTCTGTTGATCGATTACCCGGGGTTCAATCTTCGGCTGGCGAACGAGGTCGCGGAGCATTCTCCTCAGACAAAAATTGTTCACTACGTCGCGCCTCAGGTTTGGGCGTGGAATCACAAGCGTATCCCCCGGATTGCGGCGTCGCATGACCTCATGCTGTGTCTTTTTCCCTTTGAGGTGCCCATTTTTGAAAATGCGGGGCTCAGGAGCCGGTGCGTCGGGCATCCTCTCGTCGATGAATTGGAGGAGAAGCGGATTTCAAGCGAGCCTGACGCGAATCTCGTGGGGCTGTTTCCGGGAAGTCGCCGCAAGGAAGTGGGGCGCTTGTTTCCGATGATGTTGGAATCGGTGCGGATTTTGCACCAACGGGATCCGGGGCTCCGATTCAGGACGGCGGCAGCCAGCGGGACGGTCGAGGTGGTGATGCGCGAAGCGTTGGCCCGGAGCGGGCTCCCGGAGGGGTTGGTGGCAATTCAATTAGGAGAGAGCCAGGCCTTGATGCAATCGGTGGGGTGCGGGGTGGTGGCCAGCGGAACGGCGACTCTGGAGGCGGCATACTATGGGATGCCTTATTGTCTGGTTTATCAGGTGGCGTGGCCGACTTATCTCATGGCGCGCCAACTGGTGAAGCTCCCGCACATCGGCTTGATCAATATTTTAGCGGGCCGCGAACTTGTTCCGGAATTCATCCAAAACGACGCGAATGCCTACGAGGTTGCCAAGTGGCTCGGCCGTTTTATCGGTGATCCGGCGCGACGGGAACGCTTGCGAAATAAATTGCTGGAAGCGGCTTCCAAGCTGGGTCAGACCGGAGTTCATGAACGGGCCGCGCAAGAAATCACCCTTCTATTTTCAGAATAATGGAGACCATTCAGCCCACCAAAAATAGCGCGATCAAGATCGCGATCGCGGTGATCCCGGCCCTTTTAATTGTGTCGATCTGTATTGCTCTTTACCTAGGGGCGAACGAAGAGCAAGAGCCCAGCAGACCCATTGAAGGCGAGGTCACGATTCCTGAATTGGCGGATTACTTAAATAAGCTCAACCGGGGGATCGTGGAGCGTGGCTTCTTCACGGAGGCGGGAGTTCAAGGGCTCCGGGGAACCGCGGCGATGGTGAAGGGGAATCTTGGGCCGGAGAATCTCGGTTATCGAATCCACGCCAATCAGGCTGATTCCGCACAAGGATTACTTTGGGAGACGATTTGGATCGATGTTGGTGGGACCGGGGAGGCTGGGGAAAAAGCCCCCCTCCTGATGGCGGTGCCCTATGGGGAAAATGGAACGCCGGTGGCCTTTGCACTGGGCTTTGCGGAATATTTGACGGCGCATCCGTTGTCCGCGCCGCTCCGAGTGGTGTTTTATCCTCCGATCCCCGATGACGAGGAATTGCGGGACTGGGTTGCGCAACGAAGCAGTGCCGGCCAGTCCGCGCGTCGCTTTCTGCTCGTTCGTGGCAGTGGCTCCGAGAATCTTTGGGCTTCGATGACCTCTCCTCAGTCAGATTCAGCCATGCTCTCAAGCCTCCTCGGCAAAAAGGGGTGGGAAGGGAATGTGCTCTTGGACGAGGACGCAGCTTCGCAAGTAACGCTCAAGCTGGGCGAGCGGGGAGCCGTCTCCAATGAAGCACACGCCCAGCGACTCCTTCGGATGATGCCTCTCGTGAAGAGTCTCCTAGATGAGTTCGCGAATTAAGCACTTCCACGGGTTCGCTCAACTTTGGCTCCGAGCTGGAGGAGTTTCTCGTCGATCATCTCGTAACCGCGATCAATGTGATAGAGGCGGTTGATTTCTGTCATTCCCTGAGCACTGAGGGCTGCGAGGACAAGAGCCGCGGAGGCCCGGAGATCGGAGGCCATGACGGGGGCCGCGCTGAGCTGCTTGACACCATGAATTTTGGCAGTGCCGTTGTCGACTTTGATGTCGGCTCCCATGCGCGTCAGCTCGGCGCAGTGCATAAAGCGCTGGGGAAAAATGGTGTCTTCCACAATCGAAATCCCAGGGGTCGTTGCAAACATCGCCGTAAATTGAGCCTGCATGTCGGTCGGAAAACCGGGGTGGGGCGCGGTCGTGATTTCGCAACCCTGGGGGGCGTCCCCTCGCTGAATCGTGACGCTAGATCCGCACTCGGAAAAGCTGACGAGATGGCCTGCTTCGGTCAGTTTTTGAGTGGCTCCGACCAGGTGGTCTTTGCGGACCCGCTTGAGGGTGATGCCGTTGTCGCTGGCCATCGCTCCGGCAACCATGAAGGTGCCGGCTTCGATTCGATCGGGGATGACGGTGTGGTGGGTTCCGGTCAATGAGGTGACGCCTTGAATCGTGATGCGGCTGCTCCCTGCTCCCTCGATCTTGGCGCCCATGCTGTTGAGGAAATCGGCGAGGTCGACAACTTCGGGCTCGCAAGCGGCTGACTCGATCACGGTAATTCCTTCAGCAAGAACTGCCGCCATCATCAAATTGTCCGTTCCGAGGACAGTCGGGCCGTGCTTGCCACGAAGATCGACAACGCATCCCTTGAGACCATCACGGGCTTCCATGAGGATGTTGCCTCCTTCGGTGTCGATGTGGGCGCCAATGGCCTGGAGGCCTTTGAGGTGGAGATCGATGGGTCGGTCGCCGATAACGCAGCCCCCGGGAATCGAAACACGGGCGCGGCCGAGGCGGGCGACAAGAGGGCCCATGACGCAAATTGAGGCCCGCATTTTTCGGACAAGCTCGTAGGGGGCTTCGGGGTGAATGTGGCTCGCCGTGATCTTGACGGTGCCGCTGTAACGTTCGACCTCACAACCCAGGGCACTCAGGATTTGCAGCATGTAGTTGGTGTCGGAGACGTCAGGGACGCGCTCGATGACAACCTGCTGATCCGTAAGCAAGGCGGCGGCTAGAATGGGGAGTGAGGCATTCTTGGAGCCTGAAATATTAATCGCCCCAGAGAGAGCGGTTCCGCCGTACACGAGAAGTTTGTCCATGGTTGTCTGTGATTTTGAAAAAGAAGGTGGGAGGGCGTGACGGGTTTAGGACTTCCGAGCAAGCGGAAAGCGCGCGATCCCGCTGAGGTCGCGGGCAACGGTCACCTCAGTCAGTCCGCCGTCCTTCAGGAGTTGGGCGATGGCTTCCCCTTGGTCAAAGCCGACTTCGAGGGCGAGCAAGCCACCGGGATTAAGATAGCCAGAACACTCGCTCGCAAATCTTCGCAGGCAGTCCAGTCCGTCAGCGCCCGAGAAAAGAGCCATCTCCGGATCGTGCCGCAGCTCGGGCTCGAGCTCGTCCCGCACGCTTTCGGCGACATAGGGAAGGTTGGCGGCGATGACATCGAAGGTGCCGGTGAGCGCGGCAAAAAGATCTGATTCAATCAGTTCACACGGGACGTTTAGACGCTCCGAGTTTTCCTTCGCGAGGGCCAGCGCCTCTGTGGATAAGTCAGCGAGGATGAGTTGTCCACAATCGCGACCCAAGGCCCGTGCGATACTCATCCCAAGCACTCCCGAGCCGCATCCTAGGTCAAGAATTCGGGCTGGTTTTGGGAATTCCGCCTTGTGAATCAGCTCAACAAGCTCCTCGGTTTCCGGTCTGGGAATCAGAGCTCTGGCGTCGCTCTTGAAGCTGTCTCGATAGAATTCAACAGTTCCCGTAATGTGTTGAAGAGGAGTTCGTTGGCCTCGCTTTTTAAGTTTTTCACGTAACGAAATCAGGCTTTCTTCCGGGATCGTTTGATCAAAGCGGAGATAGAGATCCATCCGTTTCAAGCCCAGTTCATGTGCGACCAAAAGTTCCATGTTGAGCCGGGCATCCTTGATTCCCTTCTGGGAGAGAAATTGGGCCCCTTTCTCAAGGACTGCAAGGATGGTAGTCATGCTCCAGATCGCTGTTTAAAGATTGTGAATAACTTATTAATAACTTATTGATGGGTGGAGGAGGTCCTTTACGCGATCTCTTCCTCAGACAGGCGCTGCTCCATTTCGGCCTTCTGAAGATGCTCGGTAAATTCCGTGATATCACCGTTCATGATCCCTTCCATATTATGGGAGGTGTGGTTGATGCGGTGATCGGTGACCCGGGATTGCGGGAAGTTGTAAGTGCGGATTTTTTCGGAGCGATCCCCTGATCCCACGAGGGCTTTTCGCTGGGCCGAATAACTCTCCTGAGCTTTGCGCTGGGCCACCTCGAAGAGCTTGGCTCGGAGAATCTGAAAGGCCTTTTCCTTGTTCTGGGTCTGAGAGCGTCCGTCCTGGGATTTGACCTGAATTCCTGACGGAATATGGGTAATTTGGACCGCCGAGTCCGTCGTGTTCACGTGCTGGCCTCCGGGGCCGCCGGAACGGGTTGCTTGAATGGTGAGATCTTCAGGGCGGAGTTGGACGTCAATCTCCTCGGCTTCCGGCATGACCGCAATCGTCACGGTGGAGGTGTGGATTCGACCTTGAGTCTCGGTAGCGGGAACCCGCTGGACCCGATGAACTCCGGATTCGTATTTGAGATAGCGAAAAACCTCTTCACCGGTGATCTTCAGAATCACTTCTTTAAAGCCACCGACGTCGGAAGGACTACTCTCGAGGTGTTCCCACTTCCAACCACGGTTTTCAACGTATCGTTGGTAGAGCTTAAGAAGCTCTCCGGCGAAGAGTGAGGCTTCATCGCCTCCAGCTCCGGCCCGGATTTCGAGGAGAGCATCACGGTCCTCGGTCTCGTCGCGGGGAAGAAGGGCATATTGCACTTCCTGGCCCAGTATTTCAAAGCGTTTGCGGAGGCCGGGCAGCTCTTCTTCAGCCATTGTTACGAAATCGGCGTCGTCGCTCCGGGCCAATTCCTCGTTGCCTGCGATCTCGCTCTCGACCTGTTTGAATTCGTTCCACGAGCTCAGCAATTTCTTGAGCCCGCGGTGTTCGCGCATGTATTGTGGCGAGGTTTTTTGATCGTTGAAGAACCCGGGATCGGCCATGAGTTCTTCAATCTCGGTGAGGCGATTTTGTCGTTTTTCGATGAGCGTTCCGTAGTCCATGACCGTGCGGAGGGGAACTTCTAGGTTTCGCCTAACAAGGTCAAGGACGGCCTTACAAGGAAGGGCGCTTAGGAGAGAATATCGAGCAAGCTGCCAATGCAATGCTGACCCTCCAGGGAGTGTCTCAGGCGTTTTTCCCGATTGATGGTATAGATATTTCGGCGTCCTTCTTTCTCAATCTCGAGCACGCCATCAGCGGTGAGTTCAGAGAGAATGCGCTGAACGGCCCTCTGGGTAATGCCCACTTGGATCGCCATGTCGGAGATGCGGAGCTTGGGCTCGCGGGAGAGGACAACCAGAATGTGGAAGTGATTCGTCAGGAAGGTCCAATGGGCGGAGCGTTGTTCGGTAGCAGCGTCTGTCATCTGAAAACGAAATCGTGACTCAGTTTTCACCTGATTTCAAGATTTGATTTATCAAGGGGAAATCACAGGGCGGTGTCTTGATCGCTTGCTAGCGAGTTTGGCGGATTTCAGGCAAGCCTCAAATTAGGGGTCCGGTTCCCGTGTGACCCCGCGCCTCCTGCCAGCTTGAACACCCGGGACAGCTTGGAAAAGAGTGATTCATCGTGCCCGAAAAATAGCCTTGGTGAAAAACTTTTGCAGGAAAAAAACGATTTCGGTCTTGCCGCGACGGCGTTCGCCACTTATCTCTCCGCCGCCAGCACGCGAGTGCCAGCAATGCGCCAGACCCATGGTGTAATCGGTAACACAGCTGATTTTGATTCAGTCATTCAAGGTTCAAGTCCTTGTGGGTCTGCCACTTCTCTTCCTATTTTTTTTTGAGAGTGGTATTTATTTGAGGAAGTCGACGAGGTCCTTCCGCATTTTTTCTAGGTCCGGCTGGTTCAGGTAGAACATGTGACCGGCGTCATACCAAGTGAACTTGATGGCCTTGCGCCGCTCATCCGGGATGCTGAAGAGGTGGTCGATGCTGTATTGAATATTGGCGGGCGGAGTGGCAAGGTCGGTGTAGCCAGCCATCACGAGCACTTTTAAGTCAGGATTCTCGCGCATCGCGTTTTCGAGATGACGGCTCATGTTGAGGACGCCATTACTCGTGCCCCAGTCCCACGGCTGGACCTCGCCAGTGAGGATTTTATAAGGATGATGGCCGGTCCAACCGAGATCGCGGCTGAGGTAGTCGTTCATGGCAGTCGCGAAGGCTCCAAAAACGACAGAGTAAGAGGGGTCGTATCCTGCCGAATCTTGTGAAGAATCGATGACAGGCCAGGCGGTACGGGCATCGAAGCGCCCGAGAACCTTACCTTCCGCTCTGAGGAGTTCTTTACGGTAGCGGGAGGCATCGAGGCGAAGATTCGTTTCGATGAAGAGAGAGGCCGGGAGGCCCGTGAATTTTTCGAGCTGAGCTGCCACGGCTTGTTCTTCTTCGGCGGAGAGAGCGGCCCCTTTCAAGAGTGCTTGATAATAGGGCCCGAAGGCGAAGGTGCGGGCATCTTCGACGAGTTGATCGCGATCGCCTTCAATTTTTTGATGGAAGTGGGAGGCCCCCGTCATGCCGGGAATGAAGACGGCGTAGCTCAGGTCATCGGCTTGGCTGGAACGAAGGGTGCGAAAGTCGATGAGCGAAGAGAGAAGGACCACGCCATTGAGGGACATCCCGTATTCCTTTTGGAGGTGGTCAGCGAGGCCGGTCGCACGGATGCCGCCGTAGCTTTCTCCGAGGAGATATTTTGGGGAAGCCCAGCGATCATTCTCGGTGGTCCATCGGCGAATGAAATCTCCCACCGAGCGAATGTCTTCTTGCACGCCATGGAATTCACGAGCCTTGGTCTCTCCCTGCGCGCGCGAGAATCCCGTTGAAACGGGATCGATGAAGACGATGTCGGCGATATCGAGAATGGAGTAGGGGTTCTCAACCAAGACGGCGGGGGGCGGAAGGGTCTTGGTGCCATCGGGCGTTGTCGGCACGAGCTTGGGGCCCAGTGCTCCGAGGTGAAGCCAGACCGCAGATGATCCGGGGCCACCATTGAAGGCGAAGACGACCGGGCGTTTGTGGCGTTCGCTCTGGCCCATGCGTTCGTAGCTCACGTTGAAAATTGCGGCCCGGTCTTTATCGTCATCGTTCTTCAGGCTGAGAGTGGAAGCGGTCACCCGGTAGTCGATTTTTTTGCCGTCGATGGTGACGCTATCCTGTTTGGTGACGGTCTCCTGTTGGGTGACTTTGGGTTCATCGGGAGTTTCCTTCCCCTCCTTTTTCTCATCGGCGGAGAGCAGGGTGAAGAGGAGGGGGAGAAGAAGGGCGGGTTTCATGGGGTGATCCTGTCGGATTTCGCGTGATTGGTATAGGACGAAAGGGGGCATCTGGGCGGGCATTTTGAAAAATGCAAAAATGTCCTATTTAAATCTTGCCCAAGTCGTGGGGTCGCCATAGCTTCCCGCCGTCCTGACCGGCAATGCGGAGCGGTAGCTCAGTTGGTTAGAGCGCTGCCCTGTCACGGCAGAGGTCGCGGGTTCGAGTCCCGTCCGCTCCGCCACTTTTTCGGAAGTGAAATTTGCCAAACAAATCTGCCCTTGGAATGAAAAGCCCAGGGCTTTTTTGTGCCCACACGGGAGCGCGATGCCGTAGGCCTGTTGTTGAGCCCCCTCGAAGCACTAGAGAAGCTGCGCGCCTCGGACGGGGCGCGTAGCAAAGAGAAGCGGGGTGATCCCAGTTTCCTCTTCGTAGCGTTGGTGCATCTGCTTGGCGATCGCGGCGACGTCATCGGTGCGACAAAGAGTGACCGTCGATCCCCCAAATCCGCCGCCGGTCATGCGGGCCCCCAAGACGCCCCCCTCAAATCCAATTTCTTTGGCCAGCGCGACCATGAGGTCGAGTTCGTCACAGGAAACGGCGAAGTCATCGCGCAGCGAAAGGTGTGAGCCAGCCATCAGGCTGCCAATCTCTGAGAAGTCGCCGGTCCTGAAGGCCTCGACCGCTTTGATCGTCCGGGCAATTTCGGTGACGACGTGGCGGGCTCTCTTGAACATGCTCTCACCCATCTCTTCCTGATGAGTATAGAGGTCATCCATCGTGGTGTCCCGCCAACTCGCTTTGCCAATGATGGCGAGCGCGTCTTCGGTTGACTGTCTGCGCGCGGCATAGCCACCATCCGAGAGGTCGTGAGAGACGCAGGTATTCGCAACGATGAGGGTAAGGCTGGGGTCCGAAAAGGGGACCATCTCGGGTTCACCCGATTGGCAATCAATGAGAATGAGTTGGTCCTTGGCCCCAAAGGTGGAGGCGAATTGATCCATGATGCCACAGGGGACGCCCGCGAAATGATGCTCGGCTTTTTGGGCCAGGAAGGCCTTGTCTTTCGTGGCAAGAACGGTGTCGACGAGGCCTTCCAAAAGAGTGGCGAAAGCGCACCCGAGGGCGGCCGAGGACGACAAGCCTGCGCCTAAAGGGACCGAGGAAATGATGTAAGCATCGAAGCCGGGGATGGCATAGTTGAGATCGCGAAATCCTTGGATGACCCCGCACAAATAATGGGACCATTTGGGGTCTCTGATTTGTTGGTCGGCAGTGAGGTCGAGCTCAATGGGGGCCTGGCCTTCGGTGGCAATCCGGGCGATTGATCCTTCGTTGGGGCTGGCCGCGATGACGACGTAGCGATCGATGGCCAGAGGGAGGACGAAGCCGTCGCAGTAATCGATGTGTTCGCCAATCAGATTTACGCGGCCCGGAGCAGCCGCGTAGAGTGTCGCCGGCACGTTGAAGAGGGCTTTGAGCGAGGCCTGGGCATTGGACTTAAGTTCGGAAAGGTCTTTATTGGGATGGAGCATAGCATTCCTGAGGCTTCCTAAAGGTAACAGGCGGGGAGAGGTCGGCAAGACCGAGAAAGAAAATCCCGCACCGGAAAGGTGACGGGATTGTCAAAGAAACGGGCAATGAGAGGCTACTTGTTAAAGCTGAAGTAGATCGAGACCACCAAAATGGCGAGAACGATGCTGGCCCATTTGGCACCACGCCAAGGAGTCATATCGATGGTATTGTTTGTTTCGATCGTCCATGGCTCGGAACGGGGCGCAACCTTGGCCATGATGAGGAGGTAGCTTACGAGTAGTGCGAAGACGATTCCCATGTAGTGGAAATTGTGAATGCCCATGTCCTTAATGCCCTCTTTGATGGCGGGCACGAATGCTCCCAATGAGATCAGGATAATACCGGCAATCATCGCGATCGAAGCGGCTTTCGCAGGGACGTTCCGATTCAACATGCCGACCACAACGACCGAGAAGATTGGGATGAAGTAGATCGCATTCATGTCCTGCAGATAGCTGAAGATGACGTCTTGGGCGGCAAGGAGGGGGGCGCCAATCATGGCCGCGATTGCGATGAAGACGACGAACTTCTTGGCGGCCTTCACCGTTTCTTCATCGGTTCCTTTCGGATTAATGGCGTGCTTATAGAGGCCGATGCTGAAGAGCGCGGAAGTCGAGTTCAGCGCGGCATTGAAGGAGCTCAGAATGGCACCAACCATCACGGCGGAAAAGAAGCCGGTGAGGTGGGCCGGGAGGAGTCTGGAAACCAAGGTGCCGTAGGCGTCGTCGGGTTCAATCCCTTCTGAGGCATAGAGGTGGTAGGCCACGAGACCGGGGAGAACGAGGTAAAGTGGTCCCAGAAGTTTGAGGCCACCGGTCAAAAGAACTCCCTTTTGTCCTTCGGCAAGGCTGCTGGCACCGAAGGTTCTTTGAATGATCTGCTGGTTGGTGCACCAGTAGAAAAGGTTCAGGAGTGCCACTCCCGTAAAGAGGGTGGAGAAGGGGACTGAGACATCCACTCCTTCGGCCCCGGTCGAGTCCATGCGCTCGGGGTGGATTTCATTGAGTGCGGTCCAGCCTGCCCCGACTCCGTCTCCGCCGCCCATCGCATTGAGTGCGAACCAGGCAATCATAATACCTCCGATGAGAAGGCCAATTCCATTGATGGTATCGAGAGTTGCTAAGGTTTTGAGTCCCCCGAAACGCGCGTAGAGAAGTCCTAGGACGCCGATGAGAACGCAGGTTAAACGAAGGAGGGTGGTGCCATCCTCAATGCCGGTGAGGGTCGCGAGATCCATCATGTTGATGAGCCCCTTTGCTCCGGTGTAGAGAATTAAGGGGATGAGGATTAAGGCGTAGGCCAGCAGGAAAATGGTATTGGCAATGGTTTGAGTCAGCTTGTTGTAGCGGAGTTCAAGAAACTGCGGAACGGTGGTGATCCCGGTCCGAAGGAATTTCGGAAGAAAGTAGATCGCCATGAAAATCAGTGCGATGACGGCGTTCACTTCCCAGGCCATCACGCTCAACCCGTGTTTAAAGGCGGCACCATTGAGACCCACCATTTGCTCGGTGGAGAGGTTGGTCAGAAGGAGGGATCCTGCGATGATTGGGAAGGTCAGGCTGCGTCCTCCCAGGAAAAAGCCGTCCGAGCTGGATTTCTCGTCCCGGCGGGTGAGCCACCAAGTGAGCCCTCCGGCAAAGGCGGTGAAGAAGATAAAGGAAATAACGGTTAACATCTGTGTCGTTGTGTTTGCTTGTAATCACTGCACGCGGGCAGTCCGGCGATGCTAGGGATCGTGCTTTGGCGTGAGAAGGAAATTATCGGAAGCGATTGCGCCCACGATTGCTTCCCTCACAATGGCCCGTCCATCACCGTCCATCACCGCCCATCACCGCTTGGAGGGCCGGAAATCGCGAGAACTGAGGCCCACTTGGTCTCATCTTGCTACAACCGATTCTCCGCTCAGCTCCGCGACCGCGGCTTCCAGAGAGGCCGCGTCTTCGATCGAAATGAGGCGCGCGTCTTTGTCGATGCGGGCCATGAAGCCTGCGAGGACCTTGCCGGGGCCGAGCTCGATAAAGAGATCATGACCTTGGGAACGAAGGAGTTGAATGGTCTCGATCCATCGCACCGATCCGGTGACTTGCTGGGTGAGGGATTCACGGATGCCATCCGGTCCCTCGGCCGGGGTCGCGAGGAAGTTGGCAATGACGGGGATGGCGGGCGTTCCGATGTTGGCGGCGGCGAGGGCTCCGGCGAGCTTCTCCTGGGCACTCGCCATGAGGCGGGAATGGTAGGCTCCCGCGACTTGCAATTTTTTGCCCATGCGGAGGCCAAATTCCTTGGCCTTCGCAACGGCCTGGTCGATCCCGTCTTCCTTGCCGGAAAGGACCGTTTGACCCGGGCAGTTGAGGTTGGCGACATCGACATCGCACTCGGCGGCGAGGCGGCGCACGTCTTCATCGGACCCGCCGATCATCGCGGCCATCGCGCCGGGGTGGGCTTCGCAGGCTTCGTCCATGAACTGACCGCGCTTGGCCACGAGCCTGAGCCCGTCTTCGAAGGAAAAGGTTCCGGCGGCGGCGTGGGCGGTCATTTCGCCGAGCGAAAGTCCGGCGGCCGCGACGGGCTCTAAAGAGGGAACTTTTTCTTGGAGAACTTTGAGGAGGGCGAGGCCGTGGAGGAAAAGGGCGGGTTGGCAGTTGCCGGTGCGGGTGAGCTCTCCCTCGGGTCCATCGAACATCACGGAGGTCAAGGAACGCCCGAGGACTTCATCGGCTTGTTCAAAGAGGGCTTTGGCCGATGGGTAGGCCTCGGTGAGATCTTTGCCCATGCCCACTTTTTGGGCTCCTTGTCCGGAAAATAAGAGAACGACTTTGCTCATCAGGCCTTGAGCTAAGCCTCTCCACGCAGGAGGAGCAAGTCACTAAGCTCGCGAACTTTTCGGGTCAGCAGGGGGCCGGCCTCCGCGATGAGGGTTTCGAGGGGCAGGTTGAATTCGGTGAGGGCGCCGCAGTGTTCGAAAAGTCCCGACTCGCGGACTTCCGGGGAGATTTGCCCGGCCACTCCGAGAACCGGTTTCCCGAGCGCGCGGGCGAGGCGGGCCACTCCGATGGGGCCCTTCCCGGAAAGGGATTGCGCGTCGAGGGATCCTTCGCCCGTGATGACGAGATCGACTTCGGCGATGCGGGCGCGCAGATCCAAGGCCTTGGCGACGAGATCAAATCCGGGATGAAGTTCCGCGCCTAAAAAATACCTCGCGCCAAATCCCAATCCTCCCGCCGCGCCGGCTCCCGGTTTCTCCGCGAGGTCCCGCGCTCCCGTGATCTCTAACAAGTGAGTGAGGAAGGATTCCAATTTGCGGAGTTCTTCGGGGCTCGCTCCTTTTTGAGGACCAAAAACCGCGGTCGCTCCCTTGGGCCCGAGAAGGGGGTTTTCAACATCGCAGGCCACATCGATGGGAGGGAGGGCGATGAGTTGCTCGCGGTCAATCATCGCAAGTCCGTCCAATCCGGCGGGGCAGGATGAAAGCGGGTCCTCGTTCGCATCCAAGAAAAGGACGCCGAGGGCCTCGGCCATGCCGACGCCGCCGTCGTTGGTGGCACTCCCCCCTATCCCGAGGAGGATGCGCTCAACCCCTTTCTGGGTCGCGGCATGGCGGATCATCAGTCCCGTTCCGTAGCTTGAGGATTTCAGGATGTCCCGGTCGACCGCTTTGATCAATTCAAAGCCGGACGCGGAGGCCATTTCCATGACGGCGAGCCCGGTAGCGGTGATGACATAGCGGGCCTGCACGGGCCGGAGGAGGGCGTCGACCGTCTCGACCGTAACCCATCTTCCACCCAAGGCCGCCAGCATCGTTTCGGTAAACCCTTCACCACCATCCGCGATAGGGCAGACCTCGCTTTCAACGCTCGAGGGCAAGCCGTCGCGAATTGCCGCAGAAGCCTCGCTGGCGGTAAGGGAGCCCTTAAACTTATCGTTGGCAATGAGAACACGCATCGCCTTCTCGTAGCAGGTCCGAGGCCATCAGGAAGTTCGATTTTTGGAGAGGGCAATCTTGAAAAATGGCGGAGGGGGTGGGATTCGAACCCACGGTAGGTTGCCCTACTCAAGTTTTCAAGACTAGCGCGATAGACCACTCTGCCACCCCTCCGGTGGGCGGGACGATCAAATGAAATTTCGATTTTGGCAAGCAACAAAGAGCGAAAATCTCACTCTTCCCTCGCTTAACGGTGGCAAGCTGACCACGATTGACTTCTTTTTATGCAGTAGCAGGAGATGGCTTGAGCGATACTGGCCGACTCTAACAATGAGCTCGGGATCAAGGTCACTATTTCCCTTGCTCCTCAAGTCCCTTGAGCCAGGCCGCGATGTCCGAGACCACGAGCTCGCTCTGGTGATCGTGGAAGAGAAGGTGGAAACTTTCAGGGTAGAACTTGCGGGTGTGGGGCGCGGCGGCGGGAATCTTTTCGAAGAAGGCTTCGACATCCTGCGGGTCTGAGAAGACGTCCTTGCCGCCGTGGAGAACGAGGACTGGGATGTCGAGTTTTTGGGCCGCTTCGGTCATTGCGCGGGCCATCTTGCCGAGGGTGCTGAGGAGATGAAGAGTGTGCCGCTTAATATGATAGGAGTTTTTTGTGACCTGTTCTTCGTGGATGGTATCCTTGGTCACGTGGACGTCCTCTTTTCCAGAGAGGCTCTCCAATGAGATCCGTGCTTTGGGAAAGAGGGCCGCCATGGTGTTCGTGAGGTGTTCCTTCCACTTGGGGAAGTCGCCCCGGATGCCGATGATAGGGGACGCGAGGATCATGGCATCGCAAAGGTCATGCGACCTCGCAGCCTGAGCATAGGTGTGGAGAGCGATCAAAGAACCCATACTCTCACCACACCACACGATTTTCGCGACGGGATGGCGTTGGCGAACGAGGTGGGTGAAGGACACGAGGTCGTGAAACCATTTCTTCTTGTCATCGATGTGGCCTCGCCGTTCCTTGATCGGGTCGTTGCCCTGACCTCTCGTTTCGGCCGCGTAAATCGCGGTTCGCGGGAGCTTGGAAAGAAGGTGGCTTCCCAGCGGTTGGTAGTCCGCCGCCGCGCCACTAATCCCGTGCACCCCAATGATGACGAGCTCGGGTTCCTCCTCCGGCATCCAGGTGCGATAGGGGAATTGATCGCCATCGAAGGAATGGAGCCGGTCATTTTCAAGGCGGGTTTTTGAGAGATCGGGCTGGGCCGGAGTGGTGGCACAATGGGTCAGAAAAAACATCCCGGTGACCGCGAGGAAGACTCGAAGCACCGGGATGAATTTCATGAGAATGAGAAGGGTTGTTAGTATTGCACGATGGTCTTCTCCGAGCGGGCGTCGATGATCGCAAAGCGCTCGCGGTGGAGATTAGAATCGCTGCGGAAAATGAGACGTCCGGCGTGGGAGCGCTCGAGTTCCATGAGGATTTTTGAATCCTCGGATTTGAAGCGGTTTAGGACATCGGCATTAACCATGACGATGAGGTCTCCGTCCTCGTTGTTCTCCTGCTGACGCTGGATGACGGTGTTGAGGCGGCGCTGAATCTCAATACTCATACTCATGGTGTTCTTGATGCGTCCCCGTCCCTGGCAATACGGGCAGGGCTCGAGGGTGGAATCGAGAAGGCTTTCGTTGAGGCGCTGGCGGGTCATTTCCATGAGGCCGACGGCGGAGATTTGCAGGACCTGGGTCTTGGCCTTGTCGCGTTTAAGACGCTCCTTCATCGCGCGGTAAACCGTTTGTTGGTCACGGCGATGGCGCATGTCGATGAAGTCCACCACCACCAGTCCTCCGATGTTTCGAAGGCGGAGCTGGCGGGCCACTTCCTCGGCGGCTTCCACGTTGGTTTGGAGGAGCATCTTGTCGACGTCCTTGGATCCGCGGTTGCGCCCGGTGTTGACATCGACCGAGATCAAGGCCTCGGTCTCATCGATGACGATGTAGCCACCGCAGGGAAGCCAGACCTGGCGCATGAAGGCTTCATCGATCTGCTTTTGAATGCCGTAACGTTCGAAGATCGTTTGCTTGGACGGGAGGTAGTGGATCTTGCGCTTCGCACGTCTCGAAACCTTGGCGGCAATCTCGCGGATGTATTCCGTGGTCTTTTCGTCGTCACAAATAATCTTGTCGACATCATCAGTGAGGAAATTCCGGGCCGTTCCTTCGATGAGATCGGGCTCGCGGAAGCAGGCCACTGGCGCACTTCTTGAATCGCGGTTTTCTTCAATCTGATGCCATTGCTCCATGAGCACGGCAAGGTCTCTGACGAAGTGGCGGGCCCGCGTGCCGATCGCGACCGTGCGCATGATAATACCCATGCCATCGGGAATATTCAGGTGCTGCATGATCTTGCGGAGACGCTGACGCTCCTTGGGATCATCGATGCGACGTGAGATTCCGAACTGGTCGGAGTAGGGCATGAGAACGAGGTAACGTCCGGCCAACGAAATGTTGGTGGTGACCCGAGGGCCTTTGTTTCCAATCGCGCCCTTGGAGACCTGGATCATGATTTCCGCGCCGATAGGGTAGATGCTCGGGATGTCCTTTGAGGTGATTTTCTTTTGCTTCTTGGCCGGGCGGCCTTCGCGGCGGATTTCTTCGAGCCCGCTGTCGAGGGCGGCGGGGATGGCATCCCAGAAGTGGAGGAAGGCGTTCTTCTCGAGTCCGATGTCGACGAACATGGCCTTGAGACCGGGCTCGATGTTTTTGACGCGGCCTTTGAAGATGCCGCCGACGATGTTGTCGTCGCCCTCGCGCTCGACGTTGTATTCTTCGAGGACGCCGTCTTCAAGAAGGGCCGTCCGGCGCTCGAGAGTTTCGGCGTTTACAATAATAGTTCTGCCTTCAAGGGGGTCCTGATTGGAGATCCCGAGGGCGTTTTTGATCATTTTAATCATATGGGTAAGTCTGAAAATTGCGTGTTAAAAATAGGAGCGAGTTACTGCTCGGAGGCAGGAGAGAGTTCTTCGGAATCGTCGTCTGGCAGAGGCGCGATACTGGGGAGAGGGATGGTCTTGGGCTTCACCTTGACGGGGGTCTCGGACTGAATGTTGCCGAGGTCGACGTCGCCCTGGACGTCGTCTTCATGGTTGATCGGGAGGGCCACGAAATCGCCCTCGGGGAGGACGACTTCTTCGTAAGGATCGAAGTTGCCTTCGTAAACGCCGAGGCGACTAAGAGGGGGCTTGAGGCCGGCCTCGAGATTGAAAATGCTGCGATAGATGAGGTGGGAGAGAGCTCCGGCCACCTTGCCACCGCTCTTGCCGTTGGCCACGACGACGGTGACGGCATAGCGCGGGGAATCATAGGGGGCGAAGGAGGTTGTCCAGGCGTTGTGAGAATGGCTGGTGCTCGTTTCGCTGACTTGGGCGGTTCCAGTTTTGGCGGCGATAAAGACATCCTTCATCGTGATTTGGCCGAAGGCGGTCCCGCCACGTTCGTTGGCCGCTTTCCACATTCCTTTGCGGATGACTTCGAGCTGGTCCTCGGTCACCCCTTCCTTGAGGAGGTCGGCTTTGACGATGGGAATGTTCTCTTTCAGGATTTCTTCGTTCCCTGCGAGATCTTCCCCGACGACGCGGCGGATGATGCGGGGCTGATAGTAACGTCCGCCGTTGGCGATGGTGGCGGTGACGCTGCAAATCTGGAGAGGGGTGGCCATGGCATCGCCTTGGCCAATCGCCATCTGGGCAAGGAGGGCCGGGGTCATGACCGCTCCTGGTCTAATTTCGCGTTTCCAGACGGTGCTGCCGGGTACGATGCCCTCGTCTTCCAGTGGGAGAAGGATGCCGCTTTTGACCCCGAAACCTAACAGGTTGAAGCTATCCACCATGGCGGGGATCCGGACTTTTCCAGCCATCGCCATGAAGTATGGGTTGCAGGAACGCTGGATCGCTTCGCTGAGTGCCAGGGTGCCGTGCCCTCCTTTTTTCCAACATCTGATTCTGTGTTTTGCCCCAAAGGAACTGTAGCCGATGCAGTTGTTGCGAAACCCGACGCTGTTGTGAATCAACCCCGCGATGGCCGTCGGGAGTTTAAAGGTCGAACCGGGGATGAAGGGGCTGATCGCCCGGTTGGTGAGTGGGGCCGCACGGTTGTGATTGTAGGCGTCAAATTTACTCTGGGTGATGCTAGGGACAAAATCATTCGGGTCGTAGTTGGGGACCGAAACCATCGCGAGGATTTCGCCGGTCTGCGGGTCCTGCACGACAGCGGCACCACGACCGATCTGGCGCATGATGTTTTCAACGTAATACTGCAGGTTGGCGTCGATCGTGAGTTGCACCCGGGCACCCTCCCGGGCGGGTTGGTAGTCGTCGGTGGCGATGACTTTGTGCTTCTCGTTGCGGACGAGAACCCGCTTGCCCCCAGCTCCTCGGAGGAAGGAATCCATCGTAGCCTCGACTCCGCTGATACCCTCATCGTCACCTTCGTAGAGGTCATTGCGAAACTCGTCAGGAATGTCGCCCTTTTCCCACTGCTTGACATAGCCGAGGACGTGTCCGGCCAGCGACCCGTAAGGATAGATTCGACGCGGAGTGACCCGGACTTCCACCCCCCGGAGTTCTCCGCTGCGCACCGCAATCTGGGCAAATTGCTCGTGCGTCAGGTCGGTTTTGTATTTGTAGGGCACCAGACCTCCATAGGTCCGGTAGTGAACGCGGAGGGCCTTCGTGAAGCGATCACCCTTGAGCCCGAATTCTTCGAGGCGCGGGATGACTTCTTCGTTCACGATGCGCACGATGTCTTTTTCGGCAGTGAGCTTGGGCATGCCACTCGCGCCCGTCACGATTTCCTCTTTGGTGAGGTCAGGGTCGTTTTGATGTTGATCCCGATAGCTCTGATAGATGTCAACCAAGTTGAAGACAACCTCGTAACTGCGCCGGTTTCTGGCGAGGACCTGGCCGTTGCGGTCGACAATCTCTCCCCGCACCCCCGGCTCCCGGATCGTGATGGTGTGGGTCGTGGGAATGTTCGCGACAAATTGCGAACGGCGGTTGATCTGGAACTCATACAGGCGCGACAACAGGGTCCCGCACCCCGTGAGCACAAGGGCGGTGAGCAGGTAAAGTCGAAAGCGGTATTTGGGTTCCATGGAGAGGACTGGGGCGGGTTAATGGCGGTAGTCGATCGGGTGCCCACAGAGGTCGGCGATCTTGAAGAGAATCCAGAAAATGAAGGGAGCGAGCATCATGGTGGCCAAGGAAGTCGCGCCAATTTGTTCAATAACTCCGTTATCCATGCTGAATCCTCCCGTGATAAAGCTTCGGATCAAATACTCGACAAACAAGTAGAGAAAAATGGCGATGCCCGCAAAAGCGGCAGAGAGATACCATCGTCCCTCCTGGAAGAGCGGCCGAATCCCTTGCATCAGGAAGCCCATCAGGGCGTAGAGCATGATGGAGTATCCGAATTTCAGCGAGTCAACCGGGCTGTGGTAGACGAAGCTGTCTCCCTGAACGTAAACTAGGATTTGCTGGGCATCCCAAAGGAATCCGCCAAGGAAGGCCAGAATGAGCATTCCGGCGGTCGAAACGGTGGAGGAGGCACACAGCACGACCAAGGGCAAGATGAGGATGCGGGCATCATACCAGCCCGAGATGACAGGGATGAATTGCTGCAAGATACAACTCAGCAACAGGAGGCTGATGAGACTAATGGGATAGAGAAACATTCAGTCTCGATTCAATTACCGGGTGAATTGGTAATCACAAAGACGGTTTGGAGCTTGGTAAAGTCCACGGCTGGAATAATTTCCGCCTCGCCGTAAACAGGGCCACTTTCAAAGTCTTCGATGGTTCCAATAGGAATATTTGCGGGGAAAAGCTTTCCCCGCCCGTCGGTATACACCGTCAGCCCCTTTTGAAGGGCCGCGTTTTTTGAGAGGTAACGCAGGCGCAATCTGGGCGCCTCGCCATAATTGGTCCGTCGGCCCACCACAAGGCCAACTTCCGTGCTGCCTTCGACACGCGCGGAAACTTGGGAGCCCTCATCAGTAATGAGGAGGACTGAAGAGATTTCTTGCCCGGGAAGCTGGACCCGGCCAACAAGGCCTCCATTGGAAGCAAGAACACAGAGCGAAACACCAAGGCCCTTTTCGGCTCCCCGGTTGATTTCAATCATTTTCCCCCAGAGCAAGGGCTGCTTCCGGATCACCTTGGCCGGGACCACGTCAAATTCCGTCTGCTTCTTGAAGGCCAAAGCAGAGCGGAGCTCGTTGTTCTCGGTTTCCAGATCCCGCACCCTCGAGGCAATCAACTTGAAGCGGTCACGCTCGCTCTTGGTCTGCTCAAATTTCTTCTTGAGATCACTCGAGTGTTCGAGCTCTTCCAAGAATTCCTGAGTAAATCGCTCGGTCTTGCCACCTTGGGAAATGATGGGGGAAATCGCCGAATAATAGCTCTTTTGGATTTGACGCACTGCTTTCTCGCTCAGGGTAAAAACCCAGACGAGTCCTGCCAAAAAGAGCAGAAGAGCAAAGAAGTTAAGGGATTTCATCGCCGATTGGGCGTCTCCGGGGTTTATCGATCCGAATGAGTCACCCGCTTCAAGAAGGCAAGCTCCTGAAGCACCTTGCCGGTTCCTTCCGCAACCGCACTCAATGGATCCTCCGCAATGTGCACCGGTAATCCGGTTTCTTCCCGCAGGCGCTTATCAAGACCACGGAGCAGGGCTCCTCCACCGGCAAGAACAAGGCCGCGGTCAACAAGGTCGGCGGCCAACTCAGGTGGGCAGCGCTCCAAGGTCGTGCGCACGGCGTCCACAATCGTCGTGAGTGGGTCCGCCATAGCATCACGGACCTCATTGGAGGTGATCGTGATCGTTTTAGGGAGTCCGGACACGAGGTCACGGCCTTTCACTTCCATGCTGGTCTCCTTGGGAAGGGGGGCCGCGGAACCGATGCGGATCTTGATATCCTCGGCGGTGCGCTCACCAATCATGAGGTTGTAACCCCGCTTCATGTATGAGGTGATCGCTTCGTCAAGCTCGTCTCCGGCGGTGCGGACACTGCGGGCGTAAACGATTCCAGAGAGCGAGATCAGGGCGACCTCGGTCGTGCCGCCGCCAATGTCGACGATCATATTACCGGAGGCATCCTGCACCGGCAGTCCCACTCCAATCGCGGCGGCCATGGGCTCTTCGATCAGGTAAACTTCGCGGGCCCCCGCCTGTTCGGCGGATTCCCTGACGGCCCGGCGCTCCACCTCGGTGATCCCCGAGGGGATGGCAATAAGGACCCTGGGGTGGATCCGGCGTTTTCCGCTCACCTTCTTAATGAAGTGGCGAAGCATGGCCTCGGTAACCTCGAAATCGGCAATCACACCGTCCTTGAGAGGTCGGATCGCTATGATGTTGCCGGGAGTTCGACCGAGCATACGCTTGGCGTCGTCCCCAACCGCAAGGACTTCATTGGTGCCAGCCCTGACCGCAACCACGGAGGGTTCGCGAAGAACGATCCCGTGATCCTTGACGTTGATCAGGGTATTCGCTGTCCCGAGATCGATACCGATATCATGCGATAACAGTCCAAAAAAACGTGAAAACATTGATGAATGAGTGAGTTAAATGAAAAAAAAGGGAAAAATGGGAAAAATGGGAAAGGGGGGATAGGAATGGGAAAAAACGTTGGAAACGCTCAATTACCTTCCAATGAAGGGGCAACGATGGCGAGCCGCCCGGTGATGGTCAAGCCGGATCCTTGTTCCCCGGCGAATTTATAAACGTTCCACAGGGGCGCCCCAAGAGATCACGAGGCACCGCTTCCGGCAGCTTCATGCCGCTGGAGAAATTCCACCGTAAACTGCTTGTAAGAGACGCTTCCGGCACCCCCAGGATCGTGCTCGAATATCGTGCGACCATGGCTGGGGGCCTCCCCAATCCGAATCGAACGGGGAATGATCGCTTGATAAAGCTGCTCGGGGAAATATTGACGGACTTCATCGACGACCGAACGCGAGAGGTTCGTCCGGGAGTCATACATCGTCATGAGAATACCCTCGAGCTCAACTGACGAACCCACCCCGGCCTCTTTGATCCGCTCGATGACATGGACGATCTTAGCGAGCCCTTCGAGGCCGAACCACTCGCATTGCAGGGGGATGATGATTTCATCGGCCGCAGCGAGCGATGAGGTCATGAGGATCCCCAGCGAAGGCGGGGTATCGAGGATGACGTAGTCGAAATCACGCACGTGTTTCAGCCCTTCCAAGATCGACCGCAGCTTGAGGAGGTAATCGGGCATCTGCGCGAGCTCAATCTCGATGCCCGCAAGGTCCATGTCGCCAGGGACGAGGAAGAGATTCTCGATGCGGGAAGGGATGATCTTGTCCTCGATTTTTGCTTCACCCAGCAGGGGGTAATACATGCAGCCCTCGGAGCTGGCTTCCTCTCCGAGTCCACTCGTGGCGTTGGCCTGGGGGTCGAGGTCCAATAACAGGACTTTTTTTCCGTGGGTGGCGAGCGCCGCCGAAAAATTAATCGCAGTCGTAGTCTTCCCGACTCCTCCCTTTTGGTTGGCAATGGCGATGATTTTCATGGCGGATTTTCTGAGGCGAAACCTGACGAGGGGAGGGGCGAAGAGGAAGTAAAATGACGGATATTTCAAGAGCCCAGCTCGCGGGCCCTGCGGGTCGCGGCTTTGACCGCCTTGATGACGTCGGAGCGGAAGGCTCCTTCTTCGAGCGCCGCCAGTCCGGCGATCGTGGTACCGCCGGGTGAGGTCACGCGATCACGGAGAATGGCGGGATGCTCCCCACTCTCGAGGACCATCGCGGCCGCTCCCATCACGGTCTGGGCCGCAAGCTGAAGCGCTTGCTCGCGCGGAAGACCTTCAAGGAGGGCTCCGTCGGCGAGCGCTTCAATAAAGGTGTAAACGTAAGCCGGACCACTCCCAGAGGTGCCCGTGACGGCATCGAGGAGGCTTTCCTTGACCTCGCAGACCGTGCCCACCGCCGCAAGGAGCTTGACGGTGAAGGCCGCGTCGGCGGCGCTCGCAAGACTTCCGCGGGCGTAAGCGGCGGCCCCCTTGCCAATCAAGGCCGGGGTGTTGGGCATGATCCGGATGACGCGGGCCCTTCCCGCCACTTCCTGCTCCATCGCGGCGAGCGTGACCCCAGCCGCAATCGAGAGAATCAGGAGGTCTTCGGGAGCCCGTCCTTGCGCTTTCACCTCTCGAAGGACGCCCGCGACGTCGTTGGGCTTGACGCAAAGAAGGAGGATCTCGCTTTCATTGATGACCTCGGCCAAAGACCCCGCCGCCGTGATCTCGCACCCCAGCGACGCGATGGCCGCAGGGTAGGGATCGTAGGCGCGCACCGCCGAAGCCGGGAATACCCCCGCCTGAATCGCTCCCAGGGTCAAGGCCGAACCCATCTTCCCACATCCTACAAGGCCAATCGTCATGCCGGAGATTGGACCGGCCAATGGGGGTCTGTCGAGGGAAAGGCATTGCCATCGATCTCCTTTTCTAAGAAAACCTCCCAGTGATCAAAAACATTCTTCCCCTGATCGTATCCGCTCTTTCTTTTCCCCTCGTCGCGGCTGAATTCCAGGTCGCCGAGGTCATCCATCCGGTGATCGCAGATCTCGCCGATCCAGCCGTCGACCCGAATTTCGGAGAGGCCCAACTCGCCATTTCAAGTTCTTCGCCGCAAGCCTCGGTGCAAGTGGCGCAGGGGATTGCCCGCTTGAATGCCTCCTGGGACTTCGAGGCCTATCGCCATTTCTGTGCCGCCGCCAAGAAGGATCCTGATTGTCTCATGGCCTACTGGGGCATCGCAATGAGCCTCGCGGGCAGCGAACATGAATTTTACGACCAACGGGAAGCCGCCGTCGACCGGATGCTCGACCTCCTAGAAGCGGGGCAGGGCGTCGAAATCGAAAGAGCCTACGTCGAAGCGGCCGGTCGTCTCCTCACCGGCGGCGTGAAAGATGCCGGCCTGACCTTCCAAGCAATCTCGGAAAAGTTTCCCGCCGATATCCAATCGAAGCTCCTTTCTCTCTTCTTGCTCCGCGATGGCTTTGACTCCTTTGGCGATGCCCGCCCAGGCCAACTCAGGGCCCGTAAGGGCTTGCAAGAACTGGTGAAGGAACATCCTGAGAATCTTTCCGTCCTCTCATTCTGGGTGAGCAGTCAGGCCGAAGCGCCCCTAGATGCCGACCGGTTGCGGGATGAGGTCTTACCCTATGCCCGCAAATTAGTGCGCCTGAAGCCCCTCTACCCTCCCTTTGCCTTGATCTTAGCCCATGTCGAAGCCCGGTGCGGCAACGCCACCCTCGGCGTAGAAGCCTGCCTCACGGCCCTTCGTCTTTATGACGACTACATGAGGCGCGAGAAGGTCACCGTTTTTGACTGCGATGGTTGGGTGCGCGCCAAGGTCTATCTCGCCAGCCTCCTCGCCACCAAGGGGCGGTACCAGGAATCGACCGTGGTTTCGAACGAACTCGCCGCCCTCAAGATCCCAGCGGCCCGCGTCTTCTCGCCCGGAGCCGGCATGATCCTCTGGGAAGGGCGCACCATCGGAGCCCGCCTCGCGATGGCTCGCACTACCAAAAAGGAACTTGAAGAGGGGCTCAAAATGTTGGACCGCTTACCCGAGGATGACTGGCACCAAGAAAAATCCTTCGCTCTCGGATATCGCGATTCACTGGCATTCTCTCTCGGCATCCGGAAGGCCATTCTCGCGGGCGATGACGAAGCCGCCAAAGCACTTTACGAGCAATTACTCGCACGCGCCAAAGCGTTCGAGAGCGAAAAAACCTTGGCAAGCAAAACGAGCACCTATTCCAGTTGGCTCCGTGCCACCAACACCCTCAGTATCGTCGTCGCCGAACTTCGCGGGATGCTCTCCGAAATGGAAAAAGGGGCCATGAAAATGGCCGCCGTGAACTGGTACCAAGCGGCCGCCGAACGCCAAAGCCGCCCCACCAATCTCCTGCCCCCAGCCCTCGATTACCCCATGGAACTCCGCTTGGGCCATTACTACCTCTCCGCCGCCGACCCCTCCGCCGCCGCCAAAGCCTTCCGCAACGGCCTCCTCATCCGTCCCAATCATCTCCAGACTCTCGAAGCCTTTCGCGAGGCTCTCTTGAAGCAGGATCGCAAAGAAGATGCCGAATTGATGACAAAAAGAATCGCGGACGTGAAGGGGGATCACTAAGCATTCTCAATGACCTCGCGCGGGATCCCTCGCAGCGCCAAAACCCGCACGATCGTTTCCTCAATAAGATTGGCAGGGCACGACGCTCCCGCCGTAATCCCAATCGTCGCTTCCTTGTCATCAAATCCCGAAAGGACGCTGGGCGAGGAGATTTCAGCATCAGCGTGAATGTCGAAGTGTACCACCGTCTCCAGCGATTGCAGGCAGGACGCTTCCCGGATAAAGTAAGTAGGCAGGTTTTCCTGGCCAATCTCCACTAGGTGGGTCGTGTTAGAGCTATTATACCCGCCCACCACCAAAAGCACGTCCATCGGCTTGTTGAGCATATCGAAGAGGGCGTCCTGACGTTCCTGCGTCGCTCCGCAAATCGTGTCAAACATCTGAAAACCTTTGGCATCACCGTCACGATCAATGATCGCCTTCCGAATACGTCGCTGGATTTCTTCCGTTTCACTCTTCAGCATCGTAGTCTGATTCGCGACCCCAATCTCTTTAAGATGAAGGAGGGGATCAAAACCCTCCGAGGTCGCCATCTGGAATTTTTCCAGAAACTCGGCGGCGTCTCCGCCCTTGCGGATGAAGTCGCACACGTATTCCGTCTCCTCCAAGGTCAGGACAATGAAATAGTGACCTTTGCCATCTTCTCCCGTCGCGCGGGAAGCCGTCGCACGCGTTTCTTCGTGCCCCCGCTTGCCGTGAATGAGCGAAGTAAAGCCATCCTTGGCATACGTTTTGACGCGCCGCCAAACCTTCATGACATCACCACAGGTCGTGTCAATGATATGGCAGCCTTGCTGCTCAATTTTATCGGTGAAGGACGTCGGCGCCCCAAAGGCCGGGACAATCACGACATCCTCTTCGGTGAGGTCGTCGTAGTCAGCGGTGAGCTCCTTCCAAGGCAAGGAAACAATGTCCATATCCGCAAGCTGACGGTTCACCTCAGGGTTGTGAATAATCTCACCAATCAGGAAAATCCGCTGCTCCGGAAAAACCCGGCGGGCCGCATAGGCCAAGTCAATCGCACGCTCCACCCCATAGCAAAATCCAAATTGCTCCGCGAGCCGTATCGTCGTTTTCCCAATCGTGAGCGACCCCCCTCGTTCGCGAAGTTTCTCCACGATAGGGGAATGGTAGTGACGCTCAACCTCCGCTTGAACCAAGGTCATGACGTCGGGGCGACGGACGTTGACCCTCTTGCGCCTCTGGGGTGTCGGTGATTCAATCATGGCGCTTACTTACTCCCATTCTGCGCACCCGCCAAATATTTTAAGAAAATATAAGAAAACTAATTGACTAATACCCATCCGCATCTTAGTAATGAACTCGTTATGAAACTCAAAAGCCTATTACTAGCCAGCCACGTCCTCATGTTCGGTGGAATCGCGACCGCCCAGACAACTCCATTCATCACCTTCGGCGCAACCACCAAAGTGGTCTTCACGCAGGTCGTTAAGAATGGCTTCACCGTCACCAAAGCCACCGCAACCGTCTCAGAAACTGCGCTCGATGGCTCCATTACCGTCCGTCGTCAAACAGAAGTGATCGTTCCAGATGGGGCGGGGGGCTTCACCAAGGAAGTGACCCAAGAGACCACGATCGCCACCGTGACCGCACCAGGAGTCTTCGATGTCGAAACGACAACGGAAGTCCTCACGACACCCCTTGACACTAACCAGACCCCAACCGCCCCAACCACCACCGTCGAGACGGTGATCACGGATCTAGCCGTGAATGAGGCAGATCTGAATCTTCCCCAATCCACCACCTTCGTTCCCTTGAGCGAAGACCTCGAGGAGCCCATCGTCATCAGTCAGCCATAAGGAACACAGAATCCCAAGCTTCACAAAATTTCTCGAAAATTCACACCTCAATTATCCATGAAAATTCAAATGTTCTCTGTCCCCGCAATCGGGCTTTCCTTTCTTGTGGGATTATCGGCTCAAGGAGCAAGCTCACTCAGCTACAACTTCGAGGGTGAGGCTCTTTCCTCACTCTTCGCGGGTGGCGTCACCGGCTGGACTCAAGATTCACCCAATCCCACCGCCTTCGATAGCACCATCTTTCCGCTCGCTTAC
>Ga0209702_10000396_pt1 | contig 89958 bp, 82 predicted proteins | sample FRY01_FD_187210 | JGI IMG/M metagenome (GOLD analysis project Ga0209702, IMG submission 187210) | Freshwater microbial communities from Lake Fryxell liftoff mats and glacier meltwater in Antarctica - FRY-01 (SPAdes) (version 2) | ecosystem: Environmental > Aquatic > Freshwater > Ice > Glacier... | reverse complement strand
ATGCACCGTGCTCTTGGGCGCAAACTCCTTGGGTAAAAGTGACCACTGGCAGCCTGTTTTCAAGACGTAGCGGATGGCATCAAGACAAGCTCGCGCCGAGTTGGGATCACGCCAGCCGCCACGTCCGTGCTTGGCCTCAGGCAGGTAGATGAGAGGCATGAGCAACTCCCATTCGGCATCACTCAGATCGGTTTCGTAGCCAGGCTTCTGGTAGGTTTGAGGTTTCATTCCAACACCTATAACCAACGTTTTCACTCGTTCCAGCTATTCACCGGATAGGCTCTGAGACTTGCGCCTGCATTGACAAACCGCGTTCGGCCCGCACCTTGCTGCCATGCCAGTCACCATTGCAGCCCCCGCAGCTTGGATTGAGTCCATCGGCGATTTCCGCCTGCCACCGCAGACGGACAGGCAATTGCAAAGCCTGATGGATCGGAACAACGAAGGACTCCTGCAGCCTGTGGAGAAAGAAGAACTCGCCGCCCTCGCCGCCCTCGGTGAGGAAATCTCCCTCCTGCGTGCCCAGGCCTTGCAACTTCTTGGCAGGCAGCCTGCATGAACATCCCGGCCGCCCTGGCTACGTTGGTCAGAGACCGCGCCGGACACCGCTGCGAATACTGCGGTATGAGCCAGTCACTTCAGGGGGCCACGTTTCACCTGGAGCACATCATCCCGCTCACCTGTGGCGGTGCCACCACCGCAGAGAATTTGGCCCTAGCATGCCCGAGCTGCAATCTGCACAAGTCAGACCGCTCTCATGTCCTGGACCCGGACACGTAGGAGCGCGTCGCCCTGTTTCATCCGCGCAGGCAGCGCTGGTCAGACGCGTTTGCATGGGAAGGTGCCACTTTGGTTGGCCGCACCTCGTCGGGCCGGGTCACGGTTGCCGCCCTCGATTTGAATCATCCTCGCCGCCTCCGCGTGCGCGAGGCGGAGTCCCTCTTCGGACTGTTTCCGCCGTAGAGCTGGGTTTAATCTGATCAAGCCGTTATGGCCACCGGCGCTTCCTCCAGGACCACCTCATCATTGGCACACTTGCCGATTCATGTATGCTATCGCATTTTCAGCTTCAAGGAGCATGGGATTCTATAGCAAATAGTTCCATCCGGAATATTCTTTGATTCTAAATATGCCCAGGGCGAAGATCAATCAAATGACACGAGAAGAGGATTTCTTTAACTTTAGTCAACGGCGTTGGTTCGCGATCGCCGGAATTTACTGGCCACCATATCGCTTCACCGACTCAAGTGGTGTGAAGCGTCGCGCAGTCCAGGAACTCCGAGCGAGTGACGTGGAGTCGGAGTGCATGATCCACAATTGCGCCTGTTGATCCTTCACGCGTCATTCATGACGTGAGCAGAACTTTGAAGATATCGTCAGATTATCGTTCCTGAAGGGCAAGGACTCACCACTTGTTCGCCTGGATCACGTCCTTCTCACCTTTGAGGTGATTCACGAGGTTCAACGTGGTGCGCATGGCCTGACTGGGGACGCTTTCATCGGTGCGGGAGCCGATGTGGGGCGTGATGCGGGCCTTGCGCGGCGAGCAGCGCGTGGTGGTGAGAAGGATGCGTATGCCTCGAATTCAGATTGCGGATGTCGGTTTGCGGAATGAGAGGGTGGGCATGGGACAAGACGAAATCGAGCGGAACATGGGCGTACAGCCTCTGGACGGGATCATGACAGAGCATGAGCTGGGAAATCATGCCCTGGTGGCCGCCAGCACCGAGCCGATGACCCACAAGGCTGTGCAACGCGCCCGCAATGGCCGCCGCCTGACCAAGCACATGAAGCAGCGCATGGCCGACGCGCTGAACCTGCTCCTGAAGCAGCAGTGTGTGGAGATCGAGCGACCGTTTGGCGTGAAGGATTTGTTCACCTATTAAAGTGGTCCGCACACTCCGTGTGCGATGTCAGGAGACGCGCGATGACCGCACACGGAGTGTGCGGACCACTTCGCTTGGCAAAACAGATAGCCACAGGTGCAATCGCATGGCTTGCCGTGGCGATTGCAGCACGCTAGCATCACGGCACTATGTCTGACACCATCGCCAACCGCCGTTTTGTCACTACTGACGAAAAAATCGACTACCTCTCGCCCTGGACGCTGGAGGAGTGGATCTGCCGCAAGGACATCGTGAACAACGAGCACCTCATGATGGTGCGGGCGAACATGGAGCCGGGGCGCAGCCACCCGTTTCATTCGCACCCGACCCGCGAGGAGCTGATCTACGTCATTTCTGGCAAGGCCGAGCAGTGGGTGGGCACGCAGAAGAAGATCCTCGGCCCAGGAGACACGGCCTTCGTGCCGATGGGTGAGATTCACGGCACCTGGAACGTGGGCGAGGAAAAACTCGTCTTCCTGGCGATCCTGTCACCCGCGCAGGCGGATGAGCCGGGGCTGGTGGACCACAGCAAGGAAGAGCCGTGGAAGTCGCTGCGGAAGTAGGCTTGTTGTTCCGCAACCGGACTACTTCTCCCGCAGTTCCTTGCGCAGATCCGTCATACCATCGCGCAGGGCGAAGAGTTCGGCGCGGAAGTCGTTCAGCAGTTCCAGGCGGTCCTGCCACTCGGGCGCGGCCATCAGCTCGTTGAGCGCGGCGAGGGCTTCGTTGGCCCAGTTCAGGCAACGGCGCAGGATGGCGAGGATATAGCCCGGGTTGTTCGAGCCACCGAAGCCGCGTATGCCGAGCGCACCGGCCAGCTTGCCGCTGATGTTCATGCAGTTGCGGATGAAGCGGTTCAGTGGCGTGTCGCCATCGCTGGTTTCAGCGTTTTCGGCGCGCTCTTCGTTGATCTCGGTCAGCAGGCGCAGCACCAGAGCATGGGAGCGCTGGTGCAGCGGATGGGCCTCGGGGCTGTCTTCGTCAATGATGAGGTTGTCGAGGTCATCGGCATCGGTATCCACCGGGGCAGGCTGCGTTTTCCAGGCTTCACCGTCCGCGGCTTCCTTCTCATCGTCATCAGCCGCTGCGTCACCGGTGCCGAGCATGTGGTCCCAGCCCATGACGAAGGCCAGGCGGTCGTCGTCGAGGGCGTCCTCGCCAAATTTTTCCAGCGCCTCCATGTGGGCATCGGAGAGTCGGTCGGACTGTTTGAGGGAATCCTCCCAGGAGTCCTCGTGGTCGTCGAATGCCGCGTCCGTCTTGGGTTCCGGGCGTTGAATGATGTCGGCCAGCCAGGTGCGCATGGTTTGCAGGTTCGCCATTTGCTGCGCCTGCTCCTCGGCGGCGTCCATTTCCCAGACCCAGGCAGAGATGCTGAGCTCAAAGTCCGCGCTTTCGATGACCACGCGGCCATTCGTCGCGGAGAACCACTCGACGTAGAGCGAATTGCGCCACTCGGTGGGTACCTCCTGGATGTTGCCGTCTTCATAGGCGGCGATCCATTCGTCCTCCGGCACGGTGAAGACCTTCACCTTGCGCGAGGCGGTGATGTCGCCCGCATGGCCGGTTTGTTTCTGCGCGAGCGTGGCGGTGAGCGGCTGGGCCACGGGCGTGGGATTGGTAAAAGTGATCCGGCAGCCAGCGGCGTCGCGCCAGGCATTGCCGCGCAGGTCCAGGGTGATCGGTTCGGCGTGGCCGACGAGCCAGAACTTCCCGCGCACGTTGCCACGGCTGGTGTTGTCGATTTCACCACGGATGATCGCTTGGTCGAGACGCAGGGCCATGCGCGCATGAGAGCGTCTGCCGGGCGCTGCTGTCAAGCGAGCAGACATGACCTGTTCCACGGCTTGACTCGCCCCGCTGCCTCGCTTGAGAGTGTCCGCCCGTCTCATGGAACTGATCTCGATCGTCGAAGCGCTGCTTTTTGCCACCCAGGAACCCCTGGGCGTGCCGCAGATGTGTGCCGCCGTCAAAGACACGGCCAGGGACATCGTGGAGACAGCGCCCGAAGGCACCGTGGTGCCGGAATGGGTGCCCCCACTGGCGACAACGACCGAGGAGCAGGTGCGCGCGATCCTGGATGACCTGATCGCCCGCTATGAGTCTGAAAAGCATGCCTTCACCATCGTCGAGCGCACGAATGGCTGGCGCATCTGCGCGCGTGGCGAGTATGCCGAGTGGTGCCGTGCGCTGTATCCTGGCAAAAAAGTGCAGCGCCTCAGCCAGCCGGCGCTCGAAACCCTCGCCATCGTCGCCTACCGCCAGCCGATCACCAAGGCCGGTGTGGAAGCGGTGCGCGGCGTGTCCGTGGATGCGATGATGCAGCAGCTCACCGACCGCGGTCTTATTAAAATCGAAGGCCGTGCCGACCTGCCTGGCCGTCCGCTGCTGTATGGCACGACTGAGGCCTTCCTCGATCATTTCGGTGTTCGCAGTCTCGATGACATGCCGAACGCCTCCGAACTGCGCCGCGTGAAGCTGCCGACCCCGGAAGATGCGCCGACCGCCGCTGCGCAGCCGCAGGAGGAGCAGCTTTCTCTGGCTCCGATCGCTCGACGGGAGGCAGCCGTCGAGGCTGCGCCTACCGCCGACGCCGTTGAAGCCTGAACCCCGTTATTCTGCGGCCATGTCACTCGAAGAAGTCCGCAACCAGATCGACAGCATCGATCAGCAGCTTTTGCGCCTGCTGAACGAGCGCGCCGAGCTGGTGCATGCCGTCGGCGAGATCAAGCGCAAGGACGATCTCGACATCTACGTCCCCGGCCGCGAGGACAAGCTGCTGCGCAAGCTGGCGGAGATCAATCGCGCGCAAAACGGCCGCCTCACCGAGCGTGCCATTCGCGCGATCTATCGCGAGATCATGAGCGCCGCGCTCGCCTTGGAGGACAGCCTCAAAATCGCCTATCTCGGCCCCGCTGGCTCGTGGACGCATCAGGCGGCGGTGAACAAGTTCGGCCACTGCGTCGAATACCTCGCGGAAGCCACCACGGAAGGCGTGTTTGGCCGCGTGGCGGCGCAGACGGCCGACTACGGCGTGTTGCCCATTGAGCACTCGACCGAGGGAGCCGTGCATCACACGCTCGATCATCTGGCGGACAGTTCGTTGCAGATCTACGCCGAGATTTTGTGGAAAGCCGATGCCGCAGTGATGGCGCAGAGCGCCAATGGGGACATCGCCGAGATTCACGGCCAGCCGCAGATGCTCGCGCACTGCCGCCCCTGGCTCGCACAGAATTTCCCCGGCGCAAAACTGGTGGAAAGCAGCAGTTCCGGCACGGCGGCGGCCACGGCGGCGCAGAATCCCGCCACCGCCGCTCTGGGCACTCCGTTGAGCGCCGAACTGCACGGCCTGCGCGTCATCGCCACCTCGCCGCGTGAGAACGCCACGCAGACGCGCTTCATCATTCTCGGTCGCCGTTCCGGGCCACCCTCGGACAACGACAACACCATGCTCATGATCCATTCCAAGGATCGCGTCGGCGCATTGATGGAAGTGCTACAGGTCTTTGCCTCACGGAACGTGAACGTCCGCCAGATCGAGAACCGCCCGACGCCCTGCGGCACTCAGGCACGCTTCTTCCTCGAAATCAGCGGCCATCACACCGATGCCGCGCTGCGGCAGGCGATCAGCGCGCTCGAAGAGCATGCCGTGCAGGTGAAGACGCTCGGCAGCTATCCGGCCCCAGGCTGGGTGGAGGAGCGGTGAGTCGAATGGTTTCATAAAAGCCTGAACAAAGCGCCACCGCTCCGGCGTTGTTCAGCGGCGATGATTCCACGGAAATCTAATGACCCATGCTTACGGGACGGCGACAGCCGCGCCCGCAACGTTTATGCGTGGGCCGCTGCCGCAGTATGATTCCCCTGCTTTCCGCCCTTGGAGTTCTGTTGCTCGTCGCCTTGGCCGAATGGCTGCACTCTAGACGTGTGCATGTGGCGGAGCGACTGGCGTTTGGGCCGGTGGGTGCCCGCCGTTGGACGCGATGCGTGCCGCTGGTGCGTGCGGCCAGCCTCGCGGCCTTCACCTGGGGTTTGGTGACGCTGGTCCTGCTCCATCTGGGCGGTGATGAGCATGAAAAAAACGCGGCGGATGGCGATGCGACGCGGCTGGTCTTCGTGGCCGATCTTTCGCCGAGCATGTTTCTGGTGGACGCTGGCCCGGAAGGCACGCTGACGCGGCAGGATCGCATGCGCGACGTGGTGGATGGCATTCTGCAGCGTGTCAGCGGCAATCTGCGCTTCGGCGTGATCGGCTTTTACACGGAGTCCATTCCCGTCGTGATGGAGGCGCGTGATCCCGAACTCGTGCGCAATGTTTTCAACGGCCTGCCGCTGTCGTATGCCATGCCCGTTGGTCAAACCGACCTCGGCAAGGCAGTGAACGACACTTTGAAGCACGTCGCCGGTTTTCCGAACGGCAGCACGCGCATGATCATCTTCACCGATGGCGACTCCGTGAGCCTCGCGCCGATCAATGAGCGGCCCAAATCGGTGAAGGAAGTGCTGGTGCTCGGTGTCGGTAATCCGACCAAGGGCACCTACATCGACGGACATCAATCGCGGCAGGAAGGCGACACGCTGCAACGACTCTCGACCGCGCTGGGCGGCATTTACGACGACGTGAACACCCAGCATCTCGCGACCACGGCGCTGGGTGATCTGGTAGTGCCGCTGGCCCCGCTGCGGAAAGGCTTGAGCTTGGCGCAGCTCGCCGTGCTGGCGATGGTGCTCGGGGCGCTGCTCAACGCCTGCATTTCGATCGCGCAGGAGTTTTTCGGCAGTGCCTGGCGGGTGAATGTGAATGAACGCCGCACCGCGAATGGCGGGCGTAACACGGAGAGGGTGCTGCCGGCATGAGGAAGTTTTTCACCCTGCTCTGGCTGCTCTGTCCGGTGGCGGTACTGTATTATCACTTCAATGAGGGGCAGGATCAGCTCGCACGGGTGCAGGCACGCGCGCACGTCAAGGCGATCCGAGAATTGGAAGCCGCGCCGGAGCCGGACTACGCGCTGATCATCGAGGAGTATGACAAACTCACCGGCGAGTTGCCGAAGAGCGAGCGCCCGCTGGTGCGTCATCAAATCCGTTTGGCAAAGGCGAAAGCGCAGTTGGAAATGCTCGATGTCGTTGGGGCGACGCAGGAGCTGACGCTGCTGCTGCAAGAAGCCGCGCAGGTGCATGGCGAGGACGCGAAGCTTACGCGGGCCGTGCGCGAGACCCTGGGGAAGGCGCACTACTACGCGACGTATCTGTTGAAGACGAACGGCGCTGCCGAGTCCGAATGGCGGCCCTATGCGGAGCGCACGCGGCAGATTTTTCGTTTCCTCGCCGAGCATCAGGAACCCGGCGCACTGGCCAAATACGAAGAGCGCGTGGCCGCTGAATTTGAAAAGACGCTGAACCAATGACTCCCATGAAAACACCGCGCACCCTGCAAATCGCCTGGTTTATGCTGATCTCCGGTCTTGCCAGCGCCCAGGTTCAACCCAAGGCCTCCGCCGCGATTGAAGGCATCAAGGGCGTCAAACAAGAGGCCGTGGAGAGCATTAAAAAAGTCGAGCCACCGACTGCGAGTCCTGTCATGCCGACCACCGTTCAAGGCGTGCAGAAAGTGGACGGCGTGAACACCATCAACGGCGTGAAAACACCTGCGCCCAATGCGGTGCAACCCGTGCCGCCTCCTCCACCCACCGCGACGGTGAACACCATCAACGGCGTGAAAGCACCTGTGCCCAACGCGGTGCAACCCGTGCCACCGCCGCCAGCGGGCAGTGCGGTGAGCACCATTCGTGCGGTGAAAGGTGTCGAAGGCATCGTGGTGCCCAAGCAGCGCAACCTTGAGGCTGCTTTGCAGATCAAAGAAGGCGCAACGCCTGATCCCAAAGGCAAAGCCGCTGCCGCCGCGCTGTCCGGCCCTCCAGGCAAAATCCCCGGTCCGCAGCCCGATGGCGATGGCCGTGCGGTCTTCCAGGAACTCGAAAAACAGACCGCGCCCGGATCATAATCTCACAAGTACTCATGAAACATTTCCTCACCACTTCCGGCATCGCGCTTGCCCTGTTCACCTCGGCGCATGCGCAGGAGCCAGTCGCACCTCCGGCACCCGATCCAAAGATCATCAAAGAAACCGAGGCGATCCTGTCGCAGAAGTTCTCCCGTGATCCGAATGATCTGCTGCGCAGCCTCGAACGTGTCGGCACCGCTGATCCGGCGGCATTGACCATCACCGACCGCTTCCTGCTTCGTTTCGTCACGGGCGATTGGCCGCAGGTGCGCGCTGAGCTGACGCAGATGCCGCCAGAACTTGCGCGGAAGATTTACGACAAGATGCTCGCCGATCTCACCGAGAAGCAGCGGCCCAATGTGCGACTCGAAGATGTGCTCGGTCTCGCCGATGCCGTGCCGGTCGAGCTGACGTCCGAGAATCTCCGCAAGCTCGGCCAGCTCACGAGCCTCGCCGTGCCAGTCACGGAAAGCTACTGGCTCGTGGACCGCCTGCGCAAAGGCACCGCCAAGCTCGGGGGCACCGATCCGGCCAAACGCCTCGCTGCGGCACGCATCCTCATCTACGCGAACTTCAAAGACCTCGCGCGTGAGTATCTGCCGTCTGCGGCGGACATTGATCTGCTCGCCGATGAGGGCCTCAAAAACGAGCTGCGCAACTTTCTCACCACGCAGGAGGAGCGGGAGAGCGCCCAGCGCAGCGAGGTGCAGCGCATCTGGGACGAAAACATTGCCGCCGTGCTGAATCCTGACACCTCGAAGGCAAAGGCATGGGAGAAGAGCAAGGCTGGCAATGCCATCTCCAAGGTCATCACGCAAGTGCCGACGGGCACGCTTGCATCGGTGCTTGCAGAAGCCGCGAAGACCAATCCAGAAGGTGCGCTGCACCTCGTCACCGCCTTCACGCGCAAGGTGCAAAGCGAACGCAACAACGACATCGTGCTGCGGGCGGAAAATCTCGAAGCGCAGGCCACCATTGCGAATCTGCTCGCCGATTTATCCAAGCCCGGCGAGCAGCCGTGGAGCCAGATTTTTGAGCTGATGGCCGATCATTGGACCAGCGAGGCCGATTACACCTACCAGCAGAAGGCAGCGAACAGCCAGGGCAAATTCGTCGCGCCCGAGGAGCTGCTCGCCACCGCGCCCGTGGGCAAGTGGGCGGCTGCCTTGCCTCCGGCCGTGCGTGATCGCGTGGATGTCAGCATGTCGCGTCTCATTCTCACGGCGGCCCAGTTTGACCAAGCGGCCGAGCGCATCGTCGAGATCGGCAAACGCAGCCCCGCCGCTGGTGCCGCGCTGGCGGAGGATTTTCTCACGGTGTGGGGCAAGACGCACAACCCGGAGATTCCCGAGCAGCTCCGCAGAAAATTCAACCTGCCCGATGACGCGCGCATTCCCGTGACGCCGATCATGATGGAGAAGAACATCGACAGCCTCGCGCGCATGATGACGCTGTTCCGCAATGCAGGTCTCGCGCCGAAGGATTACTCGCGCGTCGTCACCGCCTTCGATCTCGCCTACAGCACGGCGGAAACGTATCGCACCGGGCACATCGAAAAAGTGTTCGGCCCGATGGACCAGATGGACGAGGCCGTGTTCTCCCTCATTCTCGCCCGCATGAATGCCAATCTCGGCGAACGCTGGCGCAAGATGGACGTGCAGCGTGCCAGCCTCACGCAGCGCGATGAATTGCAGACGCTCGACATGGTGCGCAACGGCTACGACACCGCGCTGAAGCTCATTGACGGCTGGCTCAAAGGTCACGCGGACAGTTGGCGTGCGCTCACGCTCGCCGGCACGCTGTGCGTGGACTGGGGCGACTTCGAATACTTCCAGCAGCTCGTGGTCAACGATCCGCAGAAGCGTCTATTCAACTTCAAGGAGAAGAACCTGCAGGCGCAGGACTACTTCAATCGTGGCGCTGCCGCGTATGTCGCGCAGGTGCCGAAGCTCACGCCTTCCGCCTACACCATCGAGCCCTACATGGCCTGGTTTAACGGGCTGCTCGGCATCGGCTCGAACGGCCAGCTCAATCTCTCCAAGGCCATGAACCGGGCCGCTTTGACGAAGATCCGCGAGCATCTCGTCGCCCTGCCAGACAAATCGGCCAAGGCGCACATCAGTCTCTTTGCCAAGGCCGTGAATACCCGTCTCAACGATGAAAAAGAGCCACTGCACGAGGATTTGAAATACCGCTACATCGCCAGCGCCATGATTATCACGAAGGACGATCCCTTCACGCTCGGTGCGGCGAAAAAACTCGACTACTTCGATGAACTGCTCAGCGAGGTGCGCCTGCAAACCCGCGTGGACGGGCCGAACACCGTGGGCCGCGACCAGGACTTCGGCATCATCCTCAGCATCATTCACACCGAGGCGATGACGCGCGCGGCGAAGTTCGGCCAGTATCTCACTAACGATCTCAATGCCGGTGCGACCAGGGGTCGCAAAAACTCGCCACTGGTGAAAAAGATGGTCGAGACACAGGGGCCACGCGATGAGCTGGAGCTGAACATCACGCAGGCTTTCGCGCCGTTCTTCGACATCCAGTCCATCACCTTCTCCACGCCCGAGGTGAAGCCGCGCCCGACCGCGCAGGCCGGTTGGGAGGAAACCGTGCTCGCCTATGTGCATGTTCGCGCCAAGGACGCGAGCGTGGATAAAATCCCGCCAGTCGAACTCGCGCTGAAATTTGTCGATATGACCGGGCCAGTGAGCATTCCCGCTGAATCCGCCGAAACCGTCATCAAAGTTGCCACGGACAAAGCTCCGGCACGTCCCGCGAGCCACATCGAGGTCACGCAAACGCTCGACTCCCGGCAGCTCACGATCAACGGCTCGCTCACCCTCGAAATCAAAGCGGCCGCGACCGGCTTGGTGCCGGATTTAGAGCAACTGCTCGTGCTTGATCCCAGAGCAGCCATCGGTGTGAAGCACATCAATCCGCACGCGGGATTGCAGATCAAAGAACTCAACACCTGGGGCGACGAAGTCACCCCGACCTCCGAACGCCTGTGGACTCTCACGCTCGATGGCGATGCCGTGCGTGGCGCTGAAGGGCCGCTAGCGTTCCGTTTTCCAGCTCCCAGCGCCAAGGATGTCACCGTGACTTATCAAACCTACCAGGACATGAATTTGACCACGCTCACCGAGCCGGTGGTCACGCTCGGCCAAACCGCGAAAGTCGGCGAAGTCATCGCTCATCCCACGCAGCATCCCTTTCCGTGGCTCGTCACCGCTGGTGCGATCATCGTTGGTGTGGGCCTGTTGTTCGTCTTCTTCCGCAAACGCGGCGGCGAGCAGCCCGTGCTGGCTCGCGATGTCTTTCACATGCCCGCCGAGGTCGATGGTTTCGCCGTCGTGGCCCTGCTGCGTCGTTTGTGCAGCAGTCCGTTGGTGAAATTGCAGGACAAGCAGAAGCAGGAGCTGCAAAGCGACCTCAAACGCATCGAGCAGGCCTGTTTTGGCGCTCAAAATACCATGCCCGAGTCCGATTTGCGCAACATCGCCTCAAAATGGCTGCGCTGCGCCGTCTGAACCCTCCTTTCCATTTTTCATCTCATGTCCACCCAGCCAAAATCCACTCCGAACGCCCATTCCACCCAGCAATTCGTCGCCGGAGTGCGCGAGCGTGTCGCCAAGATCGTCGTCGGCCAGGATGTCGTCGTCGAGCGAGTGATGATCGCGATGCTCACCGGCGGTCATCTGCTGCTGCAAGGTCTGCCGGGCCTCGCCAAGACGCTGCTCGTGCAGGCGATCGCGAAAGCTATCAATCTCGACTTCAAGCGCATCCAGTTCACCGTGGACATGCTGCCGTCCGACATCATCGGGTCCGAAATCATTGATCAGAAGTCTGGCGAGTTTCGCATTCATCGTGGGCCGGTGTTCACGAACCTGCTGCTGGCGGATGAGATCAATCGTGCCGCGCCGAAAGTACAGGGCGCGATGCTGGAGGCCATGCAGGAGCGCAAAGTGACCATCGGCGGCCAGTCGTTGAAGTTGCCGACGCCGTTCCTCGTGATCGCCACGCAGAATCCGGTGGAGCAGTCCGGCACGTTTGAACTTCCCGAGGCGCAGCTCGACCGCTTTATGCTGCTGCACCGCCTCGGTTATCCCTCCCGCGATGACGAGCAGATGATCCTCATGCGCCAGCTTGGCATGGGCTTGAAGCACGAAGATGGCGGCGCGGTGCCGCGCTCGGCCTTTGACATGATCGAGGACAATCCCGGCGCGGCTGTCAGCGATCTGGTGAACGCGATGGAGGCGGTGCAGGCCGTGCATGTCAGCGAGGTGTTCGTGAAGCATTGCGTGGAGCTGGTGCGCCGCACGCGTGAGTCCAAACTGCTCGACTTCGGTTGCAGCCCGCGTGCCGGACTCGCGCTGATCAATTCCGCCCGTGCGCGTGCGGTGATGCATGACCGCGATTTTGTGACGCCCGAGGATTTGTTCGATCTCGCCGCCGATGTGGTGCTGCACCGCATCCGCGTCAGCTACGAAGCCTCCGCCGCGGGCCACACCGCAGCGGAAGTGCTGGAAGGCATCCTCGCCGGTCTTGGCTGATCTCGCATCCCCCTCGTCATGCGCCGGCAATTCAAACTCAGCTATGATCCCGTCGATGCCCGACAGTTCGAGGTCACGGTGAAACATCTCGCCAACAGCCTCAACTTCGGGCAGGACGAGTCCGTGTTTCACGGCAGCGGCCTGGAGTTTGCGCAGTCGCGTCTCTACGTCGCGGGCGATCCGGTGAAGGCCATTGATTGGAAGGTTTCGGCACGCGTCGGCAAGCTCTTCATCAAAGAATACCAGGAGCCGAAGCAGATCCCGCTCTACCTGCTCGTGGACACCTCGGCATCGATGTGTGTGAGTTCGCAGACACTGAGCAAGTATGCCTGGGCCGTGCGCATCGCGACGGGCATCGCGCTGGCGGCGCAATCAACCATGACACCGGTCGGCTTGCTCGGCTGCGGAGCGCGTGAACTGCATGTGCGGCCTTCGCTTTCGCGCAATCTGGTCATGGAATGGTCGCACAAGCTCCGCCATCACGACTTCCACGAGGAAACGTCACTGGCGCAGCGCACGCGTGAGCTCGCGCCTTCATTGAAACGACTGACCACCGTCATCGTGCTGAGTGATCTGCACGATCCTGATGCCTTCGCCGCTTTGCAGGTGCTCGGACAAAAGCATGATTGCATCGTACTGCATTTGCAGGACCCGGCGGAGCTGAACATCCAAGGCGCGGGCCTGTTCCGTGGTGCCGAGGCCGAGTCTGGCCGTGGTTTTGTCGGCCACGGCCGACGACAGTTTGTGGATAGCGCGGCATGGCAGAGCGAGCTGACGCGGTTCGGCATTGATTACCTGCATCTGCGCACGGATCAGCCGATCCTGGGCAAATTGCGCCACTTTTTGAATCGTCGCGGCATGGGAGGCAGCGCTGGCAGATAGCATGACACGCGGGCCACATTTCAAACGCAATCTCCTCATGGCGCTCGCCGTGCTGGTGATCGCGGCTGCGTGGCTTTATTTGCGCCAACCAAAGAGCGACACGCTCAATGTGCCGCTGGGCGTCGAGCAGGCAGCCATCGTGACCTACAGCGGTCCTGCGGTCGCTGTGGCCCCTTACAAGTGGGGCGTGGCCGTGAACGTGCGCATTGCCGAGGTGCAGGAGGCGGAGGGGCGGCGCGTCTATGATGTGCGCTACATCGTCAATCGCGCGGGCACCTTTGATCTCAAAGATTATCTCGTGGCCGAAGATGGCAGCGCCTTGACCGGCCTGCCCACCTTCAAGTTCACCGGCGACGCGAAACTCTCGAAGGATCTCGATTCGCGCATTGAGGAAACGGAAGAGCTGCGGGTGGATGTCGGCGGGCGTTACTACGAGACCATGTCGTTGCTCGGCGTGCTGTGGATGGTGTGGCTGCTGCTGCTCATCTTTTACAAGCGGCCACATGCCGCGAAAGCAGTGGATGACGGCCCGCCAGAACCCACACTCGCCGAGATGCTGCGCCGCTTCCTCACGCAGATCGAAAACGACACGCTGACTGCCGCCGACAAAGCCAAAATGGAAATGCTGCTCCTGCGCTGCTGGCGTGACGAACTCGCACTCGGTCCGGTGCCGATGAACGAGGCGATGACCCGTATCAGCGGTGATACCAAAACCGGTGCCGCCTTGAAAAAGGTACAACATTGGCTGCACCACCCAAAATCGCCGGTGAAGAACGCTGAGATCGTCGCGGTCATCGCGCCCTACACGCGGGAGGTGACGACATGACATTTCAGCATCCGCAGTTGCTCGCGTTGCTGGCCCTGCCGGTGATGCTCGCGTTTTGGGAATGGGTGCGGCGGGGGCATCCCATCGTCATGCCCTTCGATCATGGCAAACAGCGCCGTGGCTGGTTCCTACGCTTCCTCGTGCTCACGGCGAACTGCCTGCCTGCAGCGCTGCTCGCCGTCGCCATTTTGTTTCTCGCGCATCCGATGACCTTCACGCCGCCCGAGGTCGAGCGGCAGCTCAACAACGTGCAGATCGTGCTCGATACCTCCGGCAGCATGGCCGAGCCGCATGGCTCGCAGGCGAACGGGCGGCATCGGCGTTTTGATTCCGCGATGGAGGCCATCGAGCAGTTCATCACCCACCGTCAGAGCGATGCCTTCGGTCTGACGATCTTTTCGCGCTTCTTCATCCACTGGCTGACGCTCACGCAGGACACGCAGTCCATCCCGCTGTCGAAGCGCTTCATCGAGCCGAACAATCCCAAGCTCGACCCGCCCGACATGCCACGTCACGGCCTGCCCGATGAGCTGTGGGGCATCACGTTCATCGGCAAAGCCCTGCACGGTGCCGCCGATCTACTGGCCCAGCGTCCCATCGGTGATCGCATGATCATTCTCCTCACCGATGGCGAAAGCTCCGACATCCTGCCGCCGCTTGATGCTGCGATCATCGCGCACCTCCGCGCTGATAACATCACCGTTTTCAGCATCCTGCTCAGCGACGAAGTCATCCAGCCCCAGCTCGTCGGCATCAGCCAAGCCACTGGCGGTGCCGTCTTCAACGCCGTCACCCCGGAAGCCCTGACCAGCGTCTTCAAGAGCATTGACGAGATGAAAAAGGTCGTGGTGCTGCAGAAGCAGCCGCAGACCATCAACTTCTACGATCCCTTCGTGATTCCCGCCCTGGGCCTGCTCGCCGCGAGCGTATTGGTGCTCTTCGGCCTGCGCTTCACGCCGTGGTGAAGCTAGCCCGCATTCTTGTAGCGCGGAATTCCGATTCCGAGTAGGTCCCGTCGCGGAATCGGAATTCCGCGCTACAACGACTCATTCAACTTCCGGGGGGGTGGAGCCTCACGGCTTTTTGGTCAACTGCACCGCGTCAGCCCCGACGATGCCGTCGGTGTCCTGGTTGCTGATCGTGATGACGGCGGGTTTGTCCGCCGTGAAATCGAAGGTGCCGAGGCTAATGAACAACGGGTCAATCGGCGGCACCTTTTTTTGGTTCACGAGCACCGTGGCCATTCCTGCGGCGTGTTCGATGCTCACCGGCACATTGCTGGCACGGTTCGGAGCGGCGGCGTAGGACACACGCACCTCATAGCGGCCTGTCGTTGGAATTTTGAGCCGGTAAATGACACGCTTGGCCCCTTTCTCGGTGTTCGCATCGTGAAGGCTCGATCCATCGACCGGACTGCCATACGAACTACCGGTCCAGTGGCCGACCTGCTCGGCCTCCTGCTCGCTCATGACGATACCGGGCAGTTTTACGGAACGCACCATGCTGGCGAGCGAGGCGAGTTCGAGCACGGCTTTTTGCGCGAGCAGTGCAGCTCGTAGCGTGGGGCGTCGTAATGCGCCGGTTTGGGGAACGGCACTTTGATGTCTTCACGCTGGGTGACGCAGATGCGGAAGTTGTAGCTCTGCGTGAGCTTGTCCGCGCTACCAGGTTCGAGTTTCGAGTCGGGATAGACACCGAAGATCGGCTTACCGCTGGCATCGAGGCCGGAAATGCTCGTGGGTGTGCCGTGGATGTAGCTGGGGCCAGTGCCGCCGATGCTGGGGCAGTCGCTCCCCATCACTTCGACCGTGCGCGGTCGGATCGGCATCGGGTGATAGCCGGCCAGCGGCTCGCCATACTGTGCGCGGCTTTCGCGGCCGACGATGTAGCTGACCTGCGCTGCCGCCATGAGGTCGCCTTCATAACTCGCGTCGATGAAGACCTTGCCGGTGTGGTTGGTGCCATCGGTGGTCGTCAGGCTGGTGATTCGCGCATCTTCTTTCGTGACCGATTGCAACGCCTGACCGGTGATGAATTTCACCCCAACCTCCCGCAGCATCGTTTGGAAGGTGGCCAGGTTCACCTGTGGCTCCGCATACCACATGGGCGTGTTGGGCTTCGCTGCCGCACGGGTGAAGAACTCGCGTGGAAAGCCGCCAATCGTTTCCTCCTTGCCCACATCGGTCTTACACAGACCGCCCGTGACCATGCCGCCGATCCATGGCGTCGGTTCGATCACAATGACCGACGCGCCTTCGCGCGCGGCCACGATGCCTGCGCTCAAACCGGCAGGCGTGCCGCCGTAGATGACGAGATCGAAGTCAGTGGCAAGAAGGGATGACGAACCCAATAGAAGCAAGAGCAGTATGCGCATGCTTTGAATATTTGGCCGGGTTGTGACTGGTGCCAACAGAAACGACAGCTGGTGTCATTCAATCCGCCTTGGCGAGCAAGGTTGAACACGATTGCTGTGTCATAAGCAGCGCCACACGCAGTGTTTGCATGAGCAACGCCATGTACCCACCTGCCGGGCCCGTTTGAGCAGGGATTCACTATGGCATAAAGGCGTGATGGACACTCCACCACGCCACTATTGTGGGACGCGATTACAGCCGCAAACCCGCGCCAAGATTGGCGTTGGCATTGAGTAAAGAGCTGGAAGACCGGTTGGACGGCCTGCCGGAGTAACTGTGACCCGAGTTTGATCGGGTATCCCGATGTCCATAGCCAGCGCGTGTGTGTCCTTGGCCTTCAACGTAGGTGTTGCAACTGGACAGTGTCGCTGCGAGCAGTCCGAGAGTAAGCATGTGTTTCATGGCCTCGATCATAAGCTGAACGAGCAGGCTCGCTATGGGGTCAATACCTCATCGCGGGCGCTCTTGGCGAGTCGAATGTTCAGAGTTGGCTGTTTCAGTTCGCTGAAGGCATAGTCCGCATTTCTCACACCCTGGAGGTTGAAATGAGGCGTTGTAGCGCGGAATTCCACGCGCTGTTTGTAGATACCCAGTGAGTGTGAGAAATGCGGCTTAGCGCGTTTCCTTGGCGTAGGCCTCAAACGCCTCGGCGATCTTGCCGGTTTTTTCGTCGCCTTTGTGGAAGATGAAGCGGTGGCGGAGCTTGATGCGTTCGTCCTGCTTGAGTTCGACGGCACCGCTTTCCTCCTGGAGCTTCAACTGTGACAGACCGAAGGGATTCGCGGTGAAGAGGCCGTAGGTGCGGGCATGCCAGGGGGTGGGATAGCGGAAGCTGCTGGGATGGTTGAGCATGGCGATGCCAAGGTGTTCGCCTTCGACCGGGCCGTTGAAGTCGCACCATTTCGCACGCTTGCCCCAGGAGTCGGCATCTTTGTCACCTTCGCTGTTGATGATTTTACCGCCCTCCTTGGCGTCCACGGACATGCTGTGTGGCACGCGGATGCTCAGGCCGGCGTCTTTTTTGTCATCCACATTCACCGATCCCTGCGAGGCAATGATGTCGATGTCCACGTCGATCAGACGCGTCTCGCCATCGACCTGGAAGGTCATGCAGCGCTCTTCGGAGCAGATGATCTTGCCTTCGACATCGACGTAATCCGACAGCGCATAGATCACGCCGGTTTTGCCGCCGGTCAGCTCTTTGAACTCGCGGTGCTTGATCGCGCCGAGGTGTTTGAGGCGGTCGCTGGTCTTGGCGGCGCCAAAGGAGGCTGCTTCCGCCCAGTTGTCGAAACCACCGATGCTTTCATGGCCGAAATTGAGGCCGCGATGATGCGGATGATCCTGCTTCTCGCCCTCGACGTTCTTCATCGGATACGAGCGTGTCATGGATTTGCCGTCCGCGTTGTAAATCGGCCACAGGTAGGGCTTGTTCGCCTGGTCCACGACGTATTCGGCGAAGACCTTGCCGTCCACCTTCACGATGGCACCACCGGTGGCGGTTTTTTCAACGGTGAAGTCAGCGGCGCTGACAAACGGGGCGAGCAGGAGCGAGGCGAGGAGCAGTTTCATGGTGGTTTAGTGAACGTGTGAGAGACTGGAATGCTTTCGCCGGAGATCAATCCCAGCCACGGAAGAATCCGAGCGCGTTGCGGGTGGTGTCAGCGGCGACTTGTGCGACTGGCTCATCGCGCAAAACAGCGATGGCACGCGCCGTGTCGGCCACGTAGGCCGGTTCACAGCGTTTGCCGCGATGCGGCACCGGCGCGAGGTAGGGCGCATCGGTTTCGATCATGTAGCCGTTTGTGGGCACCAAACGGGCCGTTTCGGCGATGACGCCGGCATTCTTGAAACTCACGATACCCGTGAAGGAAATGAGATGCCCGCGTTCCAGCAACGGCTGCGCCTGCTCCAGCGTGCCGGTGAAGCAGTGAAACACGCCACGGAGCCGATCGCTGAATGGCAGCACGAGCGCGGTGAGATCGTTCCAGCTCTCGCGATTGTGCAGGATCACGTTCAGCTTCAATTCAGCGGCCAGTTCGAGCTGCGCGGTGAGCACTTGGGCTTGATGCGCCTTCCAATCGTCGAGGGTGAAGCTCTCCGGCGGCGCATGGAAGTAATCTAGGCCGATCTCACCGATGGCGCAGGCCTTGGGATGTTGCGCTAGCTCACGCAGTTCGTTGATCCACTCGCTGCCGTTCACCGAATCCGCATCGCAGGGATGAATCCCGACCGCTACGCGAACATCCGGCTCGTGTTCGGCGATGGCGAGCAGCTTGCGGGCGTTTTTGAGATCGGTGGCAGGGGCGACCATGCGCGAGATGCCTGCGGCGCGGGCGCGGGCCAGTACGGCGGGCAGGTCTGAGTCAAACTGCTTGCTGCCGAGGTGAGTGTGCGAGTCGAAAAACATCTGCTGCGCCTTCGCATGGGCTGTTCGGGTGTCAAGCGGCACGAATTTGTCCTTTCCTCACGCATGGGATTGGTGATAAACCAAGGACATGTTGTTTCGCCAGATTTTTGCTGTTGGCCTGCTTTCTTGCGCTGTTCATACCGCGTCGGCGGATTATTTCGGCATTCATGTGATCGATGAGACGACGGGACGCGGCGTGCCGCTGATCACGCTGAAAACGACGAACCACATCACGCTGACGACGGACAGCGCGGGCTGGATCGCGTTCGACGAGCCGGGATTGATGAACCGCGTGGTGTTTTTCAATGTCGAGGGGCCGGGTTATGCACTGCCGAAGGATGGGTTCGGCTTTGCGGGAGTGAAACTGACTCCCGTGGCCGGAAAAACGGCGGAGGTGAAGGTGCTGCGCACCAACATCGCCGAGCGGCTGTGTCGGCTCACAGGGCAGGGGATTTACCGTGACAGTACGCTGCTGGGGAAGGAGGCACCGCTGCCGCGACCGAACTTGTTCGCGGATGTGATGGGCCAGGACTCGGTGCAGGTGGTGCCGTGGAAGGGCCGCTACTTTTGGATTTTCGGCGATACTTTGCGGCCCGATTACCCGCTGGGAAATTTCCATTCTACCGCCGCGTGGAGCGATCCGTCGGATAAAGGTGGCCTCGACCCTGAGCATGGCATCCACTTTGAATACATCACGGACGAGAACGGCGGGGTGGCCCAGATGCTGCCGGTGGAGGAACCCGGCATGGTGTGGCTGTTCGGCATGCACACGGTCATGGATGCGGCGAACAAGGAGCACCTCCTGGCGCATTATTCACGCTGGCGTGATCTGGGCAAACGGCTGGAGCATGGGCTGGCCGAGCTGGATGAGACCACTCAGCGGTTCGACCGCATCGCAGTGCTGGGAGATGAATTTGACTGGCAACACCCGCAGGGCAATGCGGTGCGCGTGAAAGGTGAGGACGATGACTGGATTTATTTTTCGACACCGTTCTGCCAGACACGGGTGATGGCGGATTACCTGTCCGTGCAGAACACCTCGGCTTACGAGTCGCTGTTGTGGTCCGAGGAGCATGGCGACTACGTCTGGCAGAACTCCCAGCCGCCCACCACGCAGAAAGAGGAGGCCCAGCTCATCGCGGCGAAAAAGCTGCCGCCGGACAAGGCGCGCATGCAGGTCGTGGATGCGCAGAGTGGCAAGCCGGTGAAGCTGCATGCCGGCAGCGTGCATTGGAACCCGCATCGTGAGCGCTGGGTCATGATCGCCGTTCAGGAGAGCGGCTCTGTGTCGTATCTCGGTGAGGTGTGGTATCTGGAGTCAAAACAGATCGAGGGTCCGTGGCGCAAGGCGGTCAAAATTGCCACGCATCCGAAGTACAGCTTCTACAACCCCAGCCATCACGCGTTTTTTGACCAGCAGGACGGCCGGATCATTTATTTTCAAGGGACGTATGCGGAGACCTTCTCCGGCAATCCTGTCGCCACGCCGCGCTACGACTACAATCAGATCATGTACCGCCTCGATCTCGACGGCGAGCGGCTGAAAGCAGCGCGGGAGGAGTAGCGCGGGCAATCCTGTCAATAGTGTTCGGCACAGCGGGTGCTCGGTCGTGCGCAGCATGGCGGCGAGGCCAGGCATGCTTACACGCGCAACCCTGATGCCTTGCGCGCCGGTGGCCGTCCCCAGCGGGACAGAACTGCCCACTACGACAGCGATTAGCATGGGCAGGATGGCCCGTGCTATTTCAAACTCCGCAGCCAAGCCACGAGGTCGAGCAGTTCTGGTTCGGGCATGGTTTGATCGAGACCGGCGGGCATGAGGCTGGTGGGGAGGGTGGTGTCGCCGGTGATGGTTTGATGCGCGATGGTTTTTTCCTGACCGGCGATGTCGATGACGAGCAGGCCTTCGGCGGTGTGGGATTTGATGACGCCGAGGGTTTGCTGGCCGTCGCTGGTCTCGATGATGTGGGCCTCGTAGTCGCGGGCCAGGGTGTTGCTTGGAAAGAGAATGCTTTCGAGCAGATCACGCTCAGTGCGGATGGCACCGATGTGGGAGAGATCGGGGCCGATGGGCCGGCCCGCTTCGCCAATCTTGTGGCAGGCGATGCAGGTGCCCTTCCCTGCTTCGAAATGCTGTTTTCCATTCGCCGCGTTGCCGCTGGCGATGACTTTGTCCGATAGCGGCCCAAGCTGGCGTTTTTTGATCTCGGTGGCGGCCACAGCGGTGTTGTAGGCGGGCAGGATGATGGTTTCAAAGATGTCCGGTGGCAGATCGGCCAGCACGGTGCGATAGTGGCTTTCCTGCTGGCTGGCGATGGCGGGATTCTTGGCGATTTGCGTGGCGAGAAGACGGGCGATCTCGGCGTCCTTGTGTTTTTTTAGAACGGGCAGCAGCGCCTTCAACTCAACCGGGCCGACGGTCGCGAACAACGGCGCGACCTGCGTGACCAACTCCTTCGGCAGCGGCGCAGCGGCGATCATGCCAGCGGCCTGAATTTTGGCAGCGGCGGATGAGGACGCGGCGGCCAGCACGCCTTTGACCATGTCGAAGGTCGCGCCGGTGAGTTTGACCGATTTGGCGGAGTCGAGCGCCTTCAGGCGAATGGCAAGCGGACGCTTCGTGTCGTTGGCGATGGCTTGCAGCGCGGCATCGAATTGTGGGGATTTCAGTTTTTTGATGGCGTCGAGAACAAGGAGTGACGGCATCCTGCCGTCATTCAGTGCTGACGGCTGGAAGCCGTCACTCCTTGGGGCCAGCATGTCTTCGAGAGGTTTGATCCAGGCGTCATTGGTGATACCTGTGGTTTGGGTGGCGAGAATGCTCAATGCGGTGGTGCGCACCTCTGCGGCGGCGTGACCTAACATCGCAGTAATGAGTTTCAGAGTCGGAGCCTGGGTGATTTGGTCTGTAAGCACGCTGGCAATGAAGTCGAGCTTTGCTGGGGAAATCGAATCATGTTTGAGCCATGAGTCGAAAGCAACAGAAGCAATTCCGGCACCATTCGGCATGACGGCCAGAGAACGACGAATTGCGGAAGCCCACGATGGTGATTTGTCTGGATCAAAACGCTGAAGCGCATGCTCAACGGTATTAGCAAAGCCACGAGATTCAGGATGACGCGCTGCATGAACCAGCAGAGTGCGACTACCATAAAGATCATTCGCCGGACCACTGTGAAATGCGAGAGGCAGAATTTGAAGCGCCCGAATAAGCAAATGCTCGCTGGTTGGATCGAGTTCCTGACTGAGCATTGCATCAAGCTGAGAAAGCAGCTCTTGATCATACTGCTCATGCTCAACCACCCATTCGAGCGCACGACGGCGGACGTGCGGGTCGTTCGATTTGAGGTTAGTGATGGCTGATTTCAAATCGATGGGGTGGACGGGGGCGTCCGCGCTCCTGTTGGCAAACACTGCGGCACCTAGCTTCGTGGGCTTGATGCGATACACCGCGCCGAGCAGATCCGACTTCGCCATGAGGCTGGCGGGGCAGCCGATGCGGAACCAGCCGCCGGTGTCGATGAGGAGGAGGGAGCCGTCGCGCGGGTCTTCCATCACGTCGGTGAGGTGGATGTCGGGGTTGTGGAGTTTGAGGAATTCGTTTTCGACGGCCTGGTAGGTGCTGCCGCTGGGGGTGAGCTCCATGCGGACGAGGCGCTGGGTGTTGAAGTGGGTGACCAAGAATTGAAGCGCTCTTGGCTCCTGGTTCTTGGTTGGATACGTTTTCCAGAAGCAGCAGCCGCTGACGGCGACGTGGCCGAAGTTGTACATTACGGGCATGGTTTCGAGAGTGCGCGGGAGGTGGGCGATTGCTTTGAGCTGGTCGCTGCGCTCATAAACGCCGCCGTAGAGCCAGTGGATGAGGGTGTCGCCACGTGGCTGGGAGTAGTAGAGGTTCTGCACGCCGATGATGTCGCCATCGGGCGTGAAATCGACTTCGACGGGGTTGTCGCCGCAGCCGAGGGAATGCCAGGCGATGTCGCTGCCATCGGGCTGGCAGCTCCAGATGCCGCAGGCGAGCGATTCATCGACGAGGGTGCCGTCTTTCTGCGTGACCTTATGGCCTTTGCGGCCATGGCACCAGTAGAGGCGGCCATTGAGATGCAAAAACGGGCCGTGGATGTCAGCGGCGTTGCCGGTGTAATCGAAGCCGGTGACGATCTGCTCGCGCTGGTCGGCGACGCCGTCGCTGTCGGTATCGGTGAGTTTCCAAATGCCGGGCGGTGAGCCGACGTAGAGGCTGCCGTTGAGCCAGCACGCGCCTTGCGGGAAGGTCATCTTGTCGGCGAAGACGGTGCTTTTGTCGAAACTGCCGTCGTTGTCGGTGTCTTCGAGCATGAGGACGCGGTTCGGCGGATTGGCCTCAAGCTGCGCTTTGTTCCAGTTCACGCCGACGGCATCGCCAACGAAGAGGCGGCCGCGATCATCGAGGCAGCCCATGATGGGGTGGGTGACGAGCGGTGCAGCGGCGGCGAGTTCGAGTGTGTAGCCGTCGGAGAGATCGTGCTTGGGAATGACGAATGACGAATGACGAATGTCCGCAGTGACAACCACCGGACGTTTGCCGCTTTCGGGGATGGTGTTGCCTTTGTCCGGTGGGAGATCGGCAGCGAGAGCGGGAACGGCGATGAGGAGAAGCAGGCGGCGCATGATGGGAATCATACGCTACGACTGAGGTAACTGTTTGCAGACAGACGGGCAAAGCCCGAACTACAAACGCCGCACTTCCTGGACTTCTAGGCCGGTGAGTTTCCACTCGCCGTTGGCGGGCGTGATGGTGACGCGGGCGTTGTAGATGTTCACGCGCGGGTGGCTGTGGCCCCAGTGGCCGACGATGCCACGGGCCATCCAGTTGCAGTCGGCGATGAAGCCTTCGCCCTGCGGATTCTCGGCGACCTTGTCCACGCTGGCGGAAAATTCGGCGATGGTGACGCGGGTGCCTTCGCGACCATCGAGGGTGAGCGCCTGGATGGTTTCGAGGTAGAGCTTGCGCAGCAGTTCGCCCTCCACGCTGCGCGCGAGCACGTCATAGACGTCAGACTCAACGTGGTGGTCGAAAGCGCGGTACACATTGCGCAGCAGCGGGGTGACGATCCTTTGCGCTTCTGCAACCTGCGTGATCTCGGGCACGCCGGTGCCAGAGTGAAGCGGAATCACGAGCAACTGGCTCATGAGCACCGCACCGAGCAGCCAGACCGCGACATAGGGCACGGCACCGCCGGGAAGTTTATGATCCTTGACCTTGAGATAGATGTAGAACGCCAGGCCGCCGAGCAGCCAAACAATACCGCCAAGCGGGAGACGCGTGGGCTGCGGCACGATAAACTGCGGCACCGCCGCCAGCGGATCAGGCCGTGGCAGCCGCCCCTGGTTGCGCCAGCGGTAGGTTTTGACGACGGAATGGATCTCCCCGGTTTCACTCAAGGGGCCGAAGAACGCGCGCACCGGCAGCAGCGTGGTGTCTTTGATCCAGCCCTTCCAAGTGACGGTCAATTCGTCCGGGCCTGGAGGCGTGGCGAACTCCCAGATGAACCCCACCAGCGCCTGGTTCATGGCGAGTGTCTCGTCCTCCTTCAATGGCAGCGTGTTTCCCGGCAGGCCCTTGACCAGGGAGACGAGTGGCTGCGGCGTGGTCAGTTTTTCATCCGCCGTGCTCATGGCACACCATGCGCCAGCGCGCGATGAGGCTTGCTCCACCAACTGCTGCTGCTGCGCGGGCGTGAGGGATTCAGGCACCGGCTGATCTGGAGACAGCCAAGCCAGCAGGGTGGCGGCATCAAAGAGCACCTCAAACCGCGTCTGATACGGCTCGACGTAGAGATAGGCCTGCGCCACCGGGCCGGTGATGATGAGAGAATCGTTGGTGGGCAGCGGCGGGGGGGCGACCTGGGCAGCCGGAGGTGCCACTTTGGGCGCGGCCATCGGCTCGGCCTTTGACACTGCGGGGGGGGGCGAAGGTGCGAGTGATGGCAGGGTCTGCAACGGTTTAAGTGGCCCGATCTGGATCGTCTCCTGCGCTCCGGCGGACCCAAACGCCCCCACCGCCAGAATGGCGATGAAAAGGGCGCTGCGGCAGGCCGGAGGCAGACGCTGTGGCAGCAGATGCATGGAGGATGAAGGACGCGAGATCAAAGTACCCACGGTTTACGCCACTCTTTGGCGAGTAGCTTCGAGGCCGCCGCATTGTCCGCGATGGTCTCGGTCTTAGGGTTCCACTTCAAGCCGGCGCTGTCGCTGCGCAGGGCGATGTTCGCGAGATGGGCGATGCTGATGCTGCGGTGGGAGACTTCGATGGGTGTGGCAGTGGGCTTGCCGTCATAGATGCAGGAAAGGAAGTTGTCGGTGTGGTCCTTGCTTTCGTACAGGTGAATCTCGCCCTCGCCGGCCTTGTCACGCAGGATCTCTGGATGGCTGGCGGTGATCTTGCCGCGATTGACGTAGATCCACTTCCCTTCATCGCCTTCAAACATGACGCCAACGTGGTCGAAAGGCTTTTTGGCGTTCGGGGTGGCAAGCGCGGCCTCGACTTCGGGCATGAGCTTATGGTCCGGGCTGGCGACGTGCATGACGACTCCGCTCGCATACACACACTCAAAGGAGAAGGCGGAGGCGGTGTTGTAGAGTGCGGCGCGGTCCATGGTACCGGAGACGTTGCGCAGCTCCACAGGGCCGGTGTCGTCCGTGCCCATGCCCCACTGGGCGATGTCGATATGATGCGCGCCGAAATCAGTGATCATGCCGCCGGAAAAGTTGAAATTGTGCCGCCAGTTGAGTGGGAGCAAGGCTGGGCGGTAATCCATCTGCTCCGCCGGGCCGAGCCACATTTCATAATCGAAATCGGCGGGCGGTGGAGCGGGATTGACCTGGTCTGCCATGCCGTTCCAGTTGGAATGTCCGCCGGGCAGGCCGACGCGGACGCGCTTGAGTTTGCCGAGGCGGCCGTTGCGCACCTGCTCGCAGGCGAGGCGGAAATACACATCACTGCGTTGCTGGCTGCCGGTCTGCCAGGTGATGCCAGCTTTCGCGACTTCATCACTCATGCGGCGGCCTTCGGCGATGTTGAGCGCGAGCGGCTTCTGGCCGTAGATGTGCTTGCCTTTGCGGGCGGCATAGATGGCCAGATAGGCGTGCCAATGGTCGGGCGTGGAGACCTGCACGGCGTCGAGGTCTTCCTTTTCCATCATCTCACGGAAGTCAGCATAAGCGGCGCAGGCTTTGACCGGCTTGTTCGCGGCCTGTGAGTAGTACGCGTCGATGATTTTCTTTCCAGCCTCACGACCACCGGTTTCCTTGCCGTCGTAACCGTAGTGACCGTATTCCTTCATCGGATCGGCCACGGCGATGACCTGGCACTTGTCATTGTTCAAAAAAGACGGCGTCCAGTCACCGGCGATGGTGCCCCAGCCGATGGCACCCACGGTGATGCGCTCCGACGGCGCTGGGCGGCCGCCTTTACCGAGCGCGGTGGCCGGAATGATCGTGGGGAAACCCAGTGCGGCGGCACTGGTGGTGAGGAAATGACGGCGGGAGAAGGCGGGCGGGCGGTTGGACATAATGGTGATGATATAGCAGGACGCCCACGCGAGGCCAATAAAGATTTCGGGATGGGTTGCGGTCGTGCCCATGCTCAACACCATGCGCCCCGCATGCCGCGCATCCCGGAGGAAACCATCCAGCAGGTGATCGCCGCCACGGACATCGTGGCGCTGGTCGGGCGTGCCGTGAAGCTGCGCAAGGCGGGCACGAACTATGTGGGGCTGTGCCCGTTTCACAATGAGCGCTCGCCGTCCTTCAACGTCAGCCCCTCACGCGGCACCTACCACTGCTTCGGCTGTGGTGCGGGCGGCTCGGCCATCCGTTTCGTCATGGAGCATGATGCGCTCTCCTTTATCGAGGCCGTGAAACGACTCGCGGACGCCGCCGGCATTCACATTGTCGAGGAAGTCTGGGACGCGAACGCCGAGGCGGAGGCCAAGCACCGCACCCTGCTGCTGCGCGCGAACCGCGAGGCGGCGGAGTGGTTCCACCTGCTGCTCATGAAGCACCAGAGCGCCGCCCCGGCCCGTGACTACCTCAAAGCACGCGGCATCAGCGCGGAGATGGCGAAACGCTGGCAGATGGGCTACGCGCCGGAGGGCAAGGCCTTTTACCGCGAGTGGATGGCGCAACAACAGCTCCCCGAGCACGCGCTCGTGGATGCGGGCATCTTCAGTGTGGCGGACCAGGACGAGCAGGGTCGCGGAGGGCGGGCTTATCCGCGCTGGCGGCACCGCCTGATGTTCCCCATCCGCAATGACAACGGCGACGTCATCGCCTTCAGCGGTCGGTTGCTCGAAAAGAAGGAAAATACCGGCAAATATGTCAATTCGCCCGAGACACCAGTCTTCAGCAAAAGCCGCGTGCTGTTCGGCTTCGACAAATCTAAGCGTTTCATCGCCAAGGCGGACCAGGCGATCATTTGCGAGGGGCAGATCGACATGATCATGGTGTTCGAGGCCGGGCTGCAAAACGTCGTCGCCGGCCAGGGCACCGCCTTCACCGAGCATCACGCCAAAATGCTCAAACGTGTCTGCAACGAGGTCATTCTCTGTTACGACAGCGACAACGCGGGCCGCGAAGCCACGGAAAAAGCCTTCCGCATTCTCTCCCCGCAGGGCATCAATGTCCGCGTGGCCGCACTGCCGCAGGGCGAGGACCCCGACTCGCTGATCCGCCGGGACGGCGCGGATGCGCTGCGCGGCATCATCACGGACGCGCCGGAGTTTTTAGAGCATCAAATCCGCCACCTGCGTGCCAGCGCGAAGGGCGATGGCATGACCGAGCGCGTGCGCATGGCCGAGCAAGCAGCGAGCGCGATCAGCATCTTCCATGGCGTGGCGCAACGGATCGCCGCCGTGAACAAAGTCGCCAAACTACTGGAAATCTCCGAGGAGCAGCTCAACGCGATGGTCGCCCGAGCCGCTGCGGAGCAAAAACGTGATGCGGGGCAGCAGCGCGGGCGGGATGCGGGACGCAACGTCGTGGATGAGGCCAAAAAGCTGCTCAACACACAAAACAAGACCGCCCTGCTGCTCTGCCAGATGGTGCTGACAGACGCACAGGCGCTACACTGGCTGCGCGAGGCGGACTGCACCGACATGCTGAGCGAGGTGCCAGGAACGGAGCTACTGGCACTGCTTTGGCGCAGCCGCTATGACCCGCTTGATGCCACTGCCCAGCCCGCCTTTATGGCTGGATTGGAACGCCACCAGGAGGCGGCCTTTGCGCAGTTGCAGGCACGGCAGGGGCCGCCGGGCGGACTACAGGAGGCCCGGCAGGCGCTCCTGGTGCTGGAGCTGGACCGGTTGCAAAATTTAATCCAAGGCTCGCAGGCAAAGCTGCGCCAGCCCGGCCTGCCGGTGGCGCAGATGGAGCAGTTGCAGCAGCAGATCATGGAGCTGAGCGTCCTGCGCAAAGAATGCCTTGACCGTGCGAAAGCCGCCCCAGATAGTCCCTTCTCCTGACCGACGCTCCCGGAACCCCCCGAGGCATGTATGGCCGTCTCTAAAAGCACTCCACACGGATCACCATCTCCAGTCGCCGCCAGCAAAGCGGACACCATTGCTGCCGCCGCAGAGGAGAGCGCCGTGCCCGCCAAACGCGGTCGTGGCAGGCCGCGCATTCACCCGCCCAAGGAGAAGCCTGCCATCCCGCTAAGCGTTGATGGTCAGCCGCTCAAGCGCCGCCGTGGCCGTCCGCCGAAAAGCGGCCACGCCGGTGGTCTCGCACAGTTTGCCAACACCACGCACGATGACATCCACTCTCCCGATGTGCAGGCACGCTTGCGTGATCTCATCCGCACCGCGCGTGAGCACGATCATCTGAGCTGGGATGACATCAATGAAGCCCTGCCCCCAGGATTCGTCACCCCGGACCTGATGGACGCCCTCATCACCCGGCTGCGGGCGATGGAGATCAAAATCGTCGATGATGTCGTCGGCGCGGCCGCACGGCACAACGCCGCGCGCGAGCGCGCCGCGGCGGAGCGTGACGCCACCTCGGCCAAGCTGGACGTGTTTGACGACCCCGTGCGCATGTACCTGCGCCAGATGGGTCAGGTGCCGCTGCTCACCCGCGAGCAGGAAATCCACATCTCCAAGCGCATCGAAAAGGCCGACCTCAGCCTGCGCCAGTGCCTGCACACCATCGGCTTCATCGGCCAAGCCTACCTACAGTTCGCCGAAGCGCTGAGCAACGGCGTCGAACGCTTCGACCGCATCGTCAGCGACCGCAAGGCCGAGGAACGCGATGCCTACTTCAAAAAATTGAAGCCGCTGCTGGAGCAGGCGCTCGAAGCCCATGAACAAACATCCGCCGCGTTTGCTGACCTGATCGACGCCAGCGCGCGCAAACGGACGGCCTGCCAGGAGGAGTTCGAGACCGGGCGCACCGCTTTTTTCGGCATCTGTGAGAAGTTTTTCTTCAAAAGCAAGATCACCGAGGAGTTCGTCATCCTGCTGCAGCAGCGTTTGGCCGATCTGGACAGTTTGGAGCGCAAGTTGAAAGAGGAGCCACGCAGTGAACCCGCCAAAGACGCCGTGCGTGCCTTTGAGCTGGAATCCTGGATGACGGCGGCAGACTACCGCACGCTCATCACCGACACCCTCAAGTACGTCGCTGACTCCACCAAGGCCAAGACCGAGATGATCGAGGCGAACCTGCGCCTAGTCATTTCCATCGCCAAAAAATACACCAACCGCGGCCTCTCATTCCTCGACCTCATCCAGGAGGGCAACATGGGCCTCATGCGTGCGGTGGAGAAATTCGAGTACCAGCGCGGCTACAAATTCAGCACCTACGCCACCTGGTGGATCAGGCAGGCCATCACCCGCAGCATCGCCGACCAAGCACGCACCATCCGCATCCCGGTGCATATGATCGAGACGATCAACAAGCTCATGCGCGTGCATAAACAGCTCGTGCAGGAGCTGGGCCGTGACCCCACCCCGGAGGAGATCGCCGAGGAAATTCACCTGCCCGTCGAACGCGTGAACGCCGTCCTGCGCCTCTCCCAGCAGCCCGTTTCCATGCAGGCCAAAGTCGGTGAAGGCGAGGGCGACACCGAGTTCGGCGACTTCATCGAGGACAAGGAGGCCAGCAACCCTATGGAGCTCACCGCCATGCACCTGCTGCGCGACAAGCTGCGCGACGTACTCGACACCCTCAATCCACGCGAGCGTGAGGTGCTGGAGCAGCGCTTCGGCCTGGCTGACGGCTCAGGCCGCACGCTCGAAGAAGTCGGCAAGCAATTCCAAGTCACCCGCGAGCGCATCCGCCAGATTGAGGCCAAAGCCTTGCGCAAGCTGCGCCACCCCACGCGGATACGGAAGCTCGGCGGCTTCTTTGGCGCGGGTTAGTGGCCGATTTTTTCCAAAAATCGAGCCAGGCACGACTTCCGGAGAAAGTCGGCCACGCTCACCAACAGGTTCCCACGTCGGGCCTGTCCTCAATGCTGTGGAGGTAAATATATCCCTCCGCGTCATCGTCATTGAGGTCGATCTTCACGCGCTCGTATTCGCCGCCACCCACGTCCTCAAGCACGTCCAGACGTGTCAAACCGGCCGCATCGACTTCCCAAATTTCCCCCTCGACCGCGACCCCCTCGTCATCACGGACCATGCCGGGATAGCCGCCGAGGTCGAACATGCGGTAGCGCGGCCGCGTTCTCGCCGGGGCTATGAATCGCTGACCCGCGAGCCACTCGTGATTCTCGCCACCGCGCTTCAGCGTGCCATAGACAAAGATCCGCGTCATGCCAGCGTATCCTCCCGTTCATCAAGCCACGAACGCAGCGCGTAGCGCTTCTCCATGAGTTCCTCCGCACGTTCGGCGGCTGCAACCGGCAGCGTTTCGACCCGCGTGACCTCCCGGGCCAGCGCCGCCGCCCAAGCACTCCAAAAACTCGGCGGAATCACCACCTGCTGCACGCTGCCCTGATGCAGCAGCCCCAGTTTCCCACGCCGCTGCCCTGCCCCGGCGATCTTCACCTTGCCACGCACCACGTCATGCAGCGCTGGTGCCACAAAGCAGAACGGGTTCTCGATCAAATCCTCCGGCCCCGCGAGACGGCAGCCCTGAAAGCCAGTGGCGACCAGCGCATGCGCCAGCGAATCATGAATCAACCGGTAACTGTCCAGCGGACGTGTTTCCGCCCAGGAATGGCTGGCGGGCACGATCACCGAATACGTCGCGTCATTTTCATGCAGCACCACGCCGCCGCCGGTCCAGCGCCGCACCACCGGCCATGCGGGCAGGGTGTCGCCCAGCTTCGCCAGATTCTGTGCGTAGCCGATCGTCACCGTCGGCTGATCCCAGGCATAGACACGCAGCACCGGCCGGTCCGCCTGCTCCAGCCAGGCCTGGTCCACGGCCATGTTCCAGGCCCCGTCATGCGGGAGCGGGTCTAGATGCAGGATAAAGCGGTCGAAAACAGGCGTTAAACAAGTGTCCACACCACATCATGCCGCGAGTTTTTAGTCTTGCAGCCGGGATGTGCAATCGGTTCAATGTGTGGCAGTTAACCCGACACGATTATGTCCGACACCATTTCCGATCTCCAACAGCACATCGGTGCCAATCCCGACGACTGGAATGCACGTCTGACGCTCGCGGACGCTTTGACCGCAGACGGTAAAATGGACATGGCCGCGATGATCGTTTCCTTGGCACCCACCGTCCCAGCAGACCCGGACCTGCTCGTTCGTGCCGGCCATCACCTGTTGCCCATCCACCCGACCAACGCGCTCGACTACGCCATGCGCGCCATGATGACCAATGAGATGAACGCCGAGGCCGCGCTTCTCGCCGCCGAAGCCTCCCGCGCCCTTGGCGATGGCGACGAGGCCGAAAAGCACTACCTCGTGGCCATGGAGCTCGACCCCACGCTCGAAGCGCGTGCCGAGCCATTGCGTGAATGGATCGCCGGCAACACCACCAGCTTCTGCACCAAGGACACCGTGCCCATCAAGCTCCAGGTGCTGCGTCGCGACCATTCCGCCCCCGCTGAGGAAGAAGCCGTCGCTGTGGCCGTCCTGGCTGATGACGACGATGATACACCCGCTGTCACCGCCCTGCCCGCGCCAACCGGGCTTCCTGCACCCAGCGGACTCCCAGCTCCTACTGGTCTGCCCGCCCCGGCCGGACTGCCCGCTCCCAGCCTCGCGGCAGTTCCCACGCCTGACCTCGAGCAGCCGGTCTATGCCGCCGCCCAATCCGCTGGCGACGCCGACATCATTGACGCGCGACCGAAGCAGCGCCGTTTGTTCGGGCCCAAGCTCGCCGCCGCCGCCGCTGCCATCATGGTCCATTTGGGCCTGTTTTTCCTCCTCGGCATCATCATGATCGTCCTGCCCGCCGGACCTTCGGCGGAAATCACCGCTACCTCCGCTGCGGAAGAGCAGCAGGACAAGCCCGAGACGAAAAAAATCGTCGTCCCGCAGCCCACCCCGGCCACCGCTGCCGTCGCCCGGCCCACCACCTCCGCCATGACCGCCGCCGGTGTCTCCGCCATCTCGCTGCCGGACTTTGACTTCAAAGCTCCCACAGAGGTCGTCGCCGAAGTCGCCACCACCGATCTTGGCTCCAGCTTCTCCATGGCCTTTCAGCCCAAAGGCACCGCCCAGGTGAACTTCTTCGGCATCAAGTCCAAGGGCCGCCGCATCGCCTTCCTCATTGAGGCAGAGCGTTACATGCTAACCGACCCCAAGGGCGGCATCCCCGCGTATCAAATCGTCAAAGAAGAAATCGCCAGCATGATCGGCAAGTTCGGGGTCAACACCTCATTCAACGTGCTCATGTTCGATCACTTCCACCTCTCAGCCTTCAACGAAAAGCTCGTCCCCGGCACCACCGCCAACGTCAACATGATGAAGGACTGGCTGTATCCGGTGAACCAGCAGTTTGAAAAAATCGGCCTCGCCGCCACCGGTTATCCCAAGCTCAAGGCCACCCAGGAAATCGAACCCGTGACCAGCCGCCTCCTCCAGGGCTACATGCTCGCCATCCAGTATGCGCTGGAGAGTGATGTGGACACCGTCTTCATCATCACCAGCGGCTGGCGGCACATGGCACGCTACGAGACCAAGGCCGAACTCGACGTCTACCTCAAGGAAATGCGCTGGACCGACAAAAACGAAAAAGAATGGCTAGAAGCCGTCGCCAAAGCCAACGCTTGGCTCAAGGAGGAGAACGAAAAGCGCAAAGCCAAAGGCGTCCCCCAGCGCGTCATTCGCAGCATCCACGAGGTCATCGCCGAGCTAAACATCAACGTCCGCCACAAGCCCGGCCCCAACATCGACGCCGAGGAGCGTGAAAAGCAGATCCTCAACGCCATCCGCATCATCTACTCCAGCCAGGGCAAGACCAAGCCGCAGATCAACTTCGTCCTCTTCGTCGGCAAGGACGAGAAAAACATCCCCATGGAAGACCACTTCGACAACATCGCCTCCCGCGCCCGTGGCGGCAAAGTCCGCGTCCTCCAAGGCATGGCCGCGCTGAAAAACGTCAGCGGCCGGAAGTAGCCGCCCCGCGTTCCTTCCACGCGCTGAACAGCACGGGCACGACGAACATCGTAATGATCTCGATGGTCATGCCGCCGAAGATGGGTACGGCCATGGCGATCATGAGATCGCTACCGCGGCCAGTGCTGGTGAGGACGGGCAGCAGAGCGATGACGGTGGTGGCGGTGGTCATGAGGCAGGGGCGCACGCGGCGCGTGCCGGCGGCGAGGACGCTGGCGCGGATCTCCGCGATCGTTTTCGGCTCGTCCTGCGCGAAGCGTTGTTTCAAGTAGGTGGCAATGACGACGCCGTCGTCCGTGGCGATGCCGAACAGCGCGAGGAAGCCGACCCATACAGCGGTCGAGAGGTTGATGGGGAAGACGTGGAAGAGCTCGCGCAGGTTCTGGCCGAACACGGAGAAGTTCAGGAAATCCGCCTGCCCGTAGGCCCACAGCAGGCAGAAACCGCCCGCCCAGGCGATGGCGACGCCGGTGAAGACGAGCAATGCGATGAGGCTGGAGCGGAACTGCAAATACAGGAGCAAAAAGATGGCCCCGAGCGTGAGCGGCAGCACGACGGCGAAATTGCGGTCGAACTCGAGCTGGTTCTCGTAATCACCCGCGAAGCGGTAGGTCACGCCCTGCGGCCGCACGAGTTCGCCTTTTGCTTCGGCATCGCGCAAAAACTGCTGCGCGGTGAGCACGACATCCATCGGCGCGGAGCCGGGGTCGTTGCCGAAGGTGATGAAACCGGTGAGGAAGGTGTCCTCGCTTTTGATCATCTGCGGGCCGCGCGTGAAGCGAATCTCGGCGATTTCAGCGAGCGGAATGGCGACGCCTTCTTTGGAAGTGATCAACACGCGCTCCAGCGCCTCGATGCTATCGCGTTCCTCGCGCATGTAGCGCACGCGCACGGCGAAGCGCTCGCGGCCTTCGACGGTGGTGGTCACCGTCTTGCCGCCAACGGCGAGTTCGAGCATCTGATGCACGTCGGCGATGTTGATGCCGTAGCGCTGGATGGCGGCGCGGTCGGGCACGATTTCGAGGTAGGGCTTGCCGACGATGCGCTCGGCGCTGACAGAGCCTGCGGAAAGCCCCGGCACGCTGCCTGTCTTGAGCAACTGCTCAATGCGGATGCCGAAGGACTCAACGGCTTGCAGCGTGGGGCCGCGCACCTTGATGCCCATCGGCGCGCGCATGCCGGTCTGCAGCATCACGAGCCGTGTCTCGATGGGCTGGAGCTGCGGCGCGCCGGTCATGCCGGTGATGGAGATGCGCTTCTCGATTTCCTGCCAGATGTCGGAGGGCGAGCGAATGTGATCGCGCCACTGGCGGAACGGACGACCGCCGCTGTCGGGAATGAGTTCGCCGAATTCGTCGAAGATGAAACCCTCGTTCTTGCTGTCGTAGCGGTAACGCAGCGGCCTGCCATTCGCGTCGCTGATAAACTCGCTTTTGTAGTTCACGATGTTTTCGTACATCGACACCGGCGCGGGATCGAGCGCGGAGTCCGTGCGGCCGAGTTTGCCGATGACCTCGGACACCTCGGGCACTTCCAACACAGCGGCGTCGAGTTTTTTCAAGTAGTCGAGCGCCTCGGCGATGGACGCGTGCGGATTGATCGTCGGCATGACGAGAAACGAGCCTTCATCAAGCTCCGGCCTGAACTCGCCGCCCAGTCCAGGAAAGGTCTTCGTCAAATCCTGCCACAGGCGCGTCTCTGCGAGCGCCGGGACACCGGCCCATCCAAAGGTTTTCTCCCAGCCGCGCCAGCTCAGCACGCCCATGACGATGATGCCGACGGGAATGAGCAGGAAGGCTGTCTTTCGTCGCAGGCACCAGCCGAGAACGGAAGGATAGACATGCTCCACCAGCCGGTAGAACAGCAGCAGGCCGCCGATGAGCACGAGGGTGAAGATGATGTTCACCCAGGTGCTGTGATCGAGTCCCAGCGGCATCCAGTCGGAGGCGAGCAGGCAACCGGTCAATGCGGCGATGATGAGGCTGAACGCGCGCTGCGTGAGCATGGGCGGCGCTTTGACCTTCTCCATCAAACGCTTCGCCGTGCGGTCCACGCGTCGCCGCATGAGCAGATGTGCAATCGGCGGAATGAGCACCACGGCGGTGATCACCGAGGCGATGAGTGCGAAGGACTTCGTGTAGGCGAGCGGGCCATAAAGCCGTCCCGCCTCTCCGGTGAGCGTGAACACGGGTAGGAAGCTCACCACGGTGGTCGCCACAGACGTGATGACCGCGCTGGCGACCTCGGTGGTAGCGCGGTGAATCGTTTCGAGCACGGGTTCGCCCCGCGGCGCATCATCCATGTGTTTGAGGATGTTCTCCGTCAGCACGATGCCGACATCGACGACGGTGCCGATGGCGATGGCGATCCCTCCAAGCGCGACCACGTTCGCATCGACTCCGAAGAGCTTCATCGCGATGAAGGTGATCAGCACGGCCATCGGCAGCATGCAACTGATGAGCATACTGCCGCGCAGATGCAGCATCATCACCATGACGACGATGATGGTGATCAGCACCTCCTGCCGCAGCGCGTCCTCCAGCGTCCCGAGCGTTTCCTGAATGAGTCCGCTGCGGTCGTAGAAAGGCACGACGGTCACTTTGGAAAGCGTGAGCCATGCGGGCCATTGATCCATGTCGGTGGACATCAGCCACTTCTGCCATGCGTCGCCGAGTGCGCTGTCATGCGCGCCGCTGGCTGGCAGCGGCAGTTTGTTTTTGGCGGCGAATGCACTGACGGCATCGACATCGGTCATCTCCCAGCGCACGACGGCGCGCTGCGGCAGGCCGGTGGAAAGCTCGACGATCTTCGCCTTCGTCTGCCTGATGGCGACGAGCGGATTTTCGCCGTAGCGCGCCACGACCACGCCGCCGACGGCTTCCGCGCCGTTTTTGTCCAGCGCACCGCGTCGCATCGCGGGGCCGAGCTGCACGGTGGCGAGATCGCCGACGGTGATGGGTGTGTTGTCGCGCACCGTGATCACGGCGCTACGCAGATCGTCGAGCGAACGCACATAGCCCGTGGCACGGATGATGTATTCGACGCCGTTGATGGCCATGTTGCGCGCACCGGACTCCGTGTTCGCACGACGCACCGCCTCCGCCACGTCCATGAGCATGACGTTGTTCGCACGCAGCGCGTTCGGGTTCACGTCGATCTGATACTCGCGCACGAAACCGCCGATGGACGCCACCTCGGCCACCGCTCCGCCCGCGAGCAATGCATAGCGCACCTGCCAGTCCTGAATGGCGCGCAGTTCATCGAGATCCCAGCCACCGGCAGGCTGGCCTTTCGGATCGCGACCCTCCAGCGTGTACCAAAACACCTGCCCCAATCCCGTCGCATCCGGGCCGAGCGCGGGCCGTGTGCCCTCGGGCAAGGTGCCCGGCGGCAGGCTGCCGAGTTTTTCGAGAATGCGGCTGCGCGCCCAGTAGAAGTCGGTGCCCTCGTTGAAGATGAGGTAGATGCTGGAGAAGCCGAAATACGAGTAGCTGCGCACCTCCCGCACCTGCGGGACGCCGAGCAGTGCGACCGTGAGCGGATACGTGATCTGATCGTCCACATCCTGCGGCGAGCGGCCCATCCAGTCGGTGAAGACGATCTGCTGATTGTCACCGAGATCAGGGATGGCATCGACCGGTACGGGATCGCGCTTCATGCCGCCGAGATGCCAGTCAAACGGCGCCACCCGAATGCCCCAGCCGATGAAGAAGGCGAGCAGCAGGAAGACGACGAGCTTTTGCTCGAGGCAGAATCGAATGAGGCGCGACATGAGGAACTCAGTTCGGTTTGCTTGGTTCGCCACTAACAACAGGCGGGGATAGCGTCTGTCGCAGCTCGCCGCAGGTGAGCATGACTTTGCCCATGTAGGGATTGACGATGTCGCGGGTGGCCTGGACCCAGTCGGCACCGCCGGTGCCGACCATGGGGCAGTGCGCGACGAATACGCCACCAACCTGATCGTGACCATCCTGACGAACGGCCTGACTGATGGCGCTCGTCAGCGGCTCAAAGGCCGTGCGCCGTGCTTTGATGTCGGCGGCTTGGAAAACGGCGTTGGCGAGCGGTTTGAGGTTTTCGTAGGGCGACAAGCTTGCCGCCGCTTTTTCGATTTCGGCAGCCGCCTGTTTCGCACCAGCGTCATCATCCTTCGAGAGCGCGAGTTGCAGCGGGAAGTAAGCATCCAGCAATCGACGCAGCATGGCGATGCGCTCGGGATCGGCGGGCTTGGCGTTTTCAGCGGGCGTCTCGATGATGAGCCCCAGATGACGATGAAGCTGCTCCAGACGTCCATCAATCAAGTTCCAGGCGCGCTGCCTGTCTTTTGGCGTGGAAGCGGTCGCGAGTTGTGTCAGGTCGTTGACCAGACTGCGGCTGAGTTCCTTCCAAACGGTCTCCGCTTCAGAATCGACGACGGACAGGTCAAAGGCCTCGATCTGCTGAACGATCGGCGAGGTTTGAGACGCGTCGTCATTTCGCAGACGCTGAATCGCGCGCAGCACGGGCGGCCATTGCGCAGCAAGAACGGTGTCCGGTTTCATCGCGGAAGTTTGCGGCAGGCCGCCGACGGGATTCATCATGCTCGGACGCGCCTGGAGCTGCAGTTCGCTGTCGAGCTTGAAGGCACCGCGTGATAGCACGACATCACCTTCGTTCAAACCAGACTCGACGATGTATTGATCGCCCGCCCGCGCGCCGAGCAGGATCTCGCGGCCTTCAAAGCTCAGCGCGTCGTCTTTAGGCAGTTTCACATACACCACGGCACGCTCGCCAGTGCGCAGCACGGCGGAGGCGGGCACCAGCAGCGGCAGTTTGCCTGACTTGCCGAGGCGAATGAAGCCGAGATCCTCGGCGCGCTCCAGTTTCATGCCGCAGATGTCGCAGGTGCCGGGCGCGTCCTTGATGATCTCGGGATGCATCGGGCTGATCCACTTGCCAGCTAGGTCGTTGGTGATCGCGTTGCCGTCGGCGTCGATTTCCGAGTGGATGCGGCCGGAAACGAACATGCCGGGCTTCAGCAGGCCGGATTCGTTTTTCACATTCACGCGCACGCTGACCACGCGGCGTTTGCGGTCGAGCACGGGGTCGATGAAGGCCACGCGGCCATGGAATTCGCGCCCTGGCACGGCTTCGCTGGTGAAGGTGGCATCCTGCGCGAAACGCAGCCACGGCAGGTCGCTCTCATACGCCTCCAGATTCACCCAGACCATGTCGAGATCGGCGATGGTGTAGAGCTTCTGGCCGGTGGTGACGTAGTCGCCTTCACGCGCGATCTTCTCAACCACGATGCCGTCCTGCGGCGCGGTGAGCACCACGTGATCGGACGGTGAGTCCTCCTTCGCCATGGACTCAATGCGTTCGGCGGGAATGCCGAGCAGGCGCAGTTTTTCGCGCACGGCGTCGTAGAGCAGGCGCTGCGTGCCGCTGGTCGCCGATTCGAGCTGCTTGTGCGCCTGAATGAGATCCTGCTGCGCCACGAATAGGTCGGGGCTGTAAATTTCCGCGAGGTGATCGCCCTTGCGCACGCGGGTGCCGGTGAAATCGACAAACATACGATCAAGCCGCCCGCCAACCCACGCAGTGATGCTTTGCACGCGCCGCTCGTCATACGACACCGTGCCGAACAAACGCAGCTCGCGCACAGCAGGTGCCCGCACGACTGGCGTGACGCGAAAATCGAGCATCGCGGCGGTTTCCGGCATCACACTGATCTCACGCAATCCACCAGCGGTTCGCGCGGAAGCGGGAATGAGGTCCATTTTGCAGATGGGGCACTTGCCCGCTCCCGGCTGGCGGATCTGAGGATGCATGGCGCAGGTCCAGACGGCATTGGATGCGGATGTCATCTTCGCGTGATCGTGCGACTCCGCCGGGCCTTTCGCGATGCGCCAGCCGATCATAAACATGATCATCCCGACAATGAGCATGAGCACGAATCCCGGTTTGAGGAGGCTTTGAGCGAGCTTGTTCATGAAAGTGAGTTAGTCCGTGGATTGGATGCCTGCGGCCTGTTTCCATGCCGCCACCGCCTTGCCGAGCATGGCTTGATTCATCGCCTGCTGGACCTCGTAGCCGAGCCAGCGACGCCAGCGCTCGATGAGATCGACAAACGGCAGCTTGCCGGAGGAATAGCCCGCCATGCTGACCTCGAAGGCCTGTTTGGAATCGGCGAGGATACGGTCGTCAAACAACGTGATGAGACGCTGCTGCGTTTCGACCCGTGTGCGCGTTTCGGCGAGCTGATACGCGAGATCATCCCGCGTGGCCGACAGACCGGCTTCGCTTTCGAGTTGTCCTGCGCGTGCTTCGTCCATGGCCGCCTTGCGCGGTTCCTGCCACAGCGGGATGTTCACACCGAGCGTGGCGTAGAGCTGATCTCGACCGTCGGAGCGGGCTGCAATGCCGGAAGGCGAAACGGCGGCATGCTGCACGCCGAGCGTGACATCGGGAAAGCGCTCCAACTGGGCAAGTTTGAGCTGCGCATTGAACTGCCGCAATTTCGCGCCCGCTTGGGCCATTGCGGGATGTGCGTCGAGCGGTGGCTGCGCAGGCAGACTCCCGATGCCGGACTGCCAGCGCGTGGATGGCAGCGTTGCAGTGGCAGGACGATGCATGAGCGTGTTCAGACGTGCTTTTGCTACATCCGCATCGCGTTTTGCCAACAGAAGCTGTTCGTCGAGCTTGGCGGCTTCCGTGGTGACTTGCAGCAGGTCGGCTTGATTGGCCTGATTCGTTTTTAAGCGCGCACCAACCGCAGATTGCACGGAATCAATCAGACTGCGGCTTGAACTCAGAATGCGCGTGGATTGCTCCGCGAGATACAGGTCCCAATAGGTGCCACGCACCATCGCGGCGACGCTCAGTGCCTTGGCATCGCGCATCGAACGAGCGGCGTTGGCCTCCTCCTCGGCCATGCGTGCCTTCGCGCCCAGCTTGCCCGGCAGCGGCAGCTTCTGCTGGAGGCCGCTCATGGCGGTGACACGGCCAGAGGCCGTCTGCGCCATGTTGCCGAGCGAAACCATCGCCATCGGGTCCGGCAGCGCACGGGCTTGTGGAATCTTCGCCTCCATGCGCGCCACACGCACGTCGGCGGCGACGAGTTCGGGATTGTGCGCGAGCGCCTGACGTACCAAATCATCCACACCGTCCTTCACCGACAGGCTGCGGGCCGCAGGCGGTGCGAGCGCCGCCGCACGCGCCGATTCGTGCTCGACCGTCGTCTTGCTCGACGTGCAACTCGCGAGCAGGACGATGCCCAAGGCCGGATGGAGGATGCGATGGATCATTTGGCAGCGGCGTCCTTGATTTTGGCGATGTACGTCGCGGGATCGGCGTTGAACTTCGGCACGCAGTTGTCGCAGCAGAATTTCACCTCGACGCCATCATGCGTGATGACATGCGGTTCACCCATAGAGCCGAGTTTTTCACCGGAAACGACACAGACGTCGAGCGGGTAGGCTTTTTTGGTCGCATCGGCGGCGGGTGCTGATTTTGAGCCGGAATCGCCGCAGGAGGCGAGCAGGGTTGAACAAGCGATGACAGTGAGTAGGCGGATGTGTTTCATGGTGTGTTTGGGTGTTAGAGACGAACAGAGCGCAGCCGCAGCGCGTTGGCGATGACGGAAACCGAACTTAGGCTCATGGCCGCACCGGCGAGCATGGGGCTAAGCAGAAGACCGAAGACAGGATACAGCACTCCGGCAGCAATGGGAATGCCAAGCGCATTGTAGGCGAACGCGAAGAAGAGATTGAGCCGGATGTTGTGCATGGTGGCGCGGCTGAGATGAATGGCTTTCGCGATACCACGCAGGTCGCCTTTGACGAGCGTGATGTCGGCGCTCTGCATCGCCACATCGGTTCCGGTGCCCATGGCGATGCCGACATCGGCCTGGGCGAGTGCGGGGGCGTCATTCACGCCGTCGCCCGCCATGGCGACGTGTTCACCGGTGTCATGGAGTCGGCGAACGAAGTCGATCTTGCCCTGCGGCTCCACTTCTCCCTCGAAGCCATCGAGGTCCAAGCGTTTGGCGACGGCTGCGGCAGTGAGTTTGTTGTCACCGGTGACCATGATGATCTTGATGTCGAGTTCCTTCAATGCGGCCACGGCGTCGGCGGTGGTGGCCTTGATCGGATCGGCCACCGTGAGCATCCCTGCGGCTTTGCCATCGACGGCAACAAAAATGGCCGTCTGGCCTTCGGCTTGAAGTTTCGCGGCCGTTTTGATGAGCGACTCGAGATCAGTGACCCCTTGTTCGCTCAATAAAGCCGATTTGCCGATCAGCACGCGTTTCCCCTCACAAAGGCCTGAGACGCCACCGCCGGTGATGGAGGCAAAATCCTCAATCGGAGCGAGCTTCAGGTCGCGCTTTTTCGCACCTGCAACGATGGCCGCTGCGAGCGGATGCTCGCTCTGACTTTCCAGCGACGCGGTGAGACGCAGCAGGTCGTTGTCTTGGAAATCTGCGACGGGATGGATCTCCACGAGCGCGGGCCGCCCCTCTGTCAGCGTGCCGGTTTTATCCACGATGAGTATCGTGACTTTCTCCAGTCGTTCTAGCGACTCGGCGTTCTTCACCAGCACACCTTCCTGCGCACCTCGCCCGACGCCGACCATGATCGACATCGGCGTGGCGAGTCCCAGCGCGCAAGGGCAGGCGATGATCAACACGGCGACGGCGTTGACGATGGCATGCGCAAGCCGTGGTTCAGGGCCGACGAACCACCAGAGCAGGAAGGTCACGATCGAGCACAAGACGACCGTGGGGACAAAGATTGACGCCACTTTGTCGGCAAGACCTTGAATGGGCGCGCGACTGCGCTGCGCCTCGGCAACCATCTGCACGATCTGTGCGAGCATCGTGTCGCTGCCGATGCGCTCGGCTTTCATGACGAAGCTGCCGGTGCCATTGACGGTGCCGCCGGTCACGGCGCTGTCCTTTTGCTTCTCCACCGGCATCGGCTCGCCGGTCAGCATGGATTCATCGACGGAGGAAGAGCCTTCGATGACGACACCATCCACGGGCACTTTGTCACCAGGGCGCACGCGCAGACGATCACCGAGGTGGATCGATTCCAGCGGCACCTCCTCTTCACCCGATTCTGTGACACGACGTGCGGTGGGCGGCGCGAGATTAAGCAATGCTTTGATCGCACTGCCGGTGCGACTGCGGGCCCGCAATTCCAGCATCTGCCCCAGCAAAACCAGCACAACGATGACCGCCGCCGCCTCAAAGTAGATGCCCACCTTGCCATGCGCCTGCATCGAGGCGGGAAACAACGACGGAGCCAGCATCGCGACGGCGCTGAAGAGGTAGGCAGCACCGACGCCCAGCATGATGAGCGTCCACATGTTGAAATGGCGGGTGAGCAGCGATTTCCATCCACGGCGGAAGAAGGGCGCTGCGCCCCACAGCACGACCGGTGTGCTGAGGATGAACTGCATCCAGCGCGATACCGGGCTCTCCACCCACGAGGCATGCGCGAGCGCAGGAATCAGATGCAGCATGGCCACCACGAACACCGGCAGCGTGAGCACGAGGCAGATTTGAAAACGCCGCGTCATGTCGCGCAGCTCGCCGTCGTCTTCCTCGGGCTCGGCTGATAAAGTCTGCGGCTCCAAGGTCATGCCACACTTCGGGCAGTCACCGGGATGATCCTGCTGCACTTCCGGGTGCATCGGGCAGGTGTAGATCGTCTTGGCCTCGGCCTTCCACGCCGGGTTGCGCTCCAGCGCCATGCCACACTTCGGACAGTCGCCGGGTTTGTCGGACTCGACGCCGGAACACATCGGGCAGAAGTATTTGAATGCTGCCGAAGGCTTTACCTCGCCGTGGTCGTGTGTGTGCTCGTGGCTGGCGCAGCAGTCTTTTTTCACTTCAGTGGGCTTCGGCTTGCTGGAACAGCAGTCGTGATCGGCGGTTGGCTTCATGATGGTCTGGATGTGGTTACTACTATTGTAACACGACTCAACAGCGCATGGGCATAGGGTATTCACCCCAAACGGAAGCCGCGCCATAGTGCATGGCGCGGCGGCGCATTTATCTGGGCGCGGATGGCGGAATTACTTCAGCTTCGAGAGGTACTTCGCCGGATTGGCATCGAACTTCTTGATGCAGGGCTTGCAGCAGAGTTTGATCTGCTGGCCGTTGTAGGCCTTGGTCACGGGATCGCCCATGGAGCCGAGCGTGTTGCCGCTGACGAGGCAGGTCTTGAGCGGATAGGCGGTGTCTTTGGCAGCCGCAGGGGTCAGAGCGCCAGCACCGAAGAGCAGGCCGGAGAGGTGAGCGAGGGACAGTTTCATGGAGTTAGGTTTGGGGGTTGTGACCGTTGATTTCACCGGGTCATCAGTTGTAACTCCGCCGCGTGAAGAACCCCTCAGACTTTTTTCATCGAGTGGGTCGTTACCGCCGAGGTAGGGCGCTGACTCCACTCAGCGCCGCCACTGATCTTGCCTTGATGGCACGGATGGTTTCACGGGGCATAATGCCTGGTATCTTTTCTTTCTAGGGCACCGTATCCTTACTCCTTGAACTTTTTTCTCGTCCTCTTTTCCGCGCTTTCCTTTCTTGGATACGGAGCGGCGTGCTTTTTCTCCGACTACATGAAGCGGGAGTTTGAGCGTTACCGACTGGGATCGCAACGCCTGCTGGTCGGCGGGCTGCAAATGCTCGCGGCGCTCGGTTTACTGGCAGGTCTCCATGAGCCATGGATGGGACGCGCGGCGGCGGGTGGGCTGGCCGTGATGATGCTGGTCGCGGTGGGTGTGCGTATCCGAATCAAAGACAGCCTGCTCCAGGCGACACCTGCGCTGCTCTATCTTGCCTTGAATGCCCACCTGTGTTTCAAGGCGTTCTGATCAACGAGCCGGTTACAGCAGGGCCATCGCGACGCACATGGCGAGCACGGCGATGGAGGGCAGAGCTTTGGAGATCGGGTCCTTCACTTTGAGGTGCATGAAGAAGGCTCCCAGCATCAGCAATCCCATGCCGATGGCGGCGGGCTGTAACAGACTGTGAGTCCAAATGGCGGCGATCAGAGCGATGGCCAGCCCGACCTTCAGCACAGCGATGACGCACATGAACCCGTATGGCAGGCCGTAGGTGGCGAACTCCTCACGCATGGTCTTGGCATTTCCGCCGCGATATGCCGTGGCTTTGTTTGCTCTCAGCAGCCAGACGTTGAGGATTCCCAAAGCGACAACTAACTGCAAAGTGATGATGACGTATTCCATGGTGGTGAAGAGAGGGTGCTGAAGCATGCACGGCAACAGGCTTGATTTACCCGCCGTTGCAGGCAGCCGCAAGCAGCGAATCATCTTCCCGGGATGGCACTTCCAGTGGGCATGGGTGTAGTACCACCCGGCTCCCGGCAGGCGATGAGGGGTGCGATTTACAACGCCTGTTTGGCGAGGGCTTCTTTGAGCAACTGCCGCGCGCGGTAGATGCGCACTTCGATGGCCTTGGCGGTGCAGCCGAGCGTGGCGGCGATGTCGGCGTGGCTCATGTCCTCGACGGTAAAGAGCAGCAGCGCTTCGCGAAGGTCGGCGGGCAGGGCGGCGATGGCTTGATTCACCATGGCGGTCTTTTCATGCAGAGCGGTGGCGTCGTCGGGCGACAACTGCGGATCGACCGGCTCGTGAACCATCTCTCCCATCTCATCCTCCAGCGGCACGGTGGGGTGGCGTTTTTTCCAGCGCGCATGACTGCGGGCGAGATTCGCGGCGATGTGAAACAGATAGGTCGAGAACGCGGCGGTGGGCTTGTAGCTTTGGCGGCTGGTGTAGAGGCGCACAAAGGTCTCCTGTGTGAGGTCCATGGCCGTGGCGTGATCACCCACCATGCGCAGCAGGAATGCGGCGATGCGCTCACGCCAGCGGGACATGAGTTCGTTCAAGGCGAGGTCTTCGCCTTCAGCGAGCTGCTGCATGAGCGCGACATCGGTGGTGGGGTCCATGCGGCGAAGGTGGGATCAGTGGCTGCCGTGCGCGGCGTCAGGGTCCATGGGCATCTCCAGGGCCTGGGGCAGCATCTCGCGCAGGTAATGCCGAGCCTGATCGGCGGACATGCAGGCGGCGCTTTGATAAAGGTGGCTCATCATGGCCGCCTGGCATTCCGCGCGCAGCGTGGCGTGTTCCAGCAGGGCGGCTTTGAGTTCGGGCGTGACGCTGGTGCCCGACCCGGTGAGTGCCATGACCTTCTGCTGAGAGGTCATGATTTTCTGACATAGCTCTTCGCAGCTGGGCTGGTAGGTGAGATGGATGGCCGAGACCTGGGTGAACTGCTCGTCGCTGAGCTGGAACTCGCGGCGCAGCCACTCGAGGGCGGGCAGGCGCGAATGAGATGCGTGAATGGCGCTCGCTTCCGCCATCTCACAGCCGCAGCGGCTGCGCATGATGAGGAAGGCAGCCAGTCCGGCCACCAGCGCGAGGGCAAGAATCAAGAGGCCGCGCTTCATTCCTGCATGGCCGCGTGGGCCGCTCTCAGAGGGTTGATGGAGGTGAGGTAAGCGCTGCGCTGTCCGCTGGACGAGCGATCAGGCGCGGTGAGACTGCCGAGTCCTGCACCGAGAACGAGCATGGCGGCCACCACGGCCAGAGCAGGGGCCGGACGTGCCAGACTGAGGAAGAGGTTTTGTGTCCAGCGCCGCCACTGAGCGGACCAGGATTGCTCCTCGGCGATGGTGACGCGCGCCCAGACTTCACGCTGAAACGAGGCGGCGAACTGCGGCTTCGGATGCGTCTGACGAATGAGGGAGTCGCGGTCGGCGTCGTTCATAGCGGTGGTGAAGTGTGGCGGATGATGGCTGAAACACAACCCGTCAGGTCATCCAATGCCTGACGGGCCGTGGTTAGTGCTGCCATGTTACTTGCAGCAGCCTTTGCGGGCTACGGCGGCACTTGGCGGAGCCGAATGACAGCTCATGCCAGCAGGGGCTGCAGCGTCCTTGTCAGCAGGTTTGGCAGGAGCCGTTTCCTTCATGGCGCAGCAGCCTTTGGTAGCCGGAGCTTCCGCAGCGGTGACGCCAGGAGTTGCTTCATTCGCATCACTGCCGATCAGGGCGCGGGTGGAGCCAATGCCAATGAGGGTGAGAGCGGCGAAGAGGGCGAGTTTGGTTTTCATGGGGGGTGTTTGCGTGGGGTTTTGTTGGTTAGGGTGATCGCCATGTCAGGCGTTCATCCCGTGCAACTCCACTCCGCCGCCAACCCCTCTGAGTTTTTTTCATCTCGCTGGTCGTTACCGCCGCAGCGCCAGCACCATTGTGTTGTAGGCTTGGCGCATCAGTTCCAGGTCGGCGAGCGTCGGCGGGCCATTGGTGAAAGGCGTGTCGAGCGTGCTCACGCCATTCGTGTTGCTGTTGGTGCTGGCGATGGCGTCGTCGAGCGCCTGCTGGCTTACTTCACCGGGCGGGCCATTCACGCCATCGTTGCCGCGCGGGAGGCCGAAGGTGAAGCGCACGTTGCTGCCGTCGAAGCTCACGCTCACCGTCGCTGATTCGCCGGGGTTGAGCGTGTTCACGGCATCTATCACGGCCTGCGCGGGGGGCGGACCTTGCGGGCCGGTTGCTCCATCGCTGCCGTTGTTTCCGGGCTGGCCTTGGGCACCGTCACTGCCGTTGCTGTCTGCGGCTCCGTCATTGCCGCGTGGGATGCCGAAGGAGAAATGCACGTCCGTGCCATCGAAGCTCACATTCACCGTCGCTGATTCGCCTGGATTGAGCGTGTTCACGGCATCAATGACCGCCTGCGCAAATGGCGGGCCTTGTGTGCCGTCGTTCCCTTGCGGTCCGGCGGGGATCGTTTGGATGAGTGCGAACAAGGCGACGAGTTGATCGCGGATGACTTGCGAGCGCGGAGTTGTTGGCAGGTTGAGTGGGATCGAATGGCATAAAGTAGTCCAGTCACGCCGTGACTGGTCGGGTTGAAGATGGATGAAAGTAGGGCGGTGAGTCGGAGGGTTCGCGGTGGTTCGTCGCAGCGATGAAGGTGGCGGGGCGATGCCCTCGGGGTATCTCGCCGGAGCTTGGGAGGTATCGCATCGCGGCTCGGAGGTTGCCGCATCGCAGGCTGTGGGGTGGCGGGTCGGAGCTACTGGGCACCCTCGCCGGAGCATTCCTGGTGGCGGGTCGGAGCCTTCGGGGTGGCTAATACCTGCCCGAAGGCCGGAACTCGCCACCCCTCGGGCACCCGATGACCTGCCTGCGGGGTGCCGATGATACCCCACAGGCTCCGATGCACCACCCCGGAGGCCCCCATTGACCACCCCCAGGGCACCCCCTCATAGGCGTCTCAAGTCCCTCATTCTCAGTGCTAAGCGAGGATTTCGAGTCATCGGAGTGGGATGCGCCGGGGTGGCGCGGTGGCGGCGGGGTGTTCTAGGGCGTCGGCGGGGTGGGAGCAGGCTCCGTGTCGTCGCCGGAGACACCGGGGAAGCGCTCCTTGATGTCGTCGTAGATCGTGTCGGCACCGGCGACGTCGCGACAGGCGGGCCTGACGCACGGTCTGGTAAAAGGACAGGGCGGCCATCCAGACTTCGCTGCCTACGAGCATGAGGGTGTCGTCCACCTGCTCGCAGAGTTTTTTCAGCTCGCGAAAGACATCTGCCAGCACGAGGCGCAGTGCGCGGTCCTTCGTCACTTCCGCCGCAGTGACAAAAGGCGGGATCAAGTTCGGTGCGGTGGCCATGTAGCTCGCGCATTGTTCGTCAAAGCCGAGCGAAGCGGTGCCGAGTTTCGGCAGCGTGATGCGCTCTTCCTTGGTGAGGTTGATGAGGAAAGGCAGGAGAGCTTTGATCTCCGTGATCTTCGTCAGTATGGCCGTGTTGATTCGGTCGCCGCCTCACGGCTCCCTCACCCTGCGGCTGTCTGTCTCGGCACTGCCCCCGGTGCCTCGGCTGTTGGCTGCGTTCACTGCAGCACTGATTCGATTGTCGTTAGGCATGGTATTATGGTTTGTGTTGTTTGTTTCTGGATCCCAGAACAGCGACGAATCCCAGGTGAGATTCGCGGGACTGTCCGAGGTAAGAGTGTTTGGCTGGCGCAAAGTTAAGGGTGGAAGGTGGTTCTTCGGCGAGGTGGCCGCATCATTGCCGGCCTCTGATGATGTCCATCAGGGTGCGCTTTTTCGGAATGGTTGTGTCTTCTGGCACAGGCCGCGCGCGCGGTGGCGCGGGGGGAGGTAGGTGGTGTTGCAGGCGCTCGATCACTTCGTTCTCGGTGGTGATGGATTCCAGGGGGTGGATGTTGTTGGCATCCATCATCTCTTTGCTGGCACGGGCTCCGCCTTCATTCGGATCGACGAGGTGGGGACGAATGAGCAGGACAAGTTCGTCGCGTGACTTGGTTTTGTCGCGCTTGCCAAAGAGGGTGCCGAGCACGGGAATGTTGCCGAGCAAAGGGACCTGCTGACGGGTGTCGGTGAAGTTGGTGTCGATGAGACCACCGATGACGACGGGCACCTGATCTTTGGCGACGACGGTGCCACTGACGGTGCGTGACTGCACGGTATCGACGCTCTGGCGGGTGAAGCCGTTGTTGTTCGGCACGAGCACGGATGCGCCGTTGACGTTGATGTTGGAGTTCTCCTGGAGCAGACGCAGCGTGACGGTCTTGTCGGCGTTGATGTTAGGGGTGATGAGGAGCGTGGTGCCGACGGGACGAAACTCGATGTCGGTGCTGCCGTTGACGACGATATTGTTGGCTGCGCCTGGCACGACGGCTCCGCCGTTGAAGCTGCGGTTGAGCGGGCGCTCCTCACCGATGAAGAGGCGACTGACTTCATTGTTGGCGATAAGCAGGGTGGGAGTGGAGACGACGCGCACCTGGCCTTTTTCCTCCATGACCTGGATGCGGGCGCTGAAGTTGCCGCTGGCGTAGCGGAAGCTGAGGTCGCCGTTGTTGTTGGCGGCACCGCTGCCGAAGCCGACCTGAGTGGTGCCATCATTGAACAAATAATCCACGGCCGAGCGATAGCCCTGGTCCATGTGGACGCGGAGGATTTTGACTTCGAGTAGAACGGTTTGAGTTGGCACATCGATGCTGGTGATGAGGTCTTTGATCTGCGCCATGGCACGGCTGTCTCCCGTGCGCACGATGACCTTGTTGAGACGCTGAATGACGGTGACGAAAATGTTCACGCGCTCGTCGAGGAGCTTTTCGGCGGTGTCAGCCCGGTCTTCGAGTGTTTGGATTTGCTCGGCGGTGAGGTTTTCCACCCGCTGGGGTTCGACCGGCTGATTGGTCGTTCTGCTGTTGTTACCGAAGTTTTGGGAGCCGCCCATTCCCATTCCCATGCCACCTAACCCACCACGTCCACCAATCCCTCCTTGTCCGCCGCCAAAACCACCTCCCTGGCCTCCCGCATTGTTATTCCCCTGTCCCGCGACGCCCAACTGCTGGCTGCGGCCATCGAGAATGTCGAAGCGCTGGAAGCGCTGTTGCAACTCCATGGTGGCCTGGAAGTCCTGCATAAAGTTGCTCTGGTTCATGCGCACTCGCGGGCCGTAGAGGTCCTGGATGGCGCGACCGATGTCATTCGCATTGGGAAAGCGCAGGTCGAAGACCTCCGTCAGCTCCTCCTGGAAGCTGCCAAGGTCACGCTTGTATTCCTCCGGTGTGTGAATGCGGATGATGGCGTTTTTGTCATCTTCTCGGAACCACAGGTTGTGGGAGCGGCAGAGTGCCTCCACGGCATCACGCGCCTGCACCTGAGTGAGGTAGAGACTGACGATGGTTTTGCCTGCTTCGACAGAGGCCACGACGTTCAAGCCGCCAACCTCGGATAAAATACGCGCGGCATCCGAGAGCGGCACCTGACGCAGGTCGATGAGCTCCATGCGGGTGTTCTGGGCTGTCACATGGCTGACGATGAGTGAGAGAAGGATGATGAGTCGTTTCATTGCAGGCGCAGGGTTTGTTTGAGCGGTAGGATCTCGATAGTGGCGCTGTCTTTGCTAAGTTCGCTGAGCTGAAGGCTCAGGTGACTGAACTCGCCCGAAAGGCTGAGCGCGCCGCCCTGCTTGAGGGCGAGGATCTGCTTGTTCACCTCAATGATGACGAGCCCCTGGCCGGCTTGACTGATGATTTTGCCGCGCATGATCACGGTCGGCAGTGTTTTGGCGTTCGCCTGACTTCCCGCCCCCGCCATGAGGAGCTGCTGCAAGGCCGCATCCGGCAAAGTGGGATCGAGCGGCGGTTTGGGCGGCGGCGTCTGTGCGTGAGCCAGCGCGGTGAGCATGAAGGCGAGGATGAGCAGGTGTTTCATCATAGATTAGCGGATGTTGTTGCCGGGGCCGGTGGCGGCGAAAAGGGCCATGAAGAAGGAGATATAGACGTAGCCGACGACGGTGCCGACGGTGACGATGACGGCAGGCTCGATGAGTGCAGTGAGGCGTTTGATGAGGCGGTCGAGCTGTGCTTCATGAAAGCGCGCGACTTCATCGAGCACGGTGTCGAGCGTGCCGGAGGACTCGCCCACGGCGATCATGCGCGGGAGCATGGACATGAAGCCATACGGTCGTTCCAGATGGCGGGCCAGTGGCTGGCCCTGCATGACCTGCTCGCGTGCGGTGGCGACGATGCTGGCGAGGCGGCGGTTCCCCATGAGCCGCTCGGTGACGCGGAGTGCCTCAATGAGGGTGACGCCACTGCTGAGTAAGGCGGAGAAGCATGTGGCAAACAGAGCGGTGCCTGCGGTGCGGAAGGCTTTGCCTAGCAGGGGAATGCGTAGCGCGAGGGCGTCGATCATGGCACGGCCTGTGGGCCAGAGAAACAGCATCACGAGGGCGATGAGCAGCGCTACGGTAATTATGGCAGTGGTTAGGCCGTTGTGCTGAATCCAGTCGCTGATGTCGAGCAGGCGCTGGGTCATAGGCGGCAGTTTTTTGCCCATGGCCCGCAGGAAGACCTGCAGCTTCGGCAGCACGCCCACGACCATGAAGACGGCGAGGCCAATGGCGAGCAGGAAGACGATGGCGGGATACATGAGCGTGGTCATCAGACTGGCACGCAGCGTGCGGCGTTTTTCCAGCGCGGCGGCGGCGCGCTCCAGCACGGGGCCGAGATGGCCGGTCTGCTCACCGACATTGACGAGCTGCACGACGAGGCGATTGAAACACGGATGCAGTGCCAGCGCTTCGGCAAAGGAACGACCGCCTTCAATGGTAATGATGACCTGCTCCCACACGCGCCTCATGCGGCCACGCTCCGACTGCTCTGCGATCAGACGCAGCGCACTGAGCAAGGTCAGGCCGCTGCGCAAGAGCGTGGCGAGCTGATACAAACTGATCTCAATATCCAGCGAGCGAATCCATAGCAGATTTGAGGGCCGCCAGCCTTGCGAGCTGGACGCTTGCTTTGCTTCCTCCACGCTGATGACGAGCCAACCGCGAGAACGCAAATCCGCCGTCGCGGCTGCGCTGGAGCTAGCCTCCAGCTCACCGGAGAAGCGGGCATTGGAGGCATCACGAGCTGTGTAGAGAAAAGCGGGCATACGGGTTTTACCAGACGGTCACGGCGCTGCGCACGTCATTCATGGTCACACTGCCAGCGCGGATTTTTTCGGCAGCATCATGGACGAGCAGAGGCAGGCCGCGCAGGCGCATGAGTTCATTCAGCGCGGCTTCGTCAGCACCCTTGGCGATGGCTTGTGACCACTCCTCATCGACGGGCAGCATTTCAAACAAACCCATGCGCCCGAGGTAGCCACGGCCCGCGCAGTAGAGGCACCCTTGCGGTTCAAAGCAGTCCTGTCCCAGCAACTCGGGCTGTGCGAGCAAGGCCGCTTCATCAAGACGGATCGCACGCGGCTGAATGCAATGCTGGCAGCACTTGCGCACGAGCCGCTGTGCCACGGCGAGACGCAAGGTGGAGGCGATGAGGAAGCGCTCCACGCCCATCTCGGCGAGACGGACCACGGCGCCCGCGGCGGAGTTCGTGTGCAGCGTGGAGAAGACGAGATGGCCGGTGAGCGCGGCCTTGATGGCGATGTCGGCGGTCTCGCGATCACGGATTTCGCCGATCATGACCACATCAGGATCATGACGCAACACGCTGCGCAGTGCGCCAGCGAAGCTCACCTTGTCCGCGCTATCGACTTCCACCTGCACGAGTCCGGGTATCTCGTTCTCGATGGGGTCTTCGATGGTGATGATGTTCTGCACCTCAGCGGCGATGAGTTCACGCAGCGCAGCATAGAGCGTGGTCGTTTTGCCTGAACCAGTAGGACCGGTGAGCAGGATGAGCCCGTGCGGTTTGGCGATGGCGTCGCTGAACATCGCGTGATGCGCCGTGCTCATGCCCAATGCGCTGAGGCTGAAGCGGCTGCTGTCCACCGCGAGCAGACGCAGCGTGAGACGCTCGCCATGACGTGTGGGGATGGTCGCTACGCGCACATCCACCACCATGCCGCGCGCACCGGATTCGCTATGACGGAAGGCTCCGTCCTGTGAGGCGCGGCGCTCGGCGATGTTCAGCCCGGCGATGATCTTGAAGCGATTGAGCAGGCCACCATGCACGCTCATCGGCAGCCGATAGGCATCCTCCAGCACGCCATCGACGCGCAGGCGGACTTGCAGCTCTTTTTCACCTGGGTTGAAGTGAATGTCGGAGGCCTGACGCAGCATCCCTGCGCGCAGGATTTCATTGGCGAGCTGCGTGGCGTCGGACTCGCCCTCTTCAGTCTCGGCACTGGCGGTGGTCTGGCCGCGCTCGGTGTAGCGGGTGAGCGTGCTGGCACCGGCCTGGGGTGCATCGCGGTAGAGTTTGTCCAAAGCACGGCTCAGTGATGCAGGCTCTGCCATCACGGAGCGTAGCGGATGTTCAAAGTAACGCTGGAGTGTGCGCAGCGCGGCCTCATCATCGCGGTGCTGACAGGCCAGCCACACATGGCCCTCATGCACGGCGAAGGGCAGTAGCCTGCGCCGCAGGGCGATGCTCGCAGGCAGCCGTAACGCCTGCACAGAATCAATGCGCACGGCATCGAGATCGAGCAAAGTCTGGGTGCTGTGATGGTTGGCGGTCATGCGGATTCTGTGGCGCGAGTGTGCATGCGGCGGGCGCGTTCAAAGACCTGCGCAGGCTGCCGGGCGTGGGCATTGACGGTTTGCTCAGAGATGTCTCCACGCAGGTAAAGTGTGGCCAGGCTGTGCTCCATGGTCTGCATGCCCTGCTGTGTGCCGGACTCCATGGCGGAGTAGATGAGGTTGCTCTTGCTGGTGGCGATGAGGTTGGCCACGGCTTGATTGGCGATCAGGATTTCCGCCGCGAGCACGCGGCGACCTTTAGCCTCTTCCGGAGCTTTGCCATTGGCGCGGCTCATCTTGCCTGAGCCATCCGCGACGAGCAAATGCTGTGCAACCACGGCCCGCAGCACGAGCGCGAGCTGGCGGCGGATGCCATCCTGCTCGCCAGCGGGAAAGACAGACACCATGCGCTCGATAGCACCCACGCAATCACCGGCATGAACGGTGGTGAAAACGAGATGCCCGGTTTCTGCGGCAGTGATGGCGGTGCGGATGGTGGTGAGATCACGGATTTCACCTACAAGGATGACATCCGGGTCTTGGCGCATCGCGGCGACGAGCGCGTCGTTGAAGCTCGGCGTGTCGAGGCCGAGCTGGCGTTGATTCACCAGCGCGAGGTTGGACTGATGCACGTACTCCACCGGGTCTTCGATGGTGATGAGATGGCAGTGCCGCGTTTGATTGATGTGATCCAGCAGCGTCGCCAGCGTGGTCGTTTTTCCAGAACCCGTGGGACCAGCGATGACGACGAGTCCATAGGGTTGCAGGCAGAGTTGGTTCAGCGAGTCGGGCAGACCGAGTTCTGACAGGGGACGGAAGCGATCATCCAGCCGACGCAGGGCGAGATGGATCTGGCCGCGCACTTTGTAGATGTTGAAGCGGAAGCGCACACCGCTCTTGCTGGTTAATGCGCCGTCGTAGCTGCCATTGTCCCGAACCACCGGGCCGCTGGCTTGACCCGATAGATCACGCGCCCAGCGCTCCATTTGAGCGACGGAGATGCAGGGCAGAGACGCATCGGATTTCAGCACGCCCTGCACGCGGAAGAAAGGAGGCGCATCACTGGCGAGGTGCATGTCGGATGCGCCGATGGTGAGACAGCGGTCAAGCAAAGTTTCGAGATGGAGGGGCTCCGCGCTCATGGTGTGCACTGAATGGGCTGCCCCTGATGCTCCATGCAGTCGGGACACAAGCCGAAGAACTCCAATTCATGGCGCACCGCCGTCCAGCCGGACTGCAAGGCAAGCCGCTGCTCCAGGCTGCGCAGTTCGGGCGGCAACTGCACAGGCTCGAGTTCACCGCAGTTCGTGCAGACCAGATAATCAGGCTGAGGACCTGGCTGGATGAGCTGAAAGCACTGTGCCCGCTCTCCAAGATGCAAACGGCGCACCATGCCTGCCTGCTCCAGTCTCATCATCAGGCGGTAGATCGTGACAGGATTCAGCTCACGCAGAGTCGGGAGGCTTGCCCAATAAGTAAGGGTGGCGGGCGCAGCATGAGCGACCATTTCCCGGATCAGATTGCCTAGCGCGGCGGTGCGCCTGAAGCCCCGTGCCTGAAGTTCACACAGGATTGCCCCAGCCACGTTGCTGGTGCTTTCTGTCTGGGTGATGTGCTCTTGGGTTGTCATGCGGAGAAGAAAATGAAATCAGCGACTCAGGGCTGACGATTCATGAAGCGGTGATGCCGGGTGGAGACGTTTGGGGAACATCTCTTTGGCCCGACGTGCGGTGGGGCCGCTCTCAGCAAAGGCCCACAGCCAGCGCTGCGCTTGCGCAGCAGTCAGCCTGCTGAGCATGTGCTGGTCGTGGTCCATGAAGCGCGCAGGAGTTGCTGCGGCAGGGTGGTCTTGCCACTGCCGGTGAAGCCGGAGAGAAAGGTGGCCTGGATCGTCCTTCATCATGGCATCACAGTCGCAGGCGCAGGGTCCACTCGCGCACAGGGCTTGGGGTTAGCGGTTGGGCCATGCTGAGGCTCAGCGGCAGGCAGGCCGAGTCTTCAAAACTGGGCAACGCTTCCAAGGCTGCCTGCACACCACTCCAGGTGCCGAGGAAACGCACCTGCCACACGCTGTCGGCATTCGCGACGGCGGCTTGCTGCGCGGCTTTTGCCGTGGTGCGACTCGTGGGGCTGGCTGATTTTGACGACGGCCCTTCTTCGATGACAACCATTCCATGCTTCCGCAGCAGCGTGCCGACCATCACCACAGACTCCGAACGCTGCATGGCATCGCTGCCGCCATCGGAAAAGGCCGCGAGCTGCCGCTGCACCTCGGCCAGCGAGGTCTTCATGCGCCGCACTTCTCCGGCGAGCATGGCCGCGCTCATGGGCATGGTGCCGCCTGAACCACGCAGTTTTTCGAGCTGCTGGTTGTCCTTCGTCAGCCCGCTGATGTGGCTGCTGTTCACGAACACGGAATAGAACATCAGCACGAACGCGCCCGGCAGCACCAGGAGCAGAATGCGGTCACGAGCGGTGAGCTTGGGCTTGGCTTTTGCTTTCATGGCTTGCTAGCGGTTTGCGGGTTGGTGGCGCTGCCATCGAGCCGCAGTGGAATCTCAAAGTCCCACACGGGGGTGCCGCCTGCGAGTCGCGCGGTCGTGCGTGCGGGCCGCACACTCCAGCCAAGCGGCGTGAGACGTGTGCCGAGCACACGCGAGAACTCAGCGGCGAGTTTTTCATGCGTGCAGAGGCCGAAGACCGTCGCCTCCATGCCTGTGTAGCGTGTGCTGTTGGTGGTGTTTGCAGGCTCCTTCAATGCCCGCACCAGCAGGCCTGCGGGTCGCAACTCTGCCACGGCTGAGAGCAGCGCGCCGAAGCCTTGCAACGCCTGGGCTTGCAGGCGGCGGGAGGCATCCAATTCCGTGCGCACCTTGTTCAATTCGGTGGAGGTCTTTTGCAGTTCCTCGCGTTGCTTCGACTGAGCCGTCAGGGTCTTCACCTCTGTCTGTGCCTGCTGCAATTGCCGCTCCGTCAGCCACCAATGCGCCGCGCACAAGGTCAGGGCGATAGCCGCTGTGGCGGCTGACAGCCACACACGGCGAACCGCGCTCATCGGCTGCGCGGGCGGCACCAGCACCGGCACGGCAATGGTGGCGGCACTCAGTATTTCATGCCACGCTACGAACCATGGCCGCAGTGTCTCGGCATCATGCAGGCTGAGCACTTCAACGTCTGTGACAGCCATCAGAGGTTTGGCCGTCAGCATCATGCGGGCACCTCCTTTGGCTGGAAAGCGCGACATCACCGCCGCAAGCGATGAGGTTTCATCCACGGACAGAATGTCCAAGGTGGCATCCTGCCGTTGGATAAAGAGCAGATCGTGCCACAGCTCGAACGACTCTACTGCGGAACTCAGTCGTGAAGCTAGCCCACCGGGATGCGCGATGCCTTCCAGTCGCGCGCCGCGCCGCACCACCTCGGCTTCGATTTCACCGCGCACTCGATTCGAGATTTGCGTGACCCACCATGCTTCGGTGCCCGACTCTGCGGCCATGCGTCGTCCTGCGCTCTGGCTGGACATCGCAGGCAGCCCGGTCATGGCCTCGGCTTCAAAGGCGAGCGCGGAGGACAGCTCGCTTTCGCTCAATCCCTGCAAGCGGCCCGCTGCTGTCTCCAGCACGGCGGTCACGGCGGAAGTCGTCAGCACCCAGACACGACGCGGTGCGGTTTTGACTAAAGCCAGCGCCGCCAGCGTGAGTGAAGCCGCATCATTGACCTGAGCAGGCGGCGCGGCGTGGGCAGCCGCCTGTAGCGCTCCACGCGCATCGAAGTCGCCGCGTGCGACGAGGGTGGGAGTGACAAGCAGGATCGTGCGGCTCATGGGACGATGAGAGGTATCAAGCGTGAGTTGCCACCTGAGCGCAACGTGACGGGCACGATGATGGAAGCGCGCTGGATGCTGCCGTCGTTGGCCGTGTCGTAGTAGGCGCGCAGCACGCGTGGACCGGGTGTCGTGGTGAAGTTGAAGGTGAGGTTGCTGGCGGTGAAGGCGGCTTCTTCACGAGTCACGGTGAGCAGGCCCGTGGCAGGATCAGGCGCGAAGAGTCGGACGATGATTTGGTCCGCAGGCACCGCAGTCGCAGGCGTGCCGTCGGCATTCCGCACTTCGATGGTCACAGCCATCGTAGCGGTGGTTTGCGCCGTGGAGAACGTGGCTGACAGGTCACGGTCATAGCCGGTGTCCGCAATGTTCACAGCGGCATTGGCACCGAAGGAATGCACTTGGCCGATCTGCTGCGTCGTCGCGGTGATGTCTGCTCCTGCCTGAGTGCGGAGTAAGGCATTGGGATAACCAGTGACGACACCATCAGGCGTGACTAGCTCCGCCGCCCAGCCATCTCGCAACACCGCGTTTCCCGGTGATAGGCGCAGGTAAGGTCCGCGCCAACCCGTGGCGAGATACACCTCTGCGTCCGCCTCAGGATCATCATCCACATTAGCCGCAGTCGCGGGCCGCACCGCATGAGCTGCCATGCTGTTCACGTTTTGCCAAAGTTCTGCCAGGGTGAAGACATTGCCGCCGGTCACCGCCTCGGATGTCGCCAGCGGCAGGCGCCCCATGTCCGCGACGAAGCCGGTGGCAAGCAGCGTGCCATCGGTATCCCGCAGATTTGCAGGGCCGAGCACCGCCTCGCTGAGATTCTCCAGCGTGCGCTGCGTTGCCTCATAACGCGACTGGTCCGCCACACCGCTGGTGCTGGTGATCGCCACGGTGGAGAGCACGATGAGGATGGTCAGCACCACCAGCAGTTCCAGCAGGGTGAGGCCGCGTTGATTGAGGCGTGGGCGGTGAATTTTCATGAGCGAGTGTCCGCCACGCGGAGGAAAAGAAGCACGTCATCTCCACAGGTGGCGAGGGTGGGCATGTTCACAGCGGGCGGGGTGTCGAGCACGCCGTCCTCGCCTTTGGAGACCACGCGAATGTGCTCCGCATCAAGCAATTGAATGACGATGGGTCGTCCCCAGCCATCGAGCACAGCAGGGTCGTTCGTGGTGCCATACGCATCGTTCGCGTCATAGCGCGCGCCGCTGCTTTGCAGGTAAGGCCCGCGCCAGCCGAGGCGTGTGTTCGGATCAAAGTTTGGCCAACCAGAACGCGGCACAAATAGCTCCGCGATGGTTTGCGGCAGTTCGGTTTCTCGTTGTGCGAAGTCAGTCCACAGTCCTTTCTGACCCGCCCCGCCAAGGATCGCCGTGCGCACTTGCAGCAGCGTTTGCTCCGTCGCGATCTGCTGCGGTGTCTTGCGCCAGCCGTCACGTCCGAGGCGCAAATCGGAAAGCATGGGTACGACGACGACCGCCAGCGCGATGAGCACGGACAGGACGACGAGAAGTTCAATGAGCGTCAACCCCGCGCAGAGAACGGAGAAGCGACGGCGAGAGCATGCAGCCATGAGGTTGATAGGTGGTGAAACCGTAAACCCCTCCCCGGCGAACCGAAGAGGGGCTGCGGTGCTTAATTAAAGCCCGGCCAAGAATGCATGCAGTTCTCATGCACTCCACGCCGTCAGACCCATTCAGACATTACTCTTGAATGGCGTTGTAGAACTCCGCAGACTCCATGCCTGGGGTCACGAGGCCATCATCGTGGATCGCCACGGTGCCGACGAAGACGGCTGTATCCAGCGCGACCGTGTCGTTGGCGATCTTGTAGATCGCGCCGAACCGGCGATAGGAATCACCCGCATTGCCGGTCGCACCGTCAATGAAGTCAGACCCAGCATCGCTCATGCTCTTGCCGAGCATTTCAGAGCGGTTGCCGATGCCGAAGATGACGTAACGGTCACCAACTCCGATGTCGGAACGCACCAGTGTCTCCACAACTGCTTCTGCCGCGATGGCCGCGTATCCAGGCGTGGCGATGCTGCCAGCGTCGTAGGGATTGAACGTCGGGCTTTCACCCGCAAGCAATACGGTCGTTGGCTGAAGCTGAGCCACTTCAGTGATACCTGCTGCCACCAGAGCAGCTATCTCGCCTGCATTCAGCGCACCTGCGGTGATGGAACCGCCCGCTACGCCGCCACCGTCCGTCGGGAGGTAATCCGGCAGGACAGCCGCAGTCGTCGCGAGGTTGTCAAAGCCGCTCGGCGTCTTGAAGTAGAGCTGCTCGAAGTGCTGGATGGCCTTGTTGGTTTCCTTGATGCTAGTCGCACCCGACGCTGCGTGGGCGCGGAGGAGCATGTTTGGCAACTGCGGGATAAGAATACCGGCTAGGGCAATCAGGATCATCAGCACGACCAGCAGCTCGATGAGCGTCAGGCCTTGCTGATTGAAACGCCGCGCTTGGCGCATCGCGAGACTATTGGATACCTTCATGTTATTTGTGTTTTGGTTTGGTTTGGTTGTCTTTTGAAGGGCTCCGGGTTCTGCGACCTCCGGCCTCGATTTTTTTCAAACGGTGAGAATCACCGCTGGAAAGTCTGCGCCTCAGCTCGTCCCAGCGGACGGCTCCTGGCTGAAATGAATGAGGAAAAGTTCCTTGCTGCGCGGGCAGCGAATCTCGAAGCGGCTGCCGTGACGAACGAACAACAACCGGCCTGCACCCGAACGGAACTCGCCTTCCGGCACCTCACGGATCGATCCATCCGCGCGCTCCACGGTGAGAGCGAAGCGGGGAAGCGCAGATTCCGAGTTTGGGGAGTTATCATGGAGAGTTTTCAAGCGCAGGGGTCACTTCTTGAGTCTGTTGAATAATGGAAAGCCATATACGGCAAGCGGATTCAATCGCAACTTAATTGCGTTAATTATTTACCTGAAGGTGAATCGCAGCGGCTCTCCGCTCTCACGCTTGCAGATTTTTTCACGCGCGTCGGTGATCATGAAGACGGCTAGATGCTGAAGTGTTTGGCACGGCCGAGGCGGGCATCATTGGTGGCGAGGCTTTGCCACCAGTGCAGGGCTAGCTGCGGGGGCAGCCAGGGTTTCGAGGTGGGGAGTTTGCAAAACATGGCGAAGCATTGTTCACGATATTCGAGGCCCATTTGCCTGATGATCCAAGTCTCGTATTCAGCGAGCCAGGTGCTGAAGTTTCTACCCGCGTGCATCTGGGTTTCGAGGCTGACTTGACTCTGATGGGTGTGGTAGTAGCCGGGGATGACAGGTGTATTTTGGTGATGGGCGTAGCTGCTGCGTCGAGTGCGCACAAACATGAAGCCGGGAATGCCGCACGGGGCATCGGGATACCAGCCTGCGCAGTGTCCATGCAGCTCGATCACGCCCTCATGCCAGCTTTTACGGTAGCAGCTTGTGCCTTGGTGCCCTGGCGAGGGCAGACGCTGAAAGCCATGCTGGATCAGCAAGTTTCCGCTGCTCATGACGTCGCGGCCCCAGAAAAACATCTGCTGGCTGAGGCCGCGATGCAGGTCATTGAGCAGGCCACGCTGCTGGATGGGTTTAGGCGTGGGCATAGTCGGTGACTTCAGGGTTGTTTTCTTCTTCAGAGTCCACGGCGCACTTGCAGTCCGTGCAGCAGGCGAGGTCTTCGATCATGAAGCCGCGCTCACGCCAGAGCTTGAGGGGTTCTTGCCATTCCTTGCCCATGCGCTCGGCGATGGTGCGGGCGATGATGCCGAAGCGGGAGCGGAACTTGTAGATGAAGCAGAACATGGCCTCGCGATGCACCAGCGAGGGGCCGGAGTAGAAAAGGCCGTCCGTGGTGGTGGATTCATCCGTGGCTTCATCAAGGATCGCGTGGTCGCCACGCCATGCAAAGTGCTGGCTGATGATCTCAAGGCTGCTGCGGAAGCCGGTGGCGAGGATGGGCTGCGTGGGGCTGAGAAAGGGCGTGCCATCCACATCGGTCAGCTCATAGCCGCCGCGGACTTTGCTCACGTCCACGATGTCGGCGTTCTTGTAGAAATGCAGTCTGCCAGGGGCATCACAGAGGCAGCGTTTGAGGCGGTCGCGGGTGCGTGGAGATAGTGCACGGCTGGGATCGGGTGACGTCTCTCCCCAGGGTTCGCCACGGGAGAGCAGGTGCACTTCTTTGCCCAGCCAGGCGAGCTGGATGGCTGCATCAATACCGCTCTCATAGCCGCCGATGACGGTGAACTTTTTGCCCTTCAGCTCTGACCAATCACGAACCTTGGAGTTATGCAGGCAAAGGTCGGCTCCGATGATCCCACGTTGATCGGGATGACCGAACTCTCCTGCCGCCCAGATGATGAAACGTGGCTTCAGGATGCCTTGGCTGGTTTCGACCGTGAAGCCGTCTCCGGTGCGCTTGATCTTGCGTGCCTCGGCATGGAGAAAGCGCAGTTCGTAGTAGAGTGACACCGCTTTCAGATAACGGGCATATTCTGCACCGGTGGGATGCTGAGTGTGCAGGTAGTCCGCAGGGGAGGTGTTCGGCGTGATGGCATTCAAGTCCACCGCGCCGAAGGGATTACTGTGAAACGAGGGCGTGAGCAGTTTCATCTGCTTCGGCCAAGCTTCAAAGGACGCGCCGACGCCACTTTTGTCGAGAATGAGCACATTCTCGATGCCGCAGCGCTTCAAAGCCGCAGCGCAGCCGATGCCCGCTGGCCCAGCGCCGATGATGAGCACATTGATTTCAGTGTGCATGATCGTGCTGTGGCTCGTTGGGGATCCAAGCAGGGAAGGGATCACTGAATGTGGCCCAGACCGTAGGGCCGCCGGCCATCTCCTCATCCGTCAGCAGACAGGCTTCAAACTCAGCCAGCAGGGCAGCGCGATCCATCTCCCGTCCGATGACGACGATCTCGCTCCTGCGGTCGCCATAGGGCTCGCGGCTGTTTTGTTTGATCTCGGCGAGCGATTCTGCGTCCTGCGGCCATTCGGCCTCCGCGACGGCACTCCAGAAGAAGCCCATGGCCTTGGTGGAGCGCATGACGCCCGCTTGACTCAGGAATCCTGCCAGCTCCATGCGCGTGGCCAGCCAGAACATGCCTTTGGCCCGGATCACGCCAGGCCAGGTGCCATGCGTGAACGCTGAGAAGCGCTCTGGGTGCAGTGGCTTGTGCGAGCGGAAGACGAAGCTGCTGATGCCATATTCCTCTGTCTCCGGCGTGTGGCCTTGCAGGGAGTCCAGCCAGCCTTCACTCTGCTCTGCCTCGCTGAGTTCATAGAGGCCTGTGCCCATCACTGCTGTGAGAGGCACTTGGGAGTTGAGCGTTTCATGGACCTTCGCTTTCGGATTCAGCGCCTGAATGATGGAGTGAATGTCTTCGAGTTCTTCAGCATTAACGGCGTCGGTCTTGTTGATGAGAATGACGTTGGCAAACTCGATCTGATCGGTGAGCAGATCCACCAGTGTGCGTCCATCTTCTTCGCTCACCGCTTGTTTGCGATCCTGCAATTCATCGGTGCTGTAGTAGTCGTTGAGAAAGTTTCGCGCATCCACGACGGTGACCATCGTATCGAGCTGGGCGATGTCGGAGAGCGAGTGGCCTGCTTCATCCGTAAAGGTGAAGGTCTCCGCCACGGGCATGGGTTCAGAGACGCCGGTGGATTCGATGATGAGGTGATCAAAGCGGCCCTCACGCGCCATTTTGGAGACTTCCAGGAGCAAATCTTCGCGCAGCGTGCAGCAGATGCAGCCGTTGCTCATCTCCACCATTTTTTCCTCCGTGCGGGAGAGCTGTGCATCGCCTGCTTTGACGAGTTGCGCGTCCACATTCACCTCGCTCATGTCATTGACGATGACGGCGACTTTTTTGCCTTCGCGATTGCGCAGGATGTGATTGAGCAGCGTGGTTTTACCAGCGCCGAGGAAGCCTGAGAGGACGGTGACGGGGAGTTTGGATGGTGTGACGTTCATGGAATGGATGAGGGTGGGATTGAGGTGAATGGATGCGTTTCAGACGGAGAGCAGAGTCTTGGGCCAAGGGTCATCAAAGGGACGGCCTTGCTTCCATTGCGTGATCTCCTCCGGCGTGCAGAAGCATGACTCCAGCTCCTGGGTAAAGATCAGGCGGTCGTGTGCGGTGCCGATGATGGTGAGTTCGCAGGCGCGATCTCCAAAGAGTGGATGCGTCTCTTTGAGCATGGCTTGCAGCATGGTGATCTCCTCTGGCAGAAGTTTGCCATCGGGATTGCTTACCAGCGCTGCCTTCCAGTAAGCCATGAGTTCCATTTCGATGCTGCCGGCGGCCTGATTCCACAGCAGGACATCACGATCTCGTGAGGGCATCCAGATGAAGCCTTTGCTACGGTGGATGCCGACTCCGAGGCGCTCATTGAATAGAGTATGCAGCCTGCGGGGGTGCAGAGGACGCGGATCATGAATGACCGTGCTGCCGAGATCGGTGCTGAATGAGTCGTCTGGCTCTTTGCTACACCAGGTCTCGGCTAGAGTTTGCGCTACAGCAGCGTCAAAGCGACCTGTGCCGAGCAGCAGGGAGGGCTTGATATTGCCATAGCTGGTGGTGTAAAGCGCCGCAGAGGGATTCAGCTTGGTGAGGTGCTGCGCGATCTCGCTGATGGCTTTAGGAGCAAGTTTTTCTGCCTTGGTGATCAGGATGACATTCGCCAGAGCGATCTGTGCCGCCATCAAGGGAGCCTGTGGCTGGGCATGGTCGCAAATCTGGCGGCCACTGTCATAATCCTGGATCAGTGACTTGGCATCAATGAGCGCCACGAAGGTGTCCAGGCTGTATCCAGGCCGTGCGCAGATTTCCTGAATCAGCGGCCACGGGTGCGTGCTGCCTGAGGTTTCGACGACGATGTGATCCAGATCCGTGCGTCCGCTCCAGTCGTCCAGCGCCTCGGCAAAAGCACTCCTCCGCGTGCCACTGATGCTCCCAGCGTAAATGCTGCGGAAGTTGCCGCGCTTTTCATTGAATACTTCAGGATCGCGCACCAAGTCGCCATCCACTTCTAGATCGCTCATGTCATTGACGATCACGCCGAGGCGCAAGTCTTTGACCTCGTGCACTAGCTTGCGCAGCAGCGTGGTTTTTCCTGAGCCGAGGAAGCCGGAGAGGATGGTGATGGGAATCTTCGGGGTGCTCACGGGCTAAAGAAAGCGTGAAATTAAAAAGGCTGAAGCCAGCGAGGTGACCGCTTGTCGGCTGGCCAAGTTGAGCGCGTGCTTCCAGCCAAGTTCTTTGCCCACCGTCCATAGCGTAACGAGGCAGGCGGTGAAGGTGGAGGCCAGCCACACCAGCAGGAAGACCTGCCCGGCGGAGAGGGCGCCGATGAGTGCACCATCGCCGCTGTTGAGAGCCAGCAGGCCGTCCTTCCGCAGAATGGAGAAAAGCAGGCCAGGTGCCACGTCTCCAGGCAGATGAACCAAACCGAGCGCAGGCGCGATCACACCGCTCATCCAGGCGATGACACCTGCATACTCCAACAATGCCGCTGCCAAACAGATGAGCAGGAAGATGGGCATGGCTTGCAGCAAAAACTGCTTCAACGCAGCCTTCACCCGCCACCCGACCGCGTGTGCGGAGGGTGCTTGCAAAAAGGCGCGCTCATGCAGCGGCTGCACGCCTTCCAGTGGCAACTTGCCATGCCAGAGACGCGTGTGCAGCGCCCCGATGACGCACAGCGCTCCGAGATAAGGAATGAACAGGCCGGGGTGACCCGCTGCCCCGAATAAGCTCAGACTTGCTCCGATCTGGTAGCTGCACGCGCTGCCAAAGCCGATCAGTGACACGCAGCTTTTGCGCGAGCAGGATGAGCAGGAGCGCGACTGGAAAACCGCCACCACATTGCAGCCGAAGCCTGTGAGCACGGGGATCAAATCCCGTCCGCTCATGCCTATGCGGCGCATCCAGGGATCGAGGGCGGCGGTGATGCGATCCTTCAAACCCGTCTCTTCAGTCAGTGCCACACTTACGCTGATGAGCAGCACCACGGGAAACGCCCAGAGAAAGGAATACCAGCCCAGAGTGATCACGCCGTAGCCGCCGATCAGCAAGGATTTCGGCAGCACAGGCATCCAATCGAGCGCTGCTTTCAGCGGCGTGATGGCGACTTGATCCACAAACGGCTGTGCCCACGCAGCAAAGACATAAGCCGCATAAACAGGCAGACCAAACATCAGCGCCATGCTGAGGCTGGCGAGGATGGGACCAAAGAGGCGATGCTCAAACCAAGTGCTCTGGGGTTGGATGATGGGAATGACGCTGCTAATCTGGCTGCGACTGGCTGGGTGCATGGCTTTAGCACCGCTGATCGCACTCAAGACGGCGCTGCGTGCGGCGGCATCCAGCGTGCGGGCATTGACGATGACGACGGGGATGCCGAGTCGCTCACGATAAATCTGCGCTAGGCTTTCGATCTGCGCAGGGGCTTTATCCTGAAAGGTGATGGCGAGGGCACTCTTCTTTTGTTGGAGATCGAGTTCACGCAGCAGCGTCTCCACCTCGCTCACGGCATGGGTGCCACGGGCGACCATGAGCACGACATCCGCCTCATGCGTGGCTTTAAGAGCTGTGCGCGTCGTCTCGGCATCCCCACTGACGCGGATGCCGGGAGTGTCGATGAGGTCACACTGGCATTCGTGCAGTCGGCATTTGCGACAGGACACCGTGCTGCCCCGGAAGTTGGCTTCATCGCCTGTGGCCTGCCCGGTAAGGCCGCGAAAGAGCGCGGATTTGCCCGTGGATTCGAGTCCAGCGAGGACGACGGAGTGGTGGTTTACCTTCATGGTGCTACTTTGAGTTCGTGGCGCAGTTCCGCCGTGGGCATGGCTTCAAATTGGGCGCTGATGGTGGCGGTAGACATACCGACGCCGATGACGACGCCGTTGGGGATGATGCCGAGGGTGCCCAGCATCGGCAGGAACCACGTCTCCGCCTCGGGACGCACATGTTGAAAGGTGAAGGGGATCTGCGGCATGTCGGCGAAGCGGCAGATACCTTTCACACGCACGACGCTGTCTGGCAGAGATTGCAGAATGCGCTCTAGGTCGTTGCGGTGAACGACGAAGGGAATTTCAACCCGCATGGAGGTGAATGCGCGCTCATCATCGTGATGATGGTGGTGCGGAGATGCGTGAGACTCCACGTCAAAGAAATCAGTCTTGCGTGGCGTGTCTTCGGCGAAGCGCGTGGTGGCGGCGGTGAGCCGCAAAAAGTCTGCAAAGCCGTCGAGGCTCATCTCCTTGCCACGCGGCGTGAGTTCGCGAATTTTGGTGCGGATGTTGTTCTGGCGAGTGGCTCCGATGCCATACTCGTGCGTGAGTTGCCAATGCGTGGAGGTTTGCACCTGCTCGCATTCCAGGGCGTTGTGCTTGCCGCGCTTCTGCCAGCGGCAGGCATCGATCATGGTGATCTGGATCGGGGAGGTGAAGCGGCGGCACTCATGGCGCACAGTGATGGCGGCGATGAGGGAGATGAGATCAGACGCGCCATTTGCCTCCACGAGCAGGACGCCGCCGCGTGGCACGTCGATGCTGCCGAGTGTTTGCATGAATTCATTGAGCGACGAGCAGCAGACACAGGAGCCGTTGATGGCCTTTACCTCGACATTGAGCGAGCGCAGGCGGGCGGCGTCGATCTCGGCGTTTTCAAAGTCGTTGACGACGACGCTGAAGCCGACTTTACGCTCCTTCAGCTCCTCCATGAGGGCGCGGAGATAAGTCGTCTTCCCCGCGCCGAGAAAGCCGCCGATGAGGATGAGTGGGATACGGCTCATAGCTTGGTCGGGTTCGGCGCGTCGCCATACACAGCTTGTGGATCGAAGACTTTTGTTTCCTCTTTCCAAACCAGCGCACCTTCGGCGCCGCGATAGTCGCTGCCGACTGGAATGGCACGGTAGAAGCAGGAGCGGTAGCCGACGTGGCAGTTTGCGCCGCCGATTGTTTCGACGCGGAGCCAGACGCAGTCTTGGTCGTCGTCGATGCGCAGCTCGCGCACTTTTTGCACGAAGCCGCTGGTGGCTCCCTTGTGCCAGAGCACCTGACGACTGCGGCTGAAATAATGCGCCTCGCCGGTGTCGATGGTCTTTTGTAGCGCCTCGGCATTCATGTAGCCGAGCATGAGCAACTCTCCCGTGCTGTGGTCGGTGGTGACAGCAGGGAGGATGCCGCTAGCATCGAATTTCGGCGCGAGATCGTGGCCTTCCTCGACTTGTTCGATGGTGAGACGCGGAGCGAATGAGGTGGTAGTCATGGTTCAGTAAATCTTTGGCTGTTTGCGCGGATCAGGCGGCAGGTGGGCGGCGGCGCGGCGGGGCTTGTTTTTGCCGGTGAAAACCTCGACCGTGGCATCATCAATGGCATACATGAAGTCGGCCTGATGCGCGGGATGCTGGCTTTCATAAGTGAAGAGGCGCAGGGTGCCGGTGACGATGACGGCTTCGTTGATAAAGGGGCGCTTGTCTTTCTCGGCCGCTTTTTGCTGGATGAGTGCCACCTGGGTGACTGCGGGCGGGCTGCAATAATAACAGCCGACAGAGGCGGGTAGGATCATGCAGGTGCTCATGTCATCCAGTTCTTCAAACGGGGCCATGAAGCCGACGATGGCGACGCGTTTGCCGTCTAGTGCCTTGATTTGAGGCGGATACTTGATAGCGGCGTCTTTTTTGCCATCACTGACGACGACATCGGTTTTGTTGAGGAAATCCCAATCGGCCAAAATGGCCTCGGTGTGTGCGGCTGCGGCTGGGTAGGCGGTTGTAGCGTCTTTGGATTCGGTAGGCAGTTTGTGCTCTTGAGCGAAGGCAAGACGGATGAAGATAGAGAAAATGAGGAGTGTTCTTTTCATGGTTTGAGACGGGCTTTGAGTTCGGCGCGGCCTTGCCCCGGGCCGGTGAGCAGAAAGACGGTGTCGGCAGACTTGCCGTGTAGGGCCTCGAAGTCTTTGCGGGTGCTGGCGGTCTCGAAGAACTCGGCGGCCTCGTCTTCATCAAGCCACTGCGTTTGAATCAAGAGTGTGCCGTCGTTCCAATAGGCGTAACGGTCGCCGCGCCAGCCTTCGGCCTCAGACATGAAGTCGCCGATGTCCTGGCCGTTGGCGAGCCAGACGAGCAGTCCAGCCTCGCCCAGCACGCCGGTGGCGAGTGGTGGCTCGGCGCGCAGCGTGTCGGCAAAGTTTACTGGCATGGGCTGTGGTGTCCAGCTCTCCGAGCGCACATAGGATTCGAGGTGGATGACCTCCGCCGTGGTGCGCGGTGGCTTGGCATAGAGTGCATTGATAGCGGCTGGATCTGTAGCGATTTGATCGAGGAAAAACGGCCCCATTTGATACGGCAACATTTCAAGCTGCTGGAGCGCGGTGCAGGCGGCAGGATAGCCGCCGAAGAAGGTGAAAGCGGCTCCTGGCGTCGGGTCCTTGAACAACCGTGCATGAGCGGAGTAGCGCTGTGCGGTGTGGCTGAGATCACCATGCAGCAGGGCACGGGCGGCGAGGCGGGCATCGTCTTCCGTCACGTCTTCCAACGCGGTGAGGTCGAGGTTTTGGCGAATGAGCGCTTCGGCGATGAGCTTCACCATCTCCAGCCGTGCGGCGGGTTGAGTGAGCTGGAGGTCTTTGAGGTAGCGGATGTGATCTCCCGCCGCATTCACATAGCCGATGGTGCGCTGCAACGTGAGTCCGCGCAGCGTTTGGCGCAGGTCTTGGCCAGGTGGGATGAAGCCGAGCGCGGTGTAGGCCTTTTCACGCACGCTCCAGCCGCCGGGTGGACGCCGTGCGTTCGTGCGCACTTCCACAGCGCTTTCGAGTTCGGTGGGGAGGTAGGGGGTGAACTTGATGGGCTTTTTCACCGCCAAATCACGGACGGTGGCGACGATGGGCACGAGGTCATCAGGCTTGATGTCGTCGAGCTTGGCGGGCGCTGCTAAATTGCCTGCGATGGGATTTTCTTTCTGCCAATGACCGGGGGCGCGGGTCGGGGCGTTCGCGCCGTCGTATGGCACGACGATGGCGTCGTCGATGGCATAGATGAACTCCATTTCATGCGCAGGATGTGTGCTGCCAGTGCGGTGCAGGTGCAGCGTGCCGGTGATGAGGGACGGTGCTTCGATGAAAGGCGGCTTGCCTTTGCCGGCGTCACGCTGGGTCACGTAGATGACCTGCGTGAAGCTGGGAGGCTTACAGAAAAAGCAGCCGACATAGCTGGGGAGGATCATGCAGGTGCTCATGTCATCCAGGCTCTCAAACGGTGCCATGAAGCCGACGATGGCGACGCGCTTTCCCTCCAGTGCATCGAGCGCGGGCGGATAGGTGATCTGCATGGCCTGGGGGTTCGGCTGGCGGGCTTCATCGAGCAGCTTGAAGTCGATCAAAAGGGGATCGCTGTCATCACGCGGCGCTGTTTTGACCGGTGGTGAATCAAACGTAGGAACGATGAGGCCACCCTGATGCACTGTGGCGATAGGGATGTCCGCCTGCGGCAGCAGCAGCACCACGAGCACCAGCAAAGTCATGGCGCTGATGCTGGCGATGCAGCCTGCTTTGTGCGGCCTCGGCATGCTCAAGCGGTGACCTCCAAATCCTGTGTGGGCGTGCGACGGTAGCTGGTGATGGCAGGCACGATGCCTGCTGCGGCTCCTGCGGCAAAGACGGTCAGCAGCGCGAGGATTTCTGTCTGCTCAGTGCTCCAGGCCTGGATGAGCAGGCCGCTGTGATCGCGAATCATAGGAGCGGCTAAAGCCAAAGCGCCGTGGCCGAGCAGCCAGCCGCTGAGCACGCCGCAGAGTGTGAGAAAAACGGCCTCCAGCAGCACAAGCGTGCCGACTTCCCAACGCTGACCGCCGAGACAGCGGATGATGGCGATGTCGCGCCGCCTTCTCTCTGCCGCCTGATACAGGGTGACGAGCACGGTGAAGCATGCGACGAGGACCACCAGCGCGGCCACCGCCAGCAGCGTCTGTTGCATCGGCTCCAGCACGTTTTGGTAGAGGCGCAGGATTTCGTTGATGGGGATGGCGGGCATGCCCTCCGTATTGTTGCGGATGTCATCAGCCACCCACAGGCGCAGGCCGCGTGCTTTGAGCTGGATGAGCACGGCGGTGACTTCCAGCGGCGACTCCGCACGGCTTGCTGTGCCCTGGATGGCGGCGTGCAATTTGTGCTCCTTGTCATGGATGATCCACACGCTGCGCAGCGTGCCGAAGATCGCACGATCCTGCGCGGTGCCGGTGGCCTTTAAGATGCCGCTGACTTGGTAGGGAAACTCGCCGTGGACTTCACTGCCAGGCATGGAGATGAGGCCATGCGTGCCGGCAAAGGCGTCGCCCACCTTCAATCCACTGATCAGCGCGACCTGATGACCGAGCACGACTTCAAAATCACTCTTAAACTCCCTTCCTTCTGCGAAGTGGAAGAACGGCTGACCGCCCTCCTTCAAATCAAACAATGTGCGCTCCGTGCCGACGATGCGGAAGCCCTGAAAATTGTCGCCGAGGCCGATGGGGATGGCTGTCTGCACACGGCGGTTTTCTTTGAGCTTTTCATACAACGCCCACGGTACATTCCCTGTCGGCATGTCGAGGTGATACACGCTGCTAAGCGTGAGCTGGAGTGGACTGCCCTTAGCACCGACGACGAGATCAAACAGCGCCGCCTCCCGCTGAAACGTGCGCTCCGTCTCCCGTCGCAGTGTGAGCACCGCCGAGATCAAAGCCACGCCAAAAGCGATGCTAGAAAGCGTGAGCAGCGTGACCAGCGGACGTGACCACAGGTATCGCCAGGCGATGCGCGGTAGAGTCATGCGCGGCCTCCTTTCTCATGGGTTGCAAACGTGCCAATTTTCTCATATTCTATCGGCATGAGTGCTCTTGCATTTAAACTAGACTTACGGCTTCTGAATTTGCCACCCGAAGAAAGTGCTGCGCTGCAACAGCAGGTGGAAAAACTATTGGAAGTTACTGAGCCGAAGCCAGTAGAACGCGATGCCAACGGCTGGCCTGTCAGGCATTGGGAACGCATCCGTGAACTTTGGGGCGACGCCCCCTTCGTGCGCCCTGACCAAGGTGTGGAAGAAATCCGGGAGGACTGGTGATGGCTTATCTTCTGGACACCTGTACCTGGATACAACACCTCAAGGATCGAGGCGGAAGAATCGAGCAGCGTATTTTCACCCGACGTCCAGAAGAAATTTTTCTGTGTTCGATTGTGAAAGGCGAGCTTTGGCACGGAGCTCGTATTTATGGAGACCCAGACCGAAGGCGTGAAGCCCTGCGGGAGGTGTTCCTTCCTCATTTCTCCCTTCCATTTGATGACTTTGCCGCCTGGGAGTATGGGCGCATCAAGCATGATTTGGCATCGAAGGGCAGCATCATCGGCCCGAATGACCTCAAGATCGCCGCTATCGCCCGGCACCATGATTTGACTGTGGTGACGAGTAACACGCGCGAGTTCCGCCGTGTCCCCGGACTTGTTGTTGAAGACTGGACTCAGTGACTTCATGCCGCCACCTCCTCGCCACGGATGAGGTGGGCGCAGTCAAACTGACGCGGCAGTTCCTTCGCCAGCATGATGTCGTGCGTCACCATAAGTAAAGTAGTGCCGCTCTCGCGGACCAGATCACCCATGAGATCGAAGACTTGTCTGCCGGTCCTGGGATCGAGTGATCCTGTAGGCTCATCCGCGAGCAGAAGCTCCGGTTTACCAGCAAGCGCACGCGCAATGGCCACGCGCTGCCTTTCGCCAACGGAGAGGCGGTTCACGCGTGTGTGCAGGCGGTGCGACAAGCCCACGCGCTCCAGCATTTGCGCCGCATCGGCTGCGCCACGGCGGGCGAACCGCAGTCCGATCTGCACGTTCTCCAATGCGGTAAAGGCGCCCAGTAGTTGGAAGCTCTGAAACACCATGCCGCAGTGCCTGCCACGATGCCGATCCAGCGCTGCTGTGCTGAGGCTGCCGAGTTCTGTGCCCAGCACCCGCACGCTGCCGGATTGGGTGCGAACCAGGCCTGCAATCAGATTGAGCAGTGTGCTTTTTCCGCAGCCACTCGGCCCGGTGAGCGCTACGGACTCACCTTGATCAATGCGCAACTCATCCAGCACGAACTCGACCTGTGGGGCGAGCTGATGGCGCAGGTGGTGCAGGTGCAGGGCGGCTTCACTCATGATGCACATGGGGCTTGAGCACGAAGACCTCGCTGCTGAGTTCGCCTGGGATGCTGAGTTTTGCCTTAGCGGCAAAATCCACTCCCATGAGCCATTTCGCATCGGCACCGGTTTCACCAGGGAAAATGAAGTAGTTCGTGCCACCGCTGCGTAGGTTCGTGGCACCGTCTTCACCCGCATTTTTTTCGCGGTCACGCACACGCAGGTCCACGCTACGCTTTAGATCGGGGAGATCGAGTTTCAAGATGCTGTCGAGCGGCAGATCGTGGGGTGCGCCATCCCGGCCACCTTTCATGAGCCAGACTTCGAGATCACCCGCGTCATCGTGCAGCTTGATTTCGAGCGTCGCCGCCTGCTTGCCATCATTGGCGAAGACCGGATGAAAAAAGCCGCCGTGTGGGCCTTCATTGGCGTGGATGTGCGGCATCCCAGCTTCCTGCATCAGCAGCGCCACGAGCGGGTGCAGGCCCAGCGTGAAGGTCTTCATATCGTCATCGCTCAAAGCGGGCGCGGTGAGCTTGGCACTGAGATCGGCGAGGTCTGCGAGCGGTTGCGAGAGTCCTGCGGGATTTTTGGCATTCGCCGGGATCGTCGTCGGAGTCACAGCGGAGCCGCTTCGGGTGACATCAGCCAGCATTTGACGCAAGGCGGAGACATCGCCGACCTGAGCCAGCCCTTCGGCTTTTGCAGCCAGTTCGTCGAAGGTGGTCAAAACGGGCCAAGTGACGACAGTCGTGCCTGGAGCGACCTTTTTACAGCCTGCGAGGCTGAAAGCGGATGCGGCGGTGATGAGGAGAAAATGAGTGCGTGTCATGGCTGGGCGGTGCGGCTGAGCTTTTCCATCTGCGCGGCCATCTCCTCGGTGGGCCAGTGGTTATCCCGGTGGATGGCCTGGATGCGGCCATCCGGGGCTACCAGCACGGTGCGCAGGTGGTGTGTGATGAAGCCGTCCTTGTCTGCCCAAAAATCCGCGTTGAGCGCGAGGGCGAGTTTGCTGATGGTGGGTAGCTCGCTAGTGGCGAAGTGCCAGTGAGCAGGATCGGCCTTTTGTAGCGTGGCGTATTTGGTCAGCACCTCGGGCGTGTCGTTCGTCGGGTCGATGGTGAGACTGAGGAGTCGCCAGTTTTTCGGCGCGTCTTTTTTTTCTGTCAACACGGTCTGCACGGCACGGAATTTTTGCCCGAGAAGTGGACAATACTCTGGCAGCGGGCAGCGGGTGAAGATGAAGGTCAGCAGCACGGCGTTCCCACGCAGGGAGGTAAGTGGGAGCGGCTTGCCATCGCTGCCAGTGAAGGTGAGGTCGGGCAGGTAATCACCGATTTTCAGCACGCTGAGGATTGCTGCACTAGCGGTGGTGCTTGGCGCGGGATCGAGAGCCTCGGCGGCTTTCTGCGGTTCCTCGGCCGCCTGCATGGCCTGGTGTTTCTCCACCCATGTTTTCATCATCGCCATGAGGTCCGCCGCAGTCTCACTGCGGTATTCATGGCGGCCGATCTCCACGCCATCAGGCGTGAGTGCCAGCGTGGTGGGGAAGTGGGTGATTCGGTGCTGGGCGGCGAGGGCGCGGAGCCTGCCACGCTGCGCGGCATCCAGCTGCGTGCGCTGTGGGTAGTCGGCGTTCAGCAGGCCAAAGATGTTGGAGTTCGCGTAGTCAGCAAAGTCGCTGTCCTCCCACACCTTCACATCCATTTCATGGGTGAGCTGGCTCCAGTCTGAGCCAGTGAAAATGATGAGCACCATGCCTTTGTTTGTGCGGGCATAACCGGCGGCTTTCTCCATGTCGCCAAAGAAACCCAGACCGTGCGCGCTAGCACTCACGACGGAGCTTAGTGTGAGAAGCAGGATGATGAGAAAGTGACACATCGGTATTAGTAATGCAAACAAGTTGCATATAAAAGCCTATGTAGCAGAATTGTCGAGTGTTGATTCACTCGTTTTCACTTCTGCTCCTTGTCTTGCTGCTCAGCAGCGGATTCCCATGCCGCGCTCAGGCACCGTCTGCTGAGATCGGGGTCGAAAGCGAGGTGGAAAAGATGTGCGGCCCCGGCATCGTGACGATCGGGGACGCCTGGGAGTTCATCACGTTGGAGCGGCAGCGGGCGGCGCGACTCATCAGCTCCGGTGAGCTAGCAGAGTGGCCGCAGCGCATCGCCGCGCTGGCAGCACATGGGCGCTTCATCGAGTCGAAGGCGTATTTTTTATTCGGGCAGGCGCAGGCAGCATTGAGTCGGGAAGTGGCCGCGCTGCATGAAGCGCGGATGACTAGCAGTGCCCTAGCATTGGCTGGCGAACGGGGAAAACTGGCCGGCCAGTGGCCACGCATTGAGGCGCGGATGGAGACCATCGCCAAGCTGCTACCAGCCGAGACACTGGTGCCCACCAGCAAGCTAGCGCATCTGCTGCCACCCTCCTTTTCCACCACTGCGCTGTCATTGTCAGAGCCGCTGACACTACAGGCAGGCGTAGAGCAGCGGCTGCGCTTCAAAGCGGAGCGCTGGCTGACCAAAGGCCGCCCCTTGCTGCTTCCAGAGCATTTAATGGAGCTGCATGGGCAGCGCATGCACGCCTTTGTCGCAGACCTCACGCTGGCAGACTATCACCACCTGCATCCGCAGCCGACAGACGTGGCTGGAGTCTATGAACTGCGCTTCATCCCCAAGGTGAGCGGGCACTATCGTCTGTGGGTGAACCAAGTGCCCCTAGAAACAGGGCGGGAAGAGTTCCCGCACCTGGATCTGCGTAAGCCGGAGAGTTACCCCATCGTCAAAGAGGAGCACCGCATCCTAGCCCGTGAGGCCGTGGCCGAAGGCCTGCGAGTGCGGCTGAGCTTCCCTGACGCACTCACGGCGCTGCGACCTGGCAATCTCTACATGGGGCGGCTTGAGTTTGAAGACGCGGCAGGCCAGCCAGTGCGTGACCTGGAGCCGTTCATGGGAGCCTTTGCCCATCTCGTGACCCTGGCAGAGGATTACTACACCATCCAGCACCTGCATCCCCACGGCGCGGTGCCGCAGGCAGACCAGCGTGGTGGCCCAGTGGTCGAGTTCCCCTACAAGCCACTGCTGCCCTGCTGGTGGAAGCTCTGGGTGCAGGTGAAGCACCACGGCCAGATCATCACCCTGCCGCTAGGGGTAAAAGTGGAGTGGCCACAGTAGCTGCGGCCTCCCGCCTTTAATCTACACCTCAGCGCAGCCAAGGCGTGGGCTTTTCTTCTTCCTGTGCGGGCACATCAGCATGGAGGTGCCCGTGCTCATGGTGCCTTCTCCATAGGTGTCCATGCGTTCCGCCGACGAGTGCGAGAAGGGAGGTGGTGGTTCATGCGGTATCAGTGGCAAAAGGAAGTTTATTATTGCAAATAAGTTGCAGTTACTGAAAAAATGCAGAAGAATGCATCATGAACATCGCCAGCAGCCTGTTCGGCCCCAAGGACAACTCAAAGGCAGAAGCCACACGCCGCATCAAGCAGTGGGTCGCGTCTTTGCAGGTGCTGCCGGAGGACGGCATCGTGCATGTGGCCGAGCTGCAATGCCATGAGCCAGACTGCCCGGACTTTGAAACCGTGATCACACTGATGACCTCCGATCCCAAGCGCGACCGCACCGTCAAGGTGCTCAAGCCAGTCAAAGAAGTGACGCACGATGATGTCGTCAGCGCGCTGCTGGCGAAAGACCTGGACGCCAACTCAACACCCTGCGCGCATTAGCTTTGCCTTCCCTGCATTGATTCAATAACCCAACCCAACCTTATGACTACCCAACTGAAACGCACCCCTGTCACCGTCCTCACCGGCTTCCTCGGTGCTGGAAAAACCACGCTCATGAACCGCGTGCTCACTGAGCAGCACGGGCAACGCCTTGCCGTCATCGAGAATGAGTTTGGCGAGGTCGGTATCGACCATGAACTTGTCATCAATGCCGATGAAGAAATCTTTGAAATGAACAACGGCTGCATCTGCTGCACCGTGCGCGGCGACCTCATCCGCATCATGGGCAACCTGATGAAACGGCGCGACAAGTTCGATCACATCCTGATCGAGACCACGGGCTTGGCCGATCCTGGGCCGGTGGTGCAGACCTTCTTTGTGGACGATGACATGAAGGAGAAGCTATTCGTCAATGCCGTGGTCACCGTGGTGGATTCAAAGCATATCTGGGAGCACATTGATGAGGCGGATGAAGCCAAGGAGCAGATCGCCTTTGCCGATGTCATTCTCCTCAACAAATGCGATTTGGTTTCACCTGCCGATCTGGATCGTCTGGAGGCACGCATCAAGGCGATGAACGGCATGGCCCGTGTGCATCGCACGATCAATGCAGAGATCGAAATCCAGCGCATCCTCGAAGTTGGCGGTTTCAATCTGGACCACGCGATGACCGTGGACCCCAAGTTCCTGGAGCCTGAGTATCCCTTCGAGTGGGGCGGTGTATTCCAGCTCCCCGCCGGTGAGGCGCAGTTCATCGCCACGCAGAATCCCGACCCGTCGATGAAGCTCACTCTCATTCCCGTGAAGAGTGGGTCCGAGGACGAACTGGCCCGAGCACGCGAGCTGGCGGTGCGCATCTTCTCCCTGGATGCAAAAGAAGTGTCCGCAGGCCAGTCATTGCACTGTGACGTACATCTCTATGAACTGATGCTGAGTGAAGGTGAGCAGCGCTGGACACTCCAAGTGCCAGAGACCTCGTTCTACGCAGTTTTCACTGAGCATTACCCCGAGGAACTCGATCTGAAGCTTTGCGTCGGCACACGCGAAGTCGTGGCGGCGCCAGCCGCTGCCTACAAGCCAGACCATGAGCATGATGAAGAAGTCACCAGCGTGGGGATCGAGGCAGACGGTGATTGTGATGAGTCAAAGCTCAACCAATGGCTCTCCAAGCTGCTGCGTGAAAGGGGCACCGACATCTTCCGCATGAAGGGCGTGTTCGCCATTCACGGCAGTGACCAGCGCTTGATCTTCCAGGGCGTCCACATGCTGCTCGACACTCAAGACGGCGGGTCATGGGGCGTGCGGAAGCGCAGAAACATCCTCGTCTTCATCGGGCGTAATCTGGATCGTGAAGAACTCAACGCCGGTTTCCGCGCATGTTCGGTTTAAGCAACAAGGGTAAGCCTGAAGCAGTCTCGATGAAGTCTGCGGCGACCCTCATGCCCGAGGCCTGGCGGGCCGAGGTGGAGGACCATGTGCTGGACCTACGCTGGTCGCCAGATGGCACCATGCTGGCTGCGCTGCCGAGCTTGGGCAGCATCGTCATCTATCAGCACGACGGCGGAGTTTTGGCCCGGCTACCCGCGCACGCAGGTGGCAATGGAGCCATCGCCTGGCACCCGAAGAAGCCACTGCTGGCCACCTATGGGCACGATAGCACGGTGCGCTTTCATGCCACGCCGTTCCGGGATGCGCCGACCGAGTTCGTGCTGGAAAAAGGCTGGGCCGACCGCATCGCCTGGAACCAGGACGGCACCTTGCTCGCCGCTACCGTGGGCAAGAAGCTGTTCATTTTAAATGCCGACTCCGGCGCGGTCTTGCAAACCATGCCCGATCACAAGAGCACCATTTGTGACATCGCGTGGAATCCGTGCATGAAAAACCAGATCACCTCGGTGTGTGATGGCGGGGCACGCATGTGGCGCGTGGGCGAGGCGAAGCCCTTCGCTCACTTCGACTGGGGCGGTGCCAGCCTCATCGTGACGTGGAGCCCTGATGGCCGCTGGGTCGTCACGGGTGATCAGACGCCCAGCGTCCACCTCTACGATGTGAAGCGCAGGCATCCGCTGCACATTCAAGGCTACGAGACCAAGATGAAAACCATGGCCTGGCAGTCGGACTCGGCCTGGTTGGCGACTGGCGGTGGCAAGTCCATAACCGTCTGGCCCTGCACGGGCAAGAAGGGCCCGGAAGGCAGCAAGCCCATTCAGCTTTTCGGCCACTTGGGCGATGCCGTTTGCATGGACTTCGCCCCGAAGCAGCCCCTGCTCGTCAGCGGCGGGCGTGATGGACTGCTGCTGCTGTGGATGCCGCATCGTGCAGACTCCCCCGCGCTCATATCCCAACGCAACAATGAGATCACCGCGGTGCGTTGGGGACCAGACAATGCGGCCTTCGCCTTCGGCACCGAGACGGGAGAAGTCTTCCTGTTGAAGGTGTCGCTCCGTTAGACCGATAGTTATGAAAGCGACCCTCCTGCGCCACCTCTGCGCGGCGCTGTTACTGCTGCCGCAGGCCGGCCCGGCAGCAGAGTCAAAGCTGCGCGTGCTCACCAGCTTCCTACCCATGCAAGCCCATGCACAGGCCGTGGCTGGGACGGCGGCGCAGGTCGAGCAGTTGCTCTCCAAAGACGCTGGTCCGCACGACTACCAGCTCACTGCGGGCGATGTCAAAAAGCTCGCAGCAGCCGACCTTTTCATCATCAATGGCGCAGGTCTGGAGCAGTGGCTCGATGAGCTGGTAAACAAAGCTGGCGCAAAAAAACTCGTCCTGGTGGACACGTCCAAAGGCGTGCGTTTACAGGCGAATCCAACCTCCTTTGATGCCACGACGGCCAGTGGCATGAACCCGCATCTGTGGCTTGATCCCGTGCTCGCGCAGCATCAAACTATGGTCATCCTCGCCGCTTTGAAAAAGGCCGATCCCGCCAACGCAGCCACCTTCCAGACCAACGCCGATGCCTACCTGGCCAAGCTCGCCGCCCTGGATAATGAGTTCCGCGTCGTGCTCGCACCGCTGCCCAACAAGAACCTCGTCACCTTCCACGATGCGTTCCCCTATCTGGCCACACGCTACGAGTTGAACTACGTCGGCTGCCTCTCCGAGTTCCCGGAAAAAGACCCCACGCCCAAGCAACTCGCAGGTCTGGTGGATCGCATGCACCAGCACCACGTCAGTGTGATCTTCGCTGAAACCGGCTACGCACCCAGCCTGCTGCAAGAGATAGCCCGCCAGACCGGAGCCGCCGTATCGGAACTCGATACGCTGGAAATCGGTGTCGGTGATGCCGCCGCCTACCTCACCCGCATGAAGAAAAATCTGGAAGTGCTGAAAGCCGCGTTTCAATGATCGCCAGCGCCCCACCCGCACCTGTGCAACGACTTTCCTTAGTGGACCAGTGGGTCTGCCGAGCGCCCATCATGCAGTTGGAGCACGTCGGCGTGCGCTATGGCAAAAACTGGGCGCTGCAAGGCGTCGATCTGGACATCTGGCGCGGCGACATCCTCGCTTTCATCGGCCCCAATGGCGCTGGTAAATCCAGTCTGCTGCGCGCCATCCTCGGCCTCGTGCCCCTGGCCGAAGGCCGCATCGTGCTGGACTCGCACAGCGCACCGCTGCGCATCGGCTATGTGCCGCAGCGACTCGACTTCGACACCTCCTTCCCCATCACCGTCAGCGAGTTTCTAACGCTCAACCTGCCCCAGCAACCCCTGTGGACGCGCGGGCTGAAGCAGCACCAGCGCCACCTCAAACGGCAGGCCCTCGCACGCTTGCAGTGCGAGCACGTGTTCGAGCAAAAACTCGGCGCCCTCTCCGGTGGTCAGTTCCAGCGTGTGCTGCTCGCCGCCGCGTTGTTGCGTGAGCCCGAGCTGCTACTGCTCGACGAGCCCGCCTCGAACATCGACCGCCGCGGCTCCGAAGATTTGCACCAGCTCCTGCTCCAGCTTCATGCCGACCTCGGACTCACCCTCATCTTTGTCTCGCACGACCTGCATTTCGTCAGCCACCTCGCCACCCGCGTCGGCTGCTTGAACCAGAGCTTTTGTGGCCTGGGGCCACCCAGTGAAATCCTCTGCGAGCACTTCCTCGCCGAGACCTATGGCTCCGCCTTCCAGCCCCGCCAGACCCATTTCTAACCCTGCGCCCGCATGTTTGATTTCTGGTCCTACGACTTCATGCGCTATGCGTTTCTGTCCGCGCTCATCCTCGGGCCGACTTGCGCTTTGCTCGGGGTCTTCGTGACCCTGCGCGGCATGTCGTTTTTCAGCGATGCGCTCGCTCACTCCGCCGTCACTGGCGTGGCTCTCGGCTTCCTCGTGCATGAGCAGTGGCACTGGCAGGTCGATCCCTTCGTCAGCGTGCTGGCCTTTAGTTTCCTGCTCGCCAGCGGCATGGCCTGGCTGTTTCACAAGACCACGTTGAAGCCGGATACGGTCATCGCCTTTGCCTTCACGGGCAGTGTCGCCTTCGGAGTCGTGGTCATTTCCAAGCTGGGCAAATATCGCCTGCTTGATGGCTGCCTGTTCGGCAGCATCTATGCGAATGGCCCCGCTGATCTGTGGCATCAGGGCGCACTTGCGGTGGTCGTCGTCGGCCTGCTAGCATGGCAATCACGCGCCTACACGCTCTCCACCCTCAGCCCTGATCTGGCCCATGTTCAAGGGTTGCGCACAGGCTGGCTGAACTATGTCTTCGCCCTGCTCATCGCCGCCACCGTGACGGTGTGTTTGAAGATGCTCGGTGCGCTGCTGCTCAGCGCCCTCATCGTCATCCCGCCCGCCGCTGCCAAGCTGGTCGCGCAGAGCTTCCGTCAGATGGTCATCTGCTCCATCCTCATCGGCCTATTCGCCGCTGGCACCGGCGTCATCGCCTCTTATCACTGGGACGTGCCCACGGGCCCTTGCATCGTGCTCACCGATGTCGCTTGCCTGCTGCTCTGCTACACTTTGCATGCCCTGCGCAAGACCGCCTGAACTGCCCCGACTGATCTCACGATCTCCATGCTTGTAGCTCGTGCCGCAGAGTTGATGGAGACTTTTCAGATGCTGCCGTATGCGGAGGAGTGACTACTCCGCCAAGTGCTCCCGCACCGTCGTGTAGAGGTCCAGCACATGCTGGTCATGCAGGCGATAAAACACCTGCCTCCCCTCCTTGCGATAGCTCACCAGCCGCCCTGCGCGCAGGGCACGGAGCTGATGGGATACCGCTGACTCACTCATGTTCAGCTTGTCCGCTAGATCGCACACACAGCACTCATCATTAGCCAGCAGCGACACTAAGCGCAGGCGGTTCGGGTCCGCCAGCACAGTGAAGAACTCCGCCATGCTGCGGGCTTCATCTTCGCCCATCAGTGTCACTTTCGCCCGAGCGCCGGATTTGGTGCTGGGGGCGTGATGCTCCGTGCAGACGGCCTCATCCTTCACAGTTTTTTTCTTGGTCATTTCGCATCAAAGCGCATGCTCGGAAAAAACCAATGGACAAATATATGAGCGTATGTTCATATGTAGGCCATGACAACTCCATCCAACACCGCCTGTGCCTGCCCTGACTGCAAATGTGAAGTCAGCGATGGCCATCACGTCGCCAGCAACGGCAAAGACTATTGCAGCGAAGCCTGCGCCACCGGCCACAAATCCGGCCAAGGCTGCTGCGAAAACGCCTGCCAGTGCCACGGCTAAGCCTGCGTCCACTGTCCCATGAGCCGCCACGGTGAAAATCGTGGTGGCTTTTTTAGTGCCCTCAATTAAAGCAAGTTATTTGCAATAGTGCTTACGCTCTTCATGCTAAAACCCGCATGATCCTCAATGACCGCCAGATTACCGAACTCGCCAGCGCAGGCATGATTCGCCCGTTTGAATCCAAGCTCGTGCGCCAGCTTGACGGCGGGTCGCAAGTCCTCTCCTACGGTCTGTCCAGTTTCGGCTATGACCTGCGGCTCTCCACCAACGAGTTCAAAGTCTTCCGCCACATCCCCGGCACAGTGGTGGACCCGAAAAACTTCCAGCCGCGCAATTTGGAAAAGGTCGCTTTGGAAGCCGATGCCAGTGGTCACTACTTCATCCTCCCCGCGCGCAGCTATGGCCTCGGCGTCGCCGTGGAAAAGCTCAGTCTGCCCGCACACGTCACGGCCATCTGTGTCGGCAAGAGCACCTACGCGCGCTGCGGCATCATCGCCAACGTCACGCCTGCGGAAGCAGGCTGGAGCGGCCATCTCACCCTAGAGTTCTCCAATTCATCCGCCGCAGATTGCCGCATCTATGCGGATGAAGGTATCGTGCAGATGCTGTTTTTCCAAGGCGAGCCATGCGGCACCTCGTATCAAAAACGCGCCGGCAAGTATCAGGGCCAGAAACAGCGCATCACACTTCCTAAAGTTTGATTTCAGCCAAGCTTTTCACGCGCTTGAGTCCGTAGCTTCATGAGGCAGGGGATGCATACACAGTCTCCATCTGTCTGCCAGCTGATCCACTCGGACTCATCACGGGTGAGATTCACCTGAGCGCAGGGGCAGTCGCCTGCGCGATTACACAAGCAGACAAATGTGCCTTCACAGAGAGAGCAGGGCATGATGTCATGCTTGGCATAGTTGTGAGTCGTTTCAGAAGCAGAGGTAGCCACGCGAAAAATACGTCTCTCGAATTGTGTGAGACAATGTTAAGCGGATTTTCCTAGCAGGTGCCTTACGCGGCATCATTTGGCACCCACTGTGGAAAGGGATCTGGCAGTTGCATCCATGCGTTGGGGCCTTTTTCAAATTCAGCGTCGGTGAGCAGTGCGGCCTCAAATTTGGCGGTAAGTGCGGCATTATCCATGTCACGACCGATGATGACGATCTCTGTGCGGCGGTCGCCATAGACGCCTTGGATGTTGGTGCGGATCTCGGTTAGGCTTTCTTCATCCTGTGGCCATTCGTTTTCAGCAACGGCACTCCAAAAGAAGCCCATGGCGCGTGTGTCACGCAGCACACCAGCTTGGGAAACATAGCCGGCGAGTTCATTGCGAGTGGCCAGCCAGAACATGCCTTTGGCACGGATCACACCTTCCCAATGACTACGCAAAAGATCACTGAATCGCTGGGGATGAAATGGGCGGCGCGCACGATAAACAAAGTTACCGATGCCATACTCCTCTGTCTCTGGCGTGTGGCCGCTGAGGCTATCTAGCCAGCCGGTGCTCTGCTCGGCCTCAGCCATGGCAAAGAGGCCGGTGCCCATGACGGCACTCAGGGGCACCTGACTGTTCGTGGTGAGGTGGACTTTTGCCTTGGGATTCAGGGCGCGGATGATTCCCTGAATCTCGTCGATGTCATCAGCGGTGACCGCATCGGTTTTGTTAATGAGGATGACATTGGCAAACTCGATCTGGTCGGTGAGTAAATGAGCGATGGTGCGCGCATCTTCACCCGTGACTCCGAGTTCACGGGTCTGGAGGTCATCCACACTATGATAGTCTTCCAGGAAGTTCCGTGCATCCACCACGGTGACCATGGTATCTAGCTGAGCTAGGTCATTGAGACAGCGGCCCGACTCATCCTCAAAGGTAAAAGTTTCGGCGACTGGCATCGGCTCGGAGACACCAGTGGACTCAATGATGAGTGCATCAAAGCGGCCTTCCTTGGCGAGTTTGGCGACTTCTAGCATCAGGTCTTCACGCAGCGTGCAGCAGATGCAGCCATTGCTCATCTCCACCATTTTTTCCTCAGTGCGGGAGAGTTGTGCATCACCCGTTTTCACGAGTTGAGCATCCACATTAACCTCGCTCATGTCATTCACAATGACGGCGACTTTGCGACCTTCACGGTTACGCAGGATGTGGTTGAGAAGCGTCGTTTTACCCGCGCCGAGGAAGCCGGACAGGACAGTGACTGGAAGTTTAGAGGTGGCCATAAGAAGCAATTAAGTTGCATTTGATAGAGCTGCTTATTAATGCAATCAAGTTGCTTTATGTTGCGTATCTCCATTCTCTCAGGTTTTCTCGGTTCAGGCAAAACCACGCTCCTGCGTCGGCTGCTCCGCGAGCAAAAGGAACTGCGGCTCGGTGTGATCGTGAACGACATGGCGGAGCTGGAGGTGGATGGGGACCTCATCCGTGCGGGGAAACGAGTGTCCGAAGAAAAGCACACGCTCATTAGTCTCTTTGCAGGCTCCATCAGTGGTGATCAGCGTGCAGCATTTGCGCAGGCTCTAGATCAGTGGCAGGCACGCACAGACCTAGAGCATGTGGTCATCGAGACCTCCGGCAGCACACATCCCTGGCCATTGATTCAGGAGATCGCGCGGCGTGCAGAAAGTTATACGCTGGATAGCTTTGTCACATTGATCGATGCCAAGGCATTCATCGAAGACTATGGCGCTGGCCGCGCCCTCTTTGAGCAGCTCATCCGCAATGAAGAATCCCAACAGCGCAGCACCGCCAATCTCTTGGCCGAGCAGATACAATTTGCCAGCACACTCCTCCTCACCAAAACGGACCGAGTCCGCACGGAAGATCTACCTTTTCTAATCAAGAGCCTGGAGATTCTCAATCCTCACGCCGACACCCACGCTGTCAGTTATGGCCAAGTGCCCTCAGCACGCCTGCTCGGCACGGGTAAGTTCAGCATGGATCGTGCTCGTTTGTTAGGCCGAGCTTGGCAAGACGGAGCGCCTGACAGCCCCGGTGCAGCCAGCGCCTACGACATCAGTAGTAGCGTGCTTTGTGACTCGCGCCCATTTCATCCACGGCGTCTGTGGGCACTCTTTCGCCATCGCCTCGGACAGGGCATCTATCGCAGCAAAGGCTTCATTTGGATGGCCTCGCGTGACGAGCAAGTGCTGCTGTGGAATCAGGCCGCTGGCAGCATCGACCTCGAACTGCTCGCCTACTGGCGTGCCGCAGTGGCCAAAGATCCGCTCGGAAAACTCCAGCCCGAAGAGATCGCCGAACTGCAAAAACAGCTCGCAAGCACGCACCCCATTTTTGGTGATCGACTCAATGAACTCACCATCATCGGCACCCTGAGTGATCGAGAGCACTTCATGCGTGAGCTTGAGAAAAGTCTCTGCACGCCAGAGGAAATCGCGCTTTGGCAGAGCGGCGGCACTTTTGATGATCCATGGCCCAAAGAACTGCGGAAGATCGGGTAATGAAGGCCGCCTAAGCGTTAGAATGAGCGCCGAAAAGTAGGCTCTTATCAAGTGCCTGTCAGCCCTGTCGATACTTTGTTTGGTCGAGAAGTTGGGCGGCGACATCTACCATGTCTTGACGCAGGGAAGTGCGCATGAAACGCGTGTCTGCGGATTCGCCGGAAGTCATCTGCCCATAGACGAAATGGCAGGCTTTCACTGGGCCTGGCGCTGTTTCATTGATGAAATGTTCCTTCAAGGTTCGCAGGGCGTCCGGGCATGCAGGACAGTCGAGCCTGACTTCATGGACAAAGGCGGCGATGGCGGCAGCAGTGCCTCCACCATAATGGCGAAGTGTGTACAGGATATCCAAGGTGTCTTTCGGCTGCTGCCTGCGGCAGAAGGCGCGGAGCTAGAGGGCGAGAAAGGCTCCGACTTCACAGACGCGTGCGGTGAGTTTTTGATCGGCTCCGTGTAGGTCCACACCAGCCACTTCAATGGTTCGCACAGTGGTCAATGCCCAGGCAACGCCTGGCATGATGCTCTCTTGCGAGAGCAGCGACGCGCAAACCACGCCACAATGCTTAGCGAGTCGAGTGACCCAGCGGACGTACTCTTGCTGAGTGCGCAGACTGGAAGAGCGGAGTTGAAGGAAGCGAATAAAGGTGGATAATGAGTCAGGTGTGTTTTGCATAGGGCCGCCAGGATCGTCTGCCAGCGACAACACACCGACTTTTTTCAACACCCAACGCCACACGCTCCGATGTCACCCACCGCCCCGCTCCTTGGCTACTCCCGCGTAGCGGCTTCGTTCAACCAAGCGATTCAGCGAACGCTCCGAAGCTGTCACAGTCAGTGCTGCCGCACGGCCAGCGCCATCTTCTCCGCGTCGCTGATCTTTGTCTCGTTAGGCACATCCTCACGTCTCCTTTGAATGAAAGTCGATGATGCGCCCTCCAATGATTCTCTGCCGTTATCAGCAAGTGCGTGGTGGGGTTCGCACAGGCTCCGCTACAACTTCGGACTTATTCTTGCGGGCTTCACCGCATTTGTTGTTTACTGCATTGTTTTGGAGATCTTCGGCGACGTTATCGAAGACGTTGAGGTCACTGTCTTCACGATTTTGTTTCAGGGTATCGGCTATCTTTTCTGCATGGGCCTCGCCAATATCTTCTACTATCTCGGCCCCTTCTCGGAGAGGTGGCTTGATCCGAAAGACCCAGCAGCATATCGCCGCGTTGTTTTCGCGCTCGGGTTTTGGTTTTCAGTCGCATTGCCATTCGTCATTCCGGCTCTCCTTGCTTTCTCCGCCCTATTTTACCCAAGTTCCTTCCACCCATGAGCCGGAAGTGCCTAACCCTCAAGTTAGCTTTGAATCGGGCGTCAAAAAAGTGTGGGTAAGGTCTTGAGTGTCGCCGCCCGACTTCAAAGGTAGCGGTTGTTGGACACTGCCCTGCCGCGAAGCGGCAGCCGCCACGCGAAGCCAAACCGCAGAGCCTGCGCAGCAGGATAACCCCGTGGTGGAGCCGCCACCGCACTCCACCGGAGCGTTTGTCTCTTTGCGGTTTGCTTTGCGGGCAGGGTGGCGCTCACGCGGTTGCCGATTGTGTTTCGCCGTGTCTCTTGAATCATTCCTTGGTCTGCTGTCTGAGCTGCATGAAGATTGCACTACTGCTGCGGTGGTTGATCGGTCGCCCCCGCAAAAAGTCATCTGCACTAGCCAAGACGCGAAAGGCTTGATATAGCTAGGTACACAAGCCCGATGCGAAGACAGGAATTAAGGGTCTGTCCCTTTAAGCGCCTCCACATGAAGACGGAAAACCCACCGCCATCTTTAACTGATCTCGAACTATGGCATCGGATCGAGACGGAACCAATAGGCACCTTCCGCATGTTTCGAGCAGATCGAGTTGGGACCGAGGACAGGATTCATCAGCACCTCGCTAACTTTGATGAACTGTCTTCTCGCATTACCCATGCTACGGAAGCGGGATGCGTTATTGAGGTGATCTCTCTCCGCCTTCAAGTGATGGATTTTTGGCTGAGAACTTATTTCGAGAATCGCGCCCCTCGTGAACTGGTTCGCGAACGAGAGTTTGGTCGTTTGTTGAGGCAGTGTTTCGATCTCGGACTGCCTGAGTCACTTTATATTCCGCTCAAGGCGTTCAACAAAAAGCGGATTGATGCCATCCATGGCTACGTTGTCGGTTCCGTTTCATACGATGCCCTCCGACCAGCTTCCGCAGACGCGGACCGCCTGCTTAGAGATTTAGTTATTTTTACTGTCAGCAATTGTGGAGTGGTCGTGTCTCACCGAGACGAAGTAGCTACCTCGCCTGGTGCAATGGTAATTCATATCGCAGGCTTTTGCGCAGAGGTCGAGCGTGGGAGGCGCTATTAGCGTGCGACCGTGGCCTAACCCTCAAGTTAGCTTTGAATCGGGCGTTAAAAAGTGTGGGTAAGGTCTTGAGTGTCGCCGCCCGACTTCAAAGGTAGCGGTTGTTGAACAGAACAGGAATTAAGGGTCTGTCCCTTTAAGCGCCTCCACCGGATCAATCAGACCCGCGATGCGCTGGGGCGGCGTCTGCGGCGGTGCCGCCTGCGCGAAGGCGGCGAGCAGGCAGCAAACGAGGAGGAGACGAAGAGTCATAATGCCAGACATCTTTTCCTGGTCTTGCTTGGCCCGGATCGCATTGCGGAGCTGATCCTCTAGTTTAGGTTTCGGAACCTCTGAAGGGGCCGGTGTTGGGTTCTGTGGCATAGGAGAAACGGTAGAAATATTGACATGCAGGAATCACCCATTATCGATTGGCCTATGAATATCCGTGCAACATATCATCATAAATAACCGATTTTCGTTCTTTTTTCGATGCTCACCGCCTTCACTCTCGACAAAACCTTCATTCTCGTGACATATAGGGTCATAACTCTGCACGAGTGTGCAGAATAAGAAACTGTTCGCCAAGAAAATATGTCCTCAATCCGAATACTAGTGAATGGCAAGCATCAGCACACAATATCGCTTGAAGAGCAACCTGGAGTCCTGAGCTGTATTCTGAATTTTATGAGCCGCAGCGCTGACACGAGTATGCGAAGCGAATTGGAAGAAGACTTCCATATGTCATTCGGTGGGATCGATAATTCGACTAGTGACTATATTGATTGGCCGCGCCTCGAGATAAGCATCGGCGATCGAATTGAATTGGAGATACTTAAAGATTCCGTATCGATTCCTTCCGCATCACGAAGACCTTACGAAAGGGAAGATCACAACGAAGACAACCCACCGACCGAAAAAGAAGGCGAACAAGTCGGAGCAGGCGACGCCGAGGAAGCCGTCTGATTAAATTAAGCTCGACACCGGCGCGCCTGTCCTCTAGCGTTAGGCGGTTCTGCAGCACCCGCCAATCCAAGAAGAAAATCAATCACTATGTCTATGCGCAGCCCCTTAGCTCTCACCGTCACCGCTCTCTCGTTGCTTCTCTTCACTTGCCCTCTTCGCGGTCAGTCCTCCGCAGACCTCGTTCAGGCACAGGGGCTCACCCGCGAAGTCACCCTCAAAGCATCGCTCGCACGAGATTGTTTTGTCTTACGCGAAGGCAAGCTGGGCCCCATCGCCCCAGATAGTTTCGCAAAGACACGTCTTTTCGTCGTTTACTACACGCACATCACTTGCAGCCTGTGCGTCCCAGTAACTAAGAAACTCAATGCGTGGCTAGAGGCCGGAAAGGCTCCAGATGGCGTGAGTTTCGTGCTCGGCTACCGTGCCGAGGCTGACAATGCCGAGTTAACAGCTTATGTCGCCAAATCCGGAGTCCTTTTCCCTGCGCTCGACACGAAGTGGATTCGTGCGTGCCGTGCCAATGCCGCCGTAATGCATCCGTTCTATGCTGACAGAGACGAGGGTGCGCCTCGGTTCCGCTTTTTTCGGGCCGACGGCACCGAGATTGATCCAACGGAGCACGGTGCTCCAACTAAATTTGGCGGAGCCATAATGAACCAACTCGACGATCTCTTGCCAAAAATGCTGAAATGAAATCCTGTGAACGAAGCGCCTAACCCTCAAGTTAGCTTTGAATCGGGCGTCAAAAAAGTGTGGGTAAGGTCTTGAGTGTCGCCGCCCGACTGGGTGCATCGCCGGAATGATGTTTTATTATAATTATAACTGTACCGCGTAAATAGTCTGGGTATAGAGTGCGGATGCAGTTGAGTATCACGCCCATTGAAGCCACCGACGAAATCGAAGTTAGCGTCGTCTTTCGCATTCCCGCCGCCGGTGGCAAGCTCACCTCCTTTGAACAGGCTGAAGAAGCTTTGGCGCTACGTCTCAATGAGATCGGCTGCGGCGCTACCGGGCACTTGTTGAGTGCTTGCGACTCCAACGGTGAGGCCCTGCAATGTGACGGCAGCAAATGGACCAGCAAGGGCCGCGCCAAGCGTGTGGTGGAGACTCCTTATGGCCCCTATCCCACGCTTTGTCATGTCTATCAAACCAGCGCTGGTGGCAGCACCCGCGTGCCGTTGGAGCAAAGGGCTAGACTCATCAGCAGTGCCACACCACGCATGGCGCGCATGGTCGCTTCTAAACTCGCCGCGATGAATGGCGCAGCGGTAGCTCG